>ERZ1292623.2345-Hain-H51-01um-R1-2345-length-17065-cov-8_pt1 | contig 17065 bp, 14 predicted proteins | sample MGYA00564398_ERZ1292623 | MGnify/ENA primary metagenome ERZ1292623 (study PRJEB36523, sample SAMEA6512633) | groundwater metagenome | collected 2019-01-07 | study: AquaDiva: Metagenomics assemblies of 32 groundwater samples | reverse complement strand
CGCCGAAGGGGAAACCACCGGCACATAAACAAAATCAGGCAGTCTTGCCTCGTATTTTTCAACCGCCCTTTGGACTGACTCAATCACGCCGGATTCATCGCCGTGTGTGCCGGCGTGGATCAGTAGAGTGGGGGACTCGCCGGAAACAAAATAGGGGATTTCGGTCTGCCCCAAAACCTTCATTAACTGTCTCATATAAAGATTGTACTTGTTTTCGGGTCATATTTGGGTTTAAATGAAGAGGTGATCCAAAAACTTACCTTTAACCCAGCCTCCCCGACCATCATGCATTTGGACTTGAACTCTTGTTTTGCCAGTGTCGAACAGCAGGCCAATCCCCTGCTTCGGGGGAAACCAATCGCCGTCGCCGCCTATGTCTCACCCGGTGGCTGTATTCTGGCCTCCTCGGTCGAAGCCAAGATCTACGGTGTCAAAACCGGTCTGCGGGTCAAAGAAGGGCAACTGCTTTGCCCCCACCTCATCGTTCTACCCGCCGACCCTGACAAGTATCGCCGGGTCCACCTCAAGTTTCGCAAGCTCCTCTCCGACTACACCGACAAAGTCATCCCCAAATCGATTGACGAGTTTGTTTTGGATCTGTCTGATTTCGTTAAATCAGGAATCAATCTCGAGGCGGTAGCCCGCGAAATTAAACAAAGAATCAAAAACGAAATCGGGGATTGGCTCACTGTTTCCGTGGGGCTTGCTCCCAATCGCTTCCTGGCCAAAACCGCCGCCGGTCTTCACAAACCGGATGGTCTGGACGTTATTGATATAAATAACTATCGGGAAATTTATCAAAAACTAACCTTAGTTGATCTTCACGGCATTAACCTTAGAACCGCCGCCCGCCTCAATCGGGTTGGCATCAGTTCCGTCGCCCAGTTTGCCAAGGCCGATATCCAGACCATCCACTCCGCTTTCGGTTCTGTTGCCGGCTATTATTGGTATCTGCGCCTGCGCGGTTGGGAGATCGACGCTGTCGAGTTTGGTTGCAAAAGTTTCGGCAACTCCTACGCTCTTCCCAAACCCTTCACCACCGAGGCGGAATTGGCACCGATTCTTGCTAAACTGGTGGAAAAGACTACCTATCGCTTGCGCCAGGGCGGTTACACCACTTCCGGGGTCCACCTGGCCATTGTTTACCGCGACGGCACTTATTGGCACCGAGGCCTAACCGTTCCCGAGATTTTTGCCAGTAATGACGTTTACCGCTACATCCGCCAATTGCTCCAAAGTTGTCGGGAGACAAAACCGGTCCGAAATCTGGCCATCTCCTGCTTCAACCTCCGAAAGCAGGCCGCTACCCAATTAGTTTTATTTGAAAATGTCTTGAAAAAGAAAAAACTCGCCCAGGCCGTCGATAAAATTAAACGACGCTACGGTCAATACGCTATCGCTTCGGCTCTGACGCTCCCCGCCAAGGAAAACGTCCCCGACCGCATCGCCTTTGGCGGCATTCGCTTTTTCTAGCTACTAAAAACCGGTTTTGGCCGAACTCATCTTTCACGATCTCGTACTGGTATTCTCTGATATCGACAAAATCGGGAATATCGTGGCTGTAATCAATCTCCAGAATTAAGGCGCCGTCTTTCTGCAGTCTATTTTTTGCCTGGACCAATAATTTTTTGATAAGCGTCAGTCCTTCCGGCCCGCCGTCTAGCGCTACCTGGGGTTCATAACCGACAACACTTTCGGGCAGACGCGGTACCCGGCTTGTCGGAATATATGGCAGGTTGGCGATGATTAAATCAAACTTTATTGCCGGATCGATATTGTCCAACAAGTCGCTTTCGACTAATTTAACCTTATTAGTCTCACCGATTAGGCGAGAGAGGTTTTTCGCGGCAATCATCAGGGCCCCTTGACTGATATCCGATAATGTGGCCGTTACTTTCTTGTTTTTCAGTCGCCGGAAAAGGGCAATGCCGATCGCGCCACTACCCGTCCCGATCTCGGCGAAATCCACCCCTATCTTGTCAGCCAGCAACTTCTCGGCTACATCGACAATTTGAACTGTTTCTACTCTGGGAATAAGAACATCTCGGTTGACCAGGAAATCAGAGCCATCAAACTCGGCGTGTCCGGTAATGTACTCCACCGGCATCTCACCGTACATTGATACATCCTCGCCCCACAAACCATATCTGACTAGCTGGTTTTGCTCGTAAACGCTCCACTTTCTATTCATATTTCCCCATATTGTACTAAACTAGAAGCATGAAAGTTTTAGGCATCGATCCCGGCACCGGTCGGTTTGGCTGGGCCATTGTCGAAAGGGAAAAGGGCAAAGAGTCACTTGTCGACTGCGGCTGTTTAGAGACACCGGCCCACACCGATCTAGCCGTCCGCCTCGAAATCATTTTTAACCAGCTGAATCTCATCATCAAAAAGTTCAAGCCGGAGGCAGCTTCAATCGAAGACTTATTTTTTGCCACCAACCGCAAGACCGCCATGTCTGTCGCCGCCGCCAGGGGCGTCGCCCTGCTTGCCTGCCAAGTGAATAAACTGAAAATTAATAGCTATACACCACTCCAAATTAAATCCTCCCTCACCGGTTATGGCGCTGCCGACAAAAAACAGGTCGCCTTCATGGTCAAGCAAATTCTCAAGATCAAAGAACTGCCCCACTTGGACGACACTATCGACGCCGTCGCCGCCGCCCTGACCCACTTTTCTTTTTGCCGGTGCTAGAATGGGTGCATGATTGGTTTTCTTTCTGGTTTAGTGAAATCACTCCGGGGCCAGCAGGCGGTCATTTTGGTGAATGGCGTTGGCTATACGGTTTCGGTTCCGGCGAGCCAGACACCCGCCATTGGTAAAAATATCGATCTCTATATCCACACCCACGTCCGTGAAGATACCCTGGCTCTTTACGGCTTTAAAGACGAGGTCGCCCTCGATCTTTTCGAGAACCTCATTTCCGTTTCCGGAGTCGGTCCAAAGTCAGCCCTTGCCATCATTTCCGTTGCTTCAGCCGAGGCGATAAAAAAGGCGATTGAGACAACTAACCTCAATTTCTTTACCGCCGTTCCCGGGATTGGCAAGAAAAGCGCCCAAAAAATCATCATTGATTTGAAACCCAAACTAACTCGTCTTGATGCCGACCTTACCAGTCTCGATGGTAATCCGGAGTTGACCCAGGCGCTAAGTCAACTCGGCTTCACCAAAAGTGAAATCATTTCCGTCCTGCCCCACGTTGATGCCGGAGAAGAACTCCAAAACCAAATTAAACAAGCTTTAAAAATGCTCCGATGAGCCAGAACGACTTTCGACCGACCGTTTGGGAAGATTTCACCGGTCAAGACCAGGTTGTCCAGTCACTAAAGATCGCCCTTGCCGCCGCCGCGAAGAGAAAACAAGTCCTAGAACATATTCTTCTTTATGGCCCACCCGGCTTGGGCAAAACCACCTTGGCCCACTTGGTTGCCAAATCAGTCGGCGCCTCGATCAAAATTACCTCTGGCCCCACCCTGACCCGAGTTGGTGATCTGGCTTCTATTCTGACCCAGCTTGAAGAAGGCGACGTTCTCTTCATCGACGAAATCCATCGGCTAAATAAAGCCGTCGAAGAAACCCTCTACCCCGTCATGGAGGATTTTGCCCTCGACATGATCGTCGGCAAGGGCCCCGGCGCCAGAAGCGTCCGTCTCGACCTAAATCCCTTTACCCTTATCGGCGCGACCACTAAAGCCGGCCTGATTAGCGCCCCCTTACGCGACCGCTTTGGTTTGGTCCATCGCCTGAAATACTACCAGGATGATGATCTGGCCGATATCTTAAAGATCGCCGCCAAAAAAATCGGCGTCGTTCTCGACCCCGGCTCGGCCTTCGAAATCGCCAAACGCAGTCGCGGTACTGCCCGCATCGCCTTGAAGCTTCTCCGCCGTGTTAGTGACTACTCGCAGGTGAAACACGCATCGCTACCGACCCCCGAAACCACCAAGCTGGCCCTGGAGTTTTACCAGGTCGACGAATCTGGCTTGGACGAAACCGATCGCCGGCTCTTGACCGCCATCATCAGCGACCACGCCGGTGGCCCGGTCGGCCTGGAAACTCTGGCCGCTCTCATCTCCGAAGACATCGCCACTATCACCGACGTTTACGAACCGTTTCTAATGCAGGCCGGCTTTCTGGCCCGCACCCCCCGCGGCCGCACCGCCACCCCCAAGGCCTACATCCACCTCGGCCTCTCCCGTATATAATTGGCGGTTGTGATTAAATATTTTGTTCTCCTCTTCATCCTCTTATTTTCAGTCGCCTCACCCGCGTTGGCTATCTACGACCCTTTCTCTGTGACCAATAACCGCGTCGGGGTTCACGTCCTCTCGCCTGACGAACTGGAGTCCGCCGCCAGACTGGTCAACAACGACCGCCGGGGTTCCTGGGGTTACGTCACTGTCCCGATCCAGGCTACCGATCGCGATCGGGAAAAGTGGACCAGATTCATGAAAAAAGCGGCCGAGTTAAAAATTATTCCCATCATTCGGGTGGCTACTATCGTCGACGGGGCTCATTGGTTGAAGCCGGCTGATAACGACCTGATTGATTTTGCCAACTTTCTCAATGACCTGCCTTGGCCGACCCAAAATCGCTACGTGGTCATTTTTAACGAGGTCAACCGGGCCGATGAGTTTGGCGGCGCTGTCAGCCCCGAAGACTACGCCGATATCCTGACCAACGCCATCGACATTTTCAAACGCCGCTCCGACAAGTTCTTCATTCTGCCCTCGGCCCTCGATAACGCCGCCCCCAACGGCGGCCAGTTCATGCGCTGGGACGCTTATCTCACCCGTATGCACGCCCGTCAACCGGAAATTTTTAACAAAATTGACGGTTGGAATTCTCACGCCTATGGCAACCCTGCTTTTTCCGCTTCCCCCGTCCTCTCCGGGACCAACAAAGCCGACAGTTTCCAGTCCGATCTGACCTTTTTAACCAAGTTCACCCAGAAAAAACTGCCCGTTTTCATCACCGAAGCCGGCTGGAGCCGCGCCAGTCTCGACGACCGCACCATCGCCACTTTTTATAACCACGCTTTCTACAATGCCTGGGCAAATAGGGAAATCGTCGCCGTTACCCCCTTTCTCCTCTTTGCCGGCAGCGGACCTTTCCTAAACTTTTCTCTACTGGCAAAAGATGGTCAGCCCAGCCTCGCTTATCAAGCTATTCAAACCTTCGCCGTCACCGGTTTGCCGCTTATCGAAGATTATTCAACTCCCACCCCGACCGTGACACCCACGGCCAGCCCCCAGGCTGCCGCGATTTTGGGCACTGAAATTACCGCTAACCAGCTTGGTTTGTGGCAAAAAATTGTTAACTTTTTCACTAACTTCTTCAGGAAAAACCAATTTACTCAAACTATCTCTGTTGGCGAAAAAAAATACCAGGTTGAGGTCGTCAGTTCAGCCTCTGATATGGCCCTCGGCCTGGCCAAGTACGACCGGCTCGAAAACGACCAAGGCATGTTGTTTGATTTCCAAACCAAAGCCTCACCGTCTTTTTGGATGAAAAACATGAAGTTTGATATCGATATCGTCTGGATTAGTGACGGTGTTGTCGTCGGCGTCAGCCGGGGTTCTGCCGCCACACCGTTTAGCCTGATTAACCCAGCCTCGCCAATTGACTCCGTCCTGGAGATAAATCCCAATTCTGGTATTAAAATAGGGGATCGGGTTAAGATAAACTTGTAGATGATTATCATTCACGGAGAAGATATCGTTTCCGCCCGCAACCGCTTAAACGAACTGATTGCCACGGCAGGGCAGAAAGGCTTGGGGGTGAAACGCCTCACCGCCAAAGACCTCGATCTCACCACCGCCACCCAAGTTCTCGAAGCCACCACCCTCTTCGGCGACACGCCCCTGATAGTCATCGAGGGACTTTTTTCACTCGTCAAATCCAAAAATAAAGACAGTCTTTTGGAATTTATCTGCCGCTACCAGGACCGCGACCTTATTTTGTTCGAAGACCGCGCCCTCAGTCCGACGGCGCTGGCACCCTTCGCCAAAGCCAAACCTGAAGAATACAAACCGGCCGCCATTATCTTTTCTTTTTTGGATAGCCTGCGACCCAGCGGTGCCGCCAGAAGTCTGAAATTACTTGAACATCTCGAATCCGCCCGCCAACCGGCCGAACTAACGTTCGCCATGTTGGTCCGCCAGGTCCGCCTTCTCATCCAGTCCTTGGAACCAAACACATTAAAAGTTGCCCCTTGGCAGAAAAATAAACTCGTCTCCCAGGCCCGCCTTTTCGGCGAAGGAAAACTCCTAAAGCTTCACCGCGATCTCTATCACCTTGACAAGGGTATCAAGACCGGTGCCAACCCCCTCGACCTCTCCCTCCAGCTAATGAGCCTCATCGCCAACCTCTAACCAACTGTGCACCTGGGGGGTGCACACCAAATCTTCAACCACGAATCAGATATACTCTTAGTTAATGCCCAGTCTTTTTGGGACATCCGGTATCCGTGGTCCCGCCAATACTCTTTTTACGCCCCAATTTTGCTTCGACATCGGTCGGGCTTTTGCTTTTTTTCTTGACGAACATGGCCAGAAGGGCAGCATCGCCATTGGCATCGATACCCGTACCAGTTCACCCCACCTCGCCCAGAATCTTATTTATGGCCTCCGCCACGCCGGTCGGGAAGTCGTCCATCTCGGCGCCATTCCCGTTCCCGCCGCCTGTTATTCCCTCCAGTCACTGGCCGTCGTCGGAGCGCTCATGGTTACCGGCAGCCATATCGATATCGAGAGTAACGGCGTCAAATTTTTTGCCTTCAAAGAGGAAATCGCCAAAACACACGAACAAGAGATCAGCGATTATTATTACCAGATTCGGGAGCAGGTCAAACCCGAACCGATTTACGGCGTCATTCCTCAAAGCAATGCCGGTCTTAATAACTACCTGGAGATGCTCCTCTCGCTCATCGACCAGCCTCTGTCCAAGCTCAAAATTGTTTTCGACCCCGGCAATGGGGCTCAAACCGAAACCATCGGCACCGTTTTACGCGAGTTGGGGATCGAACACACCGCAATTAATGCCCAGATCCAGGAGCCGCTCATCAGCCGAGACACCGAGATCGAAGGCGTCTTTAGTACCTTACAAGAAAGAGTTAGAGAAGAACACGCCGATTTTGGGGTTGGTTTTGATAGTGATGGCGACCGGGCTGTTTTTGTCGATGAGGCCGGTAATTTCATTCCCGGTGACTACACCGGCACCATCCTGGCCAAATGGCATGCCGCCGATACCGTCGTTTGCCCCATCAACGTCAGTAGTGTCATTAACCATATCGGCAAAGAAGTGGTCCGGACTAAGGTCGGCTCTCCTTATGTCATCGAGAGTATGAAAAAATACGCCGCCAACTTCGGTTTCGAAAGCAACGGCGGCTGTCTCCATGGCGATATTATGTTGACCCGGGACGGTGGCGCCACTTTTGCTAAAATGCTCAATATCCTCAAGTGGTCAAAAAAAAGCCTGGGGGAGTTAGTCGGGGAGTTGCCCAAATTCTATATCCGCCGCGCCAAGTTTGATTGCCCAGTGGACAAATTCGTCCCAGTCCTTACCCAAGCCAAAAAATTCCACCAAGCAATTAATATTGACGAAACCGATGGTGTCAAACTGATTCTCGACGCCAACACCTGGGTCCTCTTCCGACCCTCCGGCAATGCTCCCGAGTTTCGTGTCTTTGTCGAAAGCAACAGTCAGACAAAAGCCAACCAGCTACTCGACCAAGCCCTCATCTTTGCCCAGAAAATCGCTGCCTAAGTTTGCTAAACTGAAACAGAGACTGCCCATGTTCAAATCACTGCTCGATCAGCCGGATAGCTACAAAAAAGACTCTCTGCGGGTCTATGATTCTATTCTTGGCCTAGGTCAGCAGATCGACCAGGCCTGGATTGAGGCCGGCAACCAAACTCTCCATACCAAATGCCACCTGGCCAAAAATATCGTTATTGCCGGCATGGGCGGCTCGGCCCTGCCCGGTCGGATCATTCGGTCCCTCGACCAGTACATCCTCAATTTGCCTCTCGAAGTGGTCAGCAACTACCGTTTGCCCAACTACGTCGACAGGAATACGCTCGTAATTTTAAGCAGTTACTCGGGCAATACCGAAGAAACTCTTTCCTGTGCCCACGACGCGGCCGCCCGCCAAGCCAAGATTTTCATCGTCACCACCGGCGGCAAACTGCTCGACTACGCCAAACACCATCAACTTGACCATTACCACATCGACCCGCGGGCCAACCCCAGCAACCAACCCCGTTTGGGCCTCGGCTACTCCATTACCGCTGTTTTTGCCGTTCTCGCCCGTTGCGGCTTCATCAACTTCGGCGAAAAAGACATCGAGGCCATCAAGGCCTTGCTCGAAAAATTAAACCAAAATTTTCGCCAGGAAACCCCATTTGACCACAACCCGGCCAAGCAGATCGCCGAAAAACTGCGCGATCGGGCTGTTGTTCTGATCTCTGCCAATCACCTTAACGGCACCGTCCACGCGCTCAAAAACATGCTCAACGAAAACAGCAAAGTTTTTGCCACCCAGTTTGATCTGCCGGAACTTTGTCACCATTTTCTCGAAGGCCTAAGTTATCCCAAAGACCTCAAAAACCAGGTCCACTTTGTCCTCCTTAATTCCGATCACTATCCAAAAGCCATCCAGCACCGGCTAACCATCACCCGCCAAATTCTGGACAAACATGGCTTTGCCACCACCGTCATCAAGCCCGAGGCTGACCAGCCCACTCTCCAAGCATTCGAGGTCCTGGCCTTCGGCGCCTTTCTCTCCTTTTATCTGGCCGCCCTCTATCGGATTGACCCCGGCCCCATTCCGTCGGTAGACTATTTAAAGACAGCCCTAGCCAAAATGTCATGAATAAACAAAAGGCCTTAGTCCTTCCCTTCAGCCAAATCGACAAAGAGGATATTCCCCTGGTTGGCGGCAAGGGCGCCAACTTAGGAGAGATGGCCGGCGCCGGTTTTCCCATTCCTGCCGGCTTTTGCGTCACCGCCGAAGCGTATCGAAAATTAATCTCCGAAAACGATCTTGAACCAAAAATCAGAATTCTGCTGGCCGACTTAAACGTCGAAAATACCAAGAAGTTAAACGAGGCCGCCCGAAAGATCCAAAATCTGATGCTTCGGGCCGATATTCCTGATGACATCATCACGCAAGTCTTTAGCCTTTACCGCCATCTCAAACCGGGCAGCAAAAGTCCTCTCGTTGCCGTCCGTTCATCGGCTACTGCCGAGGACCTACCGGACGCCTCCTTTGCCGGCCAGCAGGAAACTTATTTAAACATCAAGGGCGAAGCCAACGTCATTCAGGCGGTCCGGCTGGCCTGGGCCTCGCTCTTTGGCGCCCGGGCGATCTATTACCGTGCCACCAAAGGCTTTGATCATTTCCGCGTCGCCCTCGCCATTCCCATTCAGTTGATGGTCCAGTCCGAGGTTTCCGGTGTCATGTTTTCCGTCAATCCGGTCACCAACGACAAACAGCAAATCGTCATCGAGGCGGCTTGGGGTTTGGGCGACTATATTGTCCAGGGTGTCGTCACTCCCGATCACTACGTCGTCAAAAAAGACGGTTTTACCATTCACTCTCGCCTTGTTTCTGACCAAACGGTGATGGAAGTTTACAAGTATCCCAGCGGCGTCAAGAAAGTAAAGGTTAAACCAGCTTTAGTTAATAAAGCCAAACTTACCGACGACCAAATCATCAAATTGGCCAGAATCGGCGCCGCCATCCAAAAGCACTACTACTTCCCCCAGGACATGGAATGGGCCTTGGAGGACGGCGCTCTCTACATCGTCCAGAGCCGGCCCATTACCACCCTCAATCTCCACCCCGAAAAAGAAAAAACGGTTGATCCCAAATCGCTGGACGCCATGAAGCAAATTTTAGCCGGCGCCCCGGCTTCACCCGGCATCGCTTTCGGCCCAGTCGCTCGCATCTTGGAGCTTTCTCATCTTGACGAGGTCAAAGAAGGGGCTGTTTTGGTGACCGACATGACCTCGCCCGACTTTGTCCCAGCCATGAAACGCGCCGCCGGCATCATCACCGACAAGGGCGGCCAAACCAGCCACGCCGCCATCGTCAGCCGCGAACTCGGCGTTCCGGCCGTCGTTGGCACAAAGACCGCCACTAAAATTTTAAAGAATGGCGACCAAGTCACACTCGACGGGGCCAGCGGCAACATTTACGCTGGCTTTCCAAAATTAACGATGCTGGCGCGCAAATTGGTGGCTGAAATTCCGGTCACCGCCACTAAAGTCTACGTCAACTTGGGTGAACCCGATCTGGCCCCAACCGTCGCCCAGGGGAACGCCGACGGCGTTGGTCTTTTGCGGGCGGAATTCATGATTGCCCAAATTGGTATCCATCCGAAAAAGTTAATTCATGATCACCGCGAAGAAATCTTTGTCAATAAATTAACCCAAGGGTTGGCCAAATTTACCAGTAGTTTCGGCGACCGGCCGGTGGTCTATCGGGCCACCGACTTCAAGACAAACGAGTATCGCAATCTCATTGGCGGGGCCGCCTATGAACCCCAGGAACCCAATCCGATGCTCGGCTACCGCGGCGCTTATCGCTACATCTTCGACGAATCGGTTTTCCGGCTCGAACTTGAGGCCATCAAAAACGTCAGAAACAAGTTGGGCTACAAAAACCTCTGGCTGATGATTCCCTTCGTCAGGACCAAGGAACAAATGGCCAAGGTCAAACAAATTGTCGCCAGTCACGGTTTGTCCCGCTCCAATAGCTTCAAACTTTGGATGATGGTCGAGATCCCCAGCAACGTCATTCTCCTCGACGACTTCATCTCCGTCGGTATCGACGGCATCAGTATCGGCAGTAACGATCTGACCATGCTCATTTTGGGTACCGACCGCGACAACGAGACAGTCGCACCGGTCTACAACGAACGCGACCCGGCGGTAATGTGGGCCTTCGAGAAAATAATCAAAACCGCCCACAAACATAACATTACCTGTAGCATTTGCGGCCAGGCGCCGAGCGTCTATTCCGACCTGACCGAAAAACTGGTTGAGTGGGGGATTACCAGTATTTCCGTTTCACCCGACGCCATCGACCGGACTCGAAGGATCGTTTATGAAGCCGAAAAAAGACTCTTAAGACATGGCTAAAATCAAAGCACTTCACGCCCGGGAAATTCTGGACTCCCGGGGCAACCCCACCGTCGAAACGACCGTTTGGTCCGACGACGACCACGGCGCCATCACCTCGATCCCTTCCGGTGCCTCAACCGGACGGCTCGAAGCTCTCGAACTACGTGACGGCGACCCGGCTCGCTTTAACGGTCTGGGGGTTATGAAAGCCGTCGCTAATGTCAATAACATCATCAGTAAATATGTCGTTGGCCAGGACCCAACCAAACAAAACACCATCGACCAAATCCTTATCAATCTTGACGGCACCACTAACAAAAGCAAACTCGGCAGCAACGCCGTCCTTTCCGTTTCCCAAAGCGTCTGCGAACTGGGCGCCCAAGTAGCCAACCTCCAAACTTACGACTATCTGGCCCAAAAATATGGTTTGGTCGCGCCGTCATCGAAACGCCTGCCGACACCCATCTTCAATCTGATCAACGGCGGCAAGCACGGCGCCGGCAATCTTGATTTTCAGGAATTTCATCTCATTCCCAGCAGCCAGATGAATTTTAAAAAGGCGCTTGAAGTCGGAGATATGATTTACCAGGCGTTGAAAAAAATCCTCACCGCTAAAAAAGCAATTCATTCCGTCGGCGACGAAGGCGGCTTTGCTCCCAATCTCTATACCAATGTCGATGCCCTGGAACTGCTGTCGGAAGCCGTCGCCGCCACCATCTACAAGGCCAACCAAGACGTCTATTTTGGTCTCGATGTCGCCGCCAGTTCCTTTTACAAGAACGGCAAGTATCAAATCAAAGACCGCCAGGAAGCCTACGCACCCCAGGAGTTTGCCAAGTATTTAATTGATCTCAAGAAACAATACAATCTCCTCTCAATCGAAGATCCTTTTGACCAGGACGAATGGAAACACTGGGTCGCTCTTTACCAGGAACTCGGTCAGGAAACTATGATTGTCGGGGACGATCTGCTGGTCACCAATCCGGGCTTACTCACCAAAGCGATTCAGTCACACGCCTGCAACGCCGTTCTCGTCAAACCCAACCAAATTGGCACCATTTCCGAAACGGTGCAAGTGGTCAAACTGGCCAAAGCCAACAATTTTTCAGTGGTTGTCTCTCATCGTTCCGGCGATACCGACGAGGACTTCATCGCTGATTTTGCCGTCGGCATCGGTGCCGACTATGCCAAGTTCGGCGCCCCCAATCGGATGGAACGGGTCACCAAGTATAACCGGCTCTCCTTCATTCAGGAATATCTCTCCGCCCAAGGAAAATGAGCAAACGCGTCATACTTTGTATCATGGACGGTTGGGGCATCGCTCCCCCCGGACCCGGTAACGGTATTACCCTGGCCGAACCGCAAACTTTTAAATTTTTAAACGCCAACTATCCCCACAGTCAACTCGAAGCTTCCGGTATTGCCGTCGGACTGCCGGCCGAGCAGGACGGTAACACCGAAACTGGGCACCTGAACATCGGCGCCGGCCGCATCGTCTACCAGGACCTGGCCCGGATCAACATGAGCATCGCCGAAGGTTCTTTCTTCACCAATCACGCCTTACTTTCGGCTATTAATCACGCCAAAACCAATAATTCGGCTCTTCACTTGCTCGGCCTGATCGGTTCCTCGGGGGTTCACGCCGCGAACGATCACCTCTGTGCCCTAATTATGCTGGCCGCCCAGCACAAGATTGACAAGCTCTACCTCCACCTCATCACCGACGGCCGCGACTCGCCGCCCAGCGACGGCCTGAACCAAGTCCGCTCCGTCAGTGACTATCTTGCCCGCCATATCACCAGCGGCCAAATCGCGACCATCATTGGCCGCTACTACGCTATGGACCGCGACATGCGTCTCGACCGCACCAAACTGGCTTTCGACTGTCTAACCGGTACCAACCCCGCCTATATCGAAACGGCCGAAAAGGCCATCCAGGTTTCCTATGACCGGGGCGAGACCGACGAATTCATCAAACCGGTTGCTATTGGTCCAAATTGCAGCCAAACCCGCCTCCACGCCAACGACGCCGTCATTTTCTATAACTTCCGCATTGACCGTTCCAGACAATTGACCAAAACCCTTCTCGACGCCCATATCGAGAATCTCGTCTTGGTTACCATGACCAGTTACCACAAAAACTTCAAGGTTCCCGTTGCCTTTCCCGATTTGGTGATCAATAACACTCTCGGCGAAGTCGTCAGCAAAGCGGGTCTTCGCCAACTGCGCGCCGCCGAAAGCGAAAAGGAACGTTTCGTGACCTACTATTTCAACGGTCAACATGAGGAAGAGTTCTCCTGTGAAGACCGGCTGATTGTACCTTCACCCAAGATCGCCACCTATGATCTGCAACCGGAAATGAGTACCCCTTTTTTGATCGATTCTTTTTGCCAAGCCTACGCCGCCGGTAATCATACCCTTGGGGTGATCAATATTGCCTGTCCGGACATGGTCGCCCATACCGGCGATATCGACAAAACCGTCCTCGCCGTCAAAGCGGCCGATGCCGGTCTCGCCAAACTGGTTGAGTTAGCCAAACAAACGGATTCCTATCTACTGTTGACCGGCGACCATGGCAACGCCGAGGAGCTCCTCAACCGCCAAGGCGGTGTCGACACCGAACACTCCCTTTTTCCCGTCCCTTTTATTCTCTTTGCCCGCGAAAAACCGGTCGGTCAGCTGGAAAACGGGGTTCTGGCCGATATCGCACCCACCATTCTTTTTTTACTGGAAATTGAAAAACCTCCGGAAATGACCGGCAAAAATTTGTACACTGAATAAAGATGCAAAAATTTCGGACCATTGACGTCGAGGATAAACATCTAAAGCTGCCGCCCAATTTATCCAATTACGAAAAAGCCTATCGGGATTACGATTTGGCCGAGTGGGCTAGGGGAGAGATTGAGTACTTTGAGGATGGCAAAATAAATGCCGCTTACAACGCCGTTGAGAGACACGCCAATAATGAAAACAAAAATAAAGTTGCCCTTTATCTTCTCGACGAAAATCTTTTTGAAACCAAACTGACTTTTTTCGAGTTAAATCGCCTGACTAATCAGTTTGCTAATTTTTTGAAATCACTCGACATCGCCAAAGGGGACCGGGTCTTTTTCTTCCTCCCCCGCAACGCAACCGTTTTTTATGGTTTCCTGGGCACCTTAAAAATCGGTGCCATTGCCGGAACGATGTTTTCCGCTTTCGGGCCCGACGCCCTCTATGACCGTCTGGAAAATAGCGGGGCGAAGGTTCTCATTACGACCACGGAATTACTGCCCCGTCTAAAAAATGTCCGCCGCAAACTTCCCGCACTCGAACACGTCATTACCACCAAGCGTCTCGCCAAAATCCTCAACAAACACTCCGATGAGCTTCATACCAGCCACACCGATCCCGACGATCCCGCCTTTATGCTCTATACCTCCGGTACCACCGGCAAACCAAAAGGTGTCGTCCACGCCCACAAAGCAATCATCACCCAGCACCTGACTGCCAAGTACGTTCTCGATTTGAAGCCTTCTGACGTCTACTGGTGCACCGCCGACCCGGGCTGGATCACCGGCGTGGCTTACCAAATCTTGGGGACATTGAGCAACGCCGCCAGCACCGTCATTTATGCCGGCCGTTTCGATCCAAAAACTTGGTACCAGATCATCGAAAAATATCGGGTGACCGTCTGGTATTCCGCCCCCACCGCTATCCGCATGCTTCAGGCAGCGGGAGATGAACTGGTCAAGTTTCACAATCTCTCCTCTCTGCGCCATCTGGGCAGTGTCGGCGAGCCGTTGAATCCGGAACCGCTCTCTTGGGGCCACCGCGTTTTCAAACAAGCCTTTCATGACACCTGGTGGCAAACCGAAACCGGCGCCATTTGCATCGCCAACTATCCCTGCCTGGACATTCGCGTCGGCTCGATGGGTAAGCCCTTCCCGGGCATTACCGCCGGCATTGTCGACGATAAGGGGAATGAATTACCACCCTTAACCGAGGGCAACTTGGCCTTGAAAAAAGGCTTCACCTCCCAGATGATCAAAATCTGGAAGCGACCGAAAAAATTCAAAAGCTACTTTATCAAAAGCTGGTATATTACCGGCGACCGCGCCTATCTGGACAAAGACGGTTATTTCTGGTTCGTCGGCCGCGCCGACGACGTCATCAAGACCCAAGGCGAACGCGTCGGCCCCTTCGAGGTCGAAAGCGCCATCATCAGTCATCCAGCCTGCGCCGAAGCCGGGGTAATCGGTAAACCCGATCCGCTTCGCGGCCAGATCATCAAGGCTTTTATCGCCCTCAAGCCGGGTTTCAAACCATCCGAAAAGTTAAAGCTGGAAATCTCCGAACACGTCAAACACCACCTCGCCGGCCATGCTTACCCCCGCGAAATCGAGTTTGTCGATAGTCTACCCAAGACCCGCTCCGGCAAGATCGTCCGCCGCCTCCTGCGCGCCAAGGAGCTCGGCCTCCCCTTGGGTGATACCTCCACCCTTGAAGAATTTTGAGGTCCTCCAAACTGTTCACCTGGGGGGTGCACAGTTCTAATCAAAAAAGAGGTGTTTTATCAAACCCAAGTCTCTTTGATACTCGAGATTTCCGTAAACAAATTGACGGTATTCATCGCGGTCTCTGAACGAACCTAATACTTGCCTCGTATCGATACCGCTTGAGCCTTTACCAAGGTATTCAGATACTGATGACCATGAGTAGCTGAACAACTCCTCGGCCGACTTCACGACAAAGCCGGTATATGGGTTCAAATGAATATACCTAGAAACATGGATCAACTCCTCTTGAGATCCAACCACCTTAGCCTTAAATTGGTCCAGAAAAAGTGAGCCGTCTCGTTTATTCATCGTATTAAAATATCGGGTGTAACTATTTTGAAAATTACCCAAAAATTTAGATATTCCACCATCCTTTTCCTGTCTTAACAACAAGTGAAAATGATTTGGCATCATGCAGTAACAAAGAATTTTTACTTCGCACTCGAAATTACCCAACAAAGAAATAAACTCAACTTGTCGAGTGGGAGTATAGTCTAGAAACCGAGACAATCTAATGGGGAGGTCAGAGTACCGGTAAAAAAGTAAGGTTTGTATCGCTCTCAGATAATTTTGATCTGTCAAAAAGGTTACACCATGGTTTATTCCACGATTAAAAATATGATAAATCTCTCCACTGATCAACGGCTCTTTTCTTCCCGGCACTATCACCATACTACTACTGTTCACCCCCCAGGTGCACAGTTATCTCTCGAATCTAAACAGGATTACCACCTCGCCCTTGATCTTGTCCACACTTGTCAAAAGTTCAGCGACAGTGCCTCGCAACACTTGTTCATATTCTTTGGTTAGCTCTCTGGCGATCACCGTTGGCGTCTGGTCTCCAAATTCACTTTTTATTTCCTCCAATGTTTTTGTCACCCGGAAAGGGGATTCATAGATAATTACTGTCACGCCATCGGCCGTCTTGACCAAATCCCAGTTTGCCTTTCTTTTGCTTAGTTTTTTGGGTAAAAATCCAAAAAATAACACCTTGTCTGCCGATAGCCCGGAAATCGCCAGGGCGGTCAGCGCCGCCGTCGGGCCGGGGACCGCCTCAATCGTCCCGCCCCGCGACAGCAATTCTTTAACCAATCGATATCCCGGGTCGGAAATCAAAGGCAAGCCGGCATCTGAAACCAGAATTGCCTCGCCCTCGGGACCAATTTGTTCCAAAATCCAGTTTACTTTCTCGGCTTCGTTGAAATCATTGATCACCATTAGTCTCCCTGAAAATGGCGCCGCTAGATGGTCCAAATTCTGCAGTTTCTGCCAGAGTTTGTGAAATACCTGCGTATCCTCACAAATTACCATTTTGGCACTTGCCAAGGTCCGAATCGCCCGCAGGCTGATATCCTCAATATTCCCCAACGGCAAGCCCACGATTGTTAACTTCATTG
>ERZ1292623.1074-Hain-H51-01um-R1-1074-length-27195-cov-7_pt3 | contig 17067 bp, 21 predicted proteins | sample MGYA00564398_ERZ1292623 | MGnify/ENA primary metagenome ERZ1292623 (study PRJEB36523, sample SAMEA6512633) | groundwater metagenome | collected 2019-01-07 | study: AquaDiva: Metagenomics assemblies of 32 groundwater samples | reverse complement strand
AAAGTAACAATCATCGTAAATAAAAAAGATGGAACAAATGGAACACCTTCCTTAATCAAAACACGTTTTAACTTTAATTTTTGCATAAGAGATATCTGAGTGCGTGAAACACCAGGATCTGCTGTAGAATAAATCTTTTTTTTACCCGAAAAAACATCCTGGGCAATCCAGTCTCCTTCTGTTAAATGTTTTATCTTAATACTCCTAAACATACAAGCATCTTCCACAGTTTTTACAAAGATAATGGTTATAACATAAAATAATACTAATCCCCCTGATAAGGCCAGCATCAGACTTATGATAGCGTGTTCTATGAAAAAAGACATTAAAAAAAGCAAAATAGCAACAGGTAAAAATATTTTTAATCTTTTTTTATGCGCTGGAATTTCTGCCTTAAAAATTTTAACAAAATGTTTATGATGTTTTATAGCCAGATAGATACTCCATGCAAGACCATAAATGGAGCCTATAAGCACCAGATTAATCAAGAAATGAACTAAGAACCATCTGCTAAAAGACAGAGAACCAAATAATGCACCAATACCAATCAGAAGTTTAGTGTCACCGCCGCCCCATTGTTTAGTGTAATACAAAGCAGTACCAATAATGATCATAGAAAATATACCAATAAGACCAGAGATAATAACAAAAAGATTTAACTGACTTAATGAACCAATTGTACGAATACCTAACCCTGAAGCTATTAGACTAAAGTTTAACCAATTAGGAACTTCACGAGTTTCAATATCACAAAAAGAAGCTATTAGCAATCCAATAAGGCCAATAGTGATTAAAAGAAACTCAATCATCCCATGCGTTTACTTGTTTTTCTGCTTTTCTTAGGTGGACTAATTGCTTTTTTAACATTCTCAGCATATCTTGTTGTCTCTTTCTTAAGAACTCTTTTTATGTTTGGAGCTTCCTGCTTTGCTTTATGCATGGCCATCTCACTGAGTCGTTTTCCTTCTTCAACAGTCTCTTTGGCTACATCTCTAGCTATCCGCTTTGTTCTTGGAGAAAATAATCTGTAAATGTTTCTTAATCCCTGGCTAAGCACTGACCTTTTTCTCATTTAATCGCCTCCTTTTCTTTTACAACTGAAATTACAAGGAATAGTAAAGTTAGCGCAGCCAGAATTAATAAAACTATCGATAAAATAGGAATACCATTAAGCTTCGGTGGAAGATCAGCAAGGATAACCAAAGCAGAACCAACAACAAAAGCTGCAATTAAGATGCCAAAGGTTACCCTGTTTGAAGATCGATCAAGCTCAACACCCAGTTCTTCTAATTTAGTGTCTTTTATAGTAACCACAATTTTACCCTCACGTAAATATCTAAGAGTCTGTTTAGTGTCTTCTGGTAAGCTGCTTAAAACTCTTGAGATGCTGATTAACTTCCTTTGTAATGACTTAAGGATGTACTCTGGAGTTGAATGCGTTGCTTTCAGCTGATCTACTAATGGTTTAGAAGCTTCAATAAAATTAAATGACGGATCAATTAATTTGCCAACTCCTTCAGTAGTTACTATAGCCTTGATTATTAAAACAAAATCGACTGGCAGGATAAGGTTATGCTTTTTTGCAAGCTCAAGAACATTGTATAAAAAGTCAACACCATTAAACTGCTGTAAATGAATATTGTGGTATTTGCCTAAGTAGTTTGAAAGATCTTGCTTGAACATGTTAAAATTGACGGTGCTATCTGCAATACCAATCTCGATAAGCGAATTCGCAAATCCATCTTTGTCCCCGTCAACTAATGCAATAAACATTACCTCAACTTTTTTCTGCAATTCTTTATTGATAGAACCAACTATCCCCAGATCAAGAAAAGAAATGCGATTATTGGCTAAGATAAGGATATTTCCAGGATGCGGGTCTGCGTGGAAAAAACCAAACTTAACAATCTGCAATGTTAAAGCGTTTACTAATCTGTTTAAAATTACTTTCCTAGAAGACTTTAAGGTGTTAAAACTTTTGATATCATTAATTTTTTTCCCAGAAATAAACTGCATTGTAAGAACTTTGGTTGAAGATAACTTCCAAAAAACTTTAGGGATGACAATATACTTATCGTTTTTGAAATTGTTATAAAATATTTCCAGGTTTTTAGCTTCAACTACATAATCTAATTCATTTTTAGTATAATGCTCAAACTCTTCAACAATTTTGACAGGACCAAACTGCTTTGATGCCGGAATATGGGCCTCTAAAAGCTTTGCAATGTGGTATAATAAGTCGATATCGGTTTCAAATACTTCTTTAATATTAGGGTGCTGAACTTTTACAGCTACAATTGTCCCATCTTTTAGCTTAGCCTTGTAAACCTGACCAATTGAACCAGAAGCAATCGGAGATTTATCAAATGAAGTAAATGCTTCATTAAGCGGCATCTTCAATTCAGCTTCTAAAACCGGCTTAATTTCCTCAAATGGAGTTGGTGCAACATTTTCCTGTAAATTTGAGAGTTCTTCAATGAAGTTTTTAGGCAATAAGTCCGGACGAATTGATAATAATTGCCCTAATTTAATGAATGTGCCTCCAAGCTCTTCCATAGACTTACGTAGTTTGACAGGAAGGTCTGCATACGCGTTTTTTGATGTAATCTTTCTCTTTGCTGTGAAAGGAACATGAATCTTCATCTCATGTACAAACCAGCCAAGCTCGTATTTGATCAGAACATTAATTATGTTGTTTAGACGTTTAAAATCCTTATAGGACTGAGAAATTGTCATAGCACTATTGTGATTAGAGGGTATAAATATCTTGTGGATTACTTCCTTCCTTTATGCTATCCAATATGACCAGAAAGCTTTTCATTAATAGTGCTAATGTCTCGTTGTAGATAAAAGGAATATCCTAAATTAGCTACTAACAATGCTATTACTAAATCTTCAAACTCTAAACTCCCACCCAATATTTTTCTGGTAAGCTCAAAAATTACATAAATTAATGAAGCTAAGAATAAGATATATACTACTTTTTTGATGATTTTTGTGATGTTCATGGTGTCACCAGCACACGTTTAAGGAACCATATAATGAGTAAAATGATTATAATTAAAACCGCTATATTGACCGGATCAATATCTTTTTTAAACATGTTAGTAATATAATATTATCCTTTATTAAATTTATGTAGAAATTATTGAAAATGTTTTAGAAGCTATTAAAAACCTTTTTCTTGGTAAATTTGATATGATAAGCATAATTGGAGCAGGACCGGCTGGAGGATACTTAGCAAAAATCTTAGCAAAAAAAGGCCAAGAAGTATCAGCCTTTGAAGAGCATAAAACCATAGGGAAACCTGTGCAATGCACCGGAATAATGAGCGGAATGTTAGCAGATATAATCCCAATAAGAAAAGAGTTTATGGTAAATACAATAAACAAAGTAAGAATACATTCTCCAGACAAAAAAGTATTGGAATTAAATCTTGATAAAAAAAATTACGTTGTAGACAGAACAAAATTCGATTCACATTTTCATGACGATGCAAAAAAGTTAGGAGTAAAGTATTACCCAGAACATAGATTAACTGACTTTAGCAAAGGAAAAAAAGTTAAGATGACGTTTTCAAATGGAGAAACAGTTACAACAGACACTCTTGTGGGCAGTGATGGATACAAAAGCACAGTTGCAAGATTGTTAGGCGAAAAATACAAAACAATAGTTGGAATACAAGGACGGTATAGTGGAAAGTTTGATTCAAATACGTTTGAAGTGTATCTTGGGTATGGCACTTTTGGATGGAGTGTACCCGAAAATGAATCAGTAAGCAGAATCGGATTAGGAAGCTATAGTCATAGTGAAAAATTACTTAAAGAGATGATTAAAGATATGAATTTAAAATTTATTGAATGGCAATCCGGACCAATCCCCGTTTACAAACCAAGCATGAAATTACAACACGATAATGTGTTTTTACTAGGAGATGCAGCTGCACATGTAAAAGCTACAACATTTGGCGGAATAGTATACGGTTTAATGGGCGCTGAAGAACTTGCGAACGTGCTAGTAGCAGGCGGAGATTACCAAGAAGCATGTAAGAAGAGATTCGGGAAAGATCTGTTAGTATCACTTTACATACATAAGATAATGAAGAAGTTTAACAAAAATGATTATAATAAGTTACTAGCCTTGTTCCTTGAAGAAAAACCAAAAAAGATAATCGAAACATATGAAAGAGATGTACCATCACAATTCTTGCTTAAGCTAATAAAAGCAGAGCCAAGATTGTTATTGTTCCTAAGAAAATTATTTTAGTTTATATCTTAATAATGCAGCAATGCCGCCAAGCCCGTCTAATTGTTTACCAGCATCATGCTCAGCAGAAATAATATGAACATTGCCGTTAGTTGTTTCAACATTTTTCATAATAGAATTAATTCTAGCAAAAAAATTATCAGCCTTAGCTTTTGTTAATAATGAATCACTAACAGCCAGATCACTAACAGCACCGGACATACTTGCAGTTTCAACTTCATCAATTGCATAAGCAACATTTCCATCTTTGTGAAGTTCACTAAGAATTTTATCAATAATTTTAGTTTCTTGAACAATACGCTCTTGTTTTAGCATAGAAGTAACCTCATCACGCTTTATGAGCTCCTGTAATCCGACCTTACCAGTGGTGCTGATTTTTGCCATGATTACATTTTTAGAAAGCGACGGATGCAATGTTTTGATCTTATTATATAATTCGTCTTTCCAAAATGCAGGGCTACCAATAATTATGTGTTCTGGAGACAACCTTTTTGAGTAATCCGCAATCATATTTATTACTGTACTAAAAAAATCTTCTTTAACATTTTCTTTCATTCTTTTTTTCTCAACAGTGCCAGAAATCTCAGATAATAACTCAATGCCATACTGTTTTAATTTACCAAATGACGCATCACCACGATCAATAGCAACAAGCAAAACCTTAGGAATATCTTTTGAGGCGTCATTCAAACGCTTAATCTGGAAGCTTAACCACTCATTTTTGGTTATAGTAACTAAAGAACCTTCAACTAAAACTAATGATTGATGCGACCCCTTTGGTATGTCTTCTATTTCATCAAAAACTGTTCCGTTCACACGTAAAGAATCTGCAAGAAACTCTATTTTTTCTGCTATAACAGTAAGCACATATGACTTTTTGATATTTTCTAACCCAACTTTTATTTTTCTGTTAGTTTTTGATTTAACTAAGTCACCAGGTTCAATAAGCTGGGATAGATACCATAAATCATCAAGTTGAGTAATCTCTGCAATGATGGTTCCATGCTTTAAATCACGGGTTATTAACCTCATAATGCGATAATCTCAGTAAGATTTATAAATATCCCGCTATGTTAATGGATTATGCTACGTAGAAAAAGAGGGGAAATAACCCCCGGCACAGATGTTGCTGCTTTAGTTTTGCTTATAGGGCTGTTTATACTGTTATATGTTTTACTGTTACCTCCATCTGACAGGGCTGCTTTGTTAGGCGAGGATGGAACTACAGTTGATAAAGATGGGGAAAGCAATGATAAAGGGCTAACACTTCTAAGCGCTGTTCCAGGAGATTTAAGTTCTTTTGATAAAAGTGAAATCGTAAAAGAATTAGCAACGGCAACATTGTTCACAAAGTCAGAGAGTGTGGTTACAAATCTTGCAACAGGAATATCTGTAAGTAAGACCCCGTTTTCTTCAAGTAATAGATTATTTCCATTTCAAGCAGAGAATTTAAACGACATTGAAAGTGCAAAATTATTTTTTTTTATTGAAGAAGGAGACGGGACATTTTATGTGAAGCTTAATGGTGTGGTGATATTTGAACAAGAGCTGAGCCCGGCTGATATACCAATAGAGCTGCCAGTGCAGGCTCTGACTGCAAATAATAACCTGGAACTTGGAGTACGCGGCAGATGGTGGGAGGATTATACTTTAAGAGATATCAATATAAAACTTCAAACAGCATACGAAAATACAAGAGCACGCAGGGCATTCTTCCTTACCAATACTGAGAGAAAGGGAGTGGAAGATGCAGAATTATCTTACTTTTTAGACTGCCTAACATTAAGCAAAAATGGGTTAATGACTGTGCTTCTCAATGAAAAAATATTAAGCTCAGACTTTGTAGTGTGCGATGCTGGAAAACAAACTATTGATTTACCATTTAGACTGTTTAAGGATGGAGAGAATATCATAGAGTTTAGAATTGATAAAGGAAATTACCAAATAGAAGATCTAAAACTAAAAATCAAGCTGGGAGAAGCTGAGTTTCCAAGATATAACTTTGAAGTAGATGATGATACATACTTTGAAATATTTACAGAATGTTATGATGCATGTATCGATGATTGCGAAGATGATTGCGGATCAAATGAAGATTGCGATGAGTTATGCGTGAATGATTGCAGAGATGAATGCGACAGAAAGGAAGTAGTAATAAAACTTAAGTTTGACGGCGAAGAAAGAGCAAGAGGAGCTATAACAATAAATGAGTTTCAGATAAACTTTAATACAGTAGACAGCAAGTACGAAAGAACGATCACAGAAAGTATAAGAAGAGGGGATAATGTGATTAAAATCATCCCAAAATCAGAGTTTGAAATAATTGATCTAAGGGTGGTAGTGGATGGATAGTAACCATAACATTAATAAATTAAGGCGTGATTAGAAATGGATAAGAGGTGCTAAGTGAAAAAAATATTTATATTGCTTGTTGGAATTTTAATGTTAGCAACAGCATGCCAAACGACTACCGATGATTCAAATACTAATAAAAGGTACTATGGCGGAAGTGACGGCCTTGATGTAACATTTGTGGAAGGAGAGCCTCCAGATCAAGTTCTTGATGGGTCACAAGATATATTTGATATTACACTATTAGTAGATAACATAGGCGAAGAAGACATAAGTCCTGGAGAAGTGATTGTAACATTAAACGGAATAGAAAGAGATGTATTCCAGTTAAACAGCCTAACAGAAAAAAATGAAAACGAAATACGCGGAGTTCATAGAATAGGAGACAGAAAAGAAAACGGAGACCAAGATGAAGTAAGATTTAAAAGTGCACGTTATAATGATGTTTTACCATTTGATTTTGAAATAAGCATGAGAGCAGATATATGCTATGAGTATGGCACAGAAGCAGTAGCTGATGTATGCCTAAAGAAAGACGCAAGCGCAAGAAGAACGGAAGATAAGTGCGAGATAAGTAATGATAACGTAGAAATAGAAAACTCTGGATCACCAATGAGGATTGCTAACTTTGTACAAAGTGCAAGGGGCAGTAATAAAATACAGTTTATATTTGATGTTGAGTCTATTGGCGGTGGAGATTATTTTCCAACAGGAAATTTTGTAGACAGCTGTACTACTGATGAAAGAAATGATGACACGGTAAATATAGCAGTAGATTTTATACGATCTGATGTAAGTGTAGACTGCACTCCATTTGGCGGAAGTAATGGGGAAATACGACTGGTAAGCGGAAAGAGAACAGTAAGATGCACGGTTGATACAAGTAATATGCAAGAAATAGCTTTTGAAAGACCAATGAGAATAAAATTAGACTACATGTATAAAACAAGTAAAGATAAAACATTCATAGTTGAAAGCACACAAGATTTCTAACCAATATAACTTGTTTCTGATGGGCTCCATTTTTTTGGCGACTTAACTGGGCCTAGTTGTTTAAGCTTACTGGAAATTTCTTTTTCAATGTTGCTAATCTCAGAATTTAATTCCTTTAATTGAAGGTTCATACCATATCTTTTGTTAAGTATCATAATTATCTCTCTGGCCCCTTTTATGCCAAGATATTGTGGATGTCCATAAGTTTCACCAAGAAGAGCTACACCCGGAATGCCCCACCGTATTGACAAACCTATAAGTAATCCAGTAACACCAACAATTGGGCCCACAACATTATAAGTTTCTTTTGAAATATTTTTACCATTAAATGAGCTTATAGCTTTTTTATCATTTCCAGTAACAAACACTTTAGGGCTATTAGGAATCTGATGAAGTCCAATTCCACCAAGTGTGATGATCTCCTTGCATTTTACACTTTTTAAAAACTTCAATAATACCTCACAAAACTCGTAAGATGATTCTTCGTCAATTGGCTGAATATCACCAATAAGAAATATAAGATCATGCTTACCAACATGTTTGTAGTATATTTCAATTACTGGCAGTTGAACAAGGTTATCTTCATCAATGAGCACGGCATGAGGAAAGTTGTAAGAGTGAATTTCGATAATCTTCTGAGCATTTAAGCTATCAATCATAAAATCAGCAGCGATCTTGCCAACATTGCCTATACCAGGCAAACCTTCTATTAGAATGGGGTTGGTTAGTTTTTTCTTCTTAACTTCTATTAATGTGAACACCATATTATCCTAGATTAACTTTTCTTATTAATGATTGTGTTTTTGATATTCTTCTATATGCCCCCCATTTGTCATCAATTGAATATCTGGCAGGTTTTGTAGAAGCAGTTTTAGTATTACATCTAAGACAGGTTGATTCCATAGTATAAGTACTGCAGTTGTTACAAAAAAGAATTTTCAACGCACCAGCTCCGCAACAGTTCCATGTTTTTTCATGTCTTTAATAACCAGCTCTGAAATTTCGCTTAGTTGTTTTTCTGCGGACTTATAATCACCGGCATGTATAGTTACTTTATATTTTGGAGCTCCAAGATAAGTCAAGTTTAGCTTATACTTTTTATTGACGGCAAGATCAGAAGCGTTTTTCAAAATATTTTTGATAACATCTATACCATCTCCTTCATTTGAGCTTAAGAGGAAAGTGCCAGAAATGCTTACTTCCGGTAGTTTAATTTTTTCTTTAGCAGCAAGCATTAATTCTTTTTTAATGGACTCATTTTTTATGGTCTCCCAGTTAGTTTTACCTTCAACAAGCAATTGAAGTGCATTACTTAAAGATCCAAACTCATGTACAAGCTTAAGCCCGAGTTTTTGGTACATCTCTTCAATCGAAAGATTTAGTTTTTTACCAACTGAGTCTAACAATTTTTCAGCTTTTTCTTCAAGCTGTGCTTCTGCTATCTTTGTTTTTCTTTGCCCCAACGAAACACGGCGCAATGAAAGATCAATTTGATTTTTAACTTTATCAGCACGTAAAACTTTACAAATAAGTTTTTTACCTTCTTTAACAAAGTCACGAATGTTCCTAATCCTACCAGGGGAAATTTCAGAAATGTGGATTAATCCTTCAAGATTAGTATACTCATCGATTGTTACAAAAACAGAATGAGGAAGAATATTTTTGACTGTACAAGAAACAATGTCTTGTTCTTCTGGAAGACCGGTTTTCTTAAACCACATTTATTCAAGTACCTCAAGAATTCTAGCTTTGATTTTTGCCTTACCACCAGTTGGTTCAGCTAAATCCTTTTGACATACTAAGCATTTAACTATTGAAGCTGGTTTGCCAAATATGATCTGTTCGTTTTTGCACTTAGGACAGCGAAGTTTAACAAACTTGCTTGATTTAACAGTAATTTGTTCTTCCATGCTGCGTATAAAAGAAACCCCTTTAAAATGCTTTCGTTGATTGTGTTTACGTAGATAATAATGGGATATTAACATTCAGGTAAAGATTCATCATTAGTGATAAATGCAATTGTTATAGCTTCTTTTGGTCTTTCCCCGTTTAAGATATCAAGCGCCTTTGGCAGGTATAATCTCATATCTTTTGGAGTGATAAATCCAAACTTTTTATCTCTAGTTATCATCTCTGGTGAATAAACCTCTAGGCATAAAGGATTTGGCTCGGCAGTAGCCATTACTAGGGCATTAGGCTATTCCAATGATATCTTCACGGTTGTCCTTAAATATTGTGCCAGGGGTATTTGCCAAATGAGTTAAACAAACTGAAACGCAGTGCGAATCTAGACCTGGTGTATCTTCTGTACCTTGAAGCATGTAAACTAACGAAAACTTAGTACCTGTTAGCATTTCATATCTACACTCTCCGCATCCTAATGTTGGCATGTTTATTACTCAAAAACTGGTTTTTTAATCCTTAGACCTTTTGACTGCACCATGGTCTTATTGCATGTATTACACTTAAAACGCAGATCAACTTTTTTTGAAAGTTTAGCACCAGTACGTTTGTATTGGGTGATTGGTTTACGGGAATATCTTCCTTTGTTTCCGTATCCTGCCAGACCACTACCTCGTTTTTTAAGTCTTAACATTGATCCTTTTTTTAAAGTGCCACGCTCTCTCTTTTTAGCCTGAGCAACACTAAAAGTAGTATGATGCTTACAATGTTTACAATACATTTTTTTTGTTTTAGGTAGTTTCATAGTGCCGTTGCTTTTTCTTTCTTTATTAATAGTTCAGCCACAGTTTCAGGAAGCAAGGCCATATCCTCTTCATCAAAAGGACCATAGGTATTCATGTCTGTTCCTACAAACTTAGGTATAGCCCGAATAAATCTGACAGTTTTTAATCCTTTCGTAGCTGATTTTTGTGAGACGAAACTACTGTTGCTGGGAAGTTTAGGAATATTTTGAGATAATACTGAATAAAGTACATTCTTCCTGAAGAAATCAAGCATTTCAAGAACGGAATCATAAAACTGTTTTTCTGTATCCAACATGAGAGATGTATCCACAAGCTCTTTAGTCCTGGAATGAAATAAAGCAAGGTCAATAAGCTTATGTTCACGACGTTCATAACTTTCTTTTAGGATACGCTGAATGTTATCCAGCTGGTGTTTAGTCTTCATAGTTTCTGATGCTGTAAACACACTTGACTTTGACTCCTGCGATGTAAGAATAGCCTGTTTTTCTGATAAATATTTTACAACTTTTTCAAAGAAGTCTTTTTCTAATTTTGTAAGAGCATTGCTCTCTTTTTCTGCTCTAAGGATTCCGTATAGAACTTCATAGGTTATTACTTCTGACATGGGATATCATAATAGAGCAATGTTTAAATTTATTATTGTGATACTATGCAGAAATACAGATAAAGAAGCAAGGACTGTAATCTTGATGTGGTTTTTGTTGGACCAATACAAAAAAGACTGATTGAGCTCACTAATGTTACAGAATTACAAAGTGAACATCTTCTTGATAGGGTAAGACGGCTGGACGATAAAGCGTTGGGAGATATGTTAAGTGAGATATTTGATGTTAATGAAAGTGATACAAATAGATTTGTAGATGAAACTAAAACTTACAGGGCAACTTATAGAAAGTTTGAAAGAGCAATGAAAGATAGAAATATGGGGGATAACCTGGATAAGATAGTGACTAATACTCCTGCATACAGCATGTGGCTGTTGAATTATGGTGGGAGAATTATCAGACGAAGCACTTAAAAACATTTACCTTATTTTTAATTCATGTTTACAATCAAACAGAGTCCACAAGATTTTAGAGTGGATGAACAAATGTCCTTGGATGTTCATAGAAGCGGGGAATATACCTATTTTTTACTTAAAAAAATCAATTGGACAACATCAGTGGCAGTTGAGGTTATCGCAAAAAAATTAAAACTACCATTAAAGTATTTTAATGTTGCAGGTCTAAAAGACAAGAATGCAATAACAACACAACATGTTTCATGTTATAAATTACCCAAAGATAAACTTGAAGCATTAAACATTAAAGGTATTGAAGTAAAATATTTAGGCAAAGGAGACGAGCGGATAAAACTTGGCCAGTTAACCTCCAATAAGTTTGTTATAACTGTAAGGAACATTGAAAAAAAATATGAACCAATAAGCTTTATAGAAAATTATTATGATGATCAAAGATTTTCTGGAAAAAATCATTTTATAGGAAAAGCACTTGCAAGAAATGAATGGTCAAAAGCAGCAGCAATCCTCAGGCTGAAGGCTGAAGGTAATGATTTTATTGGAGCATTAAGAAATGGTGTAACCAGAAGAATGCTGGTATTTTATTTAAATGCTTATCAAAGCTATTTATGGAACGAAGTAGTAAGACTATACCTATCAAGCAAGTACGAGTACAAATGGGATATTGGCTACCAAGCTGGAAACTTTGTGTTTAGTAATGAATCAATAATGAACAAGATAGTGCCTATACTTGGGTATTTGACACAGTTAAGAGATCCAACCATTAAGAATGTATACGAAGAACTGATGGTAAAAGAGGGTATAACCAAAGAAGCGTTTAAGTTTATCCCCATGCCTGAAATAAGATCAGAAGGCAATGAAAGAGATATGATCGTTAGGCTGCCAGATCTTAAACTAAATTATTTAAAAGATTCTAAAAATTATTCTTGCAAGCTAAGTTTTACATTACCCCCTGGTAGTTATGCAACAATGGTTGTTAAAAAAATGTTTTGCGATAGAAATCTTTAAAAGTAATAAACATTATTTAGTGGTTATGCACAAAAAGAAAGGGGAGCCTAAAGATAATAGAGTTTTAATCATTGGTGTGCTAATAGTGTTTATTATTGCATTAATAGTATTAAATCTTGGGAATATAACCGGAAATGCAAGCCGCGTAGATGTTACTAAACTAGAAGTATCCCCGCAAGTAGTAAGGGCTGGCGAGTATATTAATATTAAATTATATGCGGGTAATGAAGGCGCGTCAAAAAAACTGAGAGTATGCGGGGTATTAGATGAAACATGCCGAGATGTTGCTGATTATAAACTAAGATGTGCTGATACAAACCCAAAAGGGGCATTATCTGCAGGATTCCGTGTAGAACCTGGAGAAACATGTGAATCACAGTTCAAGACATTTGGAAGCTGGCAGGCAGGAGATTATTTTGTTCAAGTTCTGGATTATGGAACAGCTGAAATGGTTTCAGATATTTTAACAATAATTGAGTAGCTATAAAAAAGCTTAAAAGACTATTTGGCTTATCGCAAATTATGTTTAAGTTTTTAAGAGATAAACTAAAAGACGCAGTAAACTTGTTTAAAGAGAGTGCAGAAGAACCTGAAGAGGTTGCAGAAGCTACTAACCCCCCTGCTAAATCATTTCAAAAATTTAAAAAAGAAGAATCTAAAAAAACGTTTATTCAAATTGTTAAAGAAAAAGTAGCAACAAGAAAGATCGACGAAGAAAAATTTTCAGAGCTGTTTTGGGATATAGAACTAGCTTTGCTTGAAAATAATGTTGCAGTAGAGGTCATTGAAAAAATTAAAGCTGACTTAAAAGAAACAATAGTTGATAAACCAATTCAAAAAACTGAGTATAGTGGAGTTGTAACCTCTGCATTAAAAACTAGCATTAAAAAATTGCTCAGCACTGAAAGTTTTGACCTTATTAAAAAAATAGCAGAACATGATAAACCATATGTGATCATATTTGTTGGGGTTAATGGCGTTGGAAAAACTACGACCATAGCAAAGGTTGCGAATTACTTGCAAAAAAATAATTTAAAAATAATACTTGCTGCAGGTGATACTTGGAGAGCTGGAAGTGTTGAGCAACTGGATGAATGGGCAAAAAAACTTAAACTGCCAATTGTTAAAGGGCAATATGGGGCTGATCCTGCAAGCATAGCATATGATGCAATATCTGTGGCAAAGTCAAAGAAGTATGATGTAGTAATGATAGATACGGCCGGAAGACAGCATAAGAATATCAACTTGATGCGAGAAATGAGCAAGATAATCAAAGTAAGCAAACCAAACCTTAAGATATTAGTTTCAGAAAGCATAGTTGGAAATGACGCTGTAGAACAAGCAACAAGTTTTGACATGGCAATAGATATTGATGGATCAATATTAACCAAAGCAGATGTTGATGAAAGAGGTGGAGCAATATTGTCAATAGCTTATGTAACAAAGAAACCAATATTGTTTTTAGGTACTGGGCAAGAAATAGATAACCTTGAAAAGTTTGATCCTGAGAAAGTAATTGAGCGGTTAGGATTGTAGCTGTTTGTGATGTGATATTCTTATAAAATAAATGTAAAAAAACTTAAAAAGTCTGTTTCTGGTTTAATAACATGGTTTTAGATAAGCTGGGGCTTAGTTTAAAAAATACACTGAAAAAGATAGCGAGCAGTTTGTTCATAGATGAAAAAGTTATAAATGAACTTGTAAAAGACATACAAAAAGCGCTACTACAATCAGATGTAAATGTTCAACTTGTTTTCAATCTAACCAACAAGATAAAAAGCAGAGCAATAAAAGAAGAAACACCAAAAAATCTTGAAAAGAAAGAACACCTTATCAATATAGTTTATGAAGAATTAGTGAACTTTTTAGGCGAAGAAAAAAACGAAATTGTTATTGAAAAAAAACATCCGTATAAGATAATGCTGGTTGGGCTGTTTGGTGCTGGAAAGACATCTTCAGCCGGAAAAATAGCAAAGTACTACCAACAAAGAGGGTACAAGACTGCAACAATGGCACTCGACGTGCATAGACCTGCAGCAATAGATCAGCTTGAACAATTAAGTCAAAAAATAAATGTAACCTGCTTTAGTGATAGACTTGAGAAAGATGTAACAAAAATTTACAAAAAATTTGAAAATGAAATTAAGGATTATGACTTAATAATATTAGACACAGCAGGAAGAGATGCTTTTAGTCACGATCTCATTACCGAAATTAAAGCAATTAATAAGACAGCTAAACCAGACCAAAACTTATTAGTAATAAATGCAGATACAGGCCAAACAGCAGAAAAACAAGCAAAAGCTTTTCATGAGGCAATAGGACTAACAGGGGTTATTGTAACTAAATTAGATGGAACTGCAAGGGGGGGAGGAGCACTAACAGCCTGTGCTGCAAGCGGGGCAAGGATAAGATTTATAGGCACTGGTGAAAAATTAGAAGATATTGAGTTGTTTAACCCAAAAGGATTTGTTGGAAGATTATTAGGAATGGGTGATATTGAAGAATTATTAGAGAAAGCAACAAGAGCAATAAAGCAAGAAGATGCAGAAGAGCTTGGCAGAAGGTTACTAAAAGGAGAATTTAACTTTTTAGATTTGTATGAACAAATGCAAGCCATGAAAAAAATGGGTCCATTAAATAAAATAGTTGAATTAGTTCCTGGAATGAGCGGGATGAACATTCCAAGAGAAATGCTTGATGTTCAGGATGTGGAACTGCAAAAATGGAAATACCAAATGCAGTCAATGACTAAAGAAGAATTAGAAAACCCAGATATCCTAACATCCAACAGAATAGAAAGAATTGCAAGAGGGTCAGGATTAACATCGGGTGATGTAAGAAATCTGATAAAACAATATCGAAACAGTAAAAAATTAGCAAAAATGATAAAAGGAAAAGATCCAACAAAATTAATGAAAAAATTCTTTGGGAAACTTGGGCATTTTAGATTGTAATGGGAATAGGTCTATAGTTATGGCTAAACACCCGCAAGAAGTTGAAGGTTTTAAAGGTTCATTAGATCAGTTAGTTAAGTCCATTGGTAATATGACTTATGATCAAACCGCGTTATTTATTGGAAAACTTGCTGATGAAATAAAAAGACAAGCAGATGCAGATTCGGCAAGAGGAAGAACAAAACTTGCTTCTGAATTGCATGCAACTGCAGATGAATTATATCATGCAAGAGACAAAATGAATTTAGCATGGAAGATTTGTGAACCTTATATGAAAGACTAAACGCAAAAAATATTTATTGCTCTTGCCAGTGAAAAGTCTCTTGCTAAAGATTGGCTAAGCAAAGAGGACGAAGAAACAGGGAAGGACTTGTAAATGGAGATGTTGCGCAGTAAGTTGAATGATTGTAAACTATATTTATCTTAAGAAAAATAAAACTAAACAGAAATCTATATAAAGAAAATATCATGTTTGTAAGATATGCACAAAAAGGGGCAGGTAACTGTTTTTGTAGTTGTAGGACTAATAGTCTTGATCATCGTGGCATTAATGTTAGTATTCTTGCAAAAACCAGCTATAACACAACCAGAGTCTGTACAATCAAACGACATAAAAGAATTTACAGAAAACTGTGTGGATGAAGTTGGAAGAGATGCATTATTTATGATCGGTCTTCAAGGCGGATATTATAATGTACCAACTGAAACAGAACCAATACAGAGAAATGACCCAGAATATGGAGATTTTCAAATACCCCATTGGTATATTATTGATGAACAATACTTACCTGATTTTGAAGATATTGCAGAACAAGTTAACCTTTATTTTAAAGATAATTTTGCAAAATGCACACAAAACTATCAAACATTTGAAGTAGACGGATGGCTAGTAAGCACGGATGAAATTAATATAGAAACACAATTCCCAAGCGAAGAAACAATACTAATTGCAACTTATCCTCTAAAAGCAACAAAAGGAACAAGTGAAGTAAGCTTTGAAACCCTTAAACCAATAAGGATACCATGGGATGTAAAGAATACAGTTGAATGGGCATATGAAAAAACAGCCCAATACTCAGTAGAAGGCAGTTTAACATTTCCGCAAGCAACAGATAACCGGTTATTACAGATATTTCCTTCAAAAGGATCGTGGATATTAACGTTCATAAATGAGAAAGATGATATGGAGAAAAAATATGTTTGGAAAACAGCTGTACGCTAAATTATTATTTGCAGCAGTATCATTAATACTATTAGCCTCGTTGACAAGCGGGAGCCATATATGTTTTCCTGATCCAGAAAGTGGAACTGTAGAATGTATAGGACATGATGGTGGTAGTGATGGTGGCAGCTTGCTTCACTGTGGCGGCGGCGTTTATGTCTGCCCAGGAACTGCAAGATATGACTCAAGTTCAAATCCTGTACCTACTTGTCCATGCACTCCAGGAACAAATAATTACTGTTATAATCTTGGAGAGGAACCAAGTTCATTTTTTTCATCGTCATGCTATGCTGATTTTATTTGGGCAAATGACCTAAGCACAATAAGCAGCGGAGAGTGGACAACTATAAATGAACTGATAGATAGAGATCAAGAATATCTTACATACAGAGGATCTTCAAGTTCTTCTATAGCAGGAACAATGGGGGATGTATGTGATCAGTCAGTTGAAATACTAAGCCACATAGACATAAGAAATGTAGATGATTCAACAACCGGGTCATTCACATTATTAACATTGGATTCCTGCTTAGAAAATGCACC
>ERZ1292623.1578-Hain-H51-01um-R1-1578-length-21731-cov-6_pt1 | contig 17070 bp, 15 predicted proteins | sample MGYA00564398_ERZ1292623 | MGnify/ENA primary metagenome ERZ1292623 (study PRJEB36523, sample SAMEA6512633) | groundwater metagenome | collected 2019-01-07 | study: AquaDiva: Metagenomics assemblies of 32 groundwater samples | reverse complement strand
CGCGCCGCAAAATTCCAACTAAACACCACGACCACGCTCGCAGCTTTTGAAAACAGATAGAATACACCGAACATGCTGGTGAGAACGTACAGGATGACTTCGTTCAACCCGAGTCCCACAAGCCCGATGACGGCGAAAATCAGGAATTCAGCACCACGACTGCGCACGGTGCGCGCTTCAAAAACCCAATAGACGCTGAGGAGGTACACGATAGTAAGTCCGGCCGTGAAAGAGACGGCGCCGGAGAGGAGATAGGAAATTTGGGCAATATCGGTAAGGAGCCACAATAGGCCAGCGTCGACGAGAAGCGCTATCGCGGACGCGACGACGTAGCGAATGAATTCGTGGAGGCCTTCGGAACCGATAGTTGAGACTCCGGGGGTTATCGCGGATTCTGGGGCAGTGACAATATCGGGCTCGGACATACGGTAAATCCAGCCTAGTATACCCATATTTTGTGGAGTATCATACAGGCTACAAAATCGATATGCCCCACCTCTCTATCGTGATTCCGGCGTACAACGAAGTGGGGCGCCTTCCGAAAACCCTTGCGCGGATGGTCCCTTTTTTGCGTATGCAGTCGTTCTCGTTTGAGATCGTTGTCGTCGATGACGGAAGCAGGGACGGGACGGTCGAGAGAATCACCGCTCTCCAGAAAGAGGTTCCTGAACTACGACTCATTTCCGACGGTGTCAACCGCGGACGCGGCGCCGCGGTGAAAAAAGGAATTTTCGAGGCTCACGGCGACATCGTCCTTGAAACTGACTCTGATGGATCGGTTGCCGACGAGGCGATACCACGGTTCGTCGCGCGATTCGATGCTGAGGCGGAGCTCGATGCGATTTTCGGGAGCCGCATGATGAAAGACTCGCACATCGTTGTGTGGCAGCCTCTGGTACGCACCATGCTCGGCTATGGATTCCTCTATCTCGCACGCGTGATGTTTTGGATGTGGCGAACGACAGATTTCACCCTTGGATTCAAGATGTATCGCCGTACAGCCGCGCTCGATATCTTTACGCACCAGTTTGATCCGTTTTACGTCGCGGAAGCGGAGAAAGTCTTTGTCGCAAACGTGCGCAGGCACACCACCATCGAACTTCCGGTGACATGGACCGATGATCCGGACTCACGCGTAAAGCCTGTGCGCGATACTATTCGTGCACTTTGGGGAATGTTTCAGATCCTTGGCCGCTATTTTGCTGGTAGCTATCGTTAAAATATGGACACGAAAATGTACAGAGAGATGGCAGAAGAAGAAAAGAGCCATTGGTGGTTCCTTGGTAGGCGCGTGGTTGTCTTCGATGTTGTGCGGCGCTATGGGAAAAAAGGGAAGCTCCTCGACATCGGTCTCGGTACCGGATTCAATGCGAATCTTTTTGAAAAAGAAGGGTATGCGGTCGACGGCCTTGATCCGTCGCCGGAAGCCATCCAATTCGCGAAAACAATCGCGCCAAATATTTCAGTCATTCAAGCGCCGTTTCCTTCGCCTGAAATACCGAGTGACACGTACGACGTCGCGGCGCTTCTTGATGTCGTCGAGCACTTAGAAGACGATACCGCGGCGCTTCGCGAAGTGCACCGGCTCCTCAAAAAAGACGGAATCGCACTCATCACGGTGCCGGCATTCATGTTTCTCTGGACAAAGCACGACGAGCGAGCGCACCATTTCCGCCGCTATCGAAAACACGAGCTCCTCTGCCTCATCCGCGCCGCTGGCCTCGAACCGGAATTTGTCAGTTATTACAATTTCTTTCTCTTTCCCGCGATCGCGCTTGTGCGTTTTGTCACAAAAGCGCTCGGGCGGGAAGAGGGAAGCGACTTCGACAAATCACCCGCGCTTTTGAACGGCCTCTTTGCATTCATCTTTGGCTTCGAACGGCTCCTCCTTCGCCTCATGCCACTACCGTTTGGCGTGTCATTGATAGCGGTTGTTAGAAAAAAATAATATGCATTTCTGGAGCGATACGCAGCTTCGCACGATCGTTATCGTCTCCCTTTTTTCGTCCGTACTTGGTTTTTGTGCGCTTGTGGGTGTGGCTCGTTACAAAGGTCTCGATCCCATTCACCTTACCGGCGACAGCAAGGCGTATGTCATCCTGGCGAACAACATCATCAATCACGGCGTCTATTCGGTCTCGATGACCGAGCCTTTTTCTCCCGAAAGTTTCCGCGCGCCCGGGTACCCGGCATTCCTCTCGATCCTTTTCACAATCGTGCCGTGGCCACTTGCGGCGCTCTTTGTCCACGCGCTCATTTCGGGCCTCGCGCCGATACTGCTCTACCTGTTCGCGCGGCCATTTCATGAGCGCGCGGCATTTTGGGCGGCGATCCTGTTTTCGCTCGATCCGGTGCGTCTTTTTCTCGCCGCGTCGTTCCTTACGGATTCACTGTTTGTCGTTCTCTTTTTCACATCGCTCGTCGCGCTTGAGAAAGGAAAGGAGAGCACCAAGTTTCTCGTTTTGAGTGCGCTCTTTCTGGGTCTTGCGATACTTGTCCGGCCGATCGCGCAATTTCTCCCGCTCCTCTACGCTGCGTATTTGCTTGCCACCATCCAGCCAGTGCGCAAGGCGGCGCTGATGGGACTACTCTTGGTCGCAGTTGCATACCTCGTTGTCGCGCCGTGGGCATACCGCAACCACCGTCTGTTCGATTCGTGGAACGTCTCATCGATCGGCGCGGCGAATCTTGCCATCTACAACGCACCGGAATTCCTCAAATGGAGTCCCGACGCACATGCCGAAGCGCGTCTCGCATCATTCCAGCTCGAGCAGAACGCGCTTCCGTACCACGAAGCGCTTTCGCTCGCACGCTCGGATGTTTTTGTCTCGACATTCCGCGATGTCATCCGAGGGCACGAATTTTCCTATCTTGTCTTTCACGTCGTCAAAACAATTCCATTCTTCGTCACCGATGGCCTGCGCGACACGATCCGTCTCTTTGACGTGGATATTGGTACCATGCCCAATATTTCTGGTGCGCTCATGCGTGGCGATATAGCGCTTCTTCTCACGTACGTCCTCTCTGGAGGCCTTCCGATTGCTCTTCTCGTGTTGGGGAGCGGGTTTTGGTCGCTCGTCAGCGTGCTTTTTGTATCGGAGGCCGTTCGATCGTTCATTCGTCGCGACCTGTTTCCGCTTTTTCTAACGCTCCTCGTGTGCTACTTCGCGTTCCTTACTGGTCCCGTCTCCAATGCCCGCTACCGTCTCCCGATTGAAGGTTTTATTTTTTTCCTTGGCGCCCTGGAGCTATATCAGTGGCACAGTGTTCGCCGCAGTGCGGTACGCGACGAAAACAATTGACCTTGTCACGAGCGCATGGTGTCATCACATTTCGGTTTCGTCGGAGAGAAGATTTAGTGATATCTTGCGCATATGCAATGTCGCCTCTGTCATTATGAAAATCTGCTCGAGTTTCTCAACCTCGGTGAGCAGCCGCTCGCCAATAAGTATCCAAACGAGAATGAATTTGCTACCGAAGATTTTTTCCCCGTAAAAGTCTTTTTTTGCCCGACATGCAAAAGTGTCCAGCTCGGGACCGCTATCTCGCGCGAGCGCATGTTCGAGGACTACTTCTACCTTTCGTCAGTAAATACTGGCCTCGTCACGCAATACGAGGCGCTGGCACAGACGCTGTCGGATGCGAAATTCGTCGTTGATATCGGCTCCAACGATGGTATATCACTGAAGCCCCTGAAGCGAATGGGTATCAAGGCGATCGGTGTCGAACCGTCGATTAATGTGTCGAAGATCGCAAATGACGCCGGGCTCACGACGATTACGGCTTTTTTTGACGCGCCGACGGTACAAAAAATAATCACAGAATACGGAAAGCCAGATGTAATCACGGGGCTTAGCATGTTCTCTCATCTCGGTGATCCGCATGACTTTATTGGGAATGTAAAAGAATTGCTGACCGATGATGGCAGGTTTATTCTCGAGATCGAGTATGTCGACACGCTCCTTAAGAGCATGAGTTTTGAGCGGTTCTACCTCGATCGAATTTCATACTATTCAGTTACGTCGCTTGAAAATTTGTTTCAACAGCACGGCATGTATCTTTCCGATGTAGAAGAAACAGCGGCACATGGAGGGTCGCTTCGCGCGACTGTGCAAAAAAAAGGGAAAGGCCATGCGCCGACCGAAAGCGTCGCGCGTCACATTGCGTATGAACGAGAAGCGCTTACGCCCGGGACATTAACAGAATTCGGTCGGGAAGCCAGGGCGCAGATATCCGCGTTCCGCGCAAAGCTCGAAGAGTATAAAGCGGCGGGCCTAAGGGTTGCTGGCTTTGGCGCACCGGCCCGCGTCTCCACTCTGTGTAATTTTGGCCAGATCGGACCGGAACTCATTGAATTCATAGTTGACGAGACACCTTTAAAACAAAACCGATTCAGTCCCGGTACGCATATTCCGATTGTCCCGATGTTGCATTTGAAAGAACATACGCCCGATGTTTTTGTCGTGTTTGTCCACGAGTACTTCGACGTTGTGAAGAAAAAATTATCCGGATCGCATCGGTACCTTTTCCCGATACCAGCACGAGAAGTAACATAATGAAAATGACGCATCTGGCGCTTTATGGTAGTGGACGGTGGGGGACGGCGATACTTCGCACGCTCCGTAGTATGGCCGCCGCTGATGTTTCCGTTATCAAGCGTGGAGAAACCCCACCCGCCGAAGTTGACGGCGTCATTATTGCGACACCAATTTCTACGCATGCCGAGCTCGCACTTCCTTTTATTGAACGCGGGATCCCGGTTTTCATCGAGAAACCGGTGACCGGTTCTACGGATGAAGCGCGGCGGCTTCTCGCGGCAGCCGAGAAGGCAAATTCTTTGGTGCATGTCGGACATATCCATCTCCATAACCCGGCTTTCGCAAAAACCAAAGAGCTCGCACCCGCTCTCGGGCGCCTCCGGTACCTATACTTTGAAGGAACGAACAACGGGCCATATCGAAAGGATGCGTCGGTGCTCTGGGATTGGTTGCCGCACCCACTCACTATGGCCATAAGCCTGTTGGGAAAAACGCCGCGATCGGTACAGGCGTGGGGAATACATAGTTTACGTCCGAAGAATTCGGTCTTGTGCGATATTGGAATGGTGAAATATGAATTCGAGGACGGTGCAGCCCTGCTCTGCATCGTTAACTGGCTCGCTCCCGAGAAGCGCACCTCGCTCACGATTGTTGGCGAAACTAGCTCTTTGGTCTACACTGATACCGCGACGCAAAAAATCGCGCTGTATGCAAGTATGGGTCCGTCAGTTGACGGCGCGAACGTGTATCACCAGGCACCTTCAATTACGTATCCTGAATACGGGACGAGGATGCCATTGGAGTGCGAACTCAGCTCCTTTATCCATGCAATTGAGCAAGGCTCGCACGAACGATCGGAACTTGCCCTCGGCATAACGATTGTCGAATTGATCGCCGCAGCCGAGGAATCCATCACCAAAGACGGTCAGGTCGTACACGTTAAATAGGTTGCAGGAAGCACGTGTCCTAATGCTATGATGCTCGCCATATGGCTTCTCTGCACCAACCAGTATGAGTATCCTACGCACCGTCAGCGAAGGATTTGCGTGGAACGCCGCGGCTATCGTCATCGGTAAAATTGTCGTTTTTTTCAACCTTTTTCTTATCTTTTCGCACCTTACGGTCTATGAGTATGGTGTAACCGAACTCACTCTTTCCATAGTCTCTCTGTTCGGCCTTTTCGTATTGCCGGGGCTTTCGTCGATTATTGCGGCTGATCTTGGTGTTGAACGTGCGAAGAAGAATTATTCGGAAATGCGAATGATATTTCGGGAGTTCTTTTCCGTCACGTTTTCTTTAGGGGTGTTGGCGTGGGCGATATTGTTTTTTGGATCATCGATTGTCGCGCATCTGACAGGCAACGAACTCATTGACCGATTGTTCAAGATTGCTGCATTTCTCCTCATTACGTCACCCCTTCGGACAATGACAGTCGTACTTGCCACGTCCGCCGTACGGTTCGCCGACCAATCGTTTTTTCCCGTCGTCGAAGAAATTGCAAAAGGTGCCCTCCTTGCTATCACTTTTTTTATATTCGATTTAACCACCGACGGGCTTTTGCTGTCGGCCGTGGGGGCTCAAATACTTGCAATTATTCTGTTTGCGCCGCGCACGATCTCTGCGTATCGAGAATTTCATACGGCGCCCCTCACGAAAAGACGCCCCTTGTGGAACATTATTGCCGAGCATCGGAAGTGGGGAATAATTTCCGCATATATTGGAACATCACAAACGAGCATCCGTCTCTTCATGCTGAAGTTTTTTCTGGGTACCGAAGCGGTCGGCGTATTTGCTTTTGCGACAGGGCTTTTCGGACAACTTACCGGACTTTTGCCGCTTGGTCCGGTCGTTGGACCGCTCTTCCCGCGGTATGTTGCTAAGCCGCTTGAGTTTGTCCGGTTGCTGCGCGCTTCAATACGGCTGCAGCTTGCGATCGCGGCTGCGCTCGTAGTTGCAAGCATCGGTATCGTGCCGATTTTTGTCAACATCTTTTTTGAGCAATATTCCTCCGCGATTTTTATATTTATTTTAATAGTACCGTCCCTGCTGTTGCAGGGCCTCGTCGCAATTTACACGCCTGTTTTCCGCGCCCTGAAAGAGCAGAGGACTCAATTATCATCGGCAGTATTTAAATTTCTGGTGGATGTACTCGTATTGCCGCCGCTGGTGATTATGGCAGGTTTGCCGGGAGCTGGGGTACATAGTTTGATTGTCACAGGAGCGAGTGCAATCGAGCGATCGATACGTCTTCGACGCCTGCTTCCAGGATTTTCAGTGCGAGATTTGTTCCATCTCGATCCGCTCGAGAAAAAAGTGATACGGTTACTCTTTGAACGCATGCGCGGCGTGGTGCGTACGACCGATGATTAACGTATGAGCTTTTGGAAATTAGTACGCGCCCTTCTGAGTCATGCACTCAAAAAGCGTCGATTCATTTCATATGCGCAATTCGGCGAAGACGCGATCCTGAATGCAATTTTCAGGAAACAAAACGGGGGATTCTATGTGGATGTCGGCGCGTATCATCCCACGCATTTTTCAAATACGTACGCATTGTATAAAAAGGGATGGCATGGCATCGTCATCGATCCGAATCCTGCCTTCAAACAGCTGTTTTCGATACTGCGACCGCGGGATACGTTTATCGCCGCAGCGGTCGGTGAAGGTGCCGCGCGGTATTACGAATACGATAACCCCTTGTACAATTCACTTGACCATGATGTCTCAAGCGACCGGGTTCGCCTCATGCGAACAACGGACGTCCAGCTCCAACCGTTTCGCACTATTGTAAAAGCGCCGTCCATCGATATGTTGTCGATCGACGCGGAAGGATACGATCTCGCAGTACTGCAAACTCTCGACTGGTCCGTACGCCCCGCTGTCATTGTGATCGAGGGCGATGAGTCGTCCGCGTACCTGAAGGCAAAGGGTTATTCATTAATTGCGTCTACGGGTCCCTCGCGCATATGGCGCGATGGAACATGACAGATATGGTACGTTCGTTTCTTACTGGATTCCGTCGAGAACGCCCTGCGCTCCAGCGCAGGGATGAATCGACAGACGTTCAAATGAGCGCGGCCGGAGAGCCGCACCCTTTCCAGCAAAAAAGCCTCGGTGCCGTCCCGCGAATGCCCCGTGTTCTTGGCACGGGGATCGACGGGACGGCCTTTTTTACGCAGTATGTGTATCCGTATCGGCGCGTGCTCATGCTGGGCGCGCTCTATATCGGACTGACGACACTGTCGCTCTTTCCCCTGCTTTTTGGAGGGAAGATATTCAATACGGGAGACGCGACAATCTACTACTACCCAGCGTTCGATTTTTACAGCACGGCTCTTAAAAACGGCGAATCATTCTTGTGGAATCCGTGGCTTTTTTCAGGATTTCCTACGTATTTAAGCCAATCGGCCGGGTTCCTTGATCCTCTCAATGTGGTTCTTTTTACGCTACTCAATTTTCTTGATGCGTACCATGTCCGCTTAGGGATTGATATGGTACTGATTCTTCTCTTTTCGTTTCTCGCTGTTCGGAAGCTTGGCATATCAGCGCTTGCTGCGGCGCTCGTGGGTCCCGCATACCTCGCGGCTTTCCATTGGGGATATATATCGAACCTTGTCATTGCAAACTCACTCTTCATTACGCCGTTTTTATTTTGGATAGCTGCTCGGACGACGCAGCCGGACGTGAGAAGGTTACCTTGGTTTTGTCTCGCCGGAGTCGGCATTGGCTGGTCGCTCCTATCCGGTTATGCGCAGCTCACCATATACGCCACCGTCTTGTTTGGCGCGTTTGTTGTGATGGATCATGTGTGGATTCGGCGATCGAGTCTAAAAACCCTGCTCCAAACGGTCGGACTTTTGGCGGTTGCTGCTCTTGTTGCGGTTATTGTCGCGTTGCCGCAGTTGTTACCCGCGTTAGATTTTACGGCGTTAACGGTCCGTGCGAATGGATTGGCATACGAATTAACGACAGCGAAAGTGATCAACTACGGTGACAGCATTCTATTTCTGTTTCCGGATTATCTCTATTTTCCCTATATTTCAGGAGGTCGTCGCCCGCTCTATGTCGGTCCCTTGATGTTTCTTTGCGCCATGTTGAGCTTGATCTACTTTGCGCGCGCGCTCTACCGCCGCGCGCCATCGTTGGCACAAGCTGAAAAACGAATGCTGCTACTCGGCAGTTTGTTTATCGTATGTTTGCTGATTGCGCTGCCGCACTCGCCGCTCTTTTACGTGATCAATAAACTGCCGGTTCTTTCATATTTTCGGTACCCGTACCGATGGATGTACGTTGGTATTTGGTTTTTAGCGTGCCTTGGTGCCTACGGGTTTGACTATCTGCGGTCGAGGCCGATCGAGCCATGGGTTAAGTGGTTTGCAGCGTTGTCAGTTTTCTCTGCGGGATGCGTATCGCTCATAACCGTAGCGTTCAACATGTTGGGAGCGGCGTTCTGGAAATTTGCAGGCGACAGCGTACACCAGGTGTTCGGGATGGTGCTCTACGGGCATGGCGGTCTTACGAAGGATCCCCCACATTATCGTGACGCCATTTCGCGAGGAATCGATGCGTGGCAGGGTGCGCTTTCGCTGAACGATCTCTCGTTTGCGATACCTTTAGCGTTTCTGGTGACTTCCTGCGTTCTTATCGCACTCCGCGCGTACAGTCGAATTTCACCGAGGCAATTTTCGCTTATAGGTACTGGTCTCATTATTGTGGTTTTACCGAGTACCTTCATCCTTCAGTGGCGTGATCTTATCCCTGCGGAGATTATCTCATCGTATAGCAAAGTGGTGCGGCAAATTCCGGACGTTGATTCCCACATGTACCGCGTATTTCCTTTTATGTTAGGTACAGGATTTCAACGGTATGTTCCTCCGCAATATACGCTCACTACAGAAGAACGTCAGGCCGCGGCTGAATTACAGTTCGAAACAGGCTGGCCGAACGTTCATGCGTATGCATCGGTGCGGAGTGTTGATGGATACGATCCGTTTGTGACGCGTCAGTATCTCTACGCGCTCGAGACGCTGGGAAGTACCCATGCCGGCAGTGATGCGGCGGGTGTAGAGACCGAACTCCACATACAAGGTCGTCTTCTTGGGAATCTCGATCTCTTGGGGATGATGTCGGGAAAGTATGTCTTCTCAGGGGTGCCGCTTGCGCATCGGAGCCTCAAACTCATCAGCGAATATCCGGTGACCCGCTACGGGATGCCGCTCTACATCTATGACAATGTGGAAGCGATGCCGCGCATATATTTTGCGCCAAACATTGTAAATCGGCCATCTGAGGATATTGCCGCGCTCCATGCGAGTACGCATGACTTTCGCACGAACACGTATTTGGACTGCACCAACTGTTCTTCCGGCATATCGGACGTGCGCGACACGTTCACCGTTGAAAAAGACGTACATGGGCTCCTGCATATCGTTACTGAAGCGAAGTCGTCGCGGTGGCTCGTTATCGGGGATAGTTTATTGCCCGGTTGGACAGCGACAATTGATGGTAGTAGCACGACCATCGTTCGCGCAAATGGTCTCTATATGGCGCTTGAGGTCCCCGCAGGCCGGCACGTGGTTGCGCTTACGTATGGGGGGGTGCGCAATGAACTTCGCATGCTCCGGTTCCTCGGTATCGTCAACAACTAGCGATCGTGAGTACCCGCGAACGCGGCGTACGAAATACCAAGTTCTTTTTCGACGAGATTAGGAAGCGCACGAGCACAATCTTCAATCGTGCGGACGGAATCTTCCAAAGCAAGCGCTCGCGTCGTCTTCGACGGAGGTTGCTTTTTTCGCAGAACCTGCAGTGCACGCTCGTAGAGATGTACCGTCCGGAGCATCTTGATACCATATGATCTGAGGAGATTCTTGACGCGAAACGATCGATCGATACCAACTCCTTTGAGCTTCATCGCTGTTGCAAGTTCACGCCATGATGCATTGATGCTGCTCCAATGTTGATCCAAAAGGGATAGTTCGCGTGCGTACGCGGAAAAGACAGAGGACCAGTTGATACTGAAGGGAGCAAGTGCGTGTGGGAATTTCTCTTTCGCAAAGAGGAGACTTTCAATGACGGTGTTGACGTAAGTATCCGCCGTCACAGGACTGTGCGTAAATACGGTGGCTGGGCGCTTTGCACGTGCATCCTTGTGTGCCCAACGGTAGGCGATTGAATCTCCCATCTGGATGACGATACAGAGGGGAGAATTCACGTGTACGATGTTGTCCGTACTTGCCACCAGAACGAGCTGCATCATGCGAGGGTTTGTACCCAAAAAATCAATCCGGCCGATGGTCGGCATGAGCGCATCAATTCGCTCTCGTTTGATCGCGGTTTCCGAAAAATGGAACCGTGCACCTGATGATGGTCCCATCGTCGGCATACCGAACAGAGCGCGGATATAGTTTTTTCCGTTGATGACGCTGATTGCGTGCGAGAACAAGGGGAGCGGAATGACGATCTGATTCCGTAAGTCCCTGCGCGGGTGTGAAGCTTCGTACCAATGTATATGGTCACCGGTTACAATATCCGGTGCGTGGGAGACGATGCCAGCCGCGAGGCGAGAGAGGGCGTGGGGAAGGAGATAGTTGTCGTCATCAAGCCAGAGAACGTACGCGCCACGCGATGCACGATACCCGACGTCCCAATTGAGGTGGGCCTCAGAGGGTGTTGTGGTAATGTACCGTATACGCGCGTCTGAAAACGAGGCAACCAATACCTCAGCATCTTTCGACGGGTGTGAATTGACCAGGATGAGCTCGAAGTCTCCGCTATTTTGACTTAAGACCGACGAGAGCGCGTGCCGCAAAAGAGACAGTCGGCCGAGCGTGGTTACGATGACGGAAAAACGAGGCATTGGAGCATTCTAGTATGGTCTATGCCTCGGAGGAAGCGATATGAAAAAAACACTCTTTATAACAATGAGCGATGGGGAGGTCTCCAAGAGTATTCTCTATTCCGACATATATAAACGGCTCAAGGACTCGTGTCGGCTGGTGTTCCTTGTGCATAAGAATAAGGCCGACTATTTCTCAAAGCTTCTCACGGGCGAGGCGCACGTCGAGGTCATGCCGCGTGCGCGTTCCGCCGCGCTGGAAGAATTTTTTCTCGACCTTTTTCTCTATAGCGTTCCGACAGAGAGTATTCGCGTGAAAATCGAGCATTCATATGCGTCCGGTGGAACACTCGCGGGAAAGGCAATTAAATACCTCCTCTGGTCGCTCGGGCATTTCAAGGCATACCGGATGCTATGCCGCTTTGTGTATCGCATGGTGAAAGACCGAACGTTCGATGCGCTGTTCGAGAAATACGCGCCGGATTTGGTGTTTGCCGCGAATCTAACCGCCGCGGAGGACGCGCGGCTCTTGAAAGCAGCGCACGAAAGGAGAATTTCCACGATTGGCATGCCGAAGGGGTGGGATAATCTGACGCTTAAGACCCTGATCCCCGTGTTTCCTGGAAAGCTCCTCGTGCAAACACCGCTCCTTAAATCCGATGCCGAGAATTTAGACTACCCGCGCGACCGAATCTGTGTCGTCGGATTCCCGAAATTCGATGTGTATGCTGACCGCTCGAGTCTCGTATCGCGCGACGAATTCATGCGGCGCTTCGATCTCGATCCTTCGAAAAAACTCATCCTATATGCGGGAGCAGGGGACGTCCTTGCACCGCACGACGAGGAGATTCTCGCGCGGTTTCTCCGCACCATTGAAGGCGGGGCAATCAAAGGCTCTACGCAGGTAATTGTCCGACCGCACCCGAAATATGTGTACCGCGCGGAGGTGCTTCCGAAGGCGTCATTCTGGGCGCTCGATCGGCCAGGTACTATCGTTGGTGAGCGAACGATGGATTTCGAATTCACCAAAGACGACGTGTCGCATCTCATGAATTCGCTCTACCACGCCGATCTCCTCATCCACACCGCATCGACGCTTGGTGTCGAGGCGGCCATATTCGACAAACCGACGATCACGATCGGCTATGAAGAAGTGCCCGTACTGCCCGCGCTTTCGACCGCACGCTACTATCGCTACGAGCATTATGATCGCGTAATTAAAACAGGAGGCATGAAGGTCGCACGATCGTTCGATGATCTCGTGCGGTACACGAATGAATATCTGGAACATCCGACGATTGATAGGGAAGGCCGTAGGAAGATCGTGGAAGAAAACGCGTATCGCATTGATGGAAAGGCGGGAGAACGGGTTGCAGAGGAGGTTGTGCGCATGTTAGAGAGATGATATGGGAAAACGAAAGATCGCAGTCGCTGTCACGAATCGCGCGCCATACGGGCGCTTGAAGCCCGTCTTGCGCGCCATCCAAAATCATCCCGATCTCGAGCTCCAGATCATCGTCACGACGCCGACCATCCTGCATAGTCTCTGGTTCTCGTTGAAGCACGGGCAGATCGCGTCGCTGCGGGCGACTCTCCCATCGTTCGTCCGTACGTACTGGAAGGTGCGCATCGGCGGGAAGAAGGCGCGATCGAAGCTCGACGTCACGTCGCAGCTTATCATTAAAGATGGTTTTGAGATCGCCGCGCACATTCCGGCGTTTGTCGCCGGCGGCAATGTTTCGACGATGACGAAATCAGTTGCGACGAGCCTGCTTGCGCTTCCCGACGTATTGAAAGAACTGAAACCCGACATCCTTCTCGTGCATGCCGATCGCTTCGAAATGCTCGCGTTCGCCGTCGCGGGCGCCCTCATGAACATCCCCGTCGCGCACACGCAGGGAGGAGATATCTCCGGAACAATCGACGAGACCGTGCGTCATGCAATTACGAAGCTCGCCACCTTCCATTTCCCAACGACGGAAAAAAGCAAAGAGCGGATTTTACGGATGGGCGAGAATCCAAAGCACGTTTTCCTCACAGGGTGTCCGACAATCGATGCGCTTAAGGCACTTGACCTCGATGACATTGAAGGAATCTATGAACGTAATCATCCCGGCGGAGGTGAGAAGATCGATTTCGGAAAGCCGTACTGTCTCGTTATGTATCATCCCGTGACGACTGATACCGTGAAGAGCGAAGAGGGAATGCACGAGATGTTGGAAGCGCTCAAGGCAATCAAGATGCCGACTCTTTTATTTTCGCCGAATATTGATGCTGGAACCGATAAAGCAACAGCGCTCCTGCGAGCCTTTATCAAGTCGCACGATCTCCCGGCGCTTAACGTGCAGAAGAATTTCACATCGGATGATTTCTATCGCGTTCTCAACAGCGCTGCAGTTGCGATTGGCAATTCGTCGAGCTTCATCCGCGAAGCGTCGTACCTTGGAACGCCATGCGTCATCATTGGCAACCGACAGGAAGGACGCGAGCATGCCGATAATGCGCTCTTTGTCGATACGAAGCGCGACGCGATTGTGGATGCAATTAAGAAACAACTCTCCCATGGTCGCTACGAAACAAGTAATCTCTACGGTGACGGCAACGCTGCGAAGCGCATTGCTGATATTTTGGCAACAGTCGAGCTCCCGAAGACGCAAAAGATATTTCATGAGTAGCGCGCCTTCCCGAGCCGCTTTTTTCATGTAGGATAGCGTAATGAAAGTCCTTGGTATTATTACCGCCCGTGGGGGGTCAAAGGGGATTCCGCGCAAGAACGTGAAGCTGCTCGCGGGAAAGCCTTTGATTGCGCATACGATTGAGACTGCAAAAGAATCGGGCGTCTTTGATCGCATCATCGTCTCAACTGACGACGCCGAAATTGCGGACGTTGCGAAACAGTACGGCGCGGAAGTGCCCTTTATGCGTCCTTCCGAACTTGCAGGGGATTCGACACCGACGCTTCCGGTTTTGGTGCACGCGTTAAAGTGGCTGAAAGAGAACGAAAGCTACGAGCCGGACGCGGTGATGCTTTTGCAGCCGACCGCGCCTCTACGAAAGCCGGAGCATATCCGCGAAGCCGTCGAGCTCTTCACAAAGAGCGGTGCGAATTCTGTCGTGAGCGTCAGCGAAGTGCCAGGACATCACAATCCTCATTGGCAATTCAATCTCGATAACGAACAAAGAATCAGCATTTTTACCGGCGAGGCATTTTCCGACATCATCAAACGTCGTCAGGACTTGCCGAAAACATATACGCGTAACGGTGCAATCTATCTCTTTAAAACATCACTCCTTTTTGCTGCGACGCCGTCCTTTTACGGCAATGATATCCGCGCGTTTCTCATGGACGAGGCGAGTTCTGTCAATATCGATACTCCTGCTGATTTCCAGGAAGCCGAGCGGCGCATTGCAAATACATAAAAGAAAGGGCGCGCAAGAATTGCGCGCCACAGATTAAATGCTGAGAACCATCAGCAGCGTCCCAAGGAGCATAATCAAGGTGCCCGTGAGGCGTTCCTTGGTCTTTTCTCCAAAGAGCGAACCGCCAAGGATAACTGTAAGCGGCGCACTGAGGCGCTTGATCGCAATGACGTACGGAACGAAGAGAATCGTGAGCGCATAGACATGTAATAGGATGCCGATCGCGTTTGCGATGCCCGGCAGCGCCGCACGCCACAGGTCACGCTCATTTGTTCGTTTAGGCGTTACGAGCCAGAACGCGACGCTGGTGAGCGCGATTACAATGCTGATGCTCGCACTCCAAAAGAGCGGAGTCGCGGATTGCACGCCAATCTTGTCGAGGTTCGATGTGATACTCCAGATGACTGCGGTTAAGGCCATGAGGCGAACACCGCGATTTTTCGCGAGCGCTCGGAGCGACGACCAGACTCCGCGTGATTCACCAATGCTTTTGCCAACGTAATGTGCTCCGACGACCGTACATAGTACGCCGATGACGCCCATCGGAGGCACATGTTCGCCGAGCATGAGCGGTGATGTGACAAGCAGCAAAACCGGCGTAATCAGCATGAAGGGTGCAACGAGTGATGCATCTGCGTGCCGGAAAGCCGAAATGTAGAAGTACGAGGCGACGGCATTTAGTGCGCCGTTCAATAGAAGCACCCACCAGAAGTTTTCGTTTGTTATCTGCGCGAAAGTGGCTGTCGGATCGGAGAGGAGTGACGGATACCACACTACGCATGCGATGGTAAGAAGCGTTGCACTGACGCACCATTGCAGAGCGATAATCGAGCGCCCCTCAAGCGTCGCGGTCGCGTATTTCGTGCTCACATCGAGCGCGGATTTTGCAACTGCGGTACCGATTGCGGCGAGAAACCCTATGATCGTTTCCATGTGTTGTTCCTTGAAGAGGGAACCCAAGCAAGAATACAATTTTTCTCACGCCCCGTCAATTTTTCCGAATTATGTTATCGTGACGCTATGACAAACCTATGGCAGAAAATTGAGAGCGGTGTCTTCGTAATCGCGGAAGTCGGGAAAGGATTCATACAGACTAAGGAAGATCGCCCGGTCGCCGAATACTTGGACAACGCAAGAAAGCTGGCGAAAGCCGCGAAAGATGCAGGAGCAGACGCGGTGAAATTCCAGACACACACAGTAGAGGACGAACAGCTCGATATTGATGTCACCGCGCCGCACTTTAAGGGTTCCGACCGGTACTCATGGGTGACGCGCAATACGAACGCGACACCCGTGGAAGAATTCTGGAAGCCTCTTAAGGCATATTGCGACGAGATTGGCGTTCCGTTTTTCTCGACGCCGATGTCGCGCGGCGCGGCGCGACTTTTGCATGCGCTCGATGTACCGCTTTGGAAAGTGGGTTCCGGCGATATTCTCGATTTTGTACTGCTCGATTTTCTCGCTACTACCGGTAAGCCGATCATCATATCCTCCGGCATGTCGACAGAAGAGGAAGTTGATCTCGCGATGGATTTTCTCAAAAAGCGCAAGGTGCCCGTCGCACTCTTGCATTGCGTATCGAAATATCCGTGTCCTCCAGAAGATTTACATCTTGCGTCTATCGGATATTTGCGGGATCGCTACAAAGTCCCGACGGGCTTTTCTGATCATTCGGTCGGCATTGAATCCAGCCTCGGAGCGGTCGCGCTTGGCGCGGCGGTCATCGAAAAACATTTCTCGTTCGATCGGACGCTGTGGGGGAGTGACCACAAAGTCTCGATGACACCGGACGAGCTTCAATTGCTCGTGCAGGGAATCAGGGAATTCGAAAAGGATCCTGCGAAGCCTGATACATATCTTGCACAAGAGATCGTTCAGAAAGGGATAGGAACCCCGGGAAAAACCATGGATCCTGACGAGGCTGTTTTTCGCCCGTATTTTCGCAAATCACTCATGATGGGGGAGGATACTCCGGCCGGTACGCAATTGCGGCCGGATTTGATCTACGCGATGCGACCCCAGGCATATGCAGGCGGATTGCCATCGGAACAGTATGAATCGGTGCTCGGCAAAAAAGTAAAGACGTCGCTCAAAAAGTACGATCCAATAACGGGGGGCATGTTAGGATAGGCACTCTGCTTCCACTCCTTAGCCCAAAGGGTTGATAGTAGTGTAGATCTGGGGTATTACTTGTGTGATGCCAAACACCAACTCACTTGACGGGAAGACCATCTTGGTGTGTGGTGGTGCCGGTTTTATCGGCTCCAATTTCAT
>ERZ1292623.760-Hain-H51-01um-R1-760-length-33065-cov-6_pt1 | contig 17071 bp, 21 predicted proteins | sample MGYA00564398_ERZ1292623 | MGnify/ENA primary metagenome ERZ1292623 (study PRJEB36523, sample SAMEA6512633) | groundwater metagenome | collected 2019-01-07 | study: AquaDiva: Metagenomics assemblies of 32 groundwater samples | reverse complement strand
CAGCACTCATGGAAGCAGGTGGTGAGGAATCGTATAGGGACACTATTAGAGCAACAGGCAGTTCTGTGGCAAGAATAGTTGAGAAAAAAAGTCTGACCGAAGACCAAGTACTTGATCTAATTCGTTTTTTCTCCGCTATATTTCGCCCAGATCGAAAGGTACCAAAAACAGACACTCTAAAAAAACAAGTCGAGGAGCCAATCGCAGATATAGATAAAAGCCAATAGCCTAGCTTAGGCTTTTTTGGTGCCGATGTTGAATTTAACTTATTTGTTCGATGAACTCAGAGGTTGTAATTGGCTGGGCGAAAAGAGCTCCCATTGTCTGCACTGCAGAGTCATGAGCTTGCTTCGGAGTAAGATTGCCTAGGGCTTGTGACGCGCACGCGTCATGCAATAGGACAACCCTTAGATCATTCATCATTAGAGCTCGCACGGTAGATTCAACGCATATCGGAGTAGTAAGCCCGCAGACTACTACGGTTTCTGTTTCGCGCTCACCAAGGATTTCGGTAAGCCGCGTGCCCAACAGTGCATTATAGCGAGTTTTATCAATCAAAATGTCACCTTCTTCGTATACCCCTTCATATAACTCAACGAGTGGGGAATCTGTTTTTAAGGCCTCATAAATACCCGGAATAAAGTCATCCAGCCTTCCAACTTCGCCAGGGTCTGTATAGACATGTCGAGTAAGAACTACTGCACCTAAAGGCCGCCAGATATCGAGGGCTTTGCGAGCATTTTCGACTGCGGCAGACGCATGCGGAACATCGACTGCTTCCCCAAAAGCTTTTTGAAGGTCAACACCTAGCATTAATGTCTTATCCGGATTAATTTCGTATCTCTTTCCCATTACTACTCCTTTCATGTCGTAGCGTCACCTAAATAGGATAAGAGCATTGTTTAATATAAAGTTCTATCACGCAAGACTGAAATTAGCACTTTTAGCAAAATAATGCTAAAATTGGTTAGATACTTATGAATAGCAAATCTGGCACGCTGAGTAAGCACTTATCCGAACTAGGATTAACTCCGGACGAAGTCTCTATATATTCGCTACTGATTTCTAGAGGGGGTCTATCTGCTAAGGCTATTTCTGAGCACCTAGGCATAATTGTTAACAGTGTTTATCGCTCAACCAACGCCCTTATAGACAAAGGACTCATAAAGGCCCTGGACGTTGCACCAAAACAGTTTCAGGCTGTGTCTCCAAGCGTTGCGATCAAACGGCTTGCCGAAAAACGGATTGGTAAAATCAAAAACGTCAGCGAGTCTGCTATCAGCCATTTGGATATCCAAAAAAATCCAAACCGCTTAAATATGGACATAATGACGGGGCGTGAAGAGCTGTTTGAGAGCTTTGTAGAGTTGGCTGAAAGGGCTAATAAAGAAATTCTGGTAATAAGCATCGGTGAAGAAGTGCCAGAGTCCATATGGTCTGTTATAAAGCAGTCGCTCGATAAAGGGGTGGAGACAAAGTTCATATTTCACAAAAATAACAAGGATAACGTTTTACTTATTAAGCGGTGGCAGGCTATGGGCGTACCTATCAGGCATATTCCCAGCGAAGGCTATCATCTAAATATTTTTGATCATACGGCTGCCATATTGTCGGCAAGTAATACCAAGCAAAGCCATGAGCGTACAGGTGTCGTTATCTATAACGAAGCCATAATCGAAGCCTTACGTACATATTTTTTCCAGCAATGGGCGCTGGCCAGGCCAGTTTAAACTTTTTTGGTGCCGATGTTGACCATTTTTTTCTGGCTCAATTCTCGCACAGAAGTAGTTTAAGCGGAAGAGTGGTCGAGTAAAGCGAGAGAAAGCGGTACACCCATTTAAGATGAAGCGCATTATAATTAAAACTACATGAATAATCCGCCATTTAAGTTAATTTTGGATAGCACACTGCAGTTTCTCTTTCTACGCTCGAATGCCGATGGCTTCTATGTGAGTGCAAGGTACAATTTGCTACAAGGATGGATAGTGCCCGGATGCTCTAACACACATCAGGCGATTGAGCTTTATCTCAAAGCCATTTTAAAATTAAATCATGAGCAAATGCATGGGCATGATTTAATTAAGCTTTTAGATAAATATAAGATACGAGATGTATATTTCACACATCTTTTGCAAGATGAAAGACTCTCGTCATTTCTTAAGGAATTATCAGCCGCGTATCTTATTTTCAGATATGGCGAAGCTGGGGCAGCATCAAACTCCGACGAAATGATTGAATGCCTTGATGAAATAGCATGGCATCTTCGGTCTATATATCTTCGAAATATTAAATCTCCGTCACAAAAGATCTACATTACCGAGAATGCTAAATCAGACTTTTTGAAAAATAATAAATTTTTTAAAGAAAAAGACGTGACGAGCAATCCCTTAGCGCAGTTTGGTTTACCGCTTTAGGTTACAGCTCCGACCCAGAGCAAAGCAAAACGTTACCCGACTTAAACCCCCTCTCTTTCTGTATACTTAAAGTTAAGCAATGCTTGATGACAATGAGATTTACGTAGTAGTAGACATAGAGACAGACGGCCCGGTTCCGGGTCTTTATTCAATGTTGAGTATGGCAGCCGTAGCCACCACTCCGGATAAAGAGGTCGGTACATTTTATCGTAAATTAACTCCTTTGGAGGGAGCTAAGCAGGATCCGCGTGTCATGGAATGGTGGAAGACCCAGCCAGAAGCATGGCAGGAAGTTACCAAAGAAGCACAGGACCCAGAATTAGTGATAAGCGATTTTTGTAACTGGCTATCGAGCCTGAAGGCGACTCCTGTATTCGTTGCTCATCCTGTGGGATTCGATTATGCGTTCGTGAGCTGGTACCTACGAAAGTTTGCTGATAAGGATCCCTTTACTACCCACACCGGAGCTTCGAAAACGCTAGATTTATCATCTTACATCTCTGGCAAGTTAAACCTTCCCTTGAGCAAATCGAAAAGAAAAACAATGCCAGAGAGCTTGAAGCTCGGAATGCTGGAGCACTCTCACAATGCCCTGGAAGACGCACAGGGCTATGCTGTCGTTCTGCGAAATGTACTACGCCAAAACTAACTGAATTGCTTATTTTTTGCCGGCGCATAACCAAGCAAAACGTTACCGACTTAAACCCCCTTGTTTTTTGGAGTTTTAGGTTGAGTTTACCTCAATAACCCTTGAATAGGGGTGTAGTGCGGTAATTCGCTGGCAGATTATTGCGCAGCGGCGGCTGGAACGTCTTTAGTAGGCGAGGGCGCGCTGATGACAACTGACGCGTAAGTAACAGTCATTTCAACGTTGGTGCCGGCCTTGCTATCGTTGACGGTGACGCGACGAAGCAGGTAATCCTTTGTGTCAAACCAAAGAAAGTCTGTTTCGGTAGTCTTTTCGGGGTCAACGCTTTGGTATTTGTAACAAGTCAGCTTGTCGCACTTCTCGGTGCCGATTTTCTTGTATTCCAGCTTCTGCCCTTTGTCGCCTTTGAAATCACTCTTGAGGAACTCTTTCTTTAGATCGACTGTTTCGGGCTTGGCTGTATCGCTGGCAGCGAATTTAAACCATTGGCCATCAGTATAGTCTTTGGAGTATGTAACGCCGCTGTAGACAACTATATTGCCTTGCTCTTGGCCATTTACTTTAACCAGCATCGAACTATTGCCTTTGCTGTCGTTGGCCAATTCCAGGACTGACGTACCCGTTTTATCAGTACTATTGACGGTTACTTTATAGTCGCCAACATTACCAAAAGCACCGGCAAATTTACAAAACAGTGCATCGTTAACCGCAGCTGTACACTTGTCCTGAACCTCTTTGTTGATGCTAGTGGACGACGTGGAGCGATTGTCATTCACCTTCCAGCCAACCAGCCCTACTGCGGCTATAACTACTGCTATTAGTAACGCTAATTGAATTTGAGCCAAACCGCTCATATTTTTTTGAAATTTCTTGGTCATAACTACTTCCCGCTTATGCTTAATGATATGGGTTCATAGTAATGCTGTTAAATTAACTTGTCAATTATCAGATGATTACTTATATAAGATTTACTGCGTATAATTGTTTGGCCGGGCATACCGGTCTGGAACAACACTACCAATAGCAATATTAGAGTTTCTGAGTGAGAAATAGTTCTTAAAGTTTGCAAATACCTATATTGTATTATGAAACTACTGTAAATTGTGCTATAGTTTATCTTTAGACCAAGTGGTTACATATAACCTCTCCGTTGTCATATATTAGGCTCTAGGGGCTTACTATCACCGCGGCTAGAAGATATTAAGCGCTGGGCGATTATTAACTAAGTAGGGTTTGTCATCAACAAGCCTGTTGGACGGTTACGACAATGGCCAAAATTCATAAACATATTGAGATAGTGCGCTCCACCAAACGCGGCTTGAGTTCTATGAGTCGGGTATCTTGCGATGGGATTTTCGCTGTTTTGAGTAAACACTATGTAAGTGTCGGAGTAACGATTGTTAATAATTTGTCGGATTTTGAGACGGTTATTGAGCGTAGGCCTGATTTAGTCTTTTTGGGCATGAAGTTTGTACCCGTAGACCACGCTTTGGGCTTGCGAGATCCTGGTAAGACTTGGATAGCTGATTATCTGGATGAACATGGCATAGCCTATACGGGATCGGGCCAGATGGCACACGAACTTGGGGTCAGTAAACCCCTGGCCAAGCAACACGTCCTTGACGCTGGTCTTAGCACTCCAAAGTTTTACGTTGTTCGCCAAAACCAGCCACAACTTGAAGATAATATACCGCTAGAATTTCCATTATTCATTAAGCCGACTAGCCGGGGTGGTGGCCTGGGCATTGACGATAGTTCTGTGGCTACTAATTTGGGTCAGCTGCGTTCAAAAGTTAACTCAATTGCCGCGGACTTACAATCAGACTCGCTCGTAGAAGAGTACTTACCGGGGCGCGAATTTAGTGTGGCCATATTAAAAGACGAACATTCGGCGGGATTTTCTGTTATGCCGATAGAACTAATTGCCCGACCCAACAAAAATGGGATCCGCCTGCTGAGCGAGCAAGTAAAATCGTCAAATACCGAACGTGTCCTAGAAGTTACAGATAAAATTATCAAGGCTAAAGTGACAGCGCTTGCCATCAATGTGTTTCATGCTTTAGACGCGCGCGACTATGGTCGCATTGACATCCGTATGGACATGGCTGGCACTCCTATGTTCCTGGAGGCCAACCTTATGCCCAACTTGATCAGTTGGTACGGTTCATTTCCTAAGGCTTGTGTCCTTAATAACAATCTGGACTTCGAATCTATGATTTTAAGTATTGTGAGGCTCGGGCTGGCGCGCAGTGTGGATATGTGGGACGACGAGCTTGAGCAAAAAGAGCGAGTTGTGCCCACTCTTGAAGCAACTTTCGAGACTGCTGGGCTAAATTACACCTAAGGAAACGGTTTTTATAGATAATGATTCAAGACCCCAAAAAAATCAGGAACGTTGCTATTATTGCCCATGTCGACCACGGCAAGACTACTCTACTAGACGGCCTGCTTAAGCAATCCCATACCTTTAGGGATAACCAGGCAGAGATGAGCCAAGATCTTATCATGGACAGTGGCGACCAAGAGCGCGAAAGAGGCATAACCATCACCGCCAAAATTACTACCGTACAGTACGGTGAGTACCGCCTTAACATCATCGATACCCCGGGACATGCTGACTTTAGCGGTGAGGTCGAGCGCACTTTGAACATGGCGGACGGCTGCTTGCTAATCGTCGATGCCCAAGAGGGTCCGATGCCGCAAACTAAGTTTGTTCTCACCAAAGCGCTGGTTAATAACTTAAAGCCAATTGTTATCATTAACAAGATCGATAAGCCGGCAAGTCGTATCAAGCAAGTGGAAGACGAGATTGCAGATTTGTTTTTAGAGCTAGCCGTTCACGAAGACCAGCTCCATTATCCGGTCTACTATGCAACTGGCCGCAGCGGTAAAGCCTGGTCAAAACTGCCGGCTTCCCAAGACGAAGCGGCTGACTTGTCTGTGATTTTTGACTCAATCATCAACGATATTCCAGCCCCCCTGGTTGAGCCAGACAAGCCTTTCCAGATGCTGGTTACAGCCCTATCGTGGGATTCGTTCAAGGGCAAGTATGCTATCGGCCGGGTTAGCCGAGGCACGCTCAAAGCCGGTGACCCGGTAAGCCTGTGCACCAAAGACGACAAAATTATTAAGGCCCGGGTGGGCAATATATTTGTGAGCCAAGGGCTGGGCAAAGTTGAAGTAGCCGAGGCGACTGCCGGCAACATCGTCCAGCTTACTGGACTTAGTCAAGTTCAGATAGGCGAAACAGTAGCTGACGCCGAGCAGCCCGAAGCGTTGCCGATAATGGAGGTTGAAGCGCCCACTTTGCAAATATACTTAGGACCCAACACTAGCACCTTCAAGGGCACGGAGGGCGAGTTCACCACCACTCGTCAAATAGAAGACCGTCTAAAAAAAGAACTCGAAACAAATGTTGGACTGAGGGTAGAAAGTCAAGAAATTGGTTTTAAAGTTAGTGGCAGAGGCGAGCTTCACCTCGGAGTGCTTATAGAAACTATGCGGCGCGAAGGTTTTGAGTTCGAAGTCGGCAGACCGCAAGTTATCACCAAACAGGAAAAGGGCCAAGAACTTGAACCGCTTGAAGAGTTAATAATAGAGGTACCGAGCGAACATGTGGGGGCAGTGCAGATGGAACTCGGCTCCCGAAAAGCGGTTCTCAAAGAGCAATTTAACGACCACCGGGGTGTATCAAAGCTCATCTATGAACTACCGACGAGGACATTGCTGGGCCTGCGCTCTGTTATGATGACCAGCACCAAAGGCACACTGATTATGAACAGTCTTGTTATTGGTTACCGGCCGCTTGGGACTGCCTTAAATCAACTGCGTAACGGTGTTTTGATCGCCTGGGAGACCGGAACGACAACACCATATGCCCTGCAAACAGCGGAAGCACGTGGGACTTGCTTTGTTGCCCCTGCCGTTCGGGTTTATGCCGGACAAATCATCGGCCTTAGCAACCGCAGCGATGATCTAGAAATAAACGTCTGTAAGGCAAAGCACCTGACCAATATGCGCAGCACATCCAGTGACGGAGTCGTGCAGCTAATCCCGCCGACTATATTTAGTCTCGAGCAATGCCTGGACTTTATTGAAAATGATGAACTTTTGGAAGTTACTCCAAGCTCGCTGCGTCTACGGAAAAAACAGCTTGACCACAATAAACGCAAACGCCAAGATTAATTGAACTAGGCGGCCAATTGATAATCTTGGTCAGCAAGACGCAACCCGGCAAACGGGTCGTCAATCTCTTTAGTCCAGGTTTCGGCGTCGCCAACACCCGATATCAGCAGGACTTTGCCATTTTCATCCGGGTCTGTCATTCCGCCAGAAAAAACCACATTTTTTAGGTATTCGTCTTTGGGCACTACACCCGGAAATTCATCGGCCATAGCCACCATTTCAACATCTTCAAGTTTACGTGTGAGCGGGTTATATGCACCAATAATCGTAGCGTATTTTTTAGGTTTTTCATCAGCGTCTTCTTTGTAAAGCGGACTCTCTGTGTCGTAGCGCGATATATGACCGACCACTTTGACCCTCCCGTCAACCATGGGCTTGCCGTACTTGATTCCGCCCCATTCATCAGGTAAAAACCGCGTATTAATAAATTCGGCGTTTTGTAATATATTTGTACTTGGATCTAAGATATCTTCAATTGTGTTTGTAGTCACCTCGCCGATTTGGCCTAGTCCGCCCAGCGCCTCGTTGCCGGGTTCTCGAGGCCTGGTGAAAGTAATAATTTCCCCTGTAGGCATCTTTACCGGAGTGATGTTTTTCATACCATCGGGGCCCCGACCAACAGGTACTAGATGGCGAATATCCGGGCCTTTATAAAACCTCTGCCACCACTTTAGATGTGAACCCGATTCACTATCATCCGGTACTGGCTCAACCTCTACAACGCTGAGAAATAATTCTTCACCGAGCTCTGTCGCGGATGGGTCCTGGCCCATAATTTCCGGCAATTCTTCTTCACCTTCAATCTGTTCCCACTCTGTGGAAAAAGCTGAAGCCGCCCTAAAGGCTACAACTTTGCTTTTTTCCTCATCGTCCCGTTTTTCCATACGTACGCGGAGAACAAAGTAGGGTTTACCGGAGTCTGAATCATTATAATGCTTGTCGAGGATTGGCACTGTGGTGTTATAGCCAATCAGGTCTGTAATTTCTTCGCCGCCCCTTTTGAATACAAGCTTGCGACATTTGCGCTGTTCGGTTTCTAAGTCACGTTTTTCACGGTACCTTGCTTCCAGATCCTCAAAACTTATGTATTCGATTTCTCTTTCAATTTCACCATTTGTTGATGGCGTTGTAGGTTCAGCTTCGGGTTCAAAAGACGTGCTCATTGGGAATGCCCATGTCTCCTTGCTCATAGTCTAATTTCATTATTTTTGTTTGACGACATAAAATAAAAGTTGTTTAACCTTAACCACTTTATACTCCAATATGATTACTCTGTCCAGCTGTTAAGCTGAAGGAGTAATTGGCTGGGGAAGAGGGATTCGAACCCCCGATCCTGGGACCAGAACCCAGTGCCTTACCACTTGGCCATTCCCCAATAACAGAGGTTATTATACCTGTAATTGTCCGTTTACGGTAGAATAAGACCAATGATGACGATTAACCGCGAGTACTTACGTAGCATTATTTTCGGGGTCGAAGACAGTCTGGTGTCCACAACCGGGCTAATTGCTGGACTTAGTATCGGCGCCCAAGATAAGAAAATCGTTTTACTAGGCGGTATAGTCGCCATTGCCGTCGAATCAGTTTCTATGGGCGCTGGCGAATACTTGAGCGACGACGCCGTATCAGAGTTAGACAAAATCAACCGTCATCGGGATAAACCACTCGTCAGCGGTTCCCTGATGTTTATTTCATATCTTTTGGCCGGACTGGTACCTTTGCTACCAATCATTTTTATGGCCTATCCTTCGTCACTTTGGTCTAGTGTAGCATTTGCTCTAACCGGTCTTTTTTTGCTGGGCTTTTTAAAGGGTAGGTTACTTCACACCAACTCGTTTAGAGGCGGCGCCAAAATATTAATTGTTGGCGGCATAGCCACCGCATTTGGAGTAGCGGTCGGCTTAGTGTTTAAGGTATAGCTTATGAAGAAAGCATATAAAGCAGCCCGCAAACTAGTTGTCAGCACCATCGGCTTTAGTGTTTTAGTGCTGGGAATAATTTTGATTCCTCTCCCCGGCCCAGGTATTTTGGTCTCTATTTTAGGCCTGATAATATTATCCTGGGAATATGCCTGGGCTGAGCGCCATTTAAATAGAGCCAAGTCTGTTTACCGGAAAAGTATTGATAAAGCCAGATCCGCTAAAAAGCCTCCCCCCGAAAATACTTAATAGGTTAAGTATTTAAACGTTGGGCGACTATGTCCCAGTTCAATACGTTCCACCACGCCGCGATATAGTCGGGGCGACGATTTTGATATTTCAAATAGTAAGCGTGCTCCCAGACATCCAGCCCAAGAATCGGTGTTTTGCCTTCCATCAGCGGGCTGTCTTGATTGGCCGTTGAATAAACCTCCAGCTTGTCGCCACTTTTAACCAACCAGGCCCAGCCGGAGCCAAAGCGGCTGATGGCAGCTTCGGTCATTTTGGCTTTAAAGTCGTCTAGACTAGCAAAGTTTTTTACGATAACTTCGGGCACGTTTTGCGCGCCGCCGGGCTTCATACTTTCCCAAAACAGGCTGTGGTTGTGGTGGCCGCCACCGTTGTTTTGGACGGCTGTGCGGATATCTTCCGGCACATCCTTAATTCCCGACAACAGCTCCTCGATTTTCTTACTTTGCAAATCGGGATATTTTTCCAGCGCCGCGTTCAATTTCTCGACATACCCAGCGTGGTGTTTGCCGTGATGGATTTCCATCGTTTTCGCGTCGATGTGTGGCTCCAGTGCGTCAAATTCGTAACCAAGCTCGGGCAATACAAACATAAGAGATCCCTCCAATTACTGTCACTCAATAATACCACTAATCTTTTCTGGACTCTTTGGTTCGCCACTGTGCGATCTCTCCGTGATGGCCGCTTAGCAAAGTTTTTGGCACCTTAAGACCGCGAAATTCTTCTGGCCGGGTGTACTGGGGGTGCTCGATGACACCGGCTTCACTGTGGCTTTCTTTCTCGGCGCTGGTTTCGCCGCCTAGTACTCCCGGTATGAGTCTAGTCAAGGCATCGATTACTATCATGGCCGGCAGCTCGCCGCCAGTTAGTACGTAGTCTCCGATAGATATTTGTTTATCTACAATGGTGGTAATCCGTTCGTCATAACCTTCGTAACGACCGCAAATGATAATCAAACCAGTTCGCGTGGCGGCGAACTCGCGAGCCATTTCCTGATTGAATAAATCACCGCGTGGCGTCATTAATAGGACCTGGGCGCCCTGGTCCTCTTTTTTGGCCTGTTCGACTGCCGCGAACAATGGCTCCGGCCTAAGCACCATGCCATCACCGCCCCCGTATGGAGTGTCGTCAACTGTTTTTCTAGGTCCCAGTCCGTAATCGCGCAGATTTATAAGCTTATACTCAACCAGTTTTTTGTCCTGGGCTTTCCAAAGCATGCTGGTACCTAGCACGCCCTCAAACATCTCCGGAAAGAGCGTAATAATTTGTACCTTCATAAATTAAATGGTTGCTCGGGCGTAAATAACTACAACCAGACCCGCCAAAACCAGTCCCAGGCCAATACCTTCAGTAATCGTAATTTTTTCTTTAAAAAGAAAATAACTCAATATGGTGGTAAATAAAATTGCGCCGCCGAAGATTACAGGAGTAATGATTCCTATTTTATTTTGCGTAAAACTTTTGCTTAAAGTTAGGACGAACAATGACACAATTATTCCACTTAGAGCCGCCATCAAAATTCCATACTTCTGAGTGACGAATGTCTTTTTGCTTAGAAGGGGTGCAATGATAATGAATGGGATAATAGCCGAAATAAATGTATTGACGGCAGTAACAAGATTGGTATTGGCATTTCTTGAAGCAGACGCACCAATTAAAAGGGAGGCCGTATAAAATATTAATGCCAAAATTAGATAAATCATCTCTTAAATAATATCAGAGTTTATTTACCTCTTCAGAGAAAAAACAGGGCGCTGAATTGAGGGAAAGTTAGCAGTGAACGGTTCCGTCGTAGACGCAAGCTGGATTCATTCCAGCAGTGAACGCCGGAAGAAAACCGTAGGTTGTCTTCCGGAAGGCGAAGTCGTTTATACGTCGAGGTCGTCGAGGTCGGCCAGTTCTTTGCGAGTCCGGCTAACTACATCTGAATGCTCGCTCGGGGTTTCTGGCAATTCTTCATCGTCGGACATATCAATATCGTCTGCCGCCGTTGACGCGGCCGGCTCGTCTGCCGGCACATCGGCCGGGGCAGAATCATCGGCGGCAGTCGCCTCGGTGGCGGTAGAATTGTCCGAACTGGCCGATTTGGCCGCTGTCTGTTCTTTGTTTTCTGTTCTCCGTTCTCTGCTTTCTGGCGGCGGCCCGGTATCGATGATTTTCAGGTTGTAGCGAGCGTCATTTTTGGTGCCTAAGGCCCGCAAAAGTGTCCGTAGGCTTTGGGCAGTTGCGCCGCGCTTACCAATTACCCGGCCTAGATCTTCGGGATTAACCAAAAGTTCGAGCAAGACGCCCTTTTCGTCAATCCGGCGCTCGATTTTGACATCATCAGGGTGCCCGACGACTGATTTAACGATATATTCTATGAATTGCTGGTCTATACTTACTGCCACGGTAAACTCCTTCTTCTTCGGAAATAAATTGTAGTTTGATTATAACAAAACTACGGCGTGGGTTTTGCGGGTTCTGGGCCAGGAGTAGGTTCGACTGCTTCTTCCGCTTTCGCTGAAGCTTCGGTGGACAAGTCGACCTCGGCTGCTGATTCCTCGGCTGCTGGCTCCTCGGCTGGAGCCGGTGCATCGGCAGATTCTGCTGATTCTGCCGGTTGGGCAGGAGCTTCAGCTTTTGGTTCGGGAGCAGGTTCGCCTTCAGGGCGCGTGCTGCGCCGCTTATCCGGGTTGCGAACTTCTTTCTTTTTCGGTGCCTCCAGCTTGAACCAGTCAGGCAATTTTATTCCCTCTTTAGATAAAAGTTTAGCTACACGATCTGACGGCTGGGCGCCGCTTTGCAAGTACTTACTGATCTTTTCGCCGTCTAGCTTGGCAGCTTTGGTGTGTGGATCATAATTGCCGACGTAAGCCACCACCCGGCCACTAGTTGGATGGAAGCGACTATCTTGAACTACCACCCTGAATTGGGCGTGTCCAGTTCGGCCTTTGCGCTGCATCCTAATGCTCAGCATGTCCAAGCCATTTTACAGATTAGCGCAGGTTTCGTCAAGGTGTTAACTTCTAGTGCGATGTGTATTTCCTGAGGGCAGCGGCGGCGGCAGTGACTTGGGCGGCTTGTTTACTCGGTCCTTCACCCTCGCCCATAAGTACATCATTGACATATACCCCAACGATAAACATCTTGTCGTGGTCTGGACCGTCTTCTTGTATGACTTTATAAACTGGCGTAAAGCCATCACGGCTCTGCATAAGTTCTTGAAGTTTTGATTTAGGGTCCAGCCAGGTACCACTTTGCAAAATCTCTTCCAGAGTAGCCAGCAAAGTACGGTCGATGAATTTTTCAACCTCTTTATAGCCTTTATCTATATATAGCGCACCAACTACAGCTTCATAGCAATTAGCCAAGATTTGTTGCCGGGCACGCTCACTGCCACGCTTTTCACCGCGTGATAGCCGCAGCAGTGCCTCAAAGCCCTCGCGATCGGCAGCCGCACTAATACTTTCTGTACGCACCAGGGCGCTGCGCCAGTTAGTTAAAATACCCTCGGGTTCCTCGAAATTGTTATATAAATGCTCAGTAACTATCATCTCTAATACTGCATCGCCAAGAAACTCCAAGCGTTCGTTGTGCCCCTTGGCGGTACCTTTGTGCTCGTTAAGGTAGGAACGATGCGTAAATGCCGTGACCAATAGTTCAAGATCAGAAAAGCCGCCAAATTGTTGGTCGGCAAAAGCTTGGTATTTTGTGGTGTCCATTAGACGCTCCTTTCAGTCGCTCGGTTAGCGGTTAGCCATTCACTGTTAACTGTAAACGGATAACATACTGATAACTGTGAACTGTTAATTGTTAACGGGAATGATGTAATCATTACAGGTTCTGCTTCCTTATTTTCTTTAATCCTAGCAAAATCAGCTTGCCAATGTCTTCATACTCGATTTTATCAAGGGCATCCCGGGCCGACAGCCAGGCCAGGCTGGACATCCATTTTTCGGGTTTGACGCTTTCGCTCTTACCTTTGGCTCTGACTAAGAAAATTTCGGTGGTCATCAGCACCAAACTGCTGCTGCGGCGGTAGCGGAAATTAATTTTACCCAAGAAGTCTAACACTTCCATTTCTTGCAAACCAGTTTCTTCGCGGATTTCGCGCTGCGCAGCTTGCCGAGCAGTTTCGCCTTCTTCGATGTGCCCCTTTGGTATCGTCCAGCGGCCCTTGCTGTCAGCGATCAGCAAAATTTCGACGTCCGAGGGCCCGGTTCCACTGCGTCGGAAGATTACGCCACCAGCGGTTGGCTCGCGGACGACTTCATTGATGGCAGGACGCCTGACGAGTTTTCTAAAACCAGCAATTGGTTTAGGTCTTTTCAACAATCTTATCTTTCTTCTTAGCTTTGGCAGTTTTTTTCGGCTTCAAGCTTTTAGCTTTCGGCTTTTTGCTCGCCGACATGTCGGCGGCTTCTTTGTTTCGCAGGACCGTTCCTAGTACACCGTTTATGAACTTGGATGAATTATCGCCGCCGAAGGCTTTGGCCAGTTCAACAGCTTCGTTGATAGCCACCTTGGGAGGTACATCTGTCGCAAAAATCAGTTCATAGACACCAATGCGCAGAACCACCCGGTCTATCCGGGCAATTTGTTCGATTGGCCATTCCGGTGCTACCGGTCGAATAATGTCGTCGATGGCCTTTTGTTGGCTAGCGACACCTTCTACCAGGAGCTCGATGAACTTTTTGTCATCAATCGTCTCTTGGTAGCGAGCGATGTTGCGCTTCAAAACAGCCGCTAGTTTAAATGACTTGTCCTCACACTCACGGCGAAAATCCTCTTCATAGAGGGTTTGCAGCGCAACTATGCGGCCCAAGTGGCGGTTAGCGCTCATATTGTTAAGTTGGTCCTTAGTTACAATTATAACCTATGCGAAGATTATAGCCTCTTATTTTACGGCTGTTTTTTGAGCCTAACCTTAACCGGACTTTTGGCGTTGACAGCCTTGGCCAATTTAGTCAATAGATGGCTGCGGCGCATACCGGTGCGGCGCGAACTAGTTCGTTTCTTTGGTTTTCCCATTTACCCTCCTAATCTTTTCATCTTATTATGCAACAATTGATATTTCTCCATCCGTTGATTTTAGCCTAGACTCATTCCGCCTACAAACGAGACATTCCGTGATGAAAAGTTTTGGCGGGTGAAACTCCTTATTTTTTATTTAGTTATTACGCTCATTATACCACTAGACTGATTAGACGGCCGGGGACATAGACGGTTTTTTTGATTTTCTTGCCGACTAAGATTTTTGCGACTTTGTCGTCATTTTTAGCCATGGTAGTGGCCGTTTCTTCGTCAATATCTGCGTCAACCAGGATTTCACTGCGTACTTTACCGTTTATTTGAACGGCCAGGGTTATTAACTGCTCTTTAATTAATTCTTTATCCCAGGTTGGCCACTGGCTCAGATGAACAGAGTCTTTATTCCCTAGTTGCCCCCATAGCTCCTCGGTAATATGGGGCGCAAACGGTGCCAGTAGCTGAACAAATTTTTCCAAGTTTTCCTGCCAAACACTGCGGGCCAGACCAAAGTTGTGCTGGCCTGCCTGTCCGGTAGGCAGGCTCTTTATCTTATAAAGCTCATTGACGCATTCCATTAGCGCCGCGATAGCTGTGTTGAAGCCTAGACTAGCCATATCTTGGCTGACTTTTTTGGTGGCTTTATGGACCGCCCGGGCAATTTGAATTTCTAGTTCCGAGTTATGCCCGACAGTCTTTTGATCTTTAATCTTTGATCTTTGATCTTTGGTTTCGTCTAAGAATTCCTGGACAATAGTCCAGGTTCTTTGAAGAAACCTGTATGTGCCTCCCAGGCCCTCTACACTCCATGCAGCTGATTGATTCCAGGGCCCGATGAATAGTTCCATCAGGCGGATTGAATCAGCGCCGTAGCCTTGTTTGATCAACTCATCTGGTTCTATTGTATTATTCCAACTTTTACTCATTTTGCGTCCATCGGGGGCTAGGATCATACCCTGATTACGCAGTGTTTTAAACGGCTCGTCAAAGTTAATTAACTTTTCGTCAAACATGACCTTGGTCCAAAAACGAGCGTAAAGCAGATGCATTACGGCGTGTTCGGCGCCGCCGATGTAGTCATCAACTGGTAACCACCGCTTCACAAGCTCACGGTCGAATGGTTTTTTATCATTATGCGGGTCGGCAAAACGCAGGAAATACCAGCTAGAGCAAGCAAAACCGTCCATGGTGTCTGTTTCACGCTTGGCCGGGCCGCCGCATTTTGGGCATTTTACGTTAACAAATTCCGGCACATTGGCCAGCGGGCTGCGGCCATCGCCGCTAGGCTCATAGCTTTTGACTTCGGGCAAAACCACCGGTAAATCTTTTTCTGGTACTGGCACCGCCCCGTCTTTGGGACAATGGATGATTGGAATCGGTGCTCCCCAGTAACGCTGGCGGCTGATTAGCCAGTCACGGAGTTTATAGTTAATTTTCTCCTTAGCCGACTTCTTTTTGGCCAGATCGAAAACAATTTTCTCGCGCATTTGAGCCGTTGCTATGCCGTCGTACTTTCCAGAGTTTTTAACAATACCTTCTCCGTGATACCAGCTGTTAGTATCTGCGCCTTCCTGGTCGTAGACATGGATAATTGGCAACTGAAACTTTTTGGCAAATTCCCAGTCGCGCTTATCGTGGGCCGGCACGGCCATAATGGCGCCGGTACCATAACCCGGTAGCACGTAGTCGGCTACCCAGACTGGTATTTTCTCACCGTTTGCAGGGTTAACGGCGTAAGCGCCGGTAAAGACACCGGTTTTTTCGCGCTCAGTCTCCATTCGATCAATTTCTGATTTTAAGCCGGCCTGCTTTATATAATCTTTGACTTCTTTGGAAATACTTAATTCGCCCGAGGCGAATATTTTGTGTTCGGGAGACAAAACCAAAAAAGTTGCACCGTACAGCGTGTCTGGCCTGGTCGTAAAAACCGGAATTGTAAACTTAGAACTTAGAATTGTGAATTGAAGCTCAGCACCAGCTGAGCGACCGATCCAATTACGCTGCATGGTTTTGATAGACTCAGACCAGTTAATGTTGTCCAGGTCTTTCTCTAGCCGGTCGGCATAATCAGTTATCTTGAAGAACCATTGTTCTAGTGATTTTTTTTCGACTAACGATCCACATCGCCAGCAATGACCGTCCTCTACCTGCTCGTTAGCCAACACTGTTTTGTCATGGGGGCACCACCACTGCAGACTTTCCCGCTGGTAGGCCAGGTTTTTTTGAAAAAACAGCAAGAAAAACCACTGGGTCCATTTGTAGTAACTCGGATCGGTGCTATTTATCTCACGCGACCAATCATACGAAAAGCCCATTTGCATTAGCTGAGCTTTAAAATTTTCGACGTTTATGGCAACTGCTTCCTGGGGGCTGATGCCAGATTTAATGGCATAATTTTCGGCTGGCAAACCAAAGGCATCCCAGCCCATTGGATGAAGAACATTATTGCCGGTCATCCGGCTGTAACGGGCTACGGCATCGCCGATTGTGTAGTTGCGCACATGGCCAACATGCATGGCCGCACCGCTAGGGTATGGGAAGTATTCCAAAACGTAACGTTTTGGTCTGGCCGTATCTTCCGTGGCTTCGTAAATCTTGGTGTCATTCCAGATTTTTTGCCACTTCGGTTCAATTACTTTGGGATT
>ERZ1292623.2343-Hain-H51-01um-R1-2343-length-17075-cov-12_pt1 | contig 17075 bp, 19 predicted proteins | sample MGYA00564398_ERZ1292623 | MGnify/ENA primary metagenome ERZ1292623 (study PRJEB36523, sample SAMEA6512633) | groundwater metagenome | collected 2019-01-07 | study: AquaDiva: Metagenomics assemblies of 32 groundwater samples | reverse complement strand
GGTAGCTCGTTGGGCTCATAACCCAAAGGTCGCAGGTTCAAATCCTGCCCCCGCAACAGCATTTTTTACAATTACTTGGAGGTGAAGCTGGTGTAATTCCAGCACTGTCGCGCAACGGTAAAAGTCCGATCCTTTCAAGCATTATCATACGTCCGCGTCAGACACTTAGGTTATTCAACATGAGAGTCCGCCGCAGGCGGATTTTTCGTTATGCTGAAGTTCATTATAGGTTGGTTATTGGTTCTTGCTCTTCGCCTCGTTCCGTTCCGTCCCGCAAATGTTGAGCCCTTGATGGCCACCCTGATGCCATTTTCAAAAAAGTACGGTTGGGTGGGCGGGTTTTTGTTCGCGTTCTTGAGTATGGTGATCTACGATGTTGTTACGCAGAAAGTTGGCTCATGGACGTGGATCACTGCTACGGTGTACGGACTCGTAGGGGTCGGTGCCTATTTCTTTTTTAAAAACCGCGAAAGTTCCGCCCGCCATTACGTCATGTATAGCATTATTGGTACTCTGGTCTTTGACGCCATCACCGGTGTAGCCATGGGACCGCTTCTCTACCACCAGCCATTTATGGAAGCACTGGCCGGACAAATTCCCTTCACTCTCCGACATCTCTTAAGCAGTGCAGTGTCCTCGTTTCTCTTGAGCGTTGCCATTGAACATTGGATTGTTGAAAATCCACGCCTCGTGCTATCCTGGAATACATGAAATGGCACGTCTGGGGGATCGTGGTGGCGCTTGTTGCTTCTGCGTTTGGAATTGCACTGATCATCTATCAGACAAGTCCTGCTACGGCCACCGTTCCCATCAAGATACTCTTTTTTCTATCGCTCTTTGTGGGATTGTGGAGCGCAGCGGCGCTCGTAGTCTATGGATGGCGACGCAACGTGGAGCGTTCATTCATCTGGGGATTTTTGGCGGCTTTTGCCGCGATGGCCTTTATTTTATTACAAAAACTGCTATAATGGACATATGAGAAGAGAAATGCAAATCCCTTCAGAAGGGGCTAAAAATCTTGTTGAAAAACTCAAAAAGGGCACCACGGCAGACGAAAAACGCATGGTGCGTTTTTTGGGAATGCCTGATCTCACACGTACTCCTGGAAACCCCTTAAACGACATGGTCCAGCGCATTCTTGCCATCCCGGATTTTCAAGATCTTGATACTATTGAGGTACCCGAAATTGTTCCTGCTGACATTAGTTTTGATCTTTTTGATTTTCCTGCAAACCACCCCGCTCGCTCCACCTCCGATACCTACTACGTCGACGCAAAAAATATCCTCCGCACCCATACCACCGTTATGTGGTATTACTATATACAAGATGAAAAAGTAAAAATCAGCATGCAAAATGAGGAGGCTGTGGGGTGCTTTTCCTACGGCAAAGTATACCGAAAAGATGAAATAGATCGCCGACACATGAACGTGTTCCATCAAATTGACGGTTGGTATCTTTCTCCAAAAAGTAAAAAAACTATTGGCATTGAAGATTTAAAGAAAGTTCTTTCCGATATCGCAAAAGCTGTGTTCGGTGCCGATGTCCAAATTCGCTTCAACCCTGATACATTTCCCTATACCGATCCGAGTCTGGAAATGGAAGTATTCGTCAATGACCGGTGGGTGGAAGTACTGGGAAGTGGCGTCGTAAAAGGGTCTGTTCTGGAAAAGTTTGGGGTTGACTCATCAAACTACACTGGATGGGCATTCGGCTTTGGACTAGAACGGCTAGCCATCGTGAGTATGGACCTGCCTGACATACGACTACTTTGGTCCACCGATGAGCGCGTCAAAAAACAACTCAAACTCGGCACCACCTTCAAAGAAGTCAGCAAGTACCCGCAAATCACCCGTGATATTTCGTTTGTTGTCAGCAAAGATTTCGTACCAAATATCTACTTTGATGTGATCCGGGACCTTGGAGGGGACTTGGTGGAAGAGGTAAAATTGCTCGATACCTATCAAGACGAAAAGAAATTTAGAGATAAGATAAGCTACACTTATCGCGTGATCTACCGCAGTATGGATAGAACGCTCACCAGTGAAGAAGTCGATACGATTCAACAGGAAATATATGACCAAACAAAAAGACAGTTCAACGCAGAAATCAGATAAGCCGAGCTACGACGCTTCATCGATTTTCGTCCTCGAAGGCCTGGAACCGGTACGCAAGCGCCCTGGTATGTATATCGGTGGCACGGGCCTCGATGGTCTCCATCATTTGATATGGGAAGTTTTTGACAACTCGCTGGACGAGGCCATGGGAGGCCATGCAAATCGCATTGATGTCACGCTTCATACGGGAAATCGCATCAGCGTCAAAGACAACGGACGTGGTATTCCCGTAGACAAGCACAAGCAAACTGGTGTTTCTGCACTGGAGACAGTCATGACCACGCTTCATGCCGGAGGAAAGTTTGGCGGCGATTCATATAAAGTATCTACTGGTTTGCATGGCGTGGGTGTTTCGGTAGTGAATGCATTGTCTTCGTATTTAAAGGTAGAGGTCCAGCGTGACGGTGGAACATTTGAACAGGAGTACAAGCGTGGCGTTCCAAGTAAGGCGGTGAAAAAGACAGGTACGAGCAAAGAGCATGGTACCACGGTGATTTTCGAGCCTGATACTGAAATTTTCAAAGAAATCAGCTTTGATTGGGATCGCATTCTGGTTCGTCTGCGCCAGCAAGCCTATTTGACCAAAGGTGTCCGTATTGAGGTACGCGATGAACGGACCACTCCCCACCAAACTCACACGTTTTACTTCGAGGGCGGTATCCTTTCCTACGTGAGCTTTTTAAATCGACATGAAGATCCTATCCATTCGAATATTTTCTATGTCGGCAAGGACTATGAAAAAATGATGGTCGAAGTTGCGTTGCAGTACACGAATGCCATCCAAGGGCATGAGTTGAGTTTTGCAAACAATGTACATACGATCGAGGGGGGGAGCCACCTCACGGGTTTTCGTACGTCGATCACTCGCGTACTCAACGACTATGCCCGCAAAAACGGATACCTCAAAGAAAAAGATGAAAACCTCACCGGCGAAGATGTTCGTGAAGGACTGACCGTTGTGGTTTCGGTCCGTCTCCAAGAAGCGCAATTTGAGGGTCAGACAAAAGCCAAACTAGGAACTCCCGAGGCTCGCGGTGCAGTAGAAACTATATTTGGTACAGAATTTGCCGACTGGCTCGAGCGCAATCCTACCGACGCCCGCGGTATGCTGGGCAAAGTCATCCTAGCTTCCAAGGCGCGCATTGCCGCAAAGGCGGCTCGCGATACCGTCATCCGCAAGGGAGCACTGGAAGGATTCACATTGCCGGGCAAACTCGCAGACTGCTCATCAAAAAATCCGGAGGAGTCAGAAATTTTCATTGTTGAGGGAGAATCCGCCGGAGGTTCAAGCAAGCAAGGCCGCAACCGACGCACGCAAGCAATCTTGCCTTTGAAAGGAAAAATTCTCAACGTCGAAAAATCCCGTATCGATAAGATGCTTGCGAGCGAAGAAATCCGGGCGTTAGTGGTCGCTATGGGAACTGCGATCGCGGATGAGTTTGATATCGCTAAGCTCCGCTACCATAAGATCGTCATCATGACCGATGCCGATGTGGATGGCGCGCACATTCGCACGCTTCTGCTCACGCTCTTTTATCGCTACTTCCCCAAGCTCATAGAGAACGGGCACCTCTACATTGCCCAGCCACCCCTGTATCAAATCCGCAAATCCGGTGCGGTACAGTATGTGTACTCTGATGCAGAAAAAGAGAAAGCGCTTGATATCCTGCGAAAAGGAGAAAAAACAGAGAAAGCTGAAAAGAAGAAAAAAACAGAGGCCGCCGATGGTTTTGTAGTGACACCACTGAACGAAAACAATCTTCCAGAAGACAATGTGGTCGTCGAAGATGAAAGTAAAATTCCCGGCGTCTCCATCCAGCGCTACAAGGGCTTGGGAGAAATGAATCCGGAGCAACTTTGGGAAACCACGATGAATCCGGAAAACCGTGTTTTACTCCAAGTCACCGTAAAAGATGCGGAAGCGGCCGACGATATTTTTGATGTCCTCATGGGCCAGGAAGTTCTTCCCCGCAAGAAATTTATCCAAACCCATGCTAAGAATGTGAAGAATCTTGATATTTAAACCAAGATATGGTAGGGTAGTTATGTCCCCTCGGGGGCTTTTTAGAAACTGATAATGAACAAATTGATTGCCTTTTTGAGAGATGTTCGCATTGAACTTGCCAAAGTAAGCTGGCCTACGCGCAAAGAGACTATCCGCGCTACCCTCATCGTCATTATTATGAGCATTATTGTGGCGGCATTCCTCGGTGCGTTGGATATGCTGTTTCAGTGGATTTTGCAAATTTTCGTTCTATAAATGGCAAAGCAAGCTACAACTGGGGAACGACACTGGTATGCTCTGCATACCTATTCTGGGTATGAGGACAATGTCGCCCGCAACCTGAAACAGCGCATCGAGTCGCTCGGTTATGAAGACAAAATTTTTAATGTATTAGTACCGAAGGAAAAAAAGATCAAAATCAAAGGCGGCAAGCGTGAAGTCTATGAAGAAAAAATCTATCCCGGGTATGTCCTGGTAGAGATGATTGTCAGTGATGATTCGTGGTACGTAGTGCGCAACACACCCAATGTCACAGGATTCATAGGCGCTGGCGTTATTCCCACTCCGCTGTCCAAAGAAGAAGTGGATGGCCTCATGAAACGCATGGGCGTAGAGGAACCGAAATACAAGATCGAAATCGCCGTCGGTGACAATGTAAAGATTATGGATGGACCGTTCAAAGATATGGATGGCCGCATCGCCGAAGTTGACGAGGAACGCGGACGTGTTAAAGTGCTGGTTACTATGTTCGGCCGCGAAACTCCGGTGGAACTCGATTTCCTTCAAGTGAAAAAACTCTAATCACATGGCAAAAGCAATCAAAACAAAAATTAAGCTCCAGCTCGAAGCCGGCAAAGCAACTCCTGCTCCTCCGGTAGGTACTGCGCTTGGTCCCCATGGACTCAATATTTCGGACTTTGTAAAACGCTTCAATGACGCGACAAAGGAGAAAATGGGAGAGATTGTACCAATTGAAATTACGGTGTTCGAAGACCGAAGCTTTACGTTTATCATGAAGACGCCCCCAGCGGCGTTTCTCATCAAAAAAGCCGCTGGAGTGGAGAAGGGTTCTGCGATTCCCAACAAGAACAAAGTAGGAAAAATCACCAAGGCACAGGCTCGCGAAATCGCAGAAATTAAAATGCCCGATCTGAACGCAAATGACATCGATGCAGCTGTCAAAATCATCGAAGGCACCGCCCGCAATATGGGGATCGAAGTAAAATAAATGCGCAAGAAGGAAATTTTTCTCGGACTTATTAAGTGGCGTTTTATGATGGGCCGTGGAAATAATCCATGGCCGAAATGGGTTGAAACTCCCTACAAGCTAAAACCTAACCCCTCTGAACCTGGCCTCGTCATCACCTGGATCAACCATTCGACTGTTTTGATACAGATGGGTGGACTCAATATTCTTACCGATCCTATTTGGTCGTATCGTGCAAGTCCTGTTTCCTGGGCAGGCCCTTACCGCGTGAGACAGCCCGGTATTCGTTTTGAAGATCTTCCGCCCATCGATGTGGTTTTGATCAGCCACAACCACTACGATCACTGCGATATTGCGACGCTCAAAAAACTTGAACATGCTCATCGGCCTTTGGTACTGGCAGGCATGCAGAGCAAAACATTCTTAGAGCGCAAAGGCATGAAGAATGTCCAAGAGTTTGCACACTGGGATAACACTGTCTCTCAAGATACGACGTTCACGTTTGTCCCGGCACAGCACTGGTCACGCCGAACTCTCTGGGACGGCAACAAAATGCTCTGGGGAGGGTTTATAATTCAAAGCAAGAACCATACCGTCTACTTTGCAGGGGACACCGGCTTTGGAGAATTTATCCATGGCATCCATGAGCAGTTTCCCAAAATCGATGTGGCTCTACTACCAATCGGATCCTACGAACCGCGATGGTTTATGAAGTTTTCTCATATCAATCCCGACGAGGCCGTACAAATTCACAAAATCCTAGGCGCGCACTTGAGCATCGGCATTCACTACCGCACCTTCCGCCTCGGCGACGACGGTTACGACGAGCCCATCAAAGATCTCGCCTTGGCCCGTACCAAATATGGCCTCAAACCAGAAGATTTTATCACGCTTGATTTAGGGGAGAGTGTTGGCTATACTGGAAAAACACTTTAATCAAAATACCTATGGGAGTCAAAAACGACGCATGGATTCGGAAGATGGCAAAAAAGGGAATGATCGAGCCCTATGCAGAAAAGCAGGTAGGAAAAGGAAAAATTTCCTATGGCGTGTGCTCCTATGGTTACGATGCGCGTATTACCGATGAATATAAAATCGCGACTAACATCTATAATACGGTCATCGATCCCAAAGCCATGGACCCAAAGTCATTTGTCGACTACCGTGGACCGTTTTGTATCATACCGCCACATTCGTTTGTACTCGCACGCACCGCAGAATACTTTCGGATCCCTCGTGATGTTTTGGCAATCTGTATCGGAAAATCGACCTACGCTCGCTGCGGCATCATCGTCAATGTCACACCGCTGGAACCGGAATGGGAAGGGTACGTAACGATTGAGATCTCAAACACCACTGACTTACCGGCAAAAATTTACTCAAACGAAGGCATTGCCCAATTTGTATTCCTGGGCGCTGACGAAGTGTGTGAAGTCTCCTACGCAGATCGCAAAGGCAAGTACCAAAAACAAAAAGGCATCGTAATGGCAAAGGTACTCAAGAAGTAGCTACTAAATTGCGATTGGTGCTTTGATAGACGGATCTGGGTTGTAATTCTCCAGAGTAAAGTCTTCAAACTTGAAATCAAAAATTGATTTCACTGCTGGGTTTATTTTCATAGTTGGAAGTGGTTTTGGAGTACGCTTGAGCTGTTCTTCCACCTGGTCTTGATGATTGAGATAGATATGCACATCGCCAAAGGTATGCACGAAATCTCCAGGCTCGAGCCCTGTGACCTGCGCCATCATCATCGTCAAAAGCGAATAGGAGGCGATATTGAACGGAACGCCAAGAAACACATCCGCGCTTCTTTGATACAACTGACAAGAAAGCTTGCCATTGGAAACATAGAATTGAAACATGGTATGACATGGCGGGGGAGCGGTCTTTTTGCCACCAATGAGAGTCTGGAGGTCGGCGACGTTCCATCCACTTACGATCAAGCGTCGTGAATCCGGATTTTTCTTTATCATCTCTTCGACTTGAGAGATCTGATTTATTGTCTCGCCATTGTAACCCTGCCATCGAACCCATTGCTTCCCATAAATCGGTCCCAATTCGCCGTTTTCATCAGCCCATTCGTCCCAAATATGCACGCCATGATCAGTGAGATATTTGATATTAGTATCGCCCTTTAAAAACCACAAAAGTTCATAGATGATTCCCTTGGTAAACATCTTCTTCGTAGTCATCAGAGGGAAGCCTTTGGCAAGATCATACCGAACCTGCCTTCCAAATTCGCTGATAGTGCCGGTGCCGGTACGGTCTTCCTTTTTGACGCCATGAGTCTTTATATCGCGTAATAAATCCAGGTATTGTTGCATTATTGGATTATAGCAAACATCATGCTAAGCTCAAATCTATGATCAAAGCTTTTATTATTGTCTCCATGACTGCCGACGGAAAAATCGCTCGCAATGCACAGCATGCGGCTACATGGACCAGCAAAGAAGATAAAAAATTTTTTGTTGAGCGCACCAATCAAGCAGGCGTGATGATCATGGGGCAAACCACCTACGAAACCATCGGTCGGCCATTGCCCGGAAGACTCACCGTCGTGTACTCCAGAAAAGAAATCTCTGGAGTAGAGACGACAACACTCGAACCAAAAGCTTTGCTCGAAGATCTGGAAAAGCGGGGATACAAAGAAGTGGCCATCTGCGGTGGATCCACGATTTATACGATGTTCATAAAAGCAAAACTTGTCGATACACTCTATGTCACCATAGAGCCGCTCCTGTTTGGAGAGGGCATGGGAATTTTCAATGAGGAAATAAACGTGCCTCTACAATTGAGATCGTTCAAAAATTTGAGTGAAAACGTATTACTCCTGGAATATGACATCTAGAGGAAAATTTATTGTCCTCGAAGGCATCGATGGATGCGGAAAGACGACTATCGCCAACTTGCTGGCGAAACATCTTGGCAATTGTTTAATTACCAAAGAGCCAACTGCGGCAAGCAAGAAAATTCATTCCATTCTCCAGCATCGCGCAACACCCCCAAGCCCTTTGGAATTTCAAAAGATGTACATTGCAGACCGCATGAAACACATACAGAAAGTCGTTATGCCTGCCCTAAAAAAAGGCAAGACCGTGATCTGTCAGCGCTATGCGATGTCTACGTTTGCCTATGGAACGGCGTTTGGTGTCGCAGAGAAAGATCTCAAACACGACTTTCTCAAGCCCGATGTTATTTTCCTACTCGATCTTCCGGCGGATCTTGCCATGAAACGCATCGCGAGTCGCAAGCAAGGCAGAGAATATTTTGAAAAACGTGAAAAACTTGCTAAAATACGCATGAAATACATGAAATTAGCTAAGAAATTTAACGCGGTGGTCGTTGACGCAAAGCCAAAGCCGGAACGTATTGTGAAAAAAATCCTATGGCATATGAAATGACTGTTGGGCTGGAGATTCATGTCGAGCTTGCGACTAAGAGCAAGATGTTTTGCTCGTGCAAAAACCTGCCTGCGCAGGCAGGTGATCCTGTAGAGCCCAATATCAATGTCTGCCCCATCTGTATGGCTCATCCGGGAACTCTTCCTACTATCAACGAAGAGGCGATACGACAGCTCATAAGAGTGGGACTGGCACTCAATTGCGAAATTCCCGAGAACTCGAAATTTGATCGCAAGTCATATTTTTACCCCGATCTTCCCAAGGGCTATCAGATTTCGCAGTACGATATGCCCATCTGCAAAGATGGAGGAATGAAGATTGGTGAGCATGTGATACGCCTGGAAAGAATTCACATGGAAGAAGATGCGGGAACTCTAAAACACGAGGGAAACGGTACGCTCGTAGACTACAATCGCGCTGGCATGCCTTTGATGGAGCTTGTCACCAAACCCGATATTCGCTCAAGTGACCAAATCGCAAAGTTTGCAAAAGAACTACAGCTCATTTTGCGCTACCTCGGCGCCAGTGATGCCGACATAGAAAAAGGGCAGATGCGTGTGGAGGTGAATATTTCTTTAAATATGGGTACAAAAGTTGAAGTCAAAAACATTGGCTCTATCAGCGCTGCTGTCAAAGCTGCAGAGTATGAGTATAAGCGCCAAGTTGAGGCGATCGAAAAAGGCGAGAAAATCATCCAGGAAACTCGTGGCTGGGACGACGAAAAAGAAATCACCGTAAGCCAGCGCGTCAAAGAGGGAAGTGCAGATTATCGCTACTTTCCGGAGCCGGATCTGCCGCCGATGCGCTTCACAGAAAAAATGGTAGAGGAAATTCGCGCAACCCTGCCGGAACTTCCACAACAGCGTCGAGATAGATTCTTACGCCAATATGGCCTGACGGAATCACAAATAGAAATCTTTACCGTGACAAAAGAGTTTGGCGATTTCTTTGAAGAAGTGGCAAGCGAACTCGGAGAACCGCGGCTCTACACTTTGGCAGCAAACTATATCGTCACCGAACAGCCGAGTAATATTAACCCAGAAAATTTTGCCGAGTTGATTAAAAAGATCTCTAGAAAAGAACTCTCTTCTACGGCTGCGAAGATTGTCCTGGACGAAATGGCAGTTTCCGGACGGGATCCGGATGAGATCATGAAAGAAAAAGACTTGGGTCAGATTTCCGATGCGGGGGATTTGGCCAATGATGTAGATGAAGTCATCTCTGCCAACTCCAAAGCCGTGGAAGACTACAAAAAAGGCAAAGTCGAGTCGCTGAAATTCCTCGTCGGCAAAATCATGGCCGCAACGAAAGGGAAAGCGAATCCGGAAGTGATTATGGATTTACTGAAGCAAAAATTAGCATCATAACGTATGGCATTAGGAACCATCTTGTTGACAGTTATATACCTCATCCTTATTGCCCTGGTATATGTTTGGTTCCACTATGCAGGGGTGGATGGTTCGAAATTGAATACTGCTGAAAAAGACCTTCTCATTACAAGTACAAAATTTGGCGTTAATCAAAATCTCAATAGGCGCGGGATTCCCGATGTTTTTTCCTCACCTCCAAACGAATCATCTGGAGCATCGACTGCTCCCTATACAGTTCCGTGGTGGTTCCCGTGGCTTTACACCGCAAATATTATTTTCTCTATAGCGCTCTTTGTACCACTCATTCTTTTGCCTGCCCTGTACGGCAGGTCAATATTTATGTTTTTATATACAACTCTTTATGATTTTACATCAGATTCAATCTATTTGATTCCAAGTAGTGGTATTGGTCTTGCCATATTTTTTGCAATGCTTGGTTTGGCGAGTCTTATTTGCCTCGTCATATTTCTTATCATCAGAAAGTTCTCAAGAACACCCAGCGGACTTCTTTTTGATGCATGGAGTGGGCTTGTCATGGGAAAATCACATAGCCGGGCTCCCGCCATGAGATGGAAGCATCTACGCCGAGCTTTTACGCTTGAGGAATTGCAAAACGAGTTGCGGCGTCAGGGGCCGAACTACGGTCATAAAACTCTTGTGTTCCTTTCTCTTATTTTCCTTCTTATCTCTTTCCCATTCACGGTGCTCGCTTTTGACACCTACACAGTACTTTCCGACGATGGGATTCACTACAACCGCTTTCTATCGTTGCGGGAGCGTGTGTACTCATGGAATGAGGTATCTAAAATTCAATTTGGCTTCAGGAGTTTGGAGAACAACGATCCTCCTGAAGTAGTTTTTTTCTTAGAGATTTCCCATGATGACGGCACTATTGTTCATCTGGAAGATGAAAATGAAATTGATGTGGTTACCGAAGACATCAATAATATCTTAGTGATCACGGAAAAAGAAAATATTCCCACAGAATATAGAGAACCGACCAGCCGCCAACGCAAGCTTATGGATTCTCACCAGAGGGATATAGATAAGGTGTTGATGAGCTCCCAAAAACCTTTATGAAAAAGACAAAGAAGCCTCACTCAAATTCCTTGTGGGCAAAATCATGGCCGCGACAAAAGGTCGCGCAAATCCGGAAGTGGTGATGGAATTATTAAAAAGTAAACTAATATAATTACACCATGGATAGACGAAAAAATATTGGCGCTCCTGGGGAAAAAGAAGTGGGAAGTGAAAAAGAAAAAACTTTTTTAGAAATTCTCTCTCGATCAGGCTTTACGTTAGAAGAAATCAGTAAAGATTTTGATAAGGAAGATATCGTAGCAAATAAGATGGTAGAGGAGACCGGAATTCAAAGGCCTGATATTAACGAGCTAATTTTTAACATGTACTCTAGTCATAAGGTCAGGTTTCGTGGCTACATGGATGAGGGAAAGGGACCTGTCACAACCGCTAAAGAAAGTGGGAAACGTGTGGGTCCCCGAAAAACACTGGATCAAATCGAAAGAGAGCCTGACCCCGGAAACCCTAAAGAGAAAAGTCTGAGGGGGAAGTAATCCACTGGATGTTTTTGTTTCTCTTAAACCACGTCATTTGGCGTTTGGCGTATTGTTTTATTGACTTGAGAGCTTCGGCACGCATGGTTGGTTCATCAATCTCACCTTTCAAAAATTTTCCTATTGCCGTATAGGCCAAACCAAATCTTTCTACGTTTTTTATTTTTTTAGCTTCTTCGATCAGACCTCGGGCAAACCACTCGTTCAATCTTTTTTCAATCCTATGATCGAGCTCTTCTTTGGGAATCTTGATGCCGATCCAGAAAATATTCCCCACCTTCTCCTCCCCCTTACCGTAAGGGGGAGGTTGGGAGGGGAATACGGCCCCGGAGTGCGCAACCTCAATCGCCCGTATCAATCTCCGTTTATTATGTTTATCGATATGCTTCGCACGAAATGGATCCAGCTTTTGTAACTGTTCAAAAAGCTCGGCTGCACTTTGCTTTTCCAATTCTCGTCGTAAATCTCTATCCGGTTGTACTTCTGGCAATTCATATCCAAAAATCAGCGCATCTATCCAAAAGCCTGTCCCACCGACTATGATAGGTAATTTGCCCATGGCATGAATTTCCTCGATCGCTTTTTTTGCATCACGCACAAAATGTGAGACATTGTAGTCCTGTGATGGATCCACTACATCAATCAAGTGCTGTGGGAATTTCTCTTTTCCCGTACCTATATCAAGGCCCCGATACACTTGCCTCGAATCAGCGCTGATTATTTCTCCATTGTATTTCTGGGCGAGTTCCCATGCCAACGCGGACTTCCCCGAAGCCGTAGGACCTACGATGACGATGATCTTCACTTTTTCCATACTCTATGGTATCGTAGCGGCAACCTGGAGGTGCGTCAAATGAGAATCAGGATCGTAGAAAGCGACGAAACATTGCCGCTCGACTACATGGCGCTCCTGGTCATCGGGATCGCCATCATCTTGTTGTTCCTCTGTTTAGCCCTCAGTCTGGGCATGGACACGAAACAACTGAAGGAACGGTGGTTCGGATGGATTGGTTCCAAGAAGTCCTCGGCGCCCTTGCCTTGGTAATCGTGTTCCTCGCAGCAGATACGATCGCCAGAGCTTGGCGAGAAACGAAGAGGCCCCCGCGGTGACGGCAACGCTGATCACCGCGTTGCCATGTTTAGAGAGTCTTTGTTTTGATTTCTTCCAGTAATTTTTCAATAAAGTTCTCGAGCTCCACTTGTCCTAAATCCTCACCACCGCGTTTGCGGACTGCGATTTTGCCAGCTTCCAATTCTTTGTCACCGAGGATCACCAGATAGGGGATTTTCATCATCTCCGCCTCGCGGATTTTCTTACCCAGCTTTTCATTGCTTTCATCTATTTCTACTCGGATGTTATGTTCACGCAATTGATCTGCAATGTTTCGACTTCGCTCAACATGGCGATCTGCCACCGGCAAGATCGCCACCTGCACGGGTGCCAACCACAGTGGAAACGCCCCCGCAAAATGCTCGAGGATGAGTCCAATAAAACGATCAAGCGAACCGTAGATTACTCGATGCACTACAACGGGTGTTTTTTTCTGACCATCCTGATCGATATAGTGCAGATCAAATCTCCGGGGCTGCTGAAAGTCAAGTTGGATTGTGCCCATCTGCCACTCGCGTCCCAAAGCATCTTTCATCAAAATATCTATTTTCGGTCCATAAAAAGCACCGTCTCCCTCCAGGACGAAATGCTCCCGCTGTTGCTTTTTGAGAATACTCAAGAGTGCTGCCTCGGCTTTATCCCAGAGCTCCGGTTCACCCATGAAGTTTTCGGGGCGCGTACCTAAACGCAATCGATACTCAAGGCCAAAAACACCGTAGAACTTCTCTGCGATTTCGAGGATTCGTTCGTACTCTTCTTCAATCTGATCCTCGGTAATAAAGTTGTGCGAATCATCCTGACGGAATGAGCGAACGCGGAGCAACCCATTGAGTGTCCCCGACAACTCGTAGCGATGCAAGATATCGGTATCAGAAAGCCGATAGGGAAGGTCACGGTAGCTGTGGTGATGTGAACCAAAGACAATCATTGCATTAGGACAGTTCATGGCTTTGACGCCATAGATCTGTCCGTCCATTTCAGCAAGAAACATATTCTCCCGGTAGTGTTCCCAGTGACCTGAAGTCTCCCAAAGTTCTTTTTTGTTGATCAGCGGCGAAGAAATTTCATGATACCCGCGCGACGCATGTTCCTGTCGCCAAAATTCAATGAGTTCATTGAGCACCACCATCCCTTTTGGCAACCAGTACGGCATTCCCGGAGCGGTTTCATGAAACATAAACAATCCAAACTTTGGCCCCAACACCTTGTGATCTCGCTTCTTTGCTTCCTCAAGCATCACCAGATACTCATCCAGTTCTTTTTTGGTATCAAAGGCTAGCCCGTAGATGCGGGTGAGCATGGGATTTTTTTCTGAACCGCGCCAATACGCCCCTGCAAGATGGGTAAGCTTGAAAGCTTCCGGATCAATCTCCAGTGAATGTCCCCCTCGACAGAGATCCATGTAGGTCCCCGAAGTGTACGTAGTCAGCCCATCTTTTTCGTATTCATCAATCAGCTCAAGCTTGTAGGGGTTGTCCGCAAAGAGCTTGCGAGCATCTTTGGCAGGGATAGTGGCTTTGTGAAACTCTTTCCAGGTCGGCAAAATCTCGCGCATCTTTGCTTCGATTTTTGGCAAATCCTCATCGGTGATTTTCAAGTCGCCAAAGTCATAATAAAACCCGTTTTCGATTGCCGGTCCGATCGCGCGCTTGGCATCGGGGTACAATTCCAATACAGCCGCCGCCAGCAGATGGGCAAGGGAGTGGCGTTTGTGTTCAAGGCTGGAGTTCATGATTGTGTGAATGCTCTCTGAGAATCAACACCGGATAAATATCAAGCAACGCAAAGAGAAAACTGATCAGAAGCGGGCCGAGGAGAAATCCTAGGGGACCGAATAGTGCCAGACCGCCGAGCACGGAAAGCAGAATGAGGAACGAATGGATTTTTGTACCGCGACCAACCAGCATGGGGGAGAGAAAATTATCAATCAGTCCTACGGCAAGCGCACCCCAGATGGTAAGCCCGATAGCGGCACCCGTGTGTCCGGTGAAAAAGAGATACAAAACTGCCGGCACCATGACGAGTGCGGTGCCCACACCCGGAACAAACGCAGCAAGCATAGCAAGCATCGCCCAAAGCGCCGGACTGGGAATGCCAAATATCGTGAATCCCACGCCCGCAAGAAGTGCCTGTACAATGGCCACCACGATCACCCCTTTAATCACCGAGCTCACGGTGTTCTGAAGACGATTGATGATGTCGACATCGAATTTGTCCGAGAGAGGACTGAAGCTGACGAGTCGCGCTTTCAACTCACCGCCTTGCTTGAAGAGAAAATACAAAGCAATGAGGCTAATGAAAAGATTGAAGACCACGCGCGCGACACTGGAAAACACTACCCCCAGATGCTCGAGAAGCCATACAAGGCCCTGTTCAAGATATTCAGTGACATTGTAGCGCCACTCGTCCGGTAGGGGAATACGATCTAAAATCTCAAGGGTCACTTCTCCTCGAGCAAGAGTGTTGAAGTAAAAATCTTTACCTTCCTGGAACACCTGAATACTCAAGGCCGCAAGAGGAGCAAGGACTACAATCAGGATGATGAGTATCGTAAGTAGTGAAGCAAGACTACGCTGGTTGTTGAGTGCTTTCCTCAATTGCTTGTACAACGGATGGAAGATCACGGCGAGTGTGAAGGCAAGCACCAGCGAGCCGATAAATGGCTTGACCACAAAGAACACCATCACCAACGCTCCGATGAGGAGAACGAGGAAAAATGCAGTTTGGATGGTTTTATGATTCATTGATATTTTTCCACCCTCAAATCATCTTCGGAAATGCGAAGTTCTTTAAACAGATGTTCTACGTCTTTCCAATGTTCATCAAACTGTTCAAATTTCTTTTTGTATTTCCCCATGATCACTACTAGCCGCGGGTCATCTTGGGAATCTTTGACTCCTTCTTTTTTACCCAATTCTTTGCGGAGCATGAGCAGAATAAAATCATCCAACGAGAGCTCGCCGAGTTTTTCCTCGGCTTCCAGTGCGCGTGCCATAGTTTCCAGTTTGAATGCATCTTTGTAATCTACTTTCTCACCCCCGATCCAAATATTGTCCTGCTCAAAACGAAATGCTTTAAAATCTTTTTTCTTTTCCGCTGGTGCTATTTCTGCCATAGAATATTGGGTTAAAATTATACGTGCGGTGAAATAGTAGCTCTTGCGCGAACCTACTTTGAAAAAAATGCTCGCGCTCCACGCGGGGGTGGTGATGCGGACGCCTAGTGGAAAAATGGTGCACTGTCGCCTCCGCCCCAGCAAGCTGTGGTGGCCGCAACACCAGCCCCGCCCTCACCTTCCGATTCCATTTCCGCCAAAGGCGGAAGCGCGCCGGCCATTTGACATCCACTATGGATGGGCGGGTCTGGATGCGGGTGCCCGCTCAGCTCCTCCAAGAGTTATGTGGTTGATTATAGCTCTGTGGCGCCATCTTTGTCCACTCTCTCCAGAGCTGAGCGGGCACAGGCGACAGAGCGCTATTATTGTGTTCCGCTTGAAGCGGAACACGGGAGAAGGGAACGGATCCCGTGGTCGCTGGTGCGTCGTATTATTGCCCTTGCCCCAGCTCGCGTGAGTACACGCGAGCTCCCACCCATGCGCGGGCAGGAGAGCCTCGCTTGGTAGCGAGGCTCTAGCTCCCCTTAGGAAGATCTTTTTTGTTTGTGCTCAACGATAAACTTCGCTCTCTCGTACAGCTCATCATAAGTGAGAATCTCAATATTTCTCGAATCACGACGGAATAGTTCAAAAGTTTTTGCTTTGATCTGATTTTCCTTATCTTCGCCATTAAATTGCTTCGCTGATCCTACTACTAGAATGCTTTTGGGATCCACAGTCTTCTGCTTTATCAGTTTTCCCTTGTCATCAAAATTTCCATTTGCATTTGTTTCTGCAAAAACCTGCCAACTAGCTTTCTGCTCCAGTATTTGAGATAGACCAGATATCAAATCATCAGAAAGAGTCCATGAGTTTGATCGGTTTTTGTCTTTTCCGAATAATGGTGTATCGTGTTTTTTGAGCTCAACAAGGACAGTGAATTTATTGCACCCAAGCAGAAAATCATTTATAACATCGCCCTTCCCTGCAACATCTGTACTTGAAACATGAGCTTCTTTTTGTAAAATTCCGAGAAATCTATAGTCTAATCCATATCCAAAAATCCAATCGTTCGAGTTAAAAAAATGTTGCCAGACAGATTCATGTCGAGTGTCCGTAAGTTTATTTTCGGTTATATAGGTTGCAAAATAATCAGGTTGATTTAAAAGTTTCTCAAAAATTTCAAGCTGTTTCTTTC
>ERZ1292623.639-Hain-H51-01um-R1-639-length-36617-cov-5_pt2 | contig 17079 bp, 27 predicted proteins | sample MGYA00564398_ERZ1292623 | MGnify/ENA primary metagenome ERZ1292623 (study PRJEB36523, sample SAMEA6512633) | groundwater metagenome | collected 2019-01-07 | study: AquaDiva: Metagenomics assemblies of 32 groundwater samples | reverse complement strand
ACCATTTATAACATTTGTCTGCCCATTTTTTTTCTTCATAGGAAAATCCACAAATGGAACAAGTAGATTGTTTCATTTAAGCACTACCTCATATTTACCTAAAGCGTCAACTTCTTTTTTAAATCTTTTCCAATCAAGAACATCAGATTCGTATTCAACGACTGTCTTCCCTGTCTTGAAATCAACATTGCATGATTTGATGCCAGGAATGTCTTTGCAGACATCCTCTATCAATGCCTTGCATGATTTGCAGTCAGTCCCTTTGATTTGGATTGTTGTCTTCATTTTCCGCACTTCCTACATGTGATTTGGATCTTGCCATTGAACTGCTTGAAAGCATCTCTTAGTATGCACCAGCAATGATTTTCACTAAGTTCGAAATATTTTTCTTTTCCAATTTTCGTATAAGATACAATTCCGGAGTCTGACAGACTTTTTAGCTGGTGAGAAATCGCGGAAAGAGTCATTTTATCCTTTCCAACAAACGAGTATATTTCTCCCACACTTTTTCTTCCGTTGGCCATACTCAATAATATTTTCAGCCTAGTTTCATCGGCAAGACTTGAAAAAAACTGCAAAACTTTCTTATCGCAGTTATTTTTCGAAATTATTGTTTTTTTCATGACACTTGAACAAATGCTCAACTATTTAAATGTTTTTGTTTTGTTTTATCCGCCGCATCCGCATCCGCCGCTACTTCCGCAGCTTGGTGCTTTTGTCACAGTTTGACTTGCAGCATTAATCTGTTCTTGAGTAGCTGTTCCTGTTTGTGTTACAACAAATTTCCCCCTCAACATGCCCATTGAACAGCTGAATCCAAATGTTCCTTCTTTATTTGGAGTAAACTCAATAACATTATTTCCCTCGTTCAATCTTGCATTAATATTATAATCTGGAAGAACAATTACGCCGTTGCATCCTGTTAATTCAGTAACAGTTATTTCCCATCTTACCGGAACATCTTTTTTAAGTACAAAAGAAGAAGGATTGTAACCATAAGCATTTATTTCCATTTTAACTATTTGAAGATTGCCCCCAATAACATATTCTTGAAAATTATTTACCGAAGAAGATTTGGTTAAACCAGAACCTGAAGTTACATTAATCAAGATTAAAATTAAAGCTGCACATAAAACTCCGGAAATTATTTTAAAGATCATATTATCGTTTTTTGTTGTTTTCATATTACGTTAAACTCTCCAGGACCTGCCATTCCCATTCCACACGTAAATCTTATCTTTCCTTTTTTCTGAGGAGTGAATCTAATTACAGTAATATCAGTTCTTGATAAACGCTGCGTAATTCCAAGATTCGGAGCAATAAGAAGTCCGGCACAACCGTTGGCCTGCCTTCCATCAACCCTCCATTCGACAGGAACTCCTTTTTTTATAGTAAATGAATTCGGATAGTAATCGAGACCCGAAACTTGCATATTTACCACCTGATTTGAATCCACAACCTGGACAACATTATTATTTCCATTACTTACACCTAAAACTCCTATTAATGCTAATCCGCTTTTTATGCTTGCAAAACTCAATAAAATTACTAACACGGCGGCTCCTTTAACAAAATATTTTTGGACATTTCCTTTTGCAAAACTTGATATTGCTCCGATGGAAAGCAATGAAGGAAGAGTACCTAAAGAAAAGACTAACATGGTTAGAGCTCCAATAGTAAAGCTTCCTTTACTCAACGCATAAAGCTGCAATGCCTGGGTGAATCCGCACGGGAAAAAGAATGTTGAAGCTCCGAACAAAAATGGAGCGTTTTTGCTGTGGTGTGCATCGAATACTCTGTGTGCAATGAATTTTGGAATTTTAATTGGTATGCTGAATATTCCGAGCATTTGTAATCCTAAAAGAATCATCACAATGCTTGCTGCCAAAACAAGATATCCATTCATCGTGCTTGAAAAAGCGATAACAGATCCTAATAACCCAACAAGTCCTCCGAGTACTGTGTAGGAAATTACTCTTCCTAAATTAAAATAAATATGCGGCTTAAATTTTTGAATGCCAGTTAAATTGGGATTTTCCTGATTATATTTTGCAGAAATGGATAATAATAATCCTCCAGAAACTGCAAGACATGTTGAAAGCGCCGCCACAATACCTATTAAGAATATTAAACCATAACTCATATTATCAGTAACACCTATGTTTGGAAGAAGATTGAATTGTTTCAAAAATAAATAAGCACCGAACAAGATAATGAATATTGCCCCAGCCTCTAAATGGTCACGCTTTAGTTCATAAGAATTTCCTTTTGATTTTGAAATTAAATTATCGATTCTATACTCAGTACCTTCCAAAGCCTTGTTAATGGCCGCAGTATCAGGTTCGGTGGTGCAATGCAATTTTACCTTTCCCGTTATATGATTGACATTTACCCTATCAACCCCGGGAAGGTGCTTTAATTTACGTTCTACAAGGACTTCACAGCTTACACAGTGCATTCCCATAATTGACAATTCAACTATTCTGCTCATAATATCACTCATTAAAGAAACGCTTTATAAACATGCTGGTGAAACTAGTTTCATAATTAAGTTAGTATCGATTCATGACTATTAAAAATTAATAGAAGAAAAAATAAAAGAATAAGAATCAAATGAATACTTACTGATTCTTGTTATTAATCTTTAACAATGTATGCAACCCGCACCAGCCAGTAAAGCTTTCTAGCAACGCAACCCATCCTGCAATAAAGATGACCCAATTTACCCATGGCGTACTGTACGTCAATGTCCATGGACCAAGCCACCAGAATGCCAACAAAAAACGCAAAATTCTGTCTAATCTGCCTAAATTACTTTCCATCATTTTTTACCTCCTTTTATTTCCAACTAGCCATCTGTATGTTAACCAAAATACGATTGAGAATACAAATGATATTATTGCAAACCAAACTATACCGAATGGCCCAAAGCCTAATCCGCCCATCATGCTAGAACCGACCGCATTGTTACCCTGTCCATACCCCATCATAGACATCATACCTCTAGAACCCATAAAATAACTAGCTTCGCTACAATATATCGCCCTTGCCATGTTGATGTGAAACTGCTTTTCACTTTCAGAACCTTCATTCAGCCCCATCATCTTATGCATCAGTCCATGCGATTCTCCTGGATGCATTTGCTCCATGTAATATTCGCCAAGTATTTCTAGCTGTGAGTCTGCCAGATTCTTGCAATCCGTCTTTGAATCTATTATGCCCTTGGCTTCATTGATTTCTTGTTGAGTTATAGCACCAACTAAACTTATGTTCACCAGTAAAATAATGAATGTAGCGAACACTATTTTACTCACTTTTCTTACCATAGTTTCAGCTTAATCTCCGAATCTGTTTATTTTTATAGTTTGTTATAGATCCAAGCATATACTGCCCCAGCAATGTATGTTGTTACAAAGATCACTACTAGGCCGAGAATAGTCTCTCCAAATGTAAATGACGTCTTCGCTATTGACGTGAAATCTATTCCATGGAAAAGTATGTTAAATACGCTTAGTGCGAAACTTGACGCAGATGCTATGAATAATGCACACGCAAGATAAAATACTGCGGAAACAATTCCTAGGCTTAATCCAACTTTATTTGGTTTTAGTTCTGACATAAAATCACCTTTTTTAATTTTCATTTCTTATTTTTTCTTGACTTTGCAAGCTTGATCAATTTCCTTACTTTTGATTCCTTGCCTTTGTTACTTGAACTCCTTCCAGTTTTAGCCGCAAATCTTGCTTTCTTGGAACTCACTTTTTTCTTAATTGATTTTTTCTTTTTCATTTTGAAAATAAGGCTGACATCTGGACTCGGTGAAAAAGTGCCTTAAGCAACCGTCAAACTGATCTTAACCTGTTGACTTACTTTAAAGGTTATCTTCTTCGCACCACAAACAAGCTTAACAAGCACAGATTTCGTATGGTGAGTTATAGTCCAGACACCACACTTATAGTCGAATGCTTGACATAGGCTGTTGTTATGGCATCCTTTTCAGGACAACCGAATTATCCGTGTCAGCTTAAATGAGCGTATTATATTCTTACCTATATAAAACTTATCTTCTTTCTTTTATAAATTATTTAAACTCTATGAAAACCAGCTTGGATGCATAACCCAAAACATGGCAATCGTCAACACAATGAATAGTGCTATGGTAAAATGCACCTCATACTTTTTGTAAACGCTCAATGACAGCCACCTCCTTTCTTTTTCTTACCATCTTTATGCATGTGTTTCATCATAAAATAATGTGATAATGGACATAGCAAAAGAACAAACCAATATAGATAAGAATTACTCAAATTCAAGTAACGTACAGCAATAAATAAAACAATCAAAGGAAGAGCGCAGCAGATGATCATCATCAGCATATGATTATTTTTTATTTTTTCAATCCATTTCATCTTAATTGCTCCAAACACTCCGCATATTGCTCTGGATGATGTCCCATGTGCTCAATCCATTTTTCCTGAGTATAACCTTCCGGGGCTTTGCATTTATCCGGCTGTGAGCCCTCTTGTTTTGTTTGTTCATCATTATGGAATGTGTACTGGGCAAATGCAGATGAGGCAACTACTATGATAAGCAATACAACAATTATATTTGTCCACCATCTTGCTTTGTCCTTTACTGTTATTTCGGCCTTCTTTAGCAAAAAGAGTGTTCCTAATACGTTTGAGAATATCCCGAATAACAAAATGTAAGGCGTGTATTTAGTAAGGAAAAGGAAGATTGAGGAAAAGAATGGTAATATCAAGGCTAGGTAATGACTACAACATAATATCATACTTACTGACGAAACTCCCCCGCTCGTTTTTGTGGTTGCTGAGCATACAATGTTATGAGTTCTTAAGTAAGTATGTAAGCCGACAAGATAACCGAATCCTCCGATTAGGATCAATAAAAGAAACCAATATTTTTTAATCTGCAGAACAGCCATTTCTGGAAAACCAAGGAAAGAAAGTACAATAAGATTTACAACAATAATTGCAAGTATTGCAAGAACACCATTTTCAATTCCTTTTCTAATTGAAATACTGCGATTTACCATCTTCTGCAGCACTCCACAATTTTTTTGATGAAAGACGATATGCTACCATTATTCCTGTAAAGATGTGCAAAAATAAAAATCATCCACAGAATAATTATAAAAATAATAATTTTTCTTAAATCAGAAGGAATTTCTATTAGAGAGTAACCAATCACAATCAAAGTCAGCAAAAATGGAAGTCTGAATAGAGTAAATTCTTTTCTGACTTTTGCCTCGACAAGATAAAATGTGCCGACAATGGATTCACCAATAAGCAAAGCCAAAATTACTGTGTTATTAAAAAGATTAGACCAGTACAAAACAAGTAATCCAATCCAGGTCAAACTCACTGAAGCACATATTGCACAAAAATCCTTTTTAATTATTTTCCAAAATATCTCCTTAATAATAAGAAGAATAAAGAAAAGTACCATTATGCTCAAAAGAATATTAAAAATTTCAGCCATTTACGCCACCAACTGAATAATTGTTCCGAGCAAGAGTAGTACTACAAACATCAATGACAGTCCTTGAAATGGAAGTTGCTTTCCTTTTCTGAATTCAGTTACTTTCTCGCTTAACCAGGGAGAAATTAAAACAACAAACCCCCCCAGGACACTTCCAGTTAAAAATAAATCAATTGCAAATGTTGTCCCGTACTGTCCAAGAAAAGGAACGTATAAAGGATAAGCTCCGCTAATATAAGACATCATCGGGATTACTGTTGTTAGGAAGGAAAACAAAATTATGACAAGTTTTTGGTGGGGTATGAACTGTTTTTTGATTAACCTTGCAACCCACCAGCCTATTGCAACTGCAAATGCCCCAATAAACAAGCCTATAATTGCTTTATTTACGCCCATATATGAAGCTCCCATCGCCAGAGTGGCGGCTCCCATAACACACAAAGGACAATGAGCAAAACTTTGTTTAATAAAAACTAAAAATAATATAGGAAGAAAAAGCACTTTCTTTTTATTCATCAAATCCTCATAAACTCATAAGATGATCCGTCTTTGTTTATGGCGTATATTACAAACTGCTCGTCTTTGCTGCCTGGCATCCCTGGTGAACCCATAGGCATTCCCGGCATCGCAATTCCCAGTATATCTGGTTTTTCAGTTAGCATTTTTTGAACAGCTTCTAAAGGTATATGACCTTCAACAAAATAATTACCGTATTGTGTGGTGTGACAGCTTCTCATGTTTGCAGGAATTTGATATTTATCTTTCATTGATGCAAGTTCAGTATCGCTTATTTCAGGAACATCCGCTTCAACTCCTCGTTTCTGCAAATAACTTGCATAAACTGAGCAGCAGCCACAAGACATAGATTTGAATATGACTGCTCGTTCGGCGTAATGAAAGTTAGTATTTGATTCTGAATTATTTGAATTTCCGAACACAAAAAATGCACCAATTGCGAGTACAATAATGACTGCAAAAATTACTATTTTATTCATTGCTTGCACATTCCACAACATGCTTTTTCTGTTTTGCAGCTGTGCTTTTTTATTTTCTTGGATGCCATTTAACAGCAACCGCCGTGATTTTGTTTTTTTGTTTGTTTTTTATTTTTCTTTTTCATTTTAACATCCTCCCACCATAGCAGGTACTGCCGTTTGTCCTAAGCCGGGAACTCCTCCTGCTGCCTGTATAACGGCAAAAAGTAGAAGAAGGACGATTACAATTAATATTACATTGACAATCTTATTTTTCTTGAATGCCATTTCTTAACATCCCCCAACCATTCCTGAGCCACTTGACTGCGAACTTCCTTTAACTCGTGCAGGAATTGTGCCGTGCATATCATAATTCATTTTTTCGTTTTCTGTCCAACCCGTTGTATCTAGTTTTCCGTTGTTTACTGCATTTCCAGATATTGGATTAGATGATCTGCTGAATCCTGTAAAAATAACAGAAAGTAACAGTACCGCTATAATTATCCATCCCGTAGTTTTAACTTCCATTTTAACAACCTCCAACCATTGCGCCAACCGAACTTCCCGCTTGTGCAACTGCCGGCTGATTAAATAATAAAACAAAAGCCACAGCAACAATCAACACACCAATCACAACCCACATTATTTTTTCTTGTTCCATTTTAACATCCTCCAACCATTTGTCCTGAACTTTGCTGACCTTTTTCAATTCCTCTGTATTTATTGCTTGCAAGGTTTATATAATTCGCTGAATCAAAGTCCTGTGCTTTTAATGCCTGAGCCTTAGTTGCATGAATTCCTGGGAAAAACAATACCTTCCACTTACCCATTTCAGCCTGTATCTGCTCATCTGTGTATTCGCCGCCATGTTTTGTTATAAGATATTTAGCAACCCCTCTCATTGCATAACTATGAGCACAACCGCATGCTGGTTCTCCATTTTCAAATATAACCGATCTTGCTCCGCAGCAATATTCACAAGCAATGCCGTTATTTAATCTGTAACCGATATTGATGTATCGCTCCTTGTCTGCTCCGGAAAGTGTAATCTGCTGGTCAAGAACGCTTAATTTTCTTATAATCGCATCAGCCCTTTGGGGATCATTAACAGAAACATCGTCATAACTCACTCCTAATTCGCTGCCATAAATTGCAGGAACTCCTATTGGAATAATTTCCTGAGCCGAAGCGCCTGACACTGATGATTGCGTCTGAGGTTGAACCTGTGCTTGACTTCCATTTGACGTCGATAAAATATTGTATAATAATAGAACTCCCAAAATTACAATTACTGTCATCTGCATCTTGAACGTTGAATCCTATTTTTCTGTCATTTGTTTTCCTCCAAACTATTTGTTTTAGAAATAATTAAGGTGAAACAGCTTAATAGACATTGTAAGTAACTGGTTACAGGTTGTTGCATAGTAATTACAAGAATTAGAAGTAGTTATTTTGCAGCATTGATTATTTCAGTTACATCTCTCTCTGCTTGATCCGTCTCTTCTTTACTTATATCTGAAAAAAATCGTGAAATCATGGAAGGCTTCATTCCGGCTATCTTCACTTTGCCGTGTTCTTCTAACACATTTATCTTGCAAGGCATACATAAGGAGACTAGTCTGTTTTTATTTAAGAATTGATTTGCGTATTTTGCTGAACATATCTCGATAATCTTTAAAGGATGTTGCTGAAAGCCTTTTGCAGCCATCCTCTCCTTTATGTCATAAATCTGGAAAAGTGCCCAACCCTTCTGCTCAACTGCCTTTAATACAGAAACAACAGCCTCGTCAAAGCTTTTATTAGTTTCTACCGAGTATACGAAGTCTGTTATTTGCATTTATCCTCTTCTTTTGGCGAACGAACTCCCATTATTGCTTCAATATAACAACGTTAGTCATCCCGCGTCTTTTTCTCTCAATTAAACCCTTTCCTTCAAGTCTATCAAGAATCCTTGTTATTTTAACTTTATGAAAACCGGTTTTATCCACTAAATCAGATTGAAATGATGTTCCGTCTGATTCTATTACTTTCTCAAAAACAGCCTTTTCATCAACGTTTAAATTGCTAATAATTTTTTGATAATTCTCTTTCGTTATATTTTTGGGGTTTATTTGTTCTTTTACTGTTTTAGTTACTATTCGTACTTCCTTGCCAAAAAATATCATATAGAGTCCTATAAGCACAACAAAGCTCATTATACCTATGCTTACATTGGTTTGATATGAGATGGATCTCCACATTGGGCATGTAAGCCCTTCAGTACAGGAAGTACCGACAATCTCATTAAGAGCTTTATTAAATAAAGAAATTATAACTCCCATAAATATCGCAATTCCAATAATAAGCATCCCTACAACTTTGTTTTCCATGTAACTGGTAACAATGTAACAGCTTATTAATGATGTAGTGTAACTAGTTTCATAGTGATTTAGTTACTTAACTTTAAAGTTAGAACATATTTCTTCGTATAATGGAGACCACAAAGTTCCAAAAGCAAACCCGAACAACAGTTCTTCTAACGGAATCTTAAATAATACAACTCCTGAAATTAAAGATAAATTCCATGTTGCCGCAATCCAACCAGGAACTAATATCTCGCTGACGAAGAGCGTGATTCCATACAAGAACATGAAAAACAAACCACCCAAGAATATATGTGAGCGTAATTCAGGATATACAAAAAAGGCAAAAATGCCACCGATAAAACATGCTAGTATTGAAGAATAAATAATATTCAACAATGGAAAAGTTTTAAGGAGTATAATGAACGATGCTAAGGCAACTCCCAAAGAAAGATAGCAGAAACAGATATTTCCGCAGCATTTAGGATGGTGCATCTTGTATTTCTGAAGTGCTGCTTCATAAACGGCAGCAGCTAATCCGCCAAGGAAAAACATAACAAGAAAAGATTCTATTGCAAGATGATACTTTATTCCAAAATTAAATAATGTCTGAGGAATCCAGTAATTTGGAATAAAATAAAGTTCTCCGAACCCGAATGGAAGAGCGATAATACTCCCCCAAAGTATTTTACTGCGGATGTTCTTCTGAAAAGAATAAAGCAATAACCAGCATAATCCCAAGATAATGTCCCAAGTTATATATCCATACATATTAAAAACATTTAAGATACCTGTATTTTTAAAGATTTGTATGAGTCAACAATTTCCTGCGAACATTTTTAAACAGCAGACGAATATATTGCTATATTCAGGATGGCTTTATTGCAGAACTCATTCATGAGAAAATATAAAGGAGATTAAAATGATGGACCAAAAAACGTTAGGCTGGATTGAAATTATCGGAGGAGCACTATCTATTTTGTATTCTGGCGGAACAGGCTATGGAATGATGAGATTTGGAATGATGAATACGGCAGGAGGATTGGCTGTCACGATATTGAGCATACTATTCATTATCGCAGGAATACATCATTTGCAAAAGAGCAGATAACTAAAATCTAATCTATTTTTATTTTTTTATTCTATTCTAAACATAAACGAAATAACTAATGACAAGAATATCAAAGTATCCAAGATAAGACAGTAAAGACAATATGTTTGCAAAATATACTTCTGAACGTAAACAAGCCAGATTCCATAAACCATAGAAATTGATAGCAAAATCCTCATCGCCCATATTGAATGGTTAGGATGAAATCTTCCAACTTTCTTTCCATGCCACAAATGTAAAATATGAAGTTTGATCATCAAAAATAGAACTATAGCAATGACTGCAATAGGGATAGAAATTGTAATTATTGGAACTGAAAATCCCATATCGACAGCAAGAAAATAAAATATATTATCAACTGTTGAATAAGCACTTTGACTCACGGTGTTGCAATTGAAACTATCGCCAAAAACGCATAGAACAGAAGATGAGGTAGAATAGTGCTGGTAAGTTAATAATGCTCCATCAACTATTGCGAGAAAAGAAAATACAAATAACAATATCAACAATGTTTTCTTTTTCATAATATGTTAATAATGACGAATATCAGCATTGCGAGGGAAGTTACCAACCCTAAAAATGCTACGACTGAAAATTTCCCAATATTACCAGGGCATTTGAATCCTCTTTTTATATTGGGATATTTATATCTCAGCAGGATTAAGCTAAGATTAACTGCTGCAAAAGCAATAAACAAAAAGAGATTAGTAATATTAGCAACGATTGAAATGTCCCCAATTATTGCAAAAAACAGTGCAATGATGGCAGTAAATATTATTGCGAAAACCGGGGTTCCTGTTCTTGGATTGACTTTTGCAAAATAAGAAGGTAAAGAATGTTCTCTTGCCATTCCATATAACTGTCTTGAGGCAGCAACCATTGTTAACAAAACTGTATTTGAAGTTGCAAACATTGCAAGAATTGCCAGAACAATAAATGCATTATTGCCGAAAAAAGATGAAGCAATGAGCGCCATAGGCGCACTTGTACTGCTTAATTGTTCCCAGCCGACAGCACTTACTGCAGATAAAGCAACTAAAACATAAAGTATTGAACTTATTATGATTGAATAAACAATTCCAAGCGGAATTGTTTTTTCGGGATTCTTCGTTTCATCTCTCAACTTAATTATACTTTCAAATCCGAGATATGCAAAGAAAACGAGTGCTGCTGCACCGAAAACTCCCCCCAATCCATTTGGCATTTCAAGATAATTAACTTTATTGTCAAATTTCAGAAAACCAATTGCAATTATAATAATTAAACCGAGTATTTCGGCAATTGTTGAAATATCATTATACCATGCAGTTTCTTTTATTCCCCAAATGTTAATAAGAGTCATTACAGCAATAAGCAGCATTGCTGCCAAAGCAAACGGCATAGGGAAAAATTTTGTAAAATAACCGGCAAATCCTAATGCAACTGCAGCCGAACTTATTATGGTTCCGGCAATCATTGCTAAAGCAATCCAAAAAGCAAATCTTCTGTTGATTGCAGCCTTAAGGTAAACATATTCTCCAGAATCTCCCTTAAATATTGAGCTTAATTCGGCATAGCTTAACCCAGTAAAAATCGCGATAATTGCCGAAATTAGAAAAGCAAGCCAAATCGCATTGCCAGCCAAACCAGCACCGACCCCGATTAAAGCATATATTCCGGCACCAATAATTATTCCAACACCCGCAATAGTAACTTGAAATAATCCTAAGTCTTTTTTAAGTTCTGACATTTGTGCCTATTGCCTCTTGTATGTTTTTATACCCATCTTCTTTTAATAATCTTACTAAACCTGTGTTTATATGCTTTATCAATGCTGGACCTTTGTAAATCATGCCAGTAATTAACTGTACAAGACTTGCTCCGTTCTTTATTCTATCATAAGCGTCTTCTGCTGTGAAAATTCCTCCAACTGAAATCAAAATGAATTTTCCTTTCGTTTTATTGTAAACGTATTTTAATATGTCATTTGATTTATTTTTAACCGGAAGTCCGCTTATTCCTCCTTTTTTATTTTGCCAATATTTTTTTGATGTTTTTAAGTTTGTCCTGTCATGGGTCAGATTGGTTAGAATAAATCCGGAAATGCCATATTTCTCACCTAAGTCAAGTATCTTATCCAGTTTTTCCCTCAGCAAATCTGGGGAAAGTTTCAAGAAGACTGGTTTTTTTGGATTTTTAATTTTCTTTAATAATAGTTCAAGCAAAACGGGATCTTCAAAGCTTCGCCCATCTCCCGTATTTGGACAGCTTATGTTGATTGTAATGTAATCCCCAATATTCTTTGCCGAGTTATATGATTTATAGTAATCATTGACTGAATCATTTCCCTTTATATTAAAATCATTAGTTTTTGCGATGCTGATTCCGAGAGGGATTTTAAATTTCATATTTTTTAATCTTTTGCAGATAATATTTGCACCATCATTGCACAAACCATAATTTACAATTATGGAGTTATCTTTTGGAAGCCTAAACACTCTTGGTTTTGGGTTTCCATTGCATGGATTTGCAGTGATGCTTCCCACTTCTTCAAATCCAAATCCTGTATAGGGCATTATGTCAACGAGTTTTGCGTTCTTATCAAATCCTGCGGCCAAACCAACAGGATTTGGAAAATTAATTCCTTTAATGTTTATATTCAGTGCTTTATTTTTATAATTAAAAAAGAAATTGGTAATAAATTTCGTTACAATATTGCTTCCAAGAAAGATGCCTGCGTAAGTTACTAAATCGTGTGTTAATTCAGGGTCTATCTTGAAAAAGACTGGCTTTGCTAACTTCTCATAAAGCTTGATTTGTATGCTCATAAATGGATAGTATCAGAAACTCTTTATTAATATAACCCCGAAACTAGTTTCATTTAGAAAGAATGTATTTTTATGGAAGAAGACAACCGCTCTTTTCAGTTAATGTTGCAAATGCTACTTCGCCACTTAATCTCGATTTATCTCCAAACTCCCAAGTTGGATAACCATCAATTCCTTTTTTAGCACAGAATTCTGTCTGCGCCGTTCCGCCCGGAAGAGAACATTCTACATAATTAACATACTGCCAGCTGCTGCCAAAAGCTTTTTTCTGATTTTGACAATGAGAACACCAATAAGCGCCATACATTGTTACATTATTTGCGGACAAGCATTTCGCAAAATCATCATATTTACCCGCAGATGTGCACGCGGCAAGAAGCAAAAGCAGTACAACGGCTATTTTTATGAATTTCATTACAAGAATTAGAACAAAACTGTTTAAATATTTATCTACTATTGCTTCAATATAACAATGTTAGTCATTCCGCGTCTTTTTCTCTCAATTAAACCCTTTCCTTCAAGTCTATCAAGAATCCTTGTTATTTTAACTTTAGTCATGCCCATTTTATCAGTCAATTCCGACTGCATTACTGAACCTTGCGCATCAATTACCAACTCCAAAACTTTTTTTTCATTTTTTTCAAGTTTTGACATTATTTGCTGGTAATTCTCCTTCGTCATTTTTTTAGGCTGCATCTGTTCTTTAACGCGCATTATCTTGTGTACAATTCTTTCCTCTTTGCTGAAAAAAATTAAATAAAATCCAATTATTACGACGAGAACAAGTATTACTATGTTTATCTTAATTTGTTTATTTGCAATAGCTTCGTGTAGACAGGAAGGACCTGAAACAGAACATGTCTCTGTTGCCAAGGATAGTAAAGAAGAATTATAGGAATAAATTATGAATCCCATAAGAAGAGCTATACCGATAACAATAAACCCCGCAATTTTGTTCTTCATAAGATAGTGATGCAGTTATTTATTTATAAAGATGATGAAATTAACATTAAGTTAATTGCTTCTTTTCAGATATGGGTCTAAAACATACTTAAATCCGAGCCAAAGCGTCAAAACAAGTATTGCAAAATGAATTGCCATGAATTCCAATACAAACTCAACAGAATATCCTTCAATAAAATATCTTACTTGGAGCAGTATCCCAGTTATTGCAGATATTCCAATAACTCTTGTCCAAAATCTTTTATTTTTTAATATTAAATAAGATACAAAAGCGTACAACGTGCCGTACAATAATTTGTTTGTGAAGTATCTTGACGGAACGGAATACTCCGGACTTAATCCGTGGATTAAATAATCGACAAAATCAAATACTGCGACAGCCAATGCAAAGAATATGAGCAAAACTAGATAATATGATTTCTTCAACTTATTTTTAGTTTTTGCCATAGTTCTTCTAAGTGTGATGCCTTTTTAAACTTTCTTTAATATTCCAAGAGGCTCTGTTCCAAGTCTCTTAGTTGTGCCATCGGCTCAGTTCTATAATACTGTTATTTATTGCATTTTCCTATCTGGAACATCGGAAAATGCTTCATTTTAATTGCAATAGAACTTCACATATTGATGGCACAAACGACTTTTGAGACAGAGCCTTAATATTCCAAGAGGCTCTGTCCCAAATCTCTTTAATTTTGCCATCGGCTCGGCTTTTGTTGAAAGTCTATATTGAACTTTTCTATCTGGAACCTCGAAAAGTTCTTAATATTTAAACAAATAGAAGCCTCGCGTAATGATGGCAAAACAGACTCTTGGGACAGAGCCATTCCAAGAGAAAGCTTTAAAAACAGGTATGTGTTTAAATTTAGCATAGGGGGTTTTAGATATGGAAAAAAAGAGTGAAACTATAACTTTAGAAAAAACAACTGTTTGGAAAATAGTGACAGGAATTCTGGCTTTACTTGTAATTTTAATGTATTTGAACAATGGTGGAACAACGACAACAACACCAGGTGCACAGCAACCTACGATAAAAACGAATGTAGATATGACTGTATTTGCAGACGATATAATTAAAGGCAGTGCAAATGCAAAAGTCACAATAATAGAATATTCAGACCCATCATGTCCATTCTGTGCAGCGGCTGCTGGCGGAAGTGAAATGGTAGCTTATATGCAAAGCAGAGGGGGAACTTACGAACCAGCTTTGCCGGGCATATTCAAGAACTATGTTGATACAGGAAAAGCAAGGTTTGTATTCAGATATTATCCTGGACACGGAAAGGGACAAGACGCTGCAAAAATAATGTTTTGCGCAAACGAACAGAACAAATTCTGGGAAGTGCACGATGTCTTCTTCGACAATCAAAAATTGATGGAAGCAGGAGATACTGCCGGATTGAAAAAACTTGCGGTTAACAATGGTGTTGATTCAAGCAAATTAGAAGCTTGTTTAGCAACAAAGAAATACGATGCGAAACTTACAAAAGATACACAACTAGGTCAGGCAGCAGGAGTTGGTGGAACACCATCCTTTGCAGTCAATGGACAAGTAATTGAAGGCGCTGTGCCTTTCGATACAATACAGGCTACAATAGAAGCGGCATTGAGGTAAAAATGGCTAAGAAAAAAACAACAAAAAAATCAAACAAGAAATGCTCATGCGGACATGATTGCTGCTGAGCATTTCTTTTTATTTATTTTTAATTTATTTGTGAAGCAGATAGTTCTTTGAACGGGAGCTGCATTGTTTTTTCTTTTGAACTTCTTTTATTAAATGTACCATATTTTTCATAAATGACTCTTTGTTTTTCATTTTTAATAGTTATAAGAGCATCGCCTAAACTAGCAACCTTAATTAAAGGAGAATTGGAAAACACAACATCTTTATCTCCCTTAATATAAACAAATGAACCTTCATGACTGATTATGCTGGCATTATTTTTCTTTAGAATGTTAACAATATCGCCCCCCATCAGATTCATAGTATCTTCGATTTCTCTCGGCCTTACATCATAATTTCCTCCTACATTTCTAAGCTGACTTTCTAAAAGTCCATTTAATTTTTCAAATTCTTTTTCTTTTCCGAAAGTCAGCTGATGCTCATAATTAATTACTTTTATTTTTCTGTCCCTTAAAATTCCATAATCAGTAATAAGATATTCCGCCAAAGTGTTTCCAAATTGAGCATAAATTAACCTTTCAAAATCACTTAAATTAGAATCTGCCTGTCTTTTGTAAATTTCATCTGATTTTGGGAATCTTTTTTTGATAAGATGACGTAAATAATATCCATAAGGAACATGAGCAATAGCAACGTCACTAACAGGACCTTTTGGAAGCACTTCAAATACTTCATCGAGTTTTCCTTCTAAATAATTTCTAAACATAGTTTGTGCTTTTTTTCTTTCGATTTTTGACTTTTCATCCATTCTTCTCGTTTCAGTTCTTGGCAGTTTTAAAACTTTAAGAAAATCTTCATCCTGCGTTTTATTTATTGAACGAAGTGAATAGAATAAATGAGAAAGCGGAATTTTAAATTCCTGTGAAATCCATGCAGCATGTTTTAAGTATTGCTGGAATTGTTCATTGTTTAATATTTCTGGCAAAATATCAACATCATCTGCAACATAATTAAGATTTGTTTCTGCTGCCTGCATGTTTCCTGCTCTTGCTTCTTTATCTAAAACAGCAAGTTTTGCGTAATGTTCATCTTTTGTTAAAACTTCTTCTCCCAATTTCTTCTTAAATTTTCCTTCTCCAAAAATATGCTTAGCAACAGTTTCCAATCTGTAATTTGGAAGCTTAGGAAAAGCAATCTGTGCCCATCTGTATAAATCAATTACTAATCTTCCGTTAATTCCTACCCTTTCTAAATTTTTTATATGAACTTCCATTCTTGGTCTTGTATCATCTTCTCCGATATCAAAATCGGGATGGGCATTTCTTGAATTTAAGAAATCATATTTTGCATTATATGCTGAAAGAAAAAGGGGATTTTCTCTTCTTATTGAATCTCTTTCTGCCGTTAACAGTATTTCTTCAGATCCGTGTGATAATACCTCGTATCCTTTGTAGAATTTCTTTGGAAGTTTACTTAGTGTGTGGACTTCTTTTTTTACAGGAACTCCATTTTGAACATAACTTAATCCTGCCCAGCTTATGTCTCCTCCGTCTGGATCATTGAATCCCGGAGTTTCAATATCCAAGAATCCCCATTTCTGCTGCATTATTTCTTCATGATTAAGATAACGCAAAGGTCTTATTGGATTGAAAGAATTCAGTAATAACTCTAATTCTCCACCGGCATACCGAGCTGTCCTGCAATAATCCTTTATTTTGTTTCTAATTACGTTTAATTTTTTTCCTGTTTCGGTTATTTCTTT
>ERZ1292623.2341-Hain-H51-01um-R1-2341-length-17091-cov-6_pt1 | contig 17091 bp, 36 predicted proteins | sample MGYA00564398_ERZ1292623 | MGnify/ENA primary metagenome ERZ1292623 (study PRJEB36523, sample SAMEA6512633) | groundwater metagenome | collected 2019-01-07 | study: AquaDiva: Metagenomics assemblies of 32 groundwater samples | reverse complement strand
TTGCGACTCAACTTGCGACCCAACTTGCGACCCAACTTGCGACTCAACTTGCGACCCAACTTGCGACCCAACTTGCGACCCAACTTGCGACCCAACTTGCGACATTAGGAAATAAGCCCATGTCCCGTAAAACGGAGAACTCATATTTATGATAATGTCTGGATGTTTTAGATTAGAGCAAGCGTAACATCCCAAAACTCCCTTTTTAGCTTCTTCAAAATTAGCTGGTTCTGTTGATAATCCATTTTTAACCCACTTATTAACCCATTCTGGCATTCTATCAATCTGTTCTTGAGTCAATGATTCAATTTTTTCTGGCATAATTAATCTCCACAAAGTAACTTCAAAGTATCTTTTTCAGTATCATACTCAAGCACACAGTATTCTCCGTATTCGATACGCTTATTAAGTTTCTTGATAATTTTGATTCTCTCTTCGCCAAGCTTCCCATATTGGTCTTCATATTCATCTAATCCGTCTGAAATAACATCTGGAGTTTTGAATGTAAGAAGAATTTTCATGTAGCCTTCCCGTGTTTGTGTGTCGATTGTACTCGTTTCTGATTGGCTTGAACAGCTATCTATTCTTCTCCACATATAATATGTTTGACTTGTTCAAACTCATACCAATCATCTCCAATATATAATCCTAATTCATTTTCCTGAACATTATCTATCATAGCCATTGTGTTTTCATCGTTCATATCGGTACAGACTTTACGGAGAATTTCTAGAGGATTTTCTGGTATAGAATCCCAAGAGTTACAATAGCTACATCCATAATCATCGAAGACTCGGACACCGTATGCCACTTCGGTATCTTCTATTCCATTGTTTATATTAGTAAACTTAGTAGGTTGAATCACGAGTCTGTTTGACATTTGCTTCACTCAATTCTTTTTGATTAGACTTGATAGCCTTAATTATTAGGGCAGCCAATTCAAACTGCCCATCTCGGATGCCATCTTCATACGATGTAGGATTATAGTCGCCAAACGACCCTGAGTACCCTTGTTTAATGATACTTGTGCAATACTCTAAGACTTTATCCTGCATCACTTAATTACCACCTAACTTCTCATATAACGGTCTTGTTCCAATCGTTCTTGTTCTTCTGTATCTTCATCTTTTTTTGTTTGTTCTGTGATATCCGTAACAACCCATTCATCTTGCTCTAGCATATGAGAGTAGTCTGATTGTAACTCATCAGAATTCTCCATAACTTCTAAGGCTTTATCCTTAGCTTCCTCTTCAGAATCAGCCTCTACTTCAACTGAAATATAGTGAACTTCAGGAATTTCTACGCTATACTTCATTGTTTTCCCCTTCTAAGCTCAATTATCACTGTCATTAGTCTTAGTATGAACTCATCTAACTCTTCTTTTTCTATAAAGACATTAGATTCTTCATCAGATATCATAATATAGTCTTTACTATCTTCCTGTATAATTCTGATGTCCATAATTTCACCTTGGGTCGTTTTCATTCATTATGTCAGAAAGGTCTTCTTTAAGACCTGCCCAATCAATCACCGGCTCACACACTACATAACCATCTAATCCTAAGTCACAAGCCTCTTCCAATGATTCAAAATAAGCCTTATCTGGTTCAATCTCATCTGTAATTTCTGTGATGCCTGATAGGTAACGATTATAGACTACAGGTTCCACAATCAAGAACATTATGCAGTTGTGGATACCGCCTCTATCGAACGGGATAACTCTACACTTCGACCCATTTTTGCATAGCAATCCATTAAGGACTTTAATATAGACCTCTCTACAGGCTTCAGCATCAGGTGGGATAGCACCACCATCGCTAAATCCGTATTTTGACGACATATCTTCCCAGTATTTCATGTCGCTCGTACCTCGCTCCCTAATATGAATTTTGATATATTATTTCTCGGAAACCGGACTTGCTGGTGTAAAAATTCCACCTGATGCGTCGATAGTACCCTGATGGTACGCATCAATCTCTTTTTGTTTATTCATTTTATCTGCTACGGCTTGATTGGCTGACAGCGACTCACAAACCATGTGATAAAGTCTAACGTAGTCAAATTGCGGGTCCATTGATTTGAATGCCGTAACCATACCATCTTGGAAACCAGCGTCAGCCTGACTACGTAGGGTAGAATAAACAATTCCCATCTCAAATGTCGGTTTCGCTCGTACCTCGCTCAATTCATCACGAAGGATTCTATGTTCCGATTCGTGAATCGAATTTTTCCAATTAGCTACAAACAGGTTTTGTCGAAGCTCCCAATAGTGGAAACCGGCAGCACATGTAATAAGAGCAACCAAAGCATACTTAGTTTTCGTCATAATCGTCCTCTATTTTAGAAATTAAACAAACGTTACCATCGTCATCACAAACACCTATATGCTCTTTAATAAAAGCTATAGCTTCTTGTTTTGTGTCAAACTCTTCAACATTTACCCATCCTTCATCATCGGCAGGGCATGTCGGGATATCAACTAGATATTTAGTCATAGTTTTACCTTGTATTGTACATTATTAGTGAATACTAATAGTCTATTATAGTCTTCTGGTGAATATACACCACAACCAATAACCCTACTATCATCTCGTAGATTACCACTCCATAATTCAAGTATCTTATTCAACTTATTCTGAATACTTTCAGCTTCTTTTTGACTCATTAGGTCTCTCCATCCAAAAACCCATCCAGAGTCATATCGAATTAAGTTATCTATGGAAATATCATTTTCAACTAGAGTTAGTTCCACAAACTTCTTATCATCCAATTCTTCTTGTTTTTGTTGATATTGTTTGTGTAGGTATTCTAATTTCTTGTGTTTTCTTTCTACGTTGGCCATCTCCTGAGAATTCTTATACATAGTATGCAGTTCATTTATTTGTTTTTCAGTATAAGGCTTCTATCTATTAAAATGGTCCGAACTTCCAGATTCAGAGATAGAGTCTACACAGACACTATCCTGCTTTTCATAGTCTTTTCCCCTAACTGGATACTTCAATTACTATAAGCTGGACCACACGCATAAATGCGTTTATAGGTAATGATGAATTCGTTCATTATACACCTTATTTGATGTAAGTTGGTTGGTGGTAAGTAAATAGAGCATCGAGGTTACGCTCCCCGTCTAAGTCTGTAGAAGAGACTTGTGCATAATCTATCACACTCATGCTCCTTAGCCCTAAGGAAGTACTCGAATTGTGTATTCTATTTTGTATTTAAGTTCGATTCCTTAAATTTGGAGAAATAAAATGACAATAACAGCTTTAGGTGAACCATTTTCTACTAAAATGGGAAGTGATAATAGAAGTACAAGAATGATAGTCTGTGAATGTAATGAGTGTAGTTCTATTTTTTGCCTTAGACTTCAAAGACTCAACAAGCAAAAGTCTTGTGGTTGTATAAGCAGTTCAACAGTATTAGAAGTAAATTGTGCAGAGTGTAACAAGCTCTTCAATAAGAAGGTATCTCAAATAAGAAAAACAGCAAATAACTATTGTAGTTCTTCATGTGCTGCAAAGAGAAACAATAGGACTAAAGTAAAAAGAAAACGAGAAGGAGAATGTCATATATGTAAGAAACCAATTCATTCAAAATTAAAGTATTGCGAGGGGTGTAGGCCGTCAAATCAATATAATCTTATGGGGTCATTTAGACCAACAAGAGAGAAGTGGTATAAAGATGAATTTGACAGAACATTACAAGATGCAGAGTATACACATTTGCATAGGTCTAGTGCGTTTGCACAAATAAGAGAAAAGGCAAGAAGGCTTGCTAAAGACTTTGGCTATAGAGAATGTTGTATTTGTGGTTATGATTTACACATAGAAATAGCCCACATTAAATCTATTAGTGATTTTAGTAAGGATACAATGGTAAGTGTCGTTAATCATCCTGATAATTTAGCTCCATTATGTTGTAATTGTCACTGGGAATTCGACAATAATTTTATTTCAAACGAAGAATTGTCTGTATGTCTTAGTAAGTACATTAAATCTATAGAACTAAAATGATAAGTAAATCCAGAGTTTTCTAAACGCCCTCTATCGAAATAGAGTAACTCAGTTTCAACGTCTTGGTATTCTTTCCATAATATAAACTGCAAGTGATTTAGCAAGAACTCCAACACTCATACATATTGGAACAGTCCAATTAACTGAAACCCAGTGCGAAACAAGTAATGGGCCAGTAAAAAATCCAACAATCATAACGATGTCTAGCATGTCGCTATGCTCCTATTCTTTATTATACATCTTCTTAATCCAATGAATCGTTTTCTCTGATTTTCTACCAGAATGAATTGTTTCGACTATACCGGATACTCTAAAGTCACCGTCAAGTTGACATTCCCATTCATATTTAATTACCCTGTATTCGATTGGCAATCTGTCACCACGAAACTCACTAGGATGATTAAATACTTCATTTTCATTTGGTAATTGGTAGTTCTTATATTTTTCGTGAGCCTCTTTCCAAGTCATGTTCACTCCAATTGACGTAAGTATAGTACCAGCCCACAGTTCCGACCTGTTTGCTACGACGTTATAGGCATCGCTCCAGACCACCCGGATTCAAAGCTAAGCTGGCATATTCTTCTCGCAATAATTACGCCACACATGGCGTAGCCTCTATCTGTCCCTGTTTTTCCACAATGAATCCCATGAAGTCAAGGAACCCATAATAATCGGTATCATCTAGGTCGAAACCATCTGGACCCATTCTATCAACCCTCATTCCCCTTATTTTACAGATACAATAACTAATTTCTGTGCGAAGGCCGCTAATAAGTGATAGCATCCAGTCTTTATTGGATAGAGGTTTAGACCCACCAGGATTGATACTCCCTAAACTTAGCTTGCCTGTACTAGAAATAGCGTAGAACATTGAATCCTGTCCACCGTGCCACATCTCACATAATTGGATGAACTCATCAGGTATATCTAGACGTTGAAATACCGTATTATCTAATTTGTCCTCCCAATTGTCATCTTCATAATCAACATCCCAAGGGGTAGTTTCATAACCGTTCATATTACACCTTATTGTGGTGGATTTGAGTCGTGACTTACAGTAAGTTTAGGTTGACTACGTACTATTAAACGTGCCATACCTCTAACTTTGTTCCTATCATTTTCATTTACGGACAATGCCTTAACTATACGGGCAAAAGCATTCTGTCTATTACCAATATGCTTGGGCCCCCAAGTTGTAAGGTATTTTTTAGTCACTGTTTCCTTTATTTGATTAAGTGCTTCTGTTTTACTATAACCGTCCTTTATCAAGTTCTTCCAGAGAAAAACTCTATCTTTAAGGTCCATGAGACTACTCCTGTTATAGTCGAAGACTAACGATAGCCGCGTAACTGTTAATTTAATTAAAAATCAAACCCCGTCAATCCCAATTTCGACATTTTTTCAATTTTCCTGAAAAATAGTTTAGACTTTGTAGGTGGCTATTCCTGGCGTACCATTAGGGTATGTAGAACTTATTGGCTTTAAGCCACATCTATTGGTGTAGTTATCTTCATCTTTCATAAAATCGCCATGTCCAAAACTATTATACTGAGTTCTACGTAATTTGCCCTTTCTAATAATACAGACTGAAGATTTAATATCAGCCTCTAAATATAGATTATCGGCAACGTCATTCAACATATCATTAAAGGCCACCCAATCGGCCCCTTCGAGATATTTTAGAGACTTATGTTTTTCTGCAATTCCAGTAAATTGACACGGTCCAGCATGTGCCCCACAATAAGGCTTGGCTTGTTTAAGCCGGATTGTCTCAAATTTAAGCTTATTGCCATAAATTAAGACAGTTGCGGTGAATCGAGACCTCTTAATAACCTTTTGAAACGCCGTTTTAAGCTTATTTAACTGTTTTCGGTCTTTTGGTTTGCATACAAACATGATATCTCCTAGTCGATGTACACAATAACGTATCTAATACGTCTTCCATCCTTAATCTGCTCTTTTCCCACATAGTAACCAAAATTGTGAGAACTAACAAAATGGACTATCTTTTCTTCACTAGGCCATTCTTCACTTAACAACTCAACCCATGCCTCTATTTTTGTACTAGAGAATCTTTCTTTCCATTGGAAAATTCTAAGCATGATTATACCATTCTACAACCTTCGTTTATCGCTTTAGATGCGGTTCCTGAGCTATCTCTACTAACCAATCCCAGAAAGTCTCAGGTATATTTTCTACACTTGAAAATTCTGGTTTTGAGCCATCTAAAAGAAATAATTCAATTTGTTCTGGTGTCCAGTTTTTAGATTGGGATATTAGTTCACCAACCTTTTTACCGGTTATTCCTTTATCTAGGATTTGTTTTGGAGTGAGCATCTTCGTTTAATCTCCATTCCAGAATAACACGATTCATCAGGCAACTCTATACGCCTTGTGAATAGCTTAATTATTCATGCCCTCAAAAACTTACAATCTGGAAATTGTTCTGTAATTCTGTTTTTAGCTTGTTCTCTTGTGAATGCTCTCTGATATATCCTGGTTTCATCATTGAACGCCACCCAAATAAAATCTCCAGAATTTCCCCAATAAGCCCCGCCACAGTCATAATCGGCATCAATCCAATTAAGCTTTTGGAGGTAGAGTTTATCTAAGGATACTATTTTACTTGTTCTGCCCATTGGAGCGCCAAATTGACAGTTGACAGATTCGATGATTTTGTTTATATTTGGACTCATACTTCGTTCCAATCGAAATCACAACAAAGAGTAGAAAAGAACGGCTAGTCTTGGTTCTACTATTAAAGTACCATGATTAGGGTTTCTATAATTCCTTGAGGAAAGCCATAATCTGTATTACTTAATCCACCAAGAGCGACCAGCATACACGTTTTATTAGTGTGTCTCTAGCCGTTAAATTCATCTAAACAAAATTCCTTTAAGATGAGACAGGATGTCGAATTTAGATTGGCGAATCAGTCTTCAGTCCAAACAACGCCACCATTTCGGCTGCCGTAAGCGTCTTTCGGCCTCGACTCTTTCCGGTTGCTTGGCTGAGATATCCCAAGGATGCTGGCATCGGAACGCCTAGCTTTTCATAGGTTTCCTTGTAGGACTTGTTCAGCTTATTCAGCTTCGCGACCCTCTGAATGATTGTTTGTTCGGCTTGTCCGATTGTTGCAGCAAAAGCTGCAAGACTAACCTTTTGGGCAAACGCCTCTTTGTACAACGGGATGAATTCCTCATTGCTAACGTACACTCGCTCTTTCGGGGTCTTTTCCTGATTTTCCATGATTTTCCTTTCGGCTTATTAGCCAATTTGATTCCAAATACTTCGTATTAAACAGTGGAATCGTTGCTGTTTAATAATGTGCCTTAGCTTCGTCTTCAGTCAAATAGAAGTGGATACCTCCACCACATTCAATATGTCGATTTTCTTCCCATGTTAAGCATCTTACTGTTTCCCCAACGGTATAGATGAAGTAATTATCGTGTAACGACACGGCAGATAGACCATTTGAAGTTTCTAAGACTTCGGCAAATTCCGCTCTACATTTTCTTGTGTGAGCGTTGGAACGCTTAGCCTCAGAAGGAATTCTTAGTTTCACTATTATTTCGTTTCGGCATTTTTTCCAGACAATTAGTTCTCCGTTTGGAACAATAATTGTTCTAGCAAGCGAAAGTGTAGCATTTAAGATTCGAGACAAATTCGCCCCAGACAAATTCGCCCAATACAAATTTTGATTTGGTATTTCATGTGTTGCTAAGCTCCATTTGTGGGATTCGTATTATTCAATTGAATCATCATATGAAGAAGCTATTTCCTTCCTCGAATTGAATAAAGTCCATATTGTTTGTGCTCGATTTCATTTCTAAAAGTCCACAAATATAGTCAGCTAGACAACCTGATTTTGTTTGGAGTATTTCTCCGAAATTACGTTTATTCACCGAGAAAATCGTGGTTTCTTTACCGTTTTTGAATTCTGAATTGTGTGTTACAAAGTAAGTAGATTCCATAGTAACAAACCCAATAGAGAACAAGAAAGATTTTGGGTAAGCGAACTTTGATTTTTGATTGGCCCAAAGTTTATCCCAAATATGCTCAGACTACCCCTATTTCACCCCATTTTTCCCCATTATGTGGGTTTTCTCCCCATGTTTCACTACTTTTTGGATTCTATTGTGGGATTCTTACCCATTTTTTCACTAGGAATCCTAAAAATCCATTCGTCAGTACGAATTTCAGTGCATTCTGGCTCAAAAAACACGAAATTCCCGCTATTATGTATCACTATTGACACATTTCGGGCGTCTAGCTTGCCTGTAACACAAGCAATCAACCTGTCTTCAAATCGAATTTCCAGTCGAATAATTTTTCCATTCGACTTAATTAAATCCGATTCGGTACATAAAACCATGTTATACCTAAACCTCACGGTTCTTTTTCGGAAAAGTTAGTAAAACCCTAGTGCCAAAACCATACCAAATTGCCTAATCCATAACGATAGGAAATTGGCGTTTAACCCAAACCTCACCATTACGAAAAATAGGCGATTTTGACTGTTTCAGCCAAACGTGGTGTCGCTTCGCTCCCTAAATCGAATTTTGTTACCTAGTTTCTTCCAAATTTGCCAGCACCACAAAAGCTGCACTAAGAATTGCAAGTAAACATGGTACGAAATTAGGAATGCTCATTTATTTTCTCCTAATCTTTAATTCCTCCAATTTACGTTATAGCCGACATGTAACGATAGCCGCGTAACTCCGTGTTTTTAAGTTCTTTTTCTTTTGAATGAAAACCGAGTGGGCTAACTTTTATATGTCTGACGGTTGCAACCCCGTATAGTCCCCAAGACAAGCTGTTTTACTCGGTTTATCTCCAATTTGAGCGAGCAAGGCCAATCCAAAAAATCCTATTACAAAGGAAATGTTGTGTTGGCGTGTGCGGATTAGTCTTAAATCAAAACACCTAATTAGGTATTTCGTATTGAGAGTATCTCGACTATGGCTATCCAAAGGAAATACTACACAGAATTAAGCTTAATTTACTATGTAGAAATCCTGTATTAGTTTTAGATTGTACATCCAATTAAGGGAAAACAATCTTAGTAGATAAAACAGAGTTCTTAGTCCTACGTAGACTAATATCTACAATGTTTTACTGGTTAGTGAATTTTGCTTAATCACCAGTTTGCAAAATACCACTCTCTGCGCACGAAAAGGCATTGCATTTTAACGCCATGCACTCGCAGGCTCGTAAAGCATGTCGTTGACGATGTATACTTTTTCGGATGATGCCAACACAATTTACGATGTTGAACAGACTAAAGAAGACATGCGGCCTTCGGCCTTAGACTGAGTTTAACTACTCCATTTTAGCCCGTCAATACCAAAAACCACATTTTCTGAATTTTCCAGAAAAATACTTTATGCCAATTCCTTATTTTGAGGATTGACAGGAGGTCAACCGATTACTAACATCCCCAATTCCACACGAATCGGGATTTCACGTTTTTGGCATTCTTGACGCAGGCTTTCTTCATCAACACAAACTCTTTGAACCCGAATACACGATGACCTGTTTAGGGTCAGCGTTTGTTTTTTCTGCAACTTCTCAAGAATCTCAGTCGTGCTCATGCTTCGCACTCCCTAAAAGGATGTCGAGAAACCTTGAAAAGACGTATTTCATTGGTGTTCCTTTCGTGTTGTGTGCGGCGGAGTGTCGTTAGTTGCCGCGTTGTGTGCGGCGTAGTTGCGTTGCTTGTCCCCTATTCCCGCCAACGGAATACTTATCGGGACTATTTTTGGCCATTTCGATAGCCTTGCGGTTTCCCGCAAGTATGGGCGATGGTAGGCTTGGCCAATTCCTAGAAATGCCACCAAATCGCATAGGATAGCTTTTGAGCGTAGAAACGAAAAAAGCGGGGATAAACCCCGCTTGATTGTCGAATTGGCTGTAATCGCAAGCTAGACCGTCTCAAGCTTCTTTCGGATAGTTTTCAAACGTCCCGCAATACTAGATTGAGAACGTCCCAATTTCTCCGCCAATTTCTTTTGGCCGATAACGGCGCAAGCCTCCACAATCATTTTCTCGACTGGCGTCAAGCTATCCAATCGGCTACATCGCGAATTCAGGCTTGTCACGGTATCTTGCTGGGTTGTGTCATCCGTGACAGTCCGTTCGGTTTCGGCGTTTTCGTTGAAATTTTGGCGGAGTTGGTGACGTAGTTCCTGTTTTTCGCGATTCACGGCATAGCCGAATGAGTTCAAAACTGGCCGGAATCGGGAATCGGAATTGTTGGCTTCCACACAAACGAACGTACTCAAAACCGACCAGCAAAAATCTCCGAAGTCCGACCAATCAAATTTGGTCGATTTTCCGGTTTGTTGGTTCTGAAATTTCTTTCCTGTCGCTCCAAATTCCAAGACGAGTTTTTTGAACGCTCCGACCATACGGATAAGGTACGGTTTCAATTCGTAACGCAATTCGCCAATACAGTCGATAGCATCTTGCTTTGAGGATAGTTGCCGGTTTTCCAATTTTTCCGATAATTCGGCCACAATAAATCTCAATGGGTGTTGTGCCACTTCAATGCCATCTTGGCGAACCACATAACCAGTCGAATCTCCCCAATGCAGAATTTGCTTTGTGGTTTCAGTTTCGGGACATTTTGGGCACGTTCTCACGATTGCTTGGCGAGTAACGGTACGCTTGAACCGCAAGCCAGCATCACGAAACCCGGACGAAACCCGGACAATTCGCTCTTTGTCGATTTGTTGCTGTGGACCGATGAACTTCTTTTGGTCGTGTTCAACGTCCCGATAGGTTTCGTTTTTAGTTGGCATCGGACGAGACGGCATACGTTCCGTGTTGTCGTAACCAATAGACTCCGATTCGACAACATGGCCAGCATACTCTCGCGCAGTCTTTCCAGTCTTTTCGTGCCGCTTCCAATCGTCATGGCACAATTTCCGCAACTCGTACAATTCCAATTTGTCCCCGAATTCCGTCGCGGAATCGTAGCTATCGTGAGAATCACAGTCGAACCGCTCAAAAGCTTCCGGCTCACTGGTCAGGGAAGCTTCGCCAATCCGATTCTGCGCGAGGAAAGTAGGTCGCGAGTAGTTCGGCTCGCTCGGCGGACCAAAGAATTCGCGAAACGATTTTTCAGATTGTGCCGTTTTTTTCGTCATCGTAAACATAGTGGGACACCTTTCCAAAAGTGGGATACCATTCCGGGGGCAAAACAATTTCACCCGTCATAATACGGGAAGAATCCCCAATAGCATCCGCCAGCACAATCCCGAAACCGTTGCGGCAGCACAGTTTAGATATTGTTGCAAAACGCAACACAACCGCAGCAAAACGATACAGGAACCGGAATAGCGGGGAACCGCAACGCTTCGCGTTCTAGTTCGGAAGATTGGAGAAGTTGTTAGGATTGTAGGGGTTAGGCGAAGCGGGGTTTTATGATGCCAGATTGGCAGGGGGATTTGTCTGGAAAATCGGGGGTGGTGTACTGATGCACGGACCAGATATATTTAGAGATGTATAAGCTAAACCAATAAGATAAGAGCTAGTTAATAAGATATAGTTCATTAGACCTATCTTGTTCTATTCTATAATTATCTACTATTAGTTTAATTGGATACTCCATTTCAGATAAACTACTAAACGCTAGTGTTATTACTAATAGGAAATCTTAAGAAATGTATAGAGATTGTATATCTTGCCTAATTATTACTCTCTATTTAATTCTATGTTATTCACACTAAATGGATTCCCTCCACTCATCAATTCGTCACACTTCAAACATCTTCCTTTCCACCCGATACACATACAGATAGAATCATAATGACCGCTTCCACATTTCTCACAATTAAAAGAACCAATACAGCCACCATACTTAGAATGGTTCCATAAGGTCTCTCTATTTATTCGTTTTGCTTCTTCTATAGAAAAAATAACATTAGATAGTTGCATGTGTAGAAGCCAAGCTCAAACGATAGGAATAATAGAGACCATCAACTTAACTCGTTCTTCTTTATCTGCTTTATTCCATTCCTCAGTAAATTGTTCTTTGGTAAGTTTACGTTTATTTGGTAATGGATTTTCAGAATTATGTATTTCTTTATTTCCGTCATAGACTTTAGCATGTCCTACCATTCTACATCCAATAAATCTAGGGTTTGCCCTTTTAACTCATGGCTACAATCATCTAGGAATATAACTTTCCCATCGTTTATAAAAGAATGACAAACATGTTTACCGTTCTCATCCTCGCCGCTTGTTCTAACACTTGGCTTAATCGTTACGGATTCGGTTTCACCGTTCCAACTCCAACATCGTGTCCCCTCTCTTTTTCCCTTGATAATTACCGGAATGATTCTGTTAGTTAATGGTCCTGGTAAATTCAGGTAGATATGTGTGGCTTCATCAGGATTACACTGTATATAAGATTCATCTAATTTTAGTGGAATACACTTCATGACCTTCTCCAAATCACTACATTATCAGCATCACTAGCAATCTTCCAACTAGTATTTTCTAACCAACTTAAATCTCTATAACAATTGTCGCACACCAAAGTATAATTTACAGGATTCTCAAAATCTCCTATTAAACATAATGGACTATTTCGTTTTTTACACTGCTCGCATTTAGGATAGTTTATTTTAGTATCTAACATAAATCCAACCTCATCCCAATATTATATTTCACAAAACCTAATTTCTCATAAAATTTAGAAACATCCAAATCGCAGTCTAAAATTACTTTGTAAGCACCTACTCGTTTTGCTTCAGCTATAACATATTTTATTAGCTTACTTCCTATATCCTGATTCCGATATTCAGAGTAAACTATCACATCCTCAATATGTCCTACTATTCCGCCATCATGTATAAATTTATGTTCTAGAATTAAAGTAGCAATACCAACCACTCTATTATTTAATAATCCACCATATATCTGTGGTCTGTAGTCATTAAATATATCTTTTGCTTGTGACACATTAAGATTAGTTGGTCGGAATTGTGAAACGAGTTCTAAAAAACCCTGAGTTATATCAAATTCTTTTAATTTTCGAATTTCTAACATCTTGTGCCTACATATTAATTGTATGAATTGTAGAACACACTGGACTAACATTATATGAAATAAGTCTAAGTCCGACCTCCTGTAAATCTCCAAATGTTTCGTCTAATGTTTGCAACTCAGTGAATTGACCAGTATTATACATTACTGCTCTACCATTGTAACGTCTTTTTGCTTCACCACCTATTACAGAAGTAAAAGAAAATTTACCTCCAGGCTTAAGCCCTTTTTTAATGTCCTTATAGTACGACTTCCTTTGATTAATACTTAGATGCTGGAAAACATTAGACGATACAATAAAATCATATTCTTTATCTGGTATACTTTTACCGTCAGTTTTTATAACACCCTCAACTAAAGGATTAACGTCTATAGCTTCATATTCATTATCCATACTTTCATATACCTGTTTCATTTGACCATATCCTGGACCAATTTCCAGTATTCTTAAACGTTTGTTAGTTGTATATTTTGTGGCGTTGTATTGATTATTTACACCATTACATAAAGTAAATAGATAATTAACCTTTTTAATATCATCAATGCTACCACCAAGTACCCTTTTATCACCGCATACAGCTAATGGATTAATTTTTATACACTCTTCCCAGAATTCACCAGAATCTATATTATCAGGATGTAACCTATTGAATTCTTCTTCAGATACGTCGCCAATTGATTGCTCGTATCTCATAATATCAGCTAAAACGGCCTCTTTGCTCGTTAGACCAATTTTTGCGAGAGTTTCATTAATCATACTGTGCCCTTTACTAGAATTAGACCCCGGAATTAATAGTAAAACCACCATCCACTACGATATCCGCTCCAGTTACAAACTTAGACTCATCCGACAATAACCAAACTAACGCCCCAACAAGCTCAGACGGCTCTCCGAAACGCTTTAGCGGGGTATGTTGTAAAATTGCCATACCTCGTTCAGTTAACGTCCCATCTTCATGTTTCAGTAATCTCAAGTTTTGATTGGTTAGAAAGAATCCAGGACAAATTGAATTTATTCTACATTTATGCCCTCTATTTGCCGTCTCTACCGCAAACCATTTCGTGAAGCAGTCCAATGCTGCCTTTCCCATACTATAGCCGAGCACTTTAGTTAATGCCCGTTTGGAAGAAACGCTTGACATATTTATAATACTACCAGATTGTTTCGCAATCTCTGGTCCGAATACTTGGATAGGAATTATAGTACCCCAGATATTAAGTTCCATAGCTTTCTTACATCCGGCTATACTAATATCAAATACATCTTGGTTTGTGCCAACTATGCCTTCCGGTACATTTCCTCCAGCACAATTAACTAATCCATCAATTTTACCATACTTATCTAATATCCTACTTAAGACAGGTTTTAATGAATGAGTATCTAGTACATCCCCGTGCCCAAGGTCTGACCATTCCCCTTTTATATCTACAGGAATAGCAATGCCATTTTGTGCCTTAATTACTTTTACGAATTCTGTTCCTAGAATGCCACACCCACCAGTCACCACTATAACTTTATCTTTTAAGCTAAACATCACTAAATCCTTATAGTTAGGCGAAGCCTAATCAAAAAACTCTGTTTCACTAACCGTATCATCTACCGGATGTAATCTGAAATATTCTTCGATATCATCATTTAACTGTTTATTTCGAGCATCAAGCTCGTCGGCTATCCAACGAAGGTGATGAGAGGCTAAATACCCCTGTCCCGTTGGCCAATAATAAACGAACCCATCGACATCAGTAACAAATTCATCATTATTCTGAATTTTCTGTATAAGATTGTTTTTCTCTTTTTCTACCCAATTAGTATCCATATCTTTCCTTATACCTCTGATAACCTAAACCCTTATCATACACATAAATTACAGCGGTTGGATATACTGAATGTTCTGTATAATAACCAATCCAACACTGATAAGTTTCTATTCTAGCAACTATCTCAAAATGTGTTCCACGTAGTCTAGCCCAGAATGTATTAGGATGCCAGCTAATATCGAATAAGATAACTAGGACGGTTAAGATAATTAGAAAACTATACACAGGTTTTAGCATGTTCTTTATCCCAAATTGGTCTTAAAACATGTAAAAGTAATTCATCAATCCTTGTTGGAACGTAGAATTCTGGAGAATCTTCATCTACCATACACACATTATAGGCGTCTTCCCAAAATTTTCCACATAGTAACTTATAGAATCTCATCATATCGAATAGGTCACCAATATTTAGATTCCTATCTGATTTAGTCGGTTTTCTCTCAGTAATTCTACTAATTACAGAATCTAATTTATTATATTCTTTTAATGCAAGACAGATTAGTTTATCTTCTATGTTTTTCATAATGGCCTACTCAAATACTATACATTTATGTTGAATTAGACTAATAAGTGCAACACTAGAGCACACCCAAATTAACCAGAGAATTTCCGATTTTTTTGTGAGGTTATCACCAAAGCGGAATATTAGAGTGATTAGGTATAAAAAGCCTATACCTAAACCATGATAAAGAATTTCTACTATTAGATTTAAACTGATATTCATAATAGGGTTCCACTCTCTTCCATTTTATCTACAAATTCCTCCGCACAATCGTCACAAATTACTCCACGGAACGTTGTAGTCCCAGAATTATTATCGAACTTTTTAGACCCATATGAAAATATAAATTGTACTTCTCCGCCTTCTGATGGTTGCATCGTAGCCCACCCTAAACCTAGAGCCTGACCTAATAGCCTCTCACACACAATACACGGCTTCAATAGTTCTTCCATAAAACCTCCACCCTATCTTGTTTTACTTTATTTTGTCCACTAGAGTTCTTTACGGTTTTCTCTACCTTATTCCAGTTACATAACATATCATTGTATAGTTTACTATTATAGCCAGAAATTAGGAATTTACCAAGACCTCTTTTGCAGGTATCTAGTAAATCAGCATGTTCATTGTCATTCATCTCATATTCATATACTTCTTTAGATACTCTAGTGTCCTTTAAATATGGAGGGTCACAATAAGTAAATGTATCATTACTATCAAAATTTCTAATAGTATCAATAGCGGAATAGCATATAATTAATGTATCTTTTATTCTATTAGCAACTTTAGGTATGGATTTTACCGCATTCTCGTAGGCGTTCTTATCTCCCATCTGCCCCCCGCGTAGTCGATTAGACTTAGAGAAGGCTGTTCCCAATCCACCACGACTCATTCTATGTTTTATATATAGCGATTCTGCCGAATTAAAGTCAGAGCGTATAGCCTTTAAGAAATTTTCCTCAGAGTATTCTAGGTTAACACCACTCATAAATTCTACATGCAGATATTTCACTACATTCCAAAGAATGATTAGTTTAGTATTTATATCAGAAGCTATTTCTTTTATACTGGGCTTCTTATTTAAGAGAATAGAACCACCACCAATAAATGGCTCACAATAATTAAGCTCTTCATAATTAGTAGGAAAATTACTTATGACGAATTCCTTGGCGTGAAATTTACCACCAAAATATTTTAGGAGTGGAAACATATTAGGCTACTCCTACAAATCTACCATAACAGGTATTTGAGCAAAATATGTAATTTCCGTTTCCGCCTATAATGCCTGAGCCTTCAGTTGTTTGTTTTCCACACTCAGAGCATTCTGCTGTTCCATCAAATTCTTCGTAAAATCCACAACCCTTAGATGGGAACTGTAACCTAGTTGGGTCAAAAACTTTACCATCCTTATCTACTGTCCACTAATGCGGCTGTTTTCCCCAATTACTACAGTAATAATACCCACGTACAAGGCGAAGCTCAGGGCTTTCTTTTACGGCTTCCTCTGATAATTGTTTACACTTACTACGATATTTTTGATAATCAGATTGCATAATTACCCTCATCGAAAATTACTGGCTCAACATCGTCTTGTTCAAGGAAATGTTTAACTACATCGCACTTGCCCCATTCTTTACCACAAACACTACAAAATCTCTTTAACTTGTCCAATCTGCTTAATTGTCGAAGCTGAGCACATCTTCTAGC
>ERZ1292623.1100-Hain-H51-01um-R1-1100-length-26826-cov-5_pt2 | contig 17100 bp, 23 predicted proteins | sample MGYA00564398_ERZ1292623 | MGnify/ENA primary metagenome ERZ1292623 (study PRJEB36523, sample SAMEA6512633) | groundwater metagenome | collected 2019-01-07 | study: AquaDiva: Metagenomics assemblies of 32 groundwater samples | reverse complement strand
AAAAGGAGCGCGAGATGGCAAAGAAGAAGGCACCCAAGCCGAAGGCTCGGCCCGCACCCAAGACTCCACCACCACCACCACAGCGACCACGCCGCGCTCATCGTAGGAGCAAGCCCGCCGCTGGCAAACACTTCGACTGGCGACAACGGGGGGCGATGGAAAAGCCACTGGTCCGACCAGTTTTTCGACCACCTGGACGCGAAAAAGGGGCGCCAGGATCGATTTTTGGGCCCAGACCAAGCCGAGGACGAGGGAGAGGCTGTCGGCTTGCGAACGGGTTTGAGCCGTGGATGATGTAGGGATGGGGTTGGATATTTGCGAGGGAGGGGTCTAAGCTACCATGCGCGAGGGCCGGGGGGGGAAGGCCCTGGGCGGCCGGATGCGAGGGTGTACGTGCGCGACCCGCGCGGCCCCCCGCGCCGCGGCCGTGTCCGCGGCGCCTGACGGGGCATCGGCCACGGCCGGTAGGGTGCGCGAGCCTACCGGATTCTGCCGAGGTGACGTACTGGCGCGCGTCGCTGTGTCAATGGCCCATTGACGGAGCATGGCGCGCCGGACGATACATGCGGACGCGACACCGCGCGCCGCGCGGCGCTCGGTCGACCGCTCGGAAAGGCCTAAAAGTGTGACCTTTTTGGTCACACTCGCCCCGCGGGGCGTCGCAACGCACGCACGCTCTCACTCTCTCCTTCCCCGCCTACAACCGTCAATAACGCGGAAGTGAAGTAGAAACATGCCATCGGTCAGGTATGGTGACCATGTGCCAACGATCGTTTACACCTGCCAGGTGCGAGGGCGGCCCCCCTGCCCCGGGCCCTGCCCCGGGCCCTGCCCCGAGCATCGGCCGCCGCGTTGCCCGATGCCGTGTTGCGGCCCCCGGGATGCCCCGCCCTTCCGCCCGGGCCCGTCCCCCGCCCTCGTGCCTCCCCCTCCCCGTCCGCGGCCCCTACGTCGCTCCCAGCCCCGTCCGCGGCGCGGCCCTGAAAACGGCAACGGCCGCCGGAGTCTCCTCCGGCGGCCGTGCCGCGCGTCGCTCGCCTTGCCGCTAGTCGTCGACGTGCACGCCGACGGCCACGTCGCCGACCATGAGGCGGAGGGCGGGGCCCTTCCCGGCGAGGACCATGCTCGCGAGCTGCGCCGGGCTGAACGTTCCGGCGAGGATCACAGTGAGGACATCGCGCGGGATGGCGACGGTGCGATCGCCGGGCGTGACCTGCGGCGAGACGTTGACGGCCGCGGGTGGGATGCTGAACGCGGCGGCGATGTCGGGGGCGATGGTGGCCACGGGCTGGGGCGCCGGCGCCGTGCTCGCCTTGCGCTGCGGCTTGCCGGCGGGCGGCGAGCTGGCCGCGGGCTGGGGTGCCACGTCGGCGACCTTGACGGGCTCGCTCACCTGCCGATCGCCGCGCTTGCTCGCGAGGTGGGCGGCCGCGCTTTCAAGCATGGCGCCGTCATTCGGGAGCTGTGCCAGCAAATCGGGCGCGACGCGGGCGAGGTAAGCGGCGGCCGGTTCGACCTTGCCGCTCACCGTGGGCGCCGGGCTGGCGGCCGCGGACTGCGGCGCGTCGCTCTTCGGCGCGGCCTTGTGGTCCCCCGCCACGAGCTGGCCATCCTTCCCGGTCGTGAGCCCGACGGCGGCGAGGATCGTCCCGTTCGCCGCGAAGGCCGTAGCGCGGAAGTGCGATGCGGCATCGGCATCGGCCGGGCTTTTGCACGCTTTCGCGGCGTACTGCCCCGGCCGTTTGCCGGCGATGATCGTACCCGCGTGGATCGCGATGTTCAGCCCGGCCGCGGTGCCGTTGAGGTGAGGCTTTCCGCAGCGAAAGCAGGTGAGAGAAAGGGTCGTTGACATTGTGACTCCGAGCCGCCGGGGAGAGAGTGAATGATGAACCGACGGTGAAAGCACCCTACCACGAACGCGGCCCCCGATGTCAACCATTCGGCATCGCCCCTTGCGCGTGGGCCAGGTGCGCGTGGGCGTCGTCGCAGTCGGTGTCCCCCGCTTGCCCGGCCCTGCCTGGGGGCAGGCACGCGGGAGACGCGCGCGCGCGCCGAAAACGACGCGCGGCCCGGAGGGTCGCCCCCCCGAGCCGCGGCTCTACACGTAGGCGGGTGGCTACGGGACGGGGATCCCGTTGCCTCGCAGCGCATCGGCAACGTACATGAGCGTGTCGCTGTCCCATTCGGCATCCGGCCCGTCCACACACATCACGTCGACCACGCGCACGAGGGTGGTGCGCAGCTCGTCTTCGCTCATCCTTGCGAGGGCGATGGCCACCTTCGCGCGGAGCTGCCTGCGGTCCTCGCCGCCCTCCTCCTCGTGCATCATGCGCACCTCGTCGTCCTCGTCGCTGTCGTGCTCCATGAAGCGCGGGTCGACGGTGAGTCTCTCGCCCGCGTCCGTCTCGCAGGTGTACATCCAGACACCGCCCTGGAGGGGCCCGATGCCAACGACGGTGGCGCGCACCTCGCTCCTTCCGTCACGGTCGCCGGTGTCGATGTACACGACGTCGCCGACGCCGAAGCTCTGCGGGGCGGGGCTCACGCGGCACCGTTCGCGCACTCGGTGCGCTTGCCGTAGGTGTCAACGTCCGTGAGCAGCGGCATCCGCGTGCCGGGGTCGCGTCGCCAGCCGTGGCCGAACCGATCCCCACCCATCCAGAACTCGCACTCCTGCGGGAGACGCACGACGCGCACCACGCCGGCGTCGTCGAGGGCCTTGACCACGGTGGCTGGATCGTGCAGGCGCCACCAGAGCGATGGGTCGCGGTCGGGGCAGGGGACCAGCTTGCCGATCGCCACGATCGTCGCGTGCTTCGCGGGGATTTCCTCGGAACGGCACGGGTCGCCGAAGCTGACGTACGCGCTGCCGTAGACGGTGCCCATGTAGGACGTCGACACCTCGCCCCACGAGAGGCTGATGCAGCCGTCCGAACGGCCACCGATCACGGTTGTGTAGACGGTGGGGCCGCAGCCCGCGTCGCGCACGGCGCACCAGTACCGCAGCATATGCTCGGCGTACGCGGGCTTGCCGTACCCGACCGCGTTGCCGACGCATCCGGCCACCAGGTCGGAGAGTCGCTCGCGCAACAGGCAGAACACCCGCAGCGTCACCTCGGGGTAGTGGTTCTCACGGGTGAGGGTGTAGGCCCACACCTCGTGCACGCCGCGCTCGGTGCGATACCCGTCGAGGACGGGGGCGAAGTGCTTGGGGGTCGCCATCCTACACCCCCACGAGCGCGGCGAGCGCGGCGAGGGGGAGCAGGGCGAGGGCGGTGACGACCCACCCGGCGATGAAGTGGGCGATGGCCTCGTGGTCGTTGATGCGGTTGTACACGTTGACTCCGTGCCGTCGTTGGTTGGGCCGACGGTGAGACAATCGTACTCCACCATTCGTGGACTGTCAATCCCCCAGCGTTAGCCACGGTGCAAGGCCGCAAAAGCACCACGGGCCGGCCCCCATGCGGAAGCCGGCCCGTCGCCCGTCGTGGGCGGCGCGCTACGGTCGGACGTGGGCGCGGCTCCCGAGGATGAGCACGCCCGCCCAGAGCACGGCGATGGCGACGCACCAGCCTGGCCCGTCCGCCCACAGGACGTGCGCGAGGTCGAGCTGTTGCCAGTAGCGGCTCACGGGCGCCCCCCGTCGGCGGCGTTGAGCACCTGCGCCATGCGCTCGGCGCTCGCCTGGCGCTCCGGGTCGTAGAACGGGATGCGCGCCCCGCACCAGGGCCGGAGCACGGCCTTGCGGCGCTCGTCCACGATGAGGTAGACGAACGCGCGCCCGCCGTTGCGCCTCTCGCAGTCGGCCTTCATGGCGGCGGCGTCGTGGTCCAGGGTGAGCGTGCGCCCGTCGAGCACGTCGAGCACGAGGGTGAAGGTGAGCGGCTTGCCGGTGTCGCCGTCGAGGCCCTCCTGTTCGAATGTGACGATCGGCAGCGTTGCGAGCACGCCGAAGCGGGGGCGGCTCACTTGCCACCTCCGACCGGCCCGAAGCCCTCGCACAAGGTGATCGTGGCGGTGCCACGGGGCGTGCATCCGACGGGGTAGCCGTCGGCGTCGATGCGGTCGAAGCGCGCCACCTCGTAGCCGTGGGCGACGTGCACCTGGTAGGCGCCGTCGAAGTCGTCGAGCTGCACGAAGCACCACGCGCCCTTGGGCAGCTCGGCGAGGTAGGCCCGGATGAGCTTCGCGTTGTGCTTATTGTCGCGGCCGTCGCCGAAGCAGCGGCGGCGCTCGGTCGTGCCGTCGGCGTTGCGGATGAAGGCGTTGGGCCGGCTGTAGCGCGGGTCGATGCGCACCTCCACCTCGCCGGTGGTCAGCGTCACGACGTCGGGCAGGTTCTTGAGCAGCTCGGCGAGCGCCTTCGGATCGACGGTCGCGCCGGGGGCGGGGAGCACCACGGGGGCGGACGAGCCGTGCTTGTCCTCGTAGTCGCGCACCACCTTGGTGACGCGCTCGAAGAGGTCGGCCTCGGCGATGAGCGATTCGTGGTCTTTGTCCCAGTCGGTGAGCGGCGCGATGCGCACGGCCAGCTCGGCGACCTTCTGCATGGCGCCGTCGCACTTCTGGACGGCGTACCCGCTCTTGATGTGCGTCACGTTCATGCGGCCGGACTGCTTCTGCCCGTCCTTGCCGACGCCGTTGTGGTCCTGCCGCTCGGGGTAGACGAGCGCCAGCCCTGGGATGGCGTCGGTCACGTAGCCGGGGCGGGGCACGTCCAGGGGGGGCAGGCTCTTGCCGGCGGGGTTGTTCTCCTTGCTCTTGACAGTGGCCTCGCTCCACGTGAGGCCGGCGATCTTGCGGGTTCGGATTGACACGTTGACTCCATGCCGCCGGGGAAGTTGACCGACGGTAGGGTGATCCTACTCCACCGATTGTGGAGCTGTCAACGTCGGCCCCCTCTGGTGCTGGATTCTATCGGTCCTTCCTCGGCATCGTCGATGGGCGTTTCGTCCTGCGGCGGCTCGGTGATGCTGGCGGCAACGGGGGCCCCGGCCGTTGCGCGCCAGGTCTGCGGGTCACTCGTGCGCAGCTCGCGCAGCAGGCTCGCCGCTGCGGTGCCAACGATGTCCTCCGGCGGGATGCTGCGGGCCACGCTCTCACGCATGAGCCGGGCGTGCTGGCTGCGGAACACGCGGTCGAGGTCGCCGACGCTCGGCCAGGCGGTGAGGTAGCCCTGCGACAGCCAGGCCGGGCAGAGCACGGCCACCTGCTGCGCGGCGTGCGCGTAGATGCGGGCGGCCGCCTCGCGATCGATCACGTGCAGGCGGTGCTCGAGAAAGGCGGCGTACTCGATGAGCTTGGCCGCCGACGGGCTGGGCAGGGCGAGCACGAGCGCCACGAGCAGGCCGTGCTGCATCGTCACCCGGTACGGTCGCACGAGGTCGGCGCCGGTCCATTGGACGCACACGCCGTGCGCGAAGCTGTCGTGGCTGCGGTCCTCGCCCAGCTCGGCCGCGTCGAGCACCCGGCCGTCGACGAGCCCGCGCACCGTCGCGTGGTAGCGGCGCACGCCGGCGGCCACGAGGATCTGCTCGGCCGGGAGGGTGAGCCGGTCGATGCACGCGCGCGCCAGGGCATCGGCCCAGAGCTGGCGCATCGGCCTCGACTCCCACGGCACGGGCGGCACCGGCTGCGGCAGCTCCATGCGCAAGAGCCACATCCGCCGCCCCGAGAAGAAGAAGAGGCACGCGCGCCCCGGGGTGACGCCGATGATGTAGGTGCCGATGCCGATCTGTACGGCCCCCGCGCTCACCACCTCCTCGTGGGCGGAGTTCGGGCCCCGGTATCGGCAGCGCCCGAGGATCACGCCCGGCTCGCCCACCTCGGCTACACCCGTGGCCGCCGCCCGGGAGAGCGTCACGATCGGGATGGGAGGGCGACCAGCCACAGCACCTCCTTGGCGCTCAGCCGTAGCGCCCGCACGAGCGCGCCGAAGGTGAGTAGGGACGGCAGCTTGCCGTCCCGCCCGAGCTCGAAGGAGCACAGGGCGGGGGCGCTGATGCCGACCAGCCGGGCGAGGGCCTGCTGCGAGAGGCCCCGCCGGATGCGGTGCGCCCTCAGGGCGGCGCCGAAGGCAGCGGATCCTTGTCCGCCCCCAGCTTCACCTGCTCCGCGTCCATCGGCACCAGCCCCGTCACGTCCGCCAGCACCGGCCGCGTCACCTCCGAGTAGCGCACGAGCAACGCCGACCTGTTGCTCTTCACTCGGCGGGTCAGGAAGCGGATCGTGCGGGGAGGGCATTGTCTTTTCATTCACCACCAGTATATATGGAAGCGATGGCCTACCGTCCACTCTCGCGATTGCGGCTGTCGGAGATTCGCCGTCGGCTGCGGCTACTGCACCTCGGCCTCGGCTGCACGCCGGGTGAGGTGCGACCGGGACGCACGCGCCGCCGCTTCGGCCAACACCTGGCCGACCTCGGCGTCGAGGAACGCGCGTTCTGCCTTGTGCGACCGACGTTCCAGGCCTGGCTCCGGCGAAACTTCTTCGCCCACGTGACGGCACCGCAGGTGGAGGTGCCGCTCCCGTATGACCTTGCCACCTTCGGAGGTGCATCGTGCGACCCTACGGACTGCGCTACCCCAACACCGTCGTCTTAGGCGGCCTGCTCAGCGACCCCAAGAACCTCGGCGAGGCCCGAGGGGGTGGGGTGCGGGTGATGGTGACGCTGCACAACCCGTCCCCCGCCGGGGCCGACCGAGGGCTCAAGGTGGTGTGCAAGGGGGTGGGCCGGGTGGCGCACGTGCTCGCCGAGGCGGCCGAGCATGGGCACCTGGTCACGGTGGAGGGGCGGCTGCGGCACGACCGCTTCAAGGCGCTCGAGCTCCAGGTCGAGCAGGTGTTCGACCTCACGGCCAAGACGAACACGATGGAGGATGCCGATGGCGACCCAGATCCCGGCTGATGTCCGCGCTTTCGACCCGTCCCGCACGATGCTGCTTCTGATGGTGGCCCACACCACGGGCCGGCCCCAGCTCTGCTTCCTGCCTGGCGGTCAGCTCGCGGCGATGATGTACCTCGACGGCGACGAGCTGATGTGCTGGCAACCGAAGGGCGTGCCGTCGCTCGCCTGGGACGCCATCGACGGTGCGCACGAGGTGCGACGATGAGCGCGCCTGTCGCCGAGGCAAGGGTGGTCTACGAGCAGTCGGCCTCGGCGGTCTACAAGTCGGTGGTGCGGCTCGCCGGGCTCTTCGCTCGAGAGGGCTGCGCCGAGAATGTGACGGTCCTCTGCGGAGCCTACACGATCGCATGGAGCGGGTCGACCAAGCGGTTCTACCTGGTCCTCGTCGACCGGCACGTCGAGCTCCCCCAGATCGCGCATGTGCGGGCGATGGCGGCGCTCTGCGGGCACGCCGCCGAGCTCCTCGGTGCCGCGCGCGAGGCCAGGGACATCGCCGCCGGCGAAGCCGCCACCGGGGTCGCCACGGTCGACGCGCTGCCGGAGTTCGCCGAGCCGCGCGACTAGCCTGCTGCGGCTCTCTTCTTCCGGCCCTTCTCGATCCCGCGGGCGATGGCGAGCGCGATGGCCTTGATGAGCGGGCCGTCGACCAGCTCGAGCAACGATCCGACTCCCGGCACGAGCAGGTCGAGGGGCAAGGCAAGGTCGATGAGCGCGGCCAGGGCGTCGGCCACCTCCTCGGCGCTGGCCCCCTTCTCGAAGAGGTTGTGCGCCACCTCGTGCAAGCTCTTCTTGTCGAGGCCGCGAAGGAAGACAGACAGGTCGAGCTTGCTCACGAGGGCTCCCAGCGGGTGTAGCGAGCCCCGTCGAACCGGAGCGCCTGACCGCACTTGCTGCCCTCGCGCCACGGCGCCCCGAGGCTGAGATGAATCCAGGTAGGCGGTCCCGGCCGGTGGGCCTCCAGGATGGCTTGCCCGTAGGCGAGCCCCGACTCGGTGACGATCCAGGCCATCACGTCGTCGAGCGCGGCGGCAGGACAATGGAAGTCCGCGGCCTCACCCCGCATGTGCTGGCTGGTCTTCGACCCGCCGATGCGGGCGTTCAGCGACGGCCCCCGAAAGCCGCTGTGGATGGAAACAACGCCGAATCGCGCGCGTACAGGCTCCAGCAGCGTCACGCACAGAGCGGTGAGCGGCCTGAGGCAGCCCAGCCCTTCCGCCTCGTTGCGCGCGAGCAAGCCGCGCTGCGCGGTCGAGGTCAGCTCAGCGAAGGTGAAGTGCGGCGAGAGATTCATGGCGCGCACCCAGTATCACCCGGGCGCACGTTGTCGCAGTTGTGGTCGGCCAGCTCGGTCGGCACGAGCACCGCGATCTCCGACTCTTGAATCGGCATCGCAGTCGCTCTCACCAGCGCCGAGAGCAGCACGGCGAGGGCCACAATCAGCGCCCAGCCGAGCCCGAGCACCCATCGTTCCTCCCGCGACGGAGGCCGCGAGGTGGGCCACGGCGCCCTCTCAGGCCGGCGTGCGCTCATGGTCCGCGGTCCAGTCGTCGAGCATCCAGAGCGCCCACGCCGCAGCACCGCCCACCCCAACCACCAGGTGAAGAGGGAGACTCAGCAGGCGGACCACGGCGCGGCGCACGGTCGGAGTGTAGCGCACTCAGGGAGGGGCGGTCGTCTCGTCCAGCACGGGCGCCACCACGTCGGGCACCTCGGGATCGTCCATCGGCGCGGCCTCCTCTACGGGCACGGCATCGGCCTCGATGGCGACGGCCACCGGCTGCGACACGCCGACGGAGCCGTCCGCCTTCATATATAGGTTCAGCCCGCCGAATCCGGCGATGATCACCAGCATGAGCGAAAGGAGCGCCCGGTTCTCTTTCCGGGCGCTGGCGGCGTCGAGGCGGGTCGCCGCCCGGTCCTCTGCGAACGCGCCGCGGAGGTCGTCGAGCCGCTTGCCGAGGGCCTCGTCTCCGGCCGCCACTCGCTGGCCCAGCGCCTCGATGCTCTCGACGAGGCGCGTCCCGAGCGTCTCCGCGACCGAGTGCGCGTCCTTGTGGGCGCGGTCGGCCTCGGCCTCGATGCGTGCGCCGAACGCCTCCGCCTGCTCGCGCCGCTCGGCAGACGACCGCTGCTCCATGCGGTCGAGCCGGTCGAGCAGCTCGGCGATGCTGATGCCGGCGTTGGGAGGGTCGATCAAGGATGGCTTCGGGGGCATCTCGACTCCGGTGCGTCAGCCTACCACGTCAGTTGCCGGTCAATCGGATCACGTCCCACACCGCCTTGATGGCGATGGCGATGACCGCCCCGATGATCAGCCGCTCGCGCGCCACCCTCGCCTCGATGTCACGCTCCAGCCGGTCGAGCCTGGTCAGGAGCCCGGCGATTTGTGCATCGCCTCGGAGCGTCCGGTCGATCTGGGCTACGTCCTTGGCGACCGTCTCCAATACCCTGTGAACGTTACCGGGCCGCCCTTCGCCCCCGAGCTCGCCCGAGAGGAACGCATGCAACAGGTCGAGCCGGCGGCCGACGAGCGCGATCTCGGTGTAGATGGCCTTGATTTGCGCTGGGTCGTTAGGCATGGTGCTCCCGTTCGATGACGGCGACGACGAAGCCACGGAGCAGCATCTGGAGCTGCGCGATCCCGTTAAGCTCCACCGTCTTGGCGATGTATCGATCCACGCCGAGCACCTTCGCCCTCGCGATGTCGAGCCCACTCGGACTGGTTGTGAACATCGCGACCGGAAGATGCGCGATCCACGGCTTGTCCGCGTGCCGGATCGTGTCGAGAATGTCGAGCCCGGACATCGGCCCGGGTAGGCAGATGTCGAGGATTACGGCAACGAGCACATGCTCGCCACCGAGCGCGGCCAGCGCCCCGGTCCCATCCTCGACATTGAGCAAGTGGACGGCGTATGCGGCAGGAAGTTCGGCGAGCGCATCGGCGACGAGCTGCGACCAAAACGGGCTGTCTTCCACGAGCAACACTGTCGGTCGGAGATCGGTGGACACGCAGCAATCCTAGCACCGAAGCGGACGCGACGACCTACCCGCTATCGGCGTCGATCCAGCCGTCCAGCATCCCCGGCGCCCCGTCCTCGACGCCGACCCGCAGAACCCGGTGCCAGGCAACAAGGGCATCGCCGCGAGCGTGGTCCTCTACGTCTCGCTCGCCGGTGCGGGCGGCGTGATCTTCCGGATCAAGCGCAAGGCCGCGACCGCGCCAGCCGAGACGTTCGAGCACGGTAGCAAGTTTGCCTTCCTCAACTCGATCATGGTGCTCGTGCCGGTGGACGAGGATCAACTCGTCCAGTACGAGGTGGTCGGCAAGGGCACGGTCGAGGTCCGATTCGTCGGCTACTTCGAGCGCCCGCGGGTCGTGACGTAGCTACAGGTCGACGTAGCTGTAGTGCAGGACGCTCTCGGTCACGCCGACCCCGCCACCCTTGGTGAACTTGTAGCGCCGCCCGCCCTCCACCGCGAAGGCGAACGGGCGGCGGTTGGTCTGGAGCAGGCCGGAGGCGCTGTAGCCCTCGGCGACGACCTCGTAGGTGCTGGTGGCGATCCCCGTCTCCACCTGCGCCTGCACCTGGGCGTTCACCCCCGCCGTCGCCAGCGTCTCGATGCTCCCGTAGACGAGCCGCACGTTCGCGTCGTTGGGGACGCGCACGGTCGAGTCGAACGCAGGAGCAGCGGGACGCTGGCTGGTGGTGCTTGGCGGCTTGTGGCTCACGGAGCGAGTCTACCGCGGCTGGCGCAGTCCGGCGAGGACTACCCCTGCGCGCAGACCGGGAAGTACCGCGCAACAGTGACCGTTGGAAAGAAGCATCACAGCGCAGGCCGACACGCCACGCTGGAGGCGGCGATCGAAGCGGTGTCCGCGCTCCGATCCCGCCTCTACACGCACCACGTCGAGGCCAGGTGTGTTAGCAAGCTAGGTTATACCTAGCTTATTGTCACAAAATGTGCCAGGCCGCGCCGTCGCACACGACGGTGATGCTGCTGCGGGCCGAGAGCACCTGGGTGGCCGCGCCGTCGATCAGTTCCGCGGCGTTGGCGTCCACGGTGACGCTGTTGGCGCTGGCCGAGGAGTGCTTGATCTTCAGCACGCGGCCGGAGCTCGAGGCCGCGGCCGGCAGGTTCACGGTCTGCGCCTGGGTGGTGGGGTCCGCGAGGATGATGTAGTCGTCCGCGCCCACGTTGACGGTGGCCGCGGTGGACGACAGCGCCTTGAGGACGTGGCTTCCGTCGAAGTCCAGCGTGCGGCCGAACACGTCCCAGCGGGCCGAGCCGGTGCCGAAGTCGACGCCGTGCGCGGAGGGTGCGGTCGAGTGAACGTGATCGGCGCGGGACAGCCCGGTCGAGGAGCCGGCCGCGCTCGCTGCCGCCAGCGATCCGCTCGCCGCGGGAGCCGCGGTGCTGACTGCGTGCTGGTGGTCGCCACGCGCTGCGGTGCCAGAGGTGCCCGCCGCTGCCGCGTCCCCGGCATCGACGCTGCTGATGCTGCCCGCCACCGCCCAGTCGACGGCGATGTCGTTGGCGTTGATCACGAGGCCGTCGTCGGCCCCGGACCCCACCACGTCGATCGTGTCGCCGGTCTTGGTCAGGCCTGCACCTGCGACGACGGAGCCCTGGTTGTCGGTGTAGGTGAGCGGGACGGTCGCGCCCTTGCCCGTCTCCCAGATGCCGTCGGTGCCGCACCGCTGCACGGAGACGTTGACCTTGTAGATGTTGCCCGCGCCGGCCTCGGCGGTGAACTGGTTGCCCGACCAGTCCTCGACGGCGGCCACGGTGCCGATGCCCTTGATGCGCACGCGCACCGGGGTGGCGAGGATGCCATCCACCTCGTAGAAGCCGTCGTTGCTGGTCGACCCCTGCACGCGGATGATGTCGCCCGCGGCCACGTTGGCGGCGGCGGTAAGCTCCACGGTCGGGTTGCTGGTGGAGGCCACGCCGGCGACGAACCCGCCGGCCGCGATGGCGTTGGTCGAGGTGGTCGGGTCGTAGCTCGCGACGAGGCCGCAGCTCTGGGCGGCATCCGCGGTGTAGTTTGCGTTGAGGTTGACGTAGTTGTCCGCCATCTCGGTGCGCTCGCCGCCGATGAACACCTTGGAGCCGGTGACGTTGAGGTCGCCGGTGAGCGTGAGGCTGGTGAACGTGGGCGAGTCGCCGGTGCCGACTCCGAGGCTGGTCCGCGCGGTCGCGCCCGACTCCGCGACGAAGTTGGAGCCGTTGCCGACGATGAAGCTGTTGTCGGAGGGGGTGAGCCCGGCGACGTCGGAGAGCTGCGCGTCGAACGCCTGGACGTCGGTGCCGATCACGAGCCCCAGGGTGGTGCGCTGCGCCGCCGCGGAGGCGTCGTCGATGAGCGCCCGGCCGGCGATCGAGAGGTCGGCCAGGGCGGCGGTGCCGCTGCCGGTGAAGTAGGGGAGCTTGTCGGCGGCCGAGGCCAGCCCGGCGAGGGCGGCCAGCTCGGCGTCGTAGGCCTGCACGTCGGTGCCGATCACCAGGCCGAGGGTAGTTCGCTGGGCGGCGGCGCTCGCGTCGTCGATGAGCGCGCGACCGGCGGCGCTCAGGTCCGCCTGCACCATCGTGTCGGCGGCGTCGAAGTAGGGGAGCTTGTCGGCTCCACCGACGAGGTTGGCGAAGCTGTGGATCTTTTTCGGGGCAAGATGGGACATTTTACCTACCTTTTTTATGTTTAGGCTAGTGGGTGAGCCAGTTGGAGCCGTCGCTGATGAGGTCAACGCTCTGGTACTGGCCGGAGAGAACGAGCGAGGCGGCCCCGTCAATGGTCCCTGACGGTGGGGAGAGGGTGACATCGCCCAAGGCGTTGATGCGCTTGATGCGCAACGAGCGGCCGTCGGAGTGCGCCGGAAGGGTCACGGTGCCGGTGCCGTTGGCGTGCAGCACGTAGTCGTCGCTCGCCACGGTGTAGGGCGGGACCACCGTGCGGCGGGTGAGCACCTGGGCCCCCGACTCTGGGCTCGAGAGGTTGAGCTCCAGCTCGTTTTCGTTCGGGTCGTCGGTGACGCTGGCCTCGATGCCCTCGCCCGTGATCACGCGCAGCTTCGACCGGAACACCGTGGGCGTACCCGAGGCCCCGATGGCGACGCGGATGGACATTCGCCCCCGGCGGCCGGCGTCAACGCCTCCGGCTCAGCGGGATCGGATGGTCGGGATCTCGCCGGTGCTCACGATCGCGCGGGCCTCTGTCTGCTGCCGGCTGGCCTCACGCAGGCGTGCGTCGTACACCCGCTGCCGCTGGGCCTCGTCCTCCTGCATGAGGCGTAGGCCGGTGAGCGCGTCGATGTAGCGGGCGAGCGCCGGGAGGGCGTAGTCGTCGCGTCCCGCCGCCTGCTCCTCGGCGATGTCCGCCGCCAGGGAGAGCCGGTGGAGGTCGGTGGCGGCGCTCGCGTCGCGCAGCACCCGCGTCCAGGGGAGGTTGGCGAAGACCCAGTTGGGCTGGCCGTACACCACGGGCAGGGGCTCGAGGTCGCCGGTGTGCTTGTTGAACGCAAGGATGCGGTGCAGCCCGGTCCCGAACTCCAGGGCCGCCGCACCGTACTCGCCCACCAGGGGGAAGCGGCGCATCGCGTTGCCAGTCTGGTCGATGAGCCCGCCGTTGGTGAGCTTGTCGATGGGTCGATCGTAGAAGGTGTGGTGCTGTGACATCGCCTCGAACATGAGCTTGGCCATGAAGTGCGACTGCGCCAGGAAGCGCAGCATCGGCTTCTCTTCCCAGTAGCGCGCCTCCTGCCGGTAGTTGTCGGGGTTGAGCAGGTTCGCCAGCATCGCCGTCTGCTCGACGAAGGCCTCTTGTGGCAGGCCGAGCCCCTCGAAGTAGGCGCCTCGGAATCCGGCCATGCTCTTCGGGATGGGCAGGCGCACGTAGGCGAGGGTGTGCTTCTGGCGCAGTCGCAAGCGGGCCTGCGAGGACGGATCCCAGTACATCGCCTGCCGGGCCTCGGCGTTCGCGTCGCTCGCCTCCACGAGCTTCGGGAAGCCGAAGAGCATGGTGCGTTGGAAGGCGGCGTAGAAGGCCGGCGAGCGGGCCCTCATGTCGAGCTGCAGGCTCACGTTCTTCTGGGTCCAGGTGAAGAACGGGATGATCGTGCGCATCCACGTGCGCTGGATCGCGGTGAGATCCCCGTAGTCGAAGAGGAACTTCGCCACGTGGTCGGCGGCCAGTCGCCAGTCCCCGTGCTGGCGGAAGTTGCCCATGAAGTTGCAGAGCCGGGCCTGGTTCTCCACGAAGCGGGCGAGCTCGGCCCCGTAGGTCTTGCCCACGGTGACGGGCAGGCCCCCCGACAGGGCCGTCGACAGCCCGATGAGCAACACGTCCTCGGCCACGCTGGCACCGTGCAGGATGCGGTCGGTGCGGCTCCCGAGCCCGCCGGCGCTCATCACCTCGGCCAACCCCGTCTCCAGCCGGCCGATGTCCGACACCTGGGTGAAGGCGCCCGACACCACCCCGTGCCCCTTGAGCAGCCGGATCGCGTCGTCGGCCAGTTGTACAACACCGTCGCCGAGGTCGATCCCGTCCTTGGCGAGCTGTTCGACGCCGGTGGAGCGGAAGAGCAGGTACTTGGCGCGGCGCGCGTTGAACTCGAGGATGGATTCGTACTGCCCGCGGGGTGCTGACAGCACCTCCTGGGCCTTGGCGAGCGAGCCGTAGGCGTCGGCGAACGGAAGCGCGTTGGCGATGCGCATGGCCCGCAGGTTGGTGAGGGGGTTCAGCGCCCCGAGCGGGCCGAGGTCGAGGATGTTGGTGAAGACGTTGGACAGGGCGTTGCGTGCCGTGAACGCGATCGACATCACGGTGAGTCGCACCTTGAAGAAGCTGTTGATCCGGTCGAGCAGGGCCTTGCCCATGCCGCCGCCGAGCTCGCGCTCCAGCTCGAACAGATCGCGCATCGACTGCGCCACGGTGCGCGGGATGTAGAGCTTCCAGATCGCCTCGTCGCCCTCGAAGTAGGCGGCGAGGTGTTCGCCGAGGGGGGAGCGCAGCGGGGCGGATGCGCCGAGACGGTTCAGCTCGTCCACCATGTCGGCGGCGACCTTCTCCCAGGCCTTCGCATCGTCGAGCCCGGCGGTGACGTAGGCCGCCTGCTTGGCCAGCGGGTCGAACGGGGTGAGCGTGACGCCACCGGCCGAGCGCACCCGGCGCAACTCGGCAGCGCGCAGCCGGAAGAGCACCTCCTCCACGTTCGCCGCCTGCTGCATCACCGGGGCCTCGGACAGCCACCCGGCGAACATCGACTCCACGCCCTTGCCCTCGCCACGGGACCAGGCCGACACCTTCTCTACGAGCCGCACCACCTCGTCGTCGGAGAGGCCGCCGAAGGCGTTGATGTCGCCGCTGGCGAGCAGGTTGTAGTCGATGGTCACGTCGGGGGCGCGGAAGAGCGGCACGTAGTCGAGGTCGTGCGCGACGCGCGTAGCGTTCCGGGTGGCATCGCCGCTGATGGGACGGAGCACCCCGCCACGGAGCATGGCGAGCAGGAACTCCTGCGCGCTGATGGCCTTGTTCGCCTGGATGTACCGTGCGAGCAGGAGCGCAGGGTCCATCGTGAAGCGGGCGGCGCCCGTCTCCGACTGGATGGCCGCGTTGAGCTCGCCGACGGTGCCTTCCAGGGTACGCCGGCGGGCGGCGTCCATGCCCATGCCGAAGCGTTCGTCGAGGCTCCCGCTGTACCCGCCCGGCCCGCTCGTCACGCCGGTAGCGGCGGCCGCGATCTGCCCGCTGCTCATCCCGAGCTGCTCGCGGCTGGCGAGGTGAGGCACGTACTGCACGACGCCCCAGTCCTTCATCATGGCCCGCGGATCCTTCACGAAGTCGAAGCCGTGCTTGACGAAGAGCGCCTCGTAGGACTGCACGATCGACGACAGCTCCTCCACCACCGGGGCGAGCTCGGCGGGGACGTCACCGAGCCGCCGGCCCATCACGCGCGGGTAGGCGGTGGAGAGCTGGTCGTAGAGCAGGCCCAGGGTGCGGGGCAGCTCGGGCGAGTGCCGCAGCGCCGCGAACGCCGCCAGGATCGTGTCCTCCTCGTTGAGCCCTGCCGTGATCTGCCGGAAGTCGATCCAGAGCTGGCGCTCCCAGCCCTCCAGGTCGCGGCGGCCTCGTGCTTCGGGCGGGACCAGCCGCGGCTTCACCTCTTGCAGCCGGGCCTGCATGGCGGCGTGCTCGATGTCGAGGCCGGCGATGTCGGCCCTGGCCTGCTGGCGGATGGCGCCGAGGCGACCACGGGCGGCGTGCTCGATGCCGCGGATCATCGCGTCGGCACCCGCGCGCACGTCCCGCTGCGCCGCGCGCACGGCCTCGCTCGCTCGCTCGGCCGACACCGCGGCCGCCCTGCCGCCGCTGACCCGTGGCGACTGCCACAGGCTTCGGCCGATCTTCTCGGCGAGCACATCGGCCCAGCCGTCGAGCAGCGGGTCGGACGGAAGCAGCCGGCCGAGGGCGCCCCGCACCTGCGTGATGGTGTCGGCCTCGGAGGTGGACACCCGGGCGATTTCCTCGAGCCGTCGGTCCAGCATCGCCGCCGAGGCGAAGTCCCCGAGCGCCCCGCCCTGCAGGCCGAGCTCGGCGAAGCCCTCGCGCAGCCGCTCGGCGGTGCCGGCGTGCAACTGCGCAGCGGCCTCGGCCCAGCGACGGGCTCGGACGTAGCGGCGGTACGCCTCGCTCGCCGCCTCCCGGTCGAGTGCCGCAGGTGAGAGGTTCCAGGGCGCTCGGGGCGCCCCAGGCCCCGCCATCGCGCTCGGCCCGCGACTGTAGAGGTGGTCGGCCCACGCCCGGAAGGCGGGCCATGCCTCCTCCCCGACGAGGGCGCGCAGCCGGCCGAGCTCCTGCTCGAAGGCGAAGCTGGTCACGACTGAGATTGCCGCGGCCTCGGCCCCCAGGTCGAAGCCCCCGTTGGCGGCCCCCCGCAGGTGGGTGGCGAGGTCGTCGAGGTCGGAGAGGTAGCGGCGCACCACGTCGGCCACGATGCGCCCGGCGTTGCCCTCGGCCCGCCTGGAGAGGATGGCGATGAGCGCGCCGATGGCCTCCTCCTCGTTCGCCGCGCCCGTGGCCGCGATGATGCGGGCCATGATCTGCTCCGTCTCGCCGGGGTCGCCGGTGGCCTCGGACAACAGCCGCCGGAAGAAGGCGCCGCGGCTCGTGATCCCGGTGCCTGCCCGTGCCCCGTCGC
>ERZ1292623.2338-Hain-H51-01um-R1-2338-length-17109-cov-5_pt1 | contig 17109 bp, 17 predicted proteins | sample MGYA00564398_ERZ1292623 | MGnify/ENA primary metagenome ERZ1292623 (study PRJEB36523, sample SAMEA6512633) | groundwater metagenome | collected 2019-01-07 | study: AquaDiva: Metagenomics assemblies of 32 groundwater samples | reverse complement strand
TCCCGCATGCCGGTTTTCGAAACCGGTGCCTTCAACCACTCAGCCACTCCTCCAGTGTCTTCAAACTAACACTTTTTTGCCATTTTCGCAAAAAGTGCTATGATTCTTCTGGCCTAAATCACTCATAGGGTGAGTGATCGGCCGAACATTTGCTGTGCAAATGTTTTAGGCCCTATCGTCTAACGGTTAGGACGCCGGCTTTTCAAGCCGTTAATCCGGGTTCGATTCCCGGTGGGGTCAGCAAGTTTCTATTTTTTATGATCATCCTTGGGATTGAGACAAGCTGCGATGAGACAGCGGTGAGTGTGGTGCGCGCCACGGGGGGTTTAAAGAACCCTAAATTTAAGGTGCTCGCCCACGTTGTCTCATCCCAAACGGCCCTCCACGCGCCGTGGGGTGGCGTGGTGCCCTCACTCGCCAAGCGCGAGCATGGTAAGAATCTAGTGCCGTGTTTGGAGAAAGCACTGGCAAAAGCCAAGTTACTAAAAATAAAACCTCACGCCCCAACCCCCTCCCCAAAGGGAAGGGGGAGTAAAAAGTCGGCCCAAGGCCGATCCGCCTGGGGCGGAATTCTCGAGCGCGAGCCGGAGTTGCTGGAGCAGTTTTTAAAATTTATTTCAACAATCAAGGTGCCGAAGATTGACGCCATCGCCGTGACGCAGGGTCCGGGGCTTGAGCCCGCCCTCTGGGCGGGCCTCAACTTCGCTCGCGCTCTCGCGCTCGCTTGGGGCAAGCCCCTCATCCCCGTCAATCATATGGAGGGGCACCTGTACTCAGTGCTAGTCGAAAGTGAAAAGTTAAAAGTTAAAAGTTTTAAACTTAAATTTCCGACTTTGGGGTTACTGGTATCCGGTGGGCATACGGAATTAGTGTTGGTGAAAGATTGGTTAAAGCACGAGTTAATCGGCGCGACACGCGACGACGCCGTGGGCGAAGCCTTCGACAAGGTGGCTCGCCTCCTCGGCCTTCCCTACCCGGGCGGACCGGCGTTGGCGAAACTCGTTGCCCAAGGACCACCCTTGGAGCAAGGTCTTAAGGGTAGTCCTTGGGCGCCTCTGCCCCGACCGATGATTAGTAGTCCAGATTTCGATTTCTCTTTTTCTGGTCTTAAGACCGCCGTGCTCTATCGAGTGAACGATTTGAAAAAACAGAATTTATTCGATGATAAAGCTCGGCTCGAACTCGCCACCGACTTCCAGCAAGCGGTGATCGACGTCTTGCTGGCGAAGACGCTCAAGGTGATCACTAAACACAAACCGAAAACTCTGATTATCGCCGGCGGCGTCTCGGCCAATAGTGAATTGCGCCGGCAATTCACTAGTGCGATTAAGAAGTTGAGGCCGGCCGTCAAACTCCTCATCCCACCACTCAAGCTCTCGACCGACAACGCCACCATGATCGCGGTGGCCGGTTATCTCCAATTAAGCCGCGGATCGCGACCCAGAAAATCAATTCAGGCTGAGGGTAATTTAAAAATTTGACAGAATATTTATTGGGTGTTAATCTTCAGGTAGATTGCTCCGGGTACCTGTAGTTTTTGAGAAAGGAGAGTGGGAAATGAAACTTCCGAGGCTTTCCCATCTACAAGCTACCGTCCTAGCGACGATTGGCCCAAGCTGGATGCGGGGAGAAGAGATCCGTCAGCAGTGCGGCTTAGGTCGTTCGACCTTCTATCTGTTGATGAAACGATTGGAGGGAGGTTCTTTGGTCCGAGGCAAATATAAACTTACATTTGTCCGAGGATGGAGAGCCAAAGAAAAAAGTTACAGGTTGACTCGAGGGGGATCAGCGGAGCTGAAGAAAGTCAGAGAGTTTTATCGAAAACTTTTTCTGACCACAACCACCTAAGAAACATTAGTTAGCCATTCCCCAGTGCCCTTACCCAAGGGCGCTCTTTTTTTGCTATAGTTAGCTAGTGAATCTAGACGAGCGCTTACTTAAGCCCTATAACCCCGCCACCACCGAAGACCGGATCTACCGCGAGTGGTTGGCCAAGCGCGCCTTCGAGCCCCAAGGCGAGGGTGAGGCCTTCTCCATGGTGATGCCGCCACCGAATGTGACTGGGGTGCTCCACTTGGGCCATGCGGCGATGATTGCGATTGAAGACATTATGGTGCGCTACGCGCGGATGCAGGGCAAGCGCACCCTCTGGCTCCCCGGCACCGACCACGCCGCCATTGCCACTCAAACTAAGGTGGAGGAGATGATCTACAAGGCGGAGGGTAAGACGCGGCATGATCTCGGCCGCGAGGAGTTCTTGAAGCGCGTTACCGCCTTCGCCACTGAAAGTCATGATAAAATTGTCGAGCAGATTAAGAAGCTCGGCGCTTCCACTGATTGGACGCGCGAGGCTTACACCCTAGATGAGCGACGCGCCCGTGCCGTGCGCGAGGCCTTCGTACGGATGTACGAAGCGGGTCTCATCTATCGCGGCGAGCGAATTGTGAATTGGGACCCCCGACTCCAAACCACCGTCTCCGATGATGAGCTTGAGATGAAGGAGGTGACGGAACCTTTCTATTATCTAAAATACGGACCTTTTATAATCGGCACGGCGCGGCCGGAGACGAAGTTTGGCGATAAGTACGTGGTGATGCATCCGGCCGACAAACGCTACGCTAACTATGAGCATGGGCAGAAGCTTGAAGTAACTTGGCTTAATGGCCAGATCACCGCCACGGTGATCAAAGATGAGAGTATCGACATGACCTTCGGTACGGGAGTGATGACGATCACCCCCGCTCACGATACGACTGATGCCGCCATCGCCGCGCGCCACGGCCTCGAGAGTGAGCAGATTATCGACTTGAAGGGGAAGCTCTTACCCATCGCCGGCGAGTTCGCCGGCTTACACATTAAGAAAGCGCGTGGGGCAATTGTAGAGAAATTGAAAACCCTTGGACTCGTCGAGAAGATTGAGGAGAAGTACGTCCACAATGTGCCAGTCAATAGCCGCGGCGGTGAGACAATCGAACCGCAGATTCTACGTCAGTGGTTCGTGGATGTGAATAAACCGATCGCCGAACGTAATGGCGCGAGCTTGAAAGCGCTCATGCGCGAGGCGGTGGCTTCCGGCGGCATCAAGATTATCCCCGAGCAATTTGAGAAAATTTATTTCCACTGGATCGACAACTTGCGCGATTGGTGCATCTCGCGCCAGATTTGGTATGGTCACCAAATTCCCGTCTGGTATCGTGGTGAGGAAATATACGTTGGGGTTGAGCCACCATCGGCCGCTTGGCAAAGTGAGGGTTGGGTCGCAGATCCCGACACGCTCGACACTTGGTTCTCCTCCGGTCTCTGGACCTTCTCCACACTTGGTTGGCCGGAAGCCACGGCCGATTTGAAGGCCTTCCACCCCACCACCGTACTCGAAACGGGTTACGATATTCTCTTCTTCTGGGTGGCGCGGATGATCCTTATGAGTCGTCTTCTACTCAATCAATTGCCTTTCAAAACTGTTTATCTCCACGGCCTCGTCCGTGATGAGAAGGGCCAGAAGATGAGCAAGTCGAAGGGCAACAGCGTTGACCCTCTCGCCATGATCGCGAAGTATGGTGCCGATGCTCTCCGTCTCTCACTCATTATCGGCACGAGTCCGGGTAGCGACGTCCGCATTTCGGAAGACAAAATTCGCGGCTATAAAAATTTTAGCAATAAGTTGTGGAACATCGCTCGTTTCATCCTAACCGCCATCGAGGGCGAAGTGCCGGCCCGGCCCGAGAGCTTAAGTGCGAGCACCACCTCAAGACTCGCCGAGTTGGAGGCTGTGACGAAGGACATTACTGACGACATTGAGCATTACCGCTTCTACCTCGCCGGTGAGAAGCTCTACCACTATGTCTGGCACACGTTAGCTGATAAAATAATTGAGGCGGCGAAGGCGCCGCTCCAAGTGCCAAGCGAGGCGCCGGAGATCCGTTTCCTCCTCTACACCATCTTCGATCGTATGCTCCGCCTACTCCACCCCTTCACCCCCTTCATCACCGAAGAGCTCTGGTCACTCTGGCCGAAGACGGAGCGCGAGCTTCTCATCAACACCCCATGGCCGAAAATATAAATTTAATTCTCTACTCTCTTGGCGGCGGCTTCTTGCCGCCGCTCATCTGGCTCTGGTTTTGGCGGCGCGAAGACAGAGCTCACCCCGAACCGACGCGGCTCGTCCTTCGCGTCTTCTTGGCGGGAGCCGTGAGTGTGGCCTTGGCCTACCTCTTCGAGCGGGCCATCTGCGACCTCGCTTGGTTCAACGCCGCTTGTGGTGAACTCTCCCAAGCCAGCTGGCTCGCAATGAGCGTCCAGACGAAGACTCTCCTTATCGCCTGGGCCAGTATCGAAGAAGTGTTGAAGTTACTAGCCGCTTACCTCATCATCTTCCGTCAGCCGGCCTTTGACGAGCCGGTCGATGCGATGATCTACCTCATTACCGCCGCGCTTGGCTTCGCCGCGCTTGAGAATTCTCTCTTCCTCTTCCATGCCATGACGGAGATCGGGCCGGCCGCCTTCCTCCTGACCGGCAATCTTCGCTTCCTCGGAGCGAACGTAATTCATGTTGTCTCCTCGGCTTTTGTCGGAGGGATGATGGCGCTGGCATTTTGTTTCTCCGGTTTTAGGCGTTTCGTTTATATGCTCATCGGTCTTATTACCGCTATCCTCTTGCATGCTTTGTTTAACTTCCTTATAATTATCTCTAGCGGCAATCAGATTTTCAAAATCTTATCCCTCCTTTGGCTTCTCGCCATCCTCGTGATTCTTATGTTTGAAAAAGTTAAGACCGTCGTCTGCTTGCCCCAAACTAATAAAGCTAACCGTGTTTAAAAACAAACGATCATTCTTCGAACGGCTAACGGGCAGTATCCCAAGCTTCAACCACGAGGGGGAGGCTGCGGCCGAGAACGTTAAGACCGAGACTACCGTTCGGGCTGGTGAGAATTGGCTCAAAGAGACAGCCGAAGAGGGTGAGCTCGCCGCCGATGTCTACCAGACTCCCAATGAGATTGTGATCAAAGCCATGATCGCCGGCGTTAAGCCGGAGGATCTTAATATTTCAATTACCCGCGAGATGGTGACGATTCGCGGCAAGCGCGAAGATATTGAGACGGTGACCGACACGGATTACTTCCAGAAGGAGCTCTACTGGGGCGCCTTCGCCAAGACGATCCTCTTACCTGCTGAAGTTGAGCCTGAAGAAGCCGAAGCCATCGAGCGCCATGGCCTCCTAACCATTCGCCTGCCAAAGATTGATCGCGAGCGAGTGCAGAAGCTCAAAGTTAAATCGCTCTAACTCGACTGCGAGTGAAATATTTCCGAATCTCCTCGACAAATATAATGGAAGTAGCGATGCCGATGATAACCAACCACTCCGACCAGAGGAGTGGTACGGTGCGGAAGAGTTGCTGCATGAAGGGGTTGTAGACCAAGAATAATTGGAGCAAGATCGTGATTATCGTCGCTCCAACGAGAAACTTGTTTGACCAAGGATTTAATTGAAAGATTGATTTGTGCTCGGATCGGCAATTCCAAGCATTGAACCATTGGAAGACGGCAAGCAGGGTAAGCGAGATCGTCCAGCCGCGGGCGAGATCGAGGTCAACATAATTTTTAAACAACCACAACGTGCCGAGCATCATTGGGATCGCCATGAGGAACATCCGTTGAACCATCAGTTTATCCACGAGGTACTTCTTCGGCCGCTCAAACTTAGCACTAAGCAGACCGGCCTCCTTCGGCTCCATCGCGAGCGCCACGTCGAGGAAGCCGTCGGTAACGAAGTTAAGCCAGATAATTTGCGCCGGCAAGAGCGGTAAGGGGTAACCTAAGAAGATGGCGCCGCCAATAACGAGCACCTCACCGATACTCGTCGAGAAGAGATAGAGAATAACCTTTTTAATTGTTTTATAAATACTCCGACCCTCTTCGATGGCCGCGACAATACTACCAAAATCATCGTCGAGGAGGAGGAGATCGCCTGCCTCCTTCGCCACTTCCGTCCCAATCTTCCCCATCGCCACGCCGAGATCCGCCGCGACGAGCGACGGCGCATCGTTGACGCCATCGCCCGTCATCGCCACCACCTCACCGCGCGCCTTATAGGCTTGGATCAAGCGGAGCTTGTGCTCCGGCGTCACGCGGGCGAAGACGGAGACGTGACTAAGCTCATTCTCGAGCTCACTTGGTGAGAGCGCGTCGATCGCCTTGCCCGATAGCACGCGGTCGCCCTCACGGTAGATCCCCGCCGCCCGGGCGATCGCTTCAGCCGTCGCCTCGTGATCGCCGGTAATCATCACCACTTTAATCCCCACTTCTAGGACCTTACTCACCGCGAGCGTCACTTCCGGCCGCAAGGCATCGCCCAAGGCGTAGAAGCCGACGAAGGTTAGGGCCTTAACGCGCTCGGCGTCGAGAGCTTTGGCCTTGCTCTCTTTAAGCGCGAAAGCAATGACTCTTAACCCCTGCCGCGAGAGCTTCAAGATCACGCTCTCAAGCTCCTGACGCTTCTTCGCCGTGAGCGTAACCGCTTCACCGCCGACCCACAACTTACGCGAGAGGCCAAGCACCACCTCCGGCGCGCCCGTCACGGTGAGGAGCTCGTGTTTGGGCTCTCGATGGAGTGAGGCGTGGTACTTAGTGGTGTAGGTGAAGGGGAGCTCCCCGACAAGGGGTGACTCTTGCTCGAGATCGAGCTTCTTGAAGCCGAGCTTGTGCGCGAAAACGACGAGCGCCGCTTCGGTGGGGTCACCCGCCACCCGCCACGGCCCCTCGTCGGCTGCCTTCAAAACGTGCGCATCGGCCGTTAAACAAGCCACCTTACCCGCGAGCAGAAGTTCCGGGTGATTAGGCGGATCGATCGTCTGGCCATCCAAACTGACTTCGCCCCGCGGGTCGTAACCTGTACCACCCACCTCAAAGAATTTACCCTCAACGTAGACCGTCTGAACTGTCATCTCATTCTTCGTAATCGTGCCGGTCTTATCGACAGCAATCACCCGCGCTTGCCCAAGCGCCTCCACGGCTTGCAAACGCTTAACCAAGACTTGCCGCTTACTCATTCGCCAAACGCCAGTGGCGAGGATGAGTGTCATCACGATCGGCAACCCTTCGGGGATAATGGAGACGGAAAGCGAGACCACCACGGCAAACATATCGCGGAGCGATTCGCCCAAGATGAGGCCAGCCGTAAGCAGAATAAGGTTAATCCCCAGAACGGTCAGGATGATGATTCGCGAGAGATAGCGGATGTTCGTCTTAAGCGGAATCTCCGCCTCAACGCTCGAGATTTCGCGAGCAATGTGACCAATGACCGTCTCTCCGCCCGTCGCCACCACCACCGCTCGGCCGCGGCCGGTCACCACATAAGTACCTTTAAAGACGAGATTCTTCTCCTCCGCGATCGGCCGCTCGCCAGCCGGGAGAACGTCACTCACCTTATGCACCGACTCCGACTCGCCAGTGAGCATCGACTCATCAACTTTTAAATTATCGGCGGTAATCAACCGCGCGTCGGCCGGCACCCGTTCACCCTCTTGTAAAAGGATAATGTCGCCCGGGACAACCGCCGTGTCGATGATAATCTCTTCTTCGCCGTCACGGATAACGGTGGCCTTCGTTTCGACGAAGCGCTTGAGCGCCAGCAGAGTGTTCTGCGCTTTACCCTCTTGGATCGTGCCCACAACGGCGTTAAAGAGGAGAACGGCGAGAATGATGAGGCCGTCGACTCCCTCGCCCATCGCGAGGACGATGAGGCTCGCCACAAGGAGAATGTAGACTAATGGACTCTCGAATTGCCGAAGAAAAATGAGGAGTAAACCGTCGACCTTGGCTTCCGGCAAACGGTTTAATCCTATCGTTTCCAATCGGCGCTTGGCTTCAACGGTCGTTAAGCCATGATCACTCGAGTGGGTAAGCTCGAGCGTAGTGCTGATAGCTTGTGAATGCCAAGAACGATTCATTGAGTGGTCTTGAGCTTATTTTAGCAAAAAAATCACTAGTTGGGCACGGAATGATCAGTGGTAAGAACCGGAAAACCATCCGCCGCGGCGGATGGTCCCCCTTTCCCCTTCTCTCCTCCACTAATCTTTACGGATTGGTGCGGAAGAGGTTTGGTGAAGTAATACTTATATTACCGGAGTTATCAATCGAACGGTTAACATAAGAATACGTTGTGTTAGGTTGAAGTCCTTGGAGCGTCATTGATTGAGCATAACGGCCAACGGTATTATTGACGACCGGTACCCCACTGATGAAGGGCTGTTGGAAGTGGGCCGTCGCTTCGTCTGAGCGAATATTCATTGTGTCGTAGTAGGTCTGACCACGCGCCGGCTCATTGGTCGTCCAATTGATAGTAGCGCTAGTTGGGCTAGTCTGGATCGAAGCGTTCGCCATGACGGGAAAGCTCGTATCCAACCCGAGACCGGAAGACATAATGTTGTTAATTTTCGCTTGAGTCATTGGGCCAACGCGACCCACCTGTGGAATGTCGTAAGCGACTTGGAACTGCACCACCGCCGCTTGAGTTAAGGGGCCAAAATGCCCCGTTACCATGCCTTCAGGATAGATGAGAGAATTAGTGGCCAGAAACTGTTGCAGTTCTGTAACCTCACTGCCACTTGAACCAAAATCTAATTCCGTGTTAATTGCCGCCTCCGCCTTTAATATCCCGAATGACGACACAACGAGTAGAGCGAGGAGCATTACCATAGAAGTAAGGCCACCTCGAGTCAGATTGAATGTTTTAAGCATTAATATTTATTGATAGTTAAATTGATTGATTAATAGAAGACTAAATATGGTCGACCTTACCTAAGAAATGAGGGGTACATACTCTAATGATGCCGAATCAAAGTGATGACGATTACACGCGCCTTAAGGCCTTAACTATAACTATTAACACCATCGCACCAAGTACCGCCACCACAAAACTTTGGATATTAAAGCCGGTTATATTATTTTGACCCAAGGAACTTAGGAGCCAACCGCCGATTACCGCCCCTACGATACCGACAATGATATTGAGGCCGACTCCCTGTTCCGAATTCGTCTTCATTATGAGCGAAGCGACCCAGCCGACCAAACCACCAAAGATGATCCACAGAATTATTCCCATTTTAATTATTTTTTATTATTTAAACTAATAATTTACTCTAACTGATTGTTTAACTTAATCGCCGCTTCTACGGTCGAGACACTCTTACCCATAATAAAGAGTTTAATCACTGCCAAGGCGATGATCCAGAAGACGAACATGGCGAGAAGGGTTGTCCATTCAAAGACCCCTCCCTCGACTGGAGCGATGCGGAAGACGCTGACAAAGGGGGCGACAAAGATATACGTGCCAGCATAGATGAAGCTTGAGAATCCCGCTTCCGGATTAGCACCAAGAAACTTCAACCCTAATCGGAAAGCAAGTAGTACCTCGACCAAACCGAGTAGGTACCAGACGATTTGCGTTCCCCGATAAAGCGGCTTAGTGGTAGGTGAATTGAATGAATCCATGTTTTTATTTAGACTGATAAATCAGTCGAACTAGCGGTCTTAAAGTTAATAATCGCTCCATTGACTGTTCCGAACTGGTTTTGAGCATTCAAGCGATAATAGTAACTGGTGAAGGCCGCTAAGTTTGAGAGTGATTGAGAGGCCGCCACCGCCACCGTCCCATCACCAACGGAGACGAAGTTGGTCGTACTACCAAGGTTAGGTGAGAGACCATACTCAAACCAATATTGAGTAGCGGATCGGTTTGGCGTAATCTCACCGTTCAGATTAACAGTGGTCTTAGACACACTCGAAGCGGGGGAAGTCTTAACATTAGGCGCACTACCAACGGGAGAGGGGTTGCCGTGAGTGGTTAGGAAGGAGTACTGGTTGCCGACGACATTACCAAATCCATTCTCCGCCACCAAGCGATAGTAATAAGTCGTATCTTTCGTTAAGCCGGTAATGTAGCCTGGGGCAGAAATTGAGTTGAATCCAGAACCAATCATTTGGATCGAGGTCTTGGTCCCCAAGTTTGTCGTCAGGCCATACTCGTACCAATAGTTAGTAAAGGCACCATTCGGTGACACCTTACCCTTAACAACCACGGTTGTATCAGTTGGCACGGTCGTTGGATCAGTCACCACCGTCGGGCGACTTGGATTATTATTAGTAACGATGGGGATAGTGTTTGAGTTATTACCCGAGACAACTGGCGCCGCAGCGGGGCTACTTGCGCCATACATAACTAATCCCGCTACAATGGCGATGACGATAATGCCTCCGGTGATGACAGTGGCTTGATTCATCTTATTTATTTTTACGATTATTTTTTAATTTTTTAATCTCTTTCTCTAATTCTTTAACCTGACTACCGAGCTCTCCCGTCCGAGCGGTAATCTTCGTCTCGAACTCCTTTGTGTGTCGAGACAACATTTCTGCCACGTCCATCATTTCGGTAACGTCTTCCATCGCTAAGAGAATAATTGGTGGAAGGTGTTTGGTTGGAGTGTCGGCCTTAAAGTGAATTTGGCGGGCATTTAAAATTATGATCTTGCGACCAACTAAGGGAAACTCATGAGTGACTTCGAAACCCCTAAAGAAAGTGTGTTGGGGTAAGACATCCTCAAGTAACTTCCGTAGGGCGGGGATGTCCCATTGCCCATTACCTAATTTGTAGATCACCCGACCTTCCGTATCTGTGGCAGACACGCGGAAGGTCTGGTAGAACGGCTCGTTAGCCGCTATTACCCTAAGATCCTTATCGAGGATTAAAACTGGCTCACGTACGACGTCTACCACCGTCTTAATGTACGTCCAGCCTTCTTCCCAGAAACGACCGAAAAAAACATTATTACTTGCGTCCATAACCATAGAGCCGTTAGGGGGTAGTGATTATTGCACTCCACATTGGGCAAATCACCCGATTGCTCTCTGGCAATCGGGTGATTTGCTTCAGTCGCAAGATCCCTTGATCTACTATTTCAGCGACTTCATCGCTTGACCCCAAGCGAGCTTGTAGTGGTCAATGGCTTCGGCCACTTGACCTAGAGCCAAAGCAGAATCACCAGCCGCTAAGTCAGCGTTGGCTCGAGTCAGTCTCGAGGCTTCGCCACCTTGGGCTGTGGCATCCGTAATTTGCGTCAAGGCTAGACCTCGGTCAATCGCCACAATCCGTTGGACAAAGGACTGGAGAATTGAGTCGCTTATCAAGCTTTTGTCGCTCTTGGCGAGCTTGTCTAGACTACTGGCCGCCTTCCGCTCTTGGACGAAGACGACTTGCCCCTTGTCCATATACAAGTGGGAAGGATCGCTCCAGCGATCGGTATCGATCGAAAGCGTCATGTGTTGAATCGCATTAGTAATCACCACTTGATCGAGCTTCGTGCTGGTCGCAGTGGTCAAGGTATCAAGCAGCGTCCCGAGGTCAGTGATGACGCCCTGCTTAGCGTTAAACCAAGAAGTAGTCGGGGTAGGAGGAACCGTCGCCCCGGAAGCTGACACCGTACTCCCATCGAGGGTCACTTGAGTTTGCGCCAAGGCGCGACCATTCATGACCGCTCCGGTTTGAATAATGATTTCCTTGGCACTTAAAATAGTACCGTTGAAAGTCGAGTACGTCCCCAAGGTCGCTCCAGTCAAACCGCCAACTTGCCAGAAGATGTTCGAGGCGGCGGCGCCACCTGAGAGGATCACCTTAATTCCTGACGGGACGCTCCCAGCGGAGGCGAGATTAAGATCGCCGGCGATCTGGAAGACCCAAACATCATCGGCATCACCACTAAGCGTGAGGTTAGTTGGAATTTCAACATTGGTACTCCATTTATAAAGTCCCGGGGCGAGAGTCATCCCGCCAATATTGCCCGCACCCAATTCGGTGGCCGTTGGATTAGTTAGACCGGCCGCATTGGTGTACGCTGTTCCCATATCCAAGACTGCGTTGTCGACTAAGGTTTTGTTGGCTAATGGTGGGTTACCAGCAAAACAGGTTTGACTACCACTCCCCATATAGGCGGCGTCAGTACCATAAATCGTTCCACTTACTTCTGAACAAAAAACAGTGTTCATCGCGGCGGCGGTAATTGGACTAGAACCAATGTTTCCAGTTACGACTGAAGTATGACTGCCCGTATTCGTGATTCCCGTTTTAGACAGAATGGTAAAATTACCGGCTGACAAAAGATTAACTGCCCCAGGGAGAATCACAACGTCCGGTAAGATAGTCGCTGGGTCACCAACTAAATTAATGTTCTCCGCGGTAACAATCTTACCATTCGCCAGTGTCACCGTCGCCAGCACTCTCGTGGCGCCAAGACCCTGATCATATTCGCTCTCTCTCACATTGGTCCAGTAACCGTCGGTGAGATAGTCGAAAGTACCAGAGACATCAAACGGCGATGAGATCTGGGTACCAACAATATCTACACCAACTTGGGCTGTAGCAGTATTAGTTTGGAGTAATGTCGCTCCGCTAAATAGCTGAACAACTACTGATTGGACGCCCGCAAAAGTGGCGTCAGTTAGACCGAAACCGGCCGTGTAGCCACTAAGTTGACCGAGACCGGTGTCGTAATCAACCACACCGAAATCTTCAGCCGCTAAGGCTCCGAGCGGAACGGCATTACCACTCAAGGTGTGCCACTCAAGTGGTAATAGACCACTCATAGAACCATCGGTAGCGATGACTCCTGAGACTTCAACCGAATAGCCAGGATTAAGCGGGCCGGCATAAGTGGTCGTGAAGGTAATGGTATTACCAACCACTTGGCCGGTAATCACTTCTGCAGTTTGACCGTCGGCCGTGTAAGGAGCACTACCGGCTGGGTAACCACCAACTCCAGTAAACGTACCGTCTGGATTTTGAGTCGTGATCGTTAGATCGTGAGCATAGGTGTCGGCTACTAACCATTGGTAGGATCCTTCGGCATTCCAGTTGGGTGGAGCCGCCGCGCCGACCGACAAGGCGATGACCAAGGGTAGGATGAGCAACGCCATCACAATTGTGGTGACAATATTTTTTCTCATAATTATATTTTTTATTTAATCTTTACTAATTTTAAATTGACGTTATTGACAATGAGATTTGGGCCTCGATATCTTCGACCATTACCTTATGAGCGCCTTGATATTAACGCCGTTAGGTGTTTTAGATTATTGCAGCCAACTTAACTCACCAGAACGTGCTACACTCAGGTTAATCTAGTTGTCATACTTAAGTAGCTAGTTTTAGTCATAAAAACCAGAGGAAAGCTCGAGTAAAAACACTATCTTGTAATAGTCTTGTAATAAATTGACGGGAGCAACGGCATCTATATAATGACCCAAAAAGAGGAGGTAAAAGAGGAGGTTCAGCTCCAAACCATTTTAACCATTGCTCACTTTGATTTTAAGAGGGGGCTTAATTCTCATGCCTTTTTCAAAATTCAAGATCGAGCGATTAGTGAAGATTTGGTTCAAAGTACCTTTATGAAGACCTGGCGTTACCTCGTTAGGGGTGGAAAAATTAATCTGATGAAGGCTTTCCTTTACCACGTTTTAAACGATCTAATCGTCGATGAATACCGAAAAAAGAAGAATAAAATGATTTCGCTTAATATCCTATCGGAGAAAGGCTTCGAGCCTAGTAACGATGATTCGGAAAATCTTTTTAATATCTTAGACGGCCGAGCGGCTCTGCTCCTCATACGATATCTGCCGGAGAAGTACCAGCGGGTGATGCGAATGCGATATGTGCAACTCCTCTCATTGCGAGAGATCTCACTCATTACTGGCCAATCTAAGAACACTGTAGCTGTCCAAGCCCATCGAGGGATAAGCAAGCTTAGGCTACTTTATCATCGCACGGAACCCCTGCCAATCTAGAACTTGGTGCCGAGGGCCAGAGTCGAACTGGCGACCTACCGCTCTTCAGGCGGACGCTCTAACCAACTGAGCTACCTCGGCATTATTGTTGACTGATATTTACTGAGTCCCGACGCTTTGGTCGGGACCCCGACTTCGCCAATAGCGAACGTCGGGGCTACCTCGGCCTAAGAGTAGGCTAACATAAATCGAGAAATTATTTAAGTACGTTGAGCGCCTGCATAAATTGCTCGAATTGCTGCCAAATTGACGGCCATCGTTCAAGGAAGGGTTGGAGGTAGTAGTAGGAACCGGCGGCGGCCACGATAACGAGGAGCCATTTGGCGATAGATAAGAAGGCCGACCATCGATGCGCTCGCTGGAGGCGATGGAGCATGAGGTTATTCTCCTCCACCTTCTCTAAAATCTTTTGCAAATTTGGTCGATCTTCGGGGTACATATTTTATTTTAAACTTTTAAATGCAGGCAAGGAATTGACCGAAGTAAGACTCATTTGGTTCCCGCTTTAGATGAAAGCGCTGGTTAGTATCGACAATGATCTCATCTTCTCCGCATTTACGAATATCTGACTCTTCGATATCTTCTCGTGGCGAACAATTCCATTTACCGTTAAAAGAATCGCAACTACGAATCAAGCTGACTTGCCCTGTACTTAGACTTAAGTCGTAAATACTTTGATAAGACCAGCCCGCATCTCCCCCAGCTTGAGAAATTCTAGCATGATTTTTAGCTGGGTCATAATCGATTAATCTCAAGCCATTAAATAATCGGGATTTAATTTTCTCCGCAATATCATCGAAAATAACCCTGTCTGTTTGCTTTTTAAGATCAAACTCGTGGAAACTACATTGAGTAAGACTTTCCTCGCATTCACCCTTTTGGTATGCAATCAAATCCCCTTTAACCATCATGTCGACGACGCTATTTGGGTTTAGGTATTTGTCAGTGGGAACGATCCCAGGGATTGGCACGGTGGAAATTTGCTTTGATTCCAGATCAAAGTTTTTTAACTCTCCAGCGGGAGAGATGAAGAAGATTTTGTTATTACTAAACTGAAGCCGCTCAGTAAAAAAGTTATTGGGTATTATCCCTAAAACTCGATGCGTTTTAGTGGCCGGGTTAAAATTTTTAATCACATACTCCTCTAGTAAATTAGAATCGTTTTCTGGTTTGGGCGACTGCTCGTGATTTTCATGAGCATAGATAACTTGGGTCGTAGAAATGCCACTTGGGACCGTCTCTGGTTCAACCGTCTTAGCCAGAGCGTAATGATCGATAACTTGATTAAGTCCAGATAAGACATCGACAATGATCGTTTTCGCTGGACTAAAAGTTCCACCGAGTTCATACATATTAATAACAAACTTATCATTATCGATCCATCTCTTGGGACCCAAATGACCTCGAGCCAACTGTCGACGCTGACCAGAGATTAGATCATAAAACATAATTCCGACATCAAACTGTCCGGATAGTCTTTTCTCGTAAACTACCCGAGTCCCATCGGGAGAAATGACCGATCCTTGAATCTCGGCCCATCGACCACTATCGACACTGAGGCCATTTCTCTCTCCCGTCTTGGTTACTATAATTTCCACCTTACCGGCACCATTGAGGGCATTGTTGTTCCGATGGAAAGACCACTTATCCCCCTCAGCAGAAAGACTAAATTGAAGATCACCAAAAACAAATTGTTCTTGACTCAAAGGAAAGTCTGATGTTTTAGTACTTAAATAATAGAAACCAATTTTCTGTCCTCGACTAGAAACATCGTCCGCAGTTAGAAGCAGTTTGTCTGGCCCAGCAAAACCCACCACATTATTTTTAGAGTCTATATCCAACTTTTCTAGCAGGTTGTTTGAGTCATAGAGATACCAAGTCGTCGTTCCATCCTCCTCAAAAGTTGCCCCCTCAAGCGTTGAAAAAACAAATTTCTGACTATCTGGAGACCACTTCACTTCCTGCATCAGGGAACCAGCCCCGCTGATGATGCTTCGGGAGCTTAAATTATTATGTTTTAGTAAAAATAGATTGGAAAGATAACGACCAGAGTCATTGATTGAACCGGTCACGTAAACGGAAGATTTGAGGTCGGGTGAGGCCCAGACTTTCTCAATATTTCTTAAACCAGTTTTCTTAATTGTCTCAGATTCAGATATTGGGTGAAGATATAAGCTAGGGCTATTGGTTAAGGGAGAAGGGGCAATAAATGGATAATATGGTATATCTTTTTCTTGAGTCTTACTTACGAAAGAAGGCCGACCGGGTAAATATCCTAAATTATTGGGACTTGAAAAAGCTAGAACAACCAAGATTGAGACAAAGGCTGTGAGCAGTAGAGACGACTCCCTATTCATTAATTATAGTATACCACAGCTATTGCTCTCAGCAGGAATTCCCGCCCGAACGACCGGGTCGCCGGTCGGGCGGGGAACCTATATATTGCCCCCTGACTGAATCGAACAGTCATTTACCCCTTAGGACGGGGTTGTTCTATCCATTGAACTACGGAGGCTAGTTTTTAGAGCCCCAAGAGGTCGGCCAGTTTGGCGCGGTTGTAGCCCACCACCACGGACTCGTTTGAGCCATCAGCCTCGCTCACGGTAATCACCGGCACACCCATTTGACCACTCTTCGTCACCATTTCTTGGCGCCTCGCCAAGTCGGTGAAGACGTTATGCTCCTCGTAACCTACCCCACTCGCTTTGAAGAATTCTTTGGTCTGGCGGCAGTAAGTACAGGTGGGGGTGGTGTAGATGGCAACTTTTTTATTAGTGGGCATGGTGATTTTTATTAAAAAATAAGCTGTTAAGACTTAGATTGTACTATGGTCGCTACTCGTAGCGCAAGGCCTCGATTGGGCTCTTCTCCGCCGCCCTGCGGGCGGGGTAGATGCCGAAGATAAGACCGACCAAAGCGGAGACGAGGAGACCAAGAATAGCGCCGGAGAAGGGGAAGGCGAAACGCCAACCAATCGAGACGATCTGGCTTAAGACGAAAGCGGTGGCGAGAGCGAGGAGAGCACCAAGGATAATGCCGATGACACCCCCAAGGCCGGTCAGCAGAACGGCCTCCAGTAAGAATTGGCGGAGAATATCTTTATTCGTCGCGCCAAGAGCCTTACGCAAGCCGATCTCGCGCGTCCGCTCGGTGACGGAGACAAGCATGATACATGAAAATATTAGAAGATTTCCTCAAGCAAGAGAAGTTATTTCTGAGAAAATTTGTGTTGTGAGTGAACCTAAAAGAACGTAAAACGCCCCTTGATGTACTAACTGA
>ERZ1292623.2337-Hain-H51-01um-R1-2337-length-17111-cov-9_pt1 | contig 17111 bp, 16 predicted proteins | sample MGYA00564398_ERZ1292623 | MGnify/ENA primary metagenome ERZ1292623 (study PRJEB36523, sample SAMEA6512633) | groundwater metagenome | collected 2019-01-07 | study: AquaDiva: Metagenomics assemblies of 32 groundwater samples | reverse complement strand
AACCTCATGGTGCACCCGGACGACGCCGATGAGATGCGGCGCGCGCACGAAGCGCTGGCGCGGCTCTTTCAGACCGTGCTCGGCATGAAGGGCACGCTCTCGGGCGAGCACGGCATCGGCTGGGAGAAGCGCGCGTTCGTGCCGCTCGAGATCCCGCCCGAGACTCTCGCGTTGATGCGCGCGCTCAAGCGCACCTTCGATCCGAACGGAATCCTGAACCCGGGGAAAATGTTTCCCGACGCGGTCTAACAGACTGCTGAAAAACTCACTGAAGCATCAAAATCCGTCATTCCGGCGAAAGCCGGAATCCAGGAAGCAAATGAAGGCGTTGTTTTAATTCCTGGACACCGGCTTTCGCCGGTGTGACGAGCCATTTCTCAGCGCCCGGCCAGGGCGCACGCACGCCGTTATCGCAAATTGCGCAGATAGGCCACCAAAGCCTCGCGTTGCGGCTCCGTCAGGGTGAGATTCGCGTGCCGTGCCTGAAAGCTATCGGACAGCGCGTCCGGCTCACGGGAAGGAGCGATCCAACGGCGAATCTCCGCGGCACTGAGACGCGCGCCCACGCCGTCCAGGGGACTGCGCGGATTGCCCCGGCCGGCGATCGAGTGACAACGCGCGCAGTCTTGCTCGGCGTAGACACGCTGGCCCAACTCGACCAGCACCGAGTCGGCCGCGGGTGTGACGGGCGTCGCCGCAGGTGTGTGCGCCGGAGCCGACCGATCCGGCGGATTCTGGCTGTAGGCAAAAACAACGGCGAGAGCCACGACCAACCCTCCGCTAAGCAGCGCGATGCGCCGTGCCCATTTTTCGCGCATGCTGCCGCCTCCCCCTTATGCCAAATCGAACAACTCGGTGTGCACGCGACCCAAGGGGACGCGCAACCCGCGCAACGCCTGTTCGACGCAGAGCGTCATCGGCTTGGGCCCGCACAGAAAATATTCGAGCTGGCGGCGGTTTTCCGGCAGCGTCTTTTCCAGCAACGCCTGCGTGACGACGCCGCACTCGCCGTTCCAGTCCGCGCCCGGCTGCTCCAGCACGTGCACCACGCGCAGCGACAGGCGCTTTTGCAGATCTTCCAGCGCTTCGCGAAAAATTATACCTTCCCGGCGATTGTTGGCGCCGACAAGCAGCAGCGGGCGCGTGTCGTGGCGGTCGGCCAGGGTGCGCAACATGCTCATGATCGGCGCGATGCCCACACCACCGGCGATAAACACAAAGCCCGGGGCCGCATAGCGATCGACGCTGAAGGCCCCATACGGCCCATCGAGATACGCCACCTCGCCCGCCGCGATCGTTGGCACGGTGCGCGTGAAGTCGCCGCGATCCTTGATGGTGAATTCCAGACGCTGCGGCCGCTCGGCGCTGGAGGAAAAGGAAAACGGATGTTCTTTAAGCGCAAACGGCGAGGCCCGCAACGTAAGCCAGGCGAATTGCCCCGGCTGGAAACGCAACCCGGCATGACCGTCGGCCTGCAACGCGAGCGTCCAGGTGTTGCCGGTTTCCGGCTTGACGTCCACCACGCGATACGGCGTTTTGCGCATGCGCCACGGCTTGAACGCGCGCACGTACACAATCAACAACACCCACGACAAAGTGAACGCGATCCACAGGGGCCGCTTGCCCGGTGCATTGAGGTAATAGTCCACGCCTTCGATGTGCCCAACCGCCAGCAGCAAACCCATCAAGGTCAACAGCACATGCGCCAGACGCCAGGCGTCGTACGGAATGCCAAGCGGCTTGCGCCAGACCGCGGTGACGATGACGGCGGCGAAGCACAACAGCGCGGCGCGCCCGGACGTCATGTACCAGGGCGCCGTGAGCGGGTTGGCGGTGCCGAGCGCATCCGGGTTGACGACGCGAATCAAAAGATAGTGCGAGCAAATAAGAACAAAGGCGAAGATCGCCATGGTGCGGTGAAAATAATAGAGGATGTCGAGACCGAACGGCGCGCTGGCGCGTCGAAAGCGCGCGGTCAGCACAAACTGCACGCCCAGCATGGCGATGCCGGCAAAGCCGATGGCCATGGACAGGTCCCACCAGAACCCGGCGCCGGGCGGCATCGGCCCGATGAGCAGGACCAGAAGCGGCGCAAGCACCAGCGCGAGGTAAATGCCGATCCAGACGACGCCGGAAAAGAAAGTTTTCATCATCCCGCCCTGGCTCTGAGTAGGACAGATACTACCGAAAGACAGGACATTCAACCCTGTTTTGTCATCACCGTACAGATTTCGAGGGTATGAATACCGCGTGCCCGGGAAGGCTGGTTCGGTGCTTGTGTTTGATCCATGTCAATGAGACTTCGGTTGCTGTTGGCTACCGTATCTGCAACGATCAATTCCCGCGCGCGGGCTCAACCCAGGCCGGTAAGGAGATTGTCATGGCGAACGAAAAAACCAGCGTCAGTGTCGCGGCCGGGCTCGCGGGCGGGATGGCCGAGGTGTTTTGGATTGCGGCGGCGGCGATGGCGCTGGGTGCGGATGGCTGGGCGGTTTCGCGCGCGGTATCCGCGACGGTTGTTCCGGGCATCGCCGCCTCAAGCATCGCGCCATGGGTCGGGCTCCTCATTCACTTCTTGCTGTCGATCGCGTTGGCGATGGTGTTTGTGCGGACGCTCGGCCGTCGACTCGGCGCGGCAACATTATTTCTTGCCGCGCTTGCCGCACTGGCGGCGGTCTGGGCCTTTAACTTTCTGTTGTTGCTGCCGCTGATCAATCCCGCTTTCGTGTCGCTGTTGCCGCATCCGGTGACACTGGTCTCGAAACTGTTGTTCGGCGTCGCCATGGCGTCGGTGCTGGTGCGGCAGGCCGGTCACGGGTTTCTCATCCATTCTTCTTCGGAGAAACACCATGCATAGCAAGATTGCACTTTTGTTCGGCTCACTCCTGCTGGTCTCAACCGGCGCAGCCTTGGCCGCGGTCGATGCCGATGCCGCCCAGGCACTGATGAAAAAAAGCGATTGCGGCAAGTGCCACGCGCTCGACAAGAAAAAGGACGGCCCTCCCTACAAGGAAACCGCCAAGAAGTATCAGGGCAAGGCCGATGCCGAACAGAAACTCTATATCCACCTCACCACCAACCCCAAGGTCAAGGTGGAAGGCAAGGAAGAGGAGCACGCGAACCTGAAGACCAAGAAGGAAGCAGACGTTCGCAACGTGGTGCGCTGGATACTGTCGCGCTGAGCCGCCGCCATGACTAACTTCGAGGGGCAGCGGAAATGATCAAGCAGGCGTGGGAAAGATTGCGGAACCGTTGCGCTACCTGCGCGACGACCACGCTTATTTTCGGGGGCGCCGTTGCCGGTCTGGTCGCCGCCGGTCTGTTGCTGGCGGGTGGCGCCTACGGTCTGGCTTGGACCAACACCGAGGGATTCTGCATCGGCTGTCACGAGATGCGCAGCAACCCGTACGCCGAGTATGAGGACACGATCCACGACAAGAACCGCAGCGGGGTGCGCGCCATCTGCTCGGACTGCCATGTGCCGCGCGAGCCGGGCCCGATGATGGTGCGCAAAGTAGAGGCGACCTTCGAGTTGTGGGGCCACTTTGTCAGCGGCGTGATCGACACCAAGGAGAAATACGAGACGCACCGCTATGAGATGGCGAAGAAAGTATGGACGCGCATGAAGAAAACCGACTCGCTGGAGTGCCGTAACTGCCACAACGACAAGAAGATGAGCGAGGACCTGCAGACAGAGAAGGCCAGAACCCGCCATGCCAAGGGCCGCGCGGAAAATCTGACCTGCATCGATTGTCACTTCGGCATCGCGCACTCGGAGCCGGAAGGCCCGGGGCCGCAGGAGTTGGCAGTAAAGAAGTAGGTCGGCCTTCAGGCCGAGTTGTCGCCCTAAAGGGCGACCTGCGGGTGTTCGGAATGGTGTGGTGTCATCAGGAGAATCAACAATGAAAATTACGAATCGAATTCTGGTGATCCTGCTCCAATCCCTGGTGCTGATGATCGCCGCGGCCGGGACAACCCATGCCGCGGACGAGCCGGCCGCCAGCCCGGCGGCGGCCGATACCGCCAAGGCGCCGCCCAAGGACCTGGTTCTGCGCGGCGACGCCAAATGCACGCGTTGCCATGACGAGAGCGACAACGCCCCGTTACTCGCCATCGGCAAGACCCGGCATGGCGTGCTGGCCGACAAACGCACCCCGACTTGCACCAGTTGCCACGGCGACAGCGATGCGCACATCAACAAGCCGGATGGCGTGAAGGAACGGCCGAGGCCTGATCGCGCCTTCACCCGCGCCTCGACGACATCCATACAGGATCGCAACCAGAGCTGTCTTGCCTGTCATCAGGGTGGCAAGCGCATTCACTGGTCGATGAGCGCGCACGCAACAAATGATGTCGCCTGCGCATCCTGCCACAAGGTGCACATCGGCCGGGACGCGGTGCGCAGCAAGACCACGCAAAGCGAAGTGTGCTTCACCTGCCACAAGGAGCAGCGCGCCCAGATTCACAAAGTGTCCCGCCACCCGATTCCGGAAGGCAAGGTGTCCTGCTCGGATTGCCACAACCCGCACGGCAGCGCTGGCGAGAAATCGCTGGTGCGCGACAACGTCAACGACACTTGCTACCAGTGCCACATGGAAAAACGCGGGCCGTTCGTGCGCACCCACCAACCGGTGCAGGAGAACTGCTCGATCTGCCATAACCCGCACGGTTCGACGCAGCCCAATCTGCTCAAGGTGCGCGCGCCGTTCCTGTGCCAGCAATGCCACGAGCCGACCAGCCATCGCGGCAACCTGGGAACCCCTGGAGGCACCAGCACCAGCGCCAATCTGCTGGCGCGCGGTTGCCTCAATTGTCATACGAGTATTCATGGCACCAATAATCCGTTCGATATCGGCAACGAACGCACCTTCCGGCGTTAAGTCAGACAGAGGGGAACGATCATGAACACACAGCCTCGAAATGCGATTCAACGGAGTACGCTGGCCATGGCGTTGCTGGCGCTGTCGCTGCCGGCGCTGGCGGCAGAGTCCGGGGATGAAGTCGCCGAACTCATCAAGCCCGACAGCACGATCAGCGCCGGGTTCGGCTACCTCTCCGATGACAGCCGGCGGTTCGGCCAATACACCGGCCTGGACGATGAAGGCGCCTACGGGTTGGCGGAAGCCAATATTGCCCACCGCTTTGACAAGACCGGTACCTGGATCTTGTTCGAAGGGCGCAATCTCGGGCTCGACAACCGCGACCTGCAGTTCGAAGTCCGGCGTCAGGGCAGCTGGGGTATTTTTCTGGAGTACAGTCAGATCCCTCGCCTTGAACCGTTCACCGCGATCACCGCCGTGACGGGTATTGGAACGCCGAACCTCAGCGTTCCGGCCGTATCCACTCCCGGTGTTCCCGTCGAGCTGAAAACAGAGCGCGAGGTCTTCGGGTTCGGTTTCGACGTGGCGTTTGCCGACAAGTTTGACTTTCAGCTGCGCGCCCAGCAGCAGGAAAAGAACGGCGAACGTATCTTTGCGCGCGGCACCACCGGAGGCACGGGTCTTTTCCAATTCATACCGGAGCCCATCGACTCCACCACGCGCATGCTCGAAACAACCTTCGGATTCACGGACAAGAAGCTGCAGCTGTCCGGCGGCTACTACGGCACGATGTACGACAATCACAACCCCGCCCTGTATATCACCGAGACGGGCGGCGCCACCGGTCTGGGAGGATTCACCCCAATGGCCTTGCCGCCTGGCAATGAGGCGCACCAGTTGTACCTGGCGGGCGGCTACAGTTTCACCGAGAACGCGCGCTCCACCTTCAAGGCCGCCTATACCCACGCCACGCAAGACGAAACGTTCATACTGCCCTCGCCCGCCACCGGCCGCACCGACCTCGGCGGCGTGGTCGATACGACGCTGGTGCAGGCGGGCTTCACCGCGCGCCCGCTTCCCAAGCTCTCGCTGCTGGCCAACCTGCGGCATGAAAACCGCGACGACAAGACACCGGTTGTGGATTATTTTACCGTGACCACGGGCACGACCTTCACCGGTGAAAACGAACCACGCTCGATCAAGACCAATGCCGCCAAGCTGGAAGCCAGCTACGCACTGCCCTGGGCCTTGCGGACGACGGCGGGCGTCGATTACGACATGAAGGAACGCAACTACTCGGCGGTGCGCGTGGTCAGCGCCCGAACCGAGACCGAGGAGATGTCCTATCGCCTGGCGCTGCGCCGCTCCATTTCCGACACGATCACCGGCAGTCTCGGTGTGATCCGCAGCCTGCGCGACGGATCGGAATACCTGACCACGGTGCTCGTGTCCGGCGCCACCGGCAGCAACCTGATTGCCCCGATTCACTATGCCGACCGCGAACGCGACAAGGTGCAGATAACGCTGAACTGGATGCCGTTCGAACCGCTGAGCGTGCAAATGGTGGCGGACAGCGCACGCGACGACTACACCGCCCGCACGGCACAAAATCTGGGGCCGCGCAACGGCACGGCCGAGAACTATGCGCTGGACGCGACCTACGTGTTCTCGGAAACCTGGCAGTTAACGGCTTGGGCCTCACGCAATAAAAATAAGCTGGATCAGTCGACCTGCGAGGCCGCGAGCAGCGCGGGCGTCTGCCCCAATACGGTGACCGATCCGTTCTGGCAAGTGACTCTGCGCAATCTGGGTAACTCAGGCGGCTTGGGGTTGCGCACCAAACCCATTGCAAAACTGGAACTTGGCGTCGATCTGCAACATTCGATCTACGACGACGAATATAGACAAGTGGCGACCACCCCGGGCGCCACCGTGGCGACGTATATCCCGGACATCGAGACCCGCATCACCACCATCAAGCTGACCGCCAAATATGCGCTCATGAAGAGCGCCGGTGTCCGCTTCGATTACGCGTTCCAGCGCTGGACCAGCGATGACTGGACCTGGACCAGCTGGACTTACTCGGACGGCACAAAGTTAATTCAGGAACCGGTGCAGACGGTTCACTTCTTCGGCGTCTCCGGATATTACCGCTGGTAGTGAACGCGGCGTGCCGGGCATAATCACGGCTTCTGGCCGTGAGCAGCGCATGTGGCGTTAACCTTTCATCTCGACATCGTCAGCGCCGAGGCGCTGATCTTCTCCGGCCCGGCCACCCAGGTGATCGTGCCCGGCGCCGCCGGCGAGCTTTGCGTTCTCGCGCGCCACGCACCGTTGCTGGGCAAGTTGCGGCCGGGGCTGTTGCGTCTCGCCGATCAATTCGATCAACCCCAGGAACTCTTCATATCGTCCGGCTATCTCGAGGTACTGCCGCAGTCCGTGACCATCCTGGCCGACACGGTGCTGCGCACGCCGGAGATGGACGAAGCCGCGGCGCGCGCGGCGGTGGAACGCACGCGCGATGCGCTCGCCGCCCAACCATCCGCCGCCGACTACGACCGGCTCAAGGCCGAACTCAACATGGAGCTGGCGCTGTTGCGCGCCATCGACCAGATTCGCCGGCAGGCGCGACGCTGACGCCACCCAGGCATTGTTACCCCCGCGATCAGCGCCCTGCTGGGCGTGACGGCTGAACAGTGAATTCGACGCTCTCGCCGTGACACGATCCCTTGAGTTCCATCGGCAACCTCCCCGACCTTTCGTTCCGCCAGAACCAGAGCCTAGCGACACACCCTGGATACCATATTGGTATATGGTATGCTTGATGGTATCGCTTCCCAACTCATTTTGCCGTTGAGGGTTGCACCCATGGGCTTGAAAAAACTCACCATCCAGGTACCGGAAGAATTGCTGGAGCGCGCCACGGCTGCCTCGGGCCAAGGCATTACGCCGACGGTTCGTCGCGGACTCGAGTTAATGGCTGCCAGCGGGGCCTATGCCAAGCTCCGGCGGCTCAAAGGCAAAGTCAAATTCCACATCAAGCTGACTGAGTTGCGCGAAGACTGATGCTTTGCATTGATACCAGCTCGCTGATCGCTTACCTCGAAGGAGCCGAAGGCGAAGACGTAAATATGATCGACCGGGCATTCGCCGATCAGGTCGGTGTCATTACCCCTATCACGGTCACGGAAGTGTTAAGCGACCCATCGCTGAACAAGAATGTGAGAGAACCCATCTTGCAGCTCCCGGTTCTCCCTTTATCGGAAGGATTCTGGGAACGCGCGGGGCTATTGAGGGCAAAGATTTTGCGTGGCGGTCGTAAGGCCAGGCTGGCCGATACGCTGATCGCGCAAAATTGTCTGGACCATCACGCCACGTTAATCACGCGCGACCGGGATTTCAGAATCTTCGAAAAGCTTGCCGGGCTTAGGTTGCTTGAAAAAAGTTGATGGCGTACCCGCCCGCGGTCTTGCGACAGACCGAGCAAGAACGCTGACGCGCCCTGATCTACCCTATGTAATAAAGAATGGCGAAGTAATGGCTGGCGCTGCCGGCCAGCACGAATAAATGCCAGACGCCGTGTGCATGGCGCAGTTTCTCGTCCAAGCCGTAGAAAACAGCGCCAACGGTGTAGAACAACCCACCCGCGACCAGCCAGACCAACCCCATGAACGGCAACGCGCGCCACAACGGACCCAGGGCGATGAGCACGAGCCAGCCCATGAGGAAATAAATCACCACCGACAGAGCCCGCGCGCGCCGGCGCGGCAGAAACTCCAGCGCCATGCCGACCATGGCAAGCCCCCAGACCACACCGAACAGCGACCAGCCCCAGCCGCCGCGCAACGTGACCAGCATGAATGGCGTGTAGGTGCCGGCGATCAGGAGATAAATCGCAAGATGATCGAGTCTGCGGAAAATCGTTTTCGCGCGCCCGCGCAGGCTGTGATAGAGCGTGGAAGAACCATACAACATGAACAAGGTCGCGCCATACAGGCTGAAGCTCACGATCTTCCACGGATCGCCCTGGCGCGCGGCCACCACTACCAGCACCACCAGCCCGGCGAGCGCAAGCGCCGTGCCCACGAGATGCGTGATGCTGTTAAATCGTTCTCCGGGGTACATCGTTCTGGATAAAAATATATTTTATTTCAGTTCGCCGGCGGGCGGTTCCGCCGATGCCTGTTCCATGGGGCAGACAAACGACGCGTCCTGCATGAAATCGGGGCCGCTGCACATCAGCGGCGCGGGCCGTACCGCGAGCGCCTGGCACTCGCGCTGCACGGCGTCGGCGACGGCCTCGAACAGGGTTCGATACACCGGCGCGGCCTGGCGCGCGACGGCGCGCTCGCGCACGCTGTCGACCCAGCGGCCGAGGTGGTCGGCGAGAAAGGCCTTGGCGGCGTCGCGTGCGATCCCGAACTTGTCCGGCCAGCCTTGCTCCAGCGCATACGCCTGCTTCAGCAGCAGCAGGCTGTAAAACTCCAGCTGCACGCCCAGATGGTCGGCCACCTCGTGCTGGCCCTCGCGCAGGTCGAAGCCGAAGGCGAGATAAAATCCGTTGATGTCGGCAAGCTCGGTGCTGCGGCCGGTGCCGCTGTACGTGGTCTCGTGCAGCACAACGGCGTCGCCGCCGATGAACAGGCGGCTGTACTCATCCGTCAGCGACTCTTCACCGGCCATGATCCAGGCGTGTTCCAGCGCCGCGAGCGCCGGCGCATCGTCCGCGGGCATGGCGGCGATATCCCGGAGCAGGCGCTGCCTGAGCGCGGCGTCGGGATAGAGGAAGCCCGCGGCCAGCAGACGCAACAACGCCGCGCGGCGCATCAGGTTCGCACTCTCATTGTTCTTGTCCACGGTTACTCCTTTCCAGACGTTTACTTTTGCAGACGCAGCGGCACCCAGTTCGACCAGGCCTTGCGGCTGCCCACCTCGCGCTGGCCGCCGTCCCAGACGGCGAACGCGGCGATGCTTTCTTCTCCGGGGAACAGATGGATGTCGTTCTCGCTGAGCGCGGTGGTCATCGGGTGCACGATCACCACGCGCCACGTGCCGTCCTCCCAGACGCCGCGGCCGTCCGCGTCCTGGCCGTCGGGCTCCACGGTCATGGTGCCCCAACCTTCGGCCGATTGATCCAGCACCGGCGTGCGCAACGGGTGCGAGATCGGATTGTCCACGCCGAGCGCGCCGGTATAAGGACGCGCGTCGGTCGCGCGCAGCACCTCGTCGGGATAGCCCTCCACTTGCGCGTACGGATACAGGTCGCGCAGTTTCGGTTCGCCTTCGTCCAGATCGCGCTGGAAGGCGGCGCGCCATTGCCAGATGTCCACGCGCGCGCCGGGATGGCCCATCATCGGGCTGGGCGGCGCGTCCTTGTTGAATTTAACCGGCATCTGCACCGCCACTTGGTCGCCGAATTTATCCACGACGATGCGGTCGCTCTTGGTCGGGTCCTTCCATTCGAGATGGAACGCGATCGAGTGGCCGTTGTGCGCGGCGCGCACCTTGATTTCCTTGACCGCGTTGTTCGGGTGGCGCGGCACGGTCACGACCTGCGCCAGCATGGGCACCGGCACGGCGGCGGTCGCTTGCCAGAAAGCGGCCTTGGGGTCGAGCAGTTTTTCGCCGTCGGCCGCGCGCCGCACCTCGATCTCGGCGCGCGCGCTCAACGACGCGAGCAACGCGACGGCCAAAAGGGAAATTTGTATCAGCTTGCGCATGCCTGTCTCCTTAAGAGTGCCTAACAAAATGATTGGACCTTGCTGCTAGTCCCGGCCCTCACCCCTACCCCTCTCCCAGAGGGAGAGGGGTTTTATGTGGTATTGGTGCGGTACACCTCGTGGCGCTCGTCGTACGCCGCGCGCACCAGGATCGGCTCACGCAGCGGCACGCGCACCAGCTCGGCGCCGCTTTCGTCGTAGCCGATCGTATGGTTTCCCTCGACCTTGTAGTGGTGAATAATGTCGGGCGTGGCGCCGAACAGCAGCAAGGCGCCGAGCAACTTCTTGTCGTCTTTGGCCTTGCGATAGGTCGCGATCGCCTCCGGCACGCCGTGGCCGAACATCTGTGACAGAAACGGAGTGGGCACGTGCATCGGCGGAATGTAGTAAACATTGGCCTCCAGGCCGAACTGCGGGTACAGGGGCTTGGCGACCTTGGCCACGTGGATGAGATAGTCGAGCGGATTGTCGGCGCGCGCCTGTTCCGGCGTGGTGATGAAACCCTGCATACGGATCTTGCCGATGCAGGTGATGGTGCATTGGGTCTGGCGGCCGTTCTCGACCGCGGGGTAACAGCCGATGCACTTCTCCGACACGCGCGTCATGGGATTGAAGAAGGTCTTCTTGTAGGGGCAACCCTTGACGCACTCGCGATAGCCGCGGCAGCGCTGCTGGTCGATGAGCACGATGCCGTCCTCGGACCGCTTGTAGATCGACTGACGCGGACACGAACCGAGGCACGCGGCATAGGTGCAGTGGTTGCAGATGCGCGGCAGGTAGTACATCCATTGCATGTGCGGCATCTGCAGAAATTCGCCCTGCGGCATATTGCCGAGCGAATCGTCCTCGCCGATGTTGGGATGGGCATAGTCGAGATCGTCGGGCAGATAGCCGAGCACCGGCTCACCCTCGGGCGCGGCCTCGAACAGCGTCTTGCCCTTGTAGACCGGCCCGTCCATGGCGCGCACGCCGAGCTTGTCGAGAATTTTCACGTCCCAACCGAGCGGGTAATACCCGTAGGGCTTGGTCTCGACGTTGTTCCAGAACATGTACTCCTGACCGCGGCCCGGCGTCCAGGTGGTCTTGCACGCGACCGTGCAGGTCTGGCAGGCGATGCACTTGTTCAGGTCCATGACCATCGCGAACTGCTTCTTGGGACGCGCGCCCTCGTAGGGGAAGTCCATTTCGCGTCCGATCTGCCAGTTGTAAACCTTCGCCATGGTTGTCTCCTGTAAGGACTAGAAACTAACAACTCAACGCAAAGACGCGGAGACGCAAAGTTTTCTGAATAATCGTTTTGCTTTTCTCTGCGCCTTTGCGTCTCTGCATTGAGTTTTTCATCTTATGCCTTGCGTATCCGCACAAAACCGCCGCCAAGATATTTCTTGAACACCGGGTTCTCCACCGTCGGTCGCAAGCCCAGCGCCACCGGCCGCCACAGGCCCTGGCCGCCGATGCCGCCGTTCTCGGCCTTGGTGAATTTCGCCAGCGCCTCGCGCGGCGCGCCGGTGACGCAGTGCACGTCCGCCTGAAAGCCCTTGACGAGTTCGTGGGTGAACAGCTTGCGCGTCACCAGGCTCGCGGTCTGATGCGTGGGCTTCAACCACGAGCGCGTGAGGCTCTGATGGCCGCCGTAACGGAACAGCGCCTGATAGTGCGTCTCTTCGTTTTTGGCGATACCGTCGGCGCGCGTCTCGTGCGCCTTGACCGTGCCCGGGGTCGCCATGTAGCCGTTGAACCACATGCGCGTCACGCCGAGCGGGGTGCCGGGGTAATACCGGGCGCGCGCCAGCAGGCGCGCGACCTTGTATTCCTCTTCGCGGCCGGGATCGTTCCAGCCGCGGAACGGCAATTCCTTCGGATCGCCGTCGATCCAGACATAGTCGCCGTCGTTCACGCCGAGCTGCTTGGCGTCGCGCGGGTTGATGTCCACGTACATCTCGCCGGTGCTGGGACTACGCTTGTCGCGCCGGTACATGTCGCCGAACGGGCCGAACAACGCCGCCATGTAGTCGGTGTCGATGGGCATGGTGTGCGCGCCGTGCCGGTACTTGGGCGTGTGGAAAATATGCCGGAAGCCCTGATCCGCGAGCGGGTGCTTGGTCCTGAGCAGCGCCGCCACGTCATAGGTGGTGTTGCGCATCTGGCGCGTCTGGTGCGAGCGGTCTCCGGCCGCGATGCCCCAGTCCTTCGGACTTTTTGGCCGCATCGCGGGATGCGGGGCGGCGGCGATGGCGCACGGGTCGTAAAAGGTCGCGTCGGACGGCTCGCGATAAACGATGAGGTTCTCCCCGGCCTCGATGAACTCGATTTCCGGCCGGTAGAACTCCAGCCGCCCGGTCTTGGTGTACCAGGGCTTGGACTCCTGCACCTGTTCGTAGCTGCTGACGCGCGGGTAGGTGCGCGTGTTCATGAGCGCCGGGACGCCGCGCTTGGCGAGCGCCTCCAGGTTCTCGAAACGATAGCCCTTGAGCGGCGCCGAGGCGTCGATGATGCGTTGCAGATACACCTCGCCGCGCCCTTCGGCGATGAATTGCCACATTTTCTCGAAGCGCGGCTCGCCGGTGAGTTTGGTCAATTCGCGCGCCACGCCGAGATAAGTCTCGTTGTCCGAGATGGTATTGAAGGCGCGCCGCGCCGGGGTACGCGGATAGATTTGCAGGAACGGATTGGTGTTGGACGCGGTCATGTCCGGGAACTTGAACTCCATCCAGGAATCCACGCCGTAGACGATGTCGCTGTATTCGCAGGAGGCGGTCCACCACCAGTCGTTGTACACCACCAGTTCGCAGCGCGGCAGGGTGTTGTTGACCACGTCGAAGTGGCCCTTCTGGTTGCCGAGGCTGGAATTGGAATTGACCTGCCAGATGGCCTTGGTCGGCGTGGGCATGTGCGCGCCCTGGGTGATTTTCTTGTTGCCGGCCTGCATCGGGCGTTCGCCGTTCGCCCAGTAGTGCATGGACTCGTAGCGCAGGTACGATTTGATCTCAACCGCGCCGGCGGCGTCGAGCTGCGGGTTGAACGGATTCTCAAGCGCCCAGCGGCCGACGCCGGAAAACAGCGTCAGCTTGTAGTTGCCGGCGTAACTGCCGATGTTGCCGCCGTGCCGGCCGAGCGCGCCGGCCAGCGCCGACACCAGAAACAGCGCGCGGTCCTTGTTGTCGTTGTTCCAGAACTGGTTCGGTCCCATGCCGCAGGCGATGAGCGTCTGGCCCTTGCTGGCGGCGATATCGCGCGCGAGCATGACGGTCGCCTTCTTCGGCGCCCAGGTCAGTTTTTCCACCTGGTCCGGAGTCATGTTGGTGTCGAGATACTGGCGGGTGATATCGAACACCGGCCGCACCTCGATGGATTTTCCGTCGACGGTCTTGACCTTGAACCGGCCTTCAAGCGCCGGATCGACCTTGAGCTTCACGAAGTGCTCGCCCAGTTGATCACGGCCGATGGCGGTCGCGGCGTTGGTCTTGCGGTCCCACACCACAAAGTCCACCAGCTCCTTGGCCATGGTGTCGGCGATGTACATGCCGTCCTGCTTCACCGTCGGCGGCGCGGTCTCGCCCTTGCGCATCATGTGCGTCCAGTTCTTGGGCACGGAATTTTTATGTTCCGGAAAAATGTCGGTCGCCTTGAGCAACTCCAGGGTATCCATGCGCACCAGCGCCGGCAGGTCGGTGTAGCGCTTGACGAAGTCGACGTTGTAGAGATTCTCCTTGATCATCACCTGCGCCACCCCCAGCGCGAACGCCGGGTCGGCGCCGGGGCGGATCACGATCACCTCGTCGCACTTGCTGGCCGTGGCCGAGTACTCGACGGTCACGGCCACGGTCTTGGCGCCCTTCAAGCGCGCCTCGGTGAGCCAGTGCGAGTCCGGCATCTTGGTGGTGATCCAGTTCATGCCCCAGACGACGATGAGCTTGGCGTTCTCGGTGTCGAACAAATCGAAGTCGTTGGTTTGATCGCCGGTCACCATCGGATGTCCCGGCGGCAAGTCGGTATGGAACGAATACGAATCCCAGGCGCCCGCGCCCTTGGCCTCGGCAGGCGCGACGCCGCGCAGCTTGGCGTCGAGCAGCGCCATCGAGTTGCCCATGCGAAACGCGCCGACGATGCGCAACGCGCCCTGCTTGGCCATGCCGCCGCGGAATTTGAGCGCGCGCGTGCCCGCGCCCTCCATGGCGTCCACCATGTCCGGGTCATAGTCCTGCGCGAGCAGATATTTTTTTCCCGGCTCGCCGGTATAGGTTTTGGCGATGTTATGCAGCGCGACTGCGTGATAGCGGTGCGCCTCGTCGAACGAGACCTTCACCCAGGAATCCCAGCCGCGGCGCATTAATTCCTTGGGCGCGGCGCCGGTGGCGGGATCGCGCGGGAACCCCCGGTCGACCCACTGCTTGAAACCCTTGCGCAGGAACGCGCCCTTGACGCGCCGGTCACCGTAGAAGCGGCGCGCCAGCACCAGCCCCTTCTGGCAGCAGCGCGGATCCCAGCGGTGCGAGGCCTGGTTGCCGGCAAGATCCTGCGCCTTGCCGTAGCCGTAGGTCGGCTCGATGCGCACCACCACGTTGTTTTTTACGAAGGCGTTGAGCAGGCAGTTGTGGGTGTCGTTCGGGCAGCACAGAAACACGAACGATTTATCGGTGCGGTAAATGTCGCGGTACATGCGCTCCCAGTCGCGGTTGGGATAAGCGGCGAGCGGGTTATCCACCCGCACCGGCGCGAGAAAGCGGTACTGCGCGAACAGGTCCGCAGAACTCGCCAGCGCGCCGAAGCCGGCCGTGCCGGCGAGTTGCAGGAAACGCCGTCTGGATGCCGAAATTTCACCCGTCTCGTCCATCTGTTGCTCCTCTCTGCCAAAACAATGGCAACTCTAGGTGGCGAGCACGTACCGTTCCTTGATATAGGTCAATCGAAGTGTCTGACAGGTTGTTGAAAAAGCCCTTCCAGTGAGCGCCTGTCAAAATGAAAACGCGCACCGCCCAGTCCCCATCCCGGCAACTGCCCTGCTTTGCTCAGTCTCTCTGGCGGCCGCCCACTCCGTTTCTACGGAGAGCAAAGCCTGAAACCCCGCTCCCCGCGGGAACTGGGAAAGAGTGAGGGCCGGGGCCGGCGCGGCAACTCAGATCATTATTGTTGTGGACTCCTGGACGACGGTGGTTTTCATCGCTGCTTACAACATCGATTTTTGCCTGCCCTTCATGGCCTGCATAGGCTGGTGCCGCGTCCCCCGCCCACTCTGCGCTGCCGTACACAAGCCGCCAAAAAGAAAAAGGACCCTCGCGGGTCCTTTTCCATTCCTCTCTTCGTGACGGCAGCTTGCTTGTTGCCGCTCCCATCGCCCGACCCGCGCTGTTCCGGGTGGCCGGGATCGCAGCCCTCGGCGCCGCAGCCGACGCCGTGGCTGAATTTCAGTACTCTTCAGTCTTTATCGTGTCCGCGATCTTTGTCATGTCCATCATCTTTGTCATGCCCATGACCTTTGTCATGCCCATGATGTCCATGGTGTCCATGGTGTTTCTTGTGCTTGCAGGACTTGGGGCCTGCCAACACGTCGCAGCCGATGATGCTGGTGTCTGTCATGGTCACGGCGACATTCGCCAGGGCGCGACCGGCCAGGCTGCCACCGGTCAAGGTGATGGACCCGTCGACAGCGTTACCCGCGAGAATGGTTCCCTGGAGCACCGAAGTCGTCATGCTCACGCCCGCGCTCGGCGCCCAGAACACGTTGCACGGCTGCCCGCCGCCGGCCATGACCACCGAGAAGTTGGTGCCCGTGAGCGCACCGGTCGCCTCGGTTCCGATCTTGAAAATCCAGACCGCATTGGCGTCGCCCTGCCCGTCGAGGGTCAACACGCCCGTTCCCGTCAATGCCGCGCCGGTGCAGTAGACACCGGGGAACAGCGTCAGGGGGCCCGTGATCGTGCTAAGCAAAGTAGCGGTGCAAGGCATGTTCCGTACAGCGTCATAGGCGCTGAGGAAGTCGGTGCGCGCCCCAACGGCGGCCACGTTGGTCGCAGGAGGCGTTCCGCCGGCAATCGTGCAGCCGGTATTTGTGAACGCGGTGGCGGGGGAGATGCCCACGTCTCCGGCGATCACGCTGGTGGTACAGGTTACCGTCGCACCCAGGACCGAGAAATCCGACGCCGCGCCCAGTGGCACCTGGGCCCAGGCCGGGGAGGCGCCGCCAAACAGCGCGGCCGTCGCCAGCAAACATGTAGAGAGGTACTTCTGAAGAGCATTCATGGTGTGTTCTCCTTTCGTAGATTTTTAAGGGGGACTGGATTTTCCCGGGGGCAAGTCATAGTCACCGGCGGGGGTGTATCCCGATTGGTAACTATCCCCCCTCCGTCGCAAGACATTCTGTGCGTTTACGCACAGAACCCGGAAAGAAAAAGGCCGTCTCGCGACGGCCTTCTTGTGTAGTGCTTCGTATTTAACGGACCTTCCGGTCTTGCAGGTACCCTCCCCTTCAAGGGGAGGGTCAGGGAGGGGATGGGGTTGAATGTGTCGAGTCTGAACACACCCATCCCCATCCTGTCCTTCCCCTTGAAGGGGAAGGAACCCTGCGCTTGAG
>ERZ1292623.861-Hain-H51-01um-R1-861-length-31014-cov-10_pt1 | contig 17115 bp, 21 predicted proteins | sample MGYA00564398_ERZ1292623 | MGnify/ENA primary metagenome ERZ1292623 (study PRJEB36523, sample SAMEA6512633) | groundwater metagenome | collected 2019-01-07 | study: AquaDiva: Metagenomics assemblies of 32 groundwater samples | reverse complement strand
TGTATGTATGGGAAGAATAAAGTCTACAATGATTAAAAGAACAGGGGAGCAGTTAGTGGAGCTGGTAGATGTTTTTACAGGCGATTTTGAGCAAAACAAAAAGTTTTTAAAGAATACAATGCCTTCTAAATCTATAAGGAACAAGGTAGCTGGCTATATTGTTCGACTTAAAAAAAGTAAAAACTAAAGATGGCTGAAGAGACAACTGGAAAGGTGGCACAAGAAGCTGATAAAGTTGACTTGAGAAAGGACAACGATAGTGTTATTTTTGTTGGGAACAAGCCTCTTGTGAATTATATAAGAGGGGTTATCATACAGTTTAATAAGTGGAATGCTCCTGAAGTAACAATAAAATCCAGAGGAAAGTTTATTTCTAAGGCAGTTGATGTTGCTGAAGTTTCCAGAAGGACGCTTCAGGCAAAGGGTGTTAAAATAAAGGGAATAAGCATTTCAAGCGAATCTTTTGAGAGCGAAGGAAAAAGGACAAATATATCTACTATGGATATTGTTCTTTCTGCTTAATCACCTATGCTTTTTAGTATAATTAATGATTTAAATCCTATTTTATTTTGGGAAATATGAAACTGGAGCATTTTATTGAATCTCAACAATTAAATGATGAATTGATACTTGAATTTTTTAAAAAGGCTGATGAATTAAGAAGAACTTCTGCTAAGGAGATTTATGGGCTTCTTGAGAGAAAGATTCTTTTATCTCTGTTTTATGAGCCTAGTACAAGAACGAGATTGAGTTTTGAGTCTGCGATGATTAGAATGGGGGGGAAGGTACTTACGACTGAAAATGCCAAAGAATTTTCTTCTGCTGTCAAGGGAGAGTCTTTGGAGGACAGTATTAGGGTTATTAGTAAATATACTGATTGCATAGTGATAAGACATCAAAATGAGGGGGCTGCTAAGATAGCTGCGAGCATCAGTTCTGTTCCAGTGATTAATGCCGGAGATGGCGGCGGGCAACATCCGACGCAAGCACTTTTAGATATTTATTCGATATACAAAGAGATTGGAAGGTTAGATAATTTAAAAATTGCTATGATAGGTGATTTGGAGCATGGAAGAACAGTTAGATCTCTTTCCTATATACTGGGCAAATACAAAAGTATTGAGATTATTTTTGTATCTCCAGAGGATTTAAGGATGAAGGAAGACATAAAAGATTATCTTGGAAGGCACAATGTAAATTTTCGAGAGGAAAGCGATTTGAATAAAGTTCTTCCTGAAGCTGATGTGGTTTACATGACCAGGATACAGAAAGAGAGGATGAATTTAGAGAGATATAATAGCGCGAGAGGGAAATACATTATTAATTCTGATAATTTTTGGCTTATAAAACCAAGTGCGCGATTGATGCATCCTTTACCGCATACAGATGAGATAGATCTTTCTCTAGAAACAGAACAAAACGACGAGAGAGTTGCTTATTTTAGACAGGCTGAAAATGGATTGTATATAAGAATGGCTCTTTTGAATTACCTGCTTGGCGATTAGACAGCATACTTAAAAACCTTCTAGTTCGTTATTTAGTTGGCTCTGTAGCTTAGTGGTAGAGCGCTGCTCTCATGAGGCAGAGGTCGGGAGTTCAATTCTCCCCAGAGCCATTGTAAGATTTATTAAGGAGAGTGATTTATTTGCCAGATGAAGAAAAAGAGGAAATTCAGCTATTCTGCTCTTGAGAAGATAATATTTTTTCTTAACGTGCTACTTGCTTTTTTGATTATTTTACTTTCCTATTTTTTAGTTTTGAGTGATTTTGGAAGGGCTTCTCTTTTTTTTGGTTTTGTAATGTTATTATTATGTGTTATATTAAGAATTGTCAGACGATGGTAGTCAGGGAGTTATTAATATCTTGTCGCCCTCTTTTCTTGGAATTACATGGATGTGGGCGTGTTTGATTACCTGCCCTGCTGGCTCGAGGTTGTTCATTAATATATTGAAACCGTCGCCCAATTTTTTTTCTAATAAGTTTGTGGCTATTTTTTTTGTTAACTCGATAAGTTCTGAGCTGAGCTTGTTTGGAATGTCTAGTATTGTTACATAGTGTTTTTTTGGCACTATTAATGTATGACCAGCTGTTCTGGGTTTGGCATCTAGAAACGCGATAAAATTGTTTGTTTCTGCTATTTTTTCTGCTTTTATGCTTCCATGAATTATCTTACAGAATACGCACTCTTTTTCTGATTTATTCATTTTGCAAATATTCCTCTATAGAAACTTTCTTTTAACAACTGCCTATTTACTTCTTCTTTTCTGAAGTTAAGAGAAAGGAATTTTTTTATTAAATATGCTTTTTCTTTTTTATTCGCGAGGGTTGCGCTTAACCTATCAATTTCTCTTGAAAACCTGCTTCTTTTTTTGTAGATTGTCATCGGTATGCGCGTAAAAAGAGATCTTGACAGATTTTTATCGTCTTTTATTCTTGCTATCACTGGTATTTCTGATGTTCTTTCTATTTCTTTTAATGTTAATTCGTAAAGAGGGTCGCGTATTTTGTTTATTATAATACCCTTGACGTTTTTCCCTCTTTGCTTTGCAATATGCGCTATTTTTAGGGAGCAGCTTAGTGTTGGATAGTCCGGAGTTGTAACCAAGAATAAATAATCTGAGGCGAGGATTGTAGAGAGGGATTCTTCGTTCAAACTTGGCGAGGAGTCTATTATTATAAAATCATAATTGTTTTTTATTCTTTGGAGTTTGTCTTTCAGCCTTAATGGGTTGATTAATTTATCGTATACATAACTTCCCGGGATTACGTCTACGCCATACCTATTATGAATTGCGCTTTCTATTCTTGCTTTTCCATCTATTGCCTGATGAAGTGTTTTCTCAGGCTGGATAATATCCATGTGCAGCCCTAAGTTTGGAGCAGAATAATTAGCGTCTATCAGAAGTGTTTTTTTCTTGTAATCATTTGCAAGAGATGAAGCGAGCGCTGCTGAAATTGTTGTTTTGCCAACACCCCCCTTTATTGAAATAATTCCTAATGTTATAACCATCTAAAAAGAAGATAGAGGGGTTTAAAACATTTTCTAATTTGACTTTTTGATGTGCTTAACTATAATTATTTGATTGTAACAACATTATGATTAATGACAGATAAAAGATGAATAGAAAGAATTAAAAGACTTTATTTATTAGCTTTCAAGGTAAAAGCACTTTAGAAGCTTATCCTGAAAGAATAAAATGCTTAATAAAGACTTAGCTCAATTAGCTATTGAAGTTGTTTGTGACTGCCAGGAGAAATGCAAAGATCCTGAAACCGGGTTAAATCCAGATTTTGGCTTGAGCTTTCATCTTGATAAAACAAAAGGAGTTTTGTCTGGTTCTTATACTCCTATTTTGAATCATTTAGGTTATGACTCTAATCATTATATAGTTTTTGGAGAAGGGCATATTGTGAAACCTTGGACAGATGAGGACTTCTGGAGGTTTTTAAAACAATCTTATGATGAGCAGAATGCACCAGATCCTTTATTAATTTCAGAAAATCAAAGTTTCAGGGCAGTTGTTGGAGGTTATCGCGCCGGGCAGATTATTTTTGCAGCAAAACCTAATTCTCCCTGGAATGATTTTAAAAGAAAAACAAAGATTCTTTCAGGGGGATCTAGACAAGGAAAAGAGGTTGTTCAAAGAAAAATGAAGAGACCTTGGCAGAACGCTCCCTTTATTCATAGTATTGATGGCTGCCCTTTTTGCAGAGATGAAACTGAACCTGGCGAGATTAGGGAGGGAGAACTTAGAGTTCTTAATAATATTCAAACTCCTTATGATTTTCATAAGCTTATTGTTCCAACACGCTATACTTATGAGAGAGGAAAAGATGCTAGTGAAGATTTCTTATATGACTCTTCAGGGTTCAATCAAGTTTTAGATTTATCTCAAAAGATTCTTGATGATAACAAAAAAGAAAGAGCATTATTCGGAGTTCATATAGGATTTCTTGGAGGCCAAAATCTGGCTCATTTGCATTACCATTTAACAGGTCTTGATTGAATTGCTCGCTGCGGCAAAAGGACGACTAATTCCGATTTGCTCTTGCTGCGCACATCCTCGCTGAAAGCTGCGGTGTTGCTCGCTGCGGCAAACGGAATGGACCTGCCGGGAATCGAACCCGGACCTCATCCATGCCATGGACGCATTCTACCATTGGACTACAGGCCCTGATTAAAAGCAGACCGATTTGGTTTAAAAACTTCTTTATTCAAGCAATAATAACAAAGCCATAATTAAAATTCCTGCTACAAATGCTATAAGCTGAAGTATTGATTTTGATATTCTTTCTGAGTTCTTGTGGAGTTCTGGAATCAGGTCAGAGCCAGCGATATAGATAAATCCGCCGGCAGCTATTGGCACTAAGATTAATTCTATATTATTTATTGAACTTCCTATCAGAAATGTTATTAGTGCTCCTAGAACTGCTATTAGTGCTGAAGCAAAGTTTAGGAGGAGCGCTTTAGCTTTTGAAAATCCGCCGTGAAGCAGGATGCTGAAGTCGCCTATTTCTTGAGGTATTTCGTGAAGTATGACTGCGAGAGTTGTTGCGATTCCTGCTTGAACTGAGACAATGTAACTTGAGGCTATGATAATGCCGTCGAGAAAGTTGTGGAGGGCGTCACCTATTAGATTTGTATATGCAAAAGGATGGATGTGCTCTTTTTCCAGGATGTTTCCGTGGCAGTGCTGCCAGTGGATTATTTTCTCCAGAAAGAAAAATATAATTATTCCCGAAAGGAGATAGAGCGAGGTGTTAATGTTGAAATTTGTTTTTTTTGCTATTTCAGGGAGAAGATGAATGAACGCATCACCGAATAATGCGCCGGCTGAGAAGCTTATAAGATAAATTAGAAATTTTCTCAGTCTTTTTTCATTTAAAGAGAGAGTTATAATTCCTATCAGCGAGATTAGACTAACTATAAAGACGCTGACTAAGGCATAGAGGAGCACAATGTTCGGCATTTTATTTCTCTAATGCGGAAATTCTTTTTTCATGCACGCCCATTTTATCTTGAATATTATCAATATTTCTTTTTAAATAATCTGTTCTTTTATACATTATTCCGATAAAACTCACAACTTTTTGATAGAATGCTCCCATCATGAATGTTATAGAGATTATTGGGATCAAATTTATCCATTCAGGAGTATTAATTAATCCAGTTAATTTGGCTATTATATATCCTATTAGTACTAACATCGCTATCCAAAATAAAATGTCCCATATATCTTTTTTTACCATGCTTATTTTTTAGAAATTCCTTTTTGATTTGAGAGCTTTATGGCGAAGTAATAAATTAGAGCTCCAATCCAGGTTGCTAATACAATTACTAAAATCCAAACTATTTTTTCGCTGTCGTTTCTGAAGTTTCTTTTTGCGCAGTCAATAATCATCCAAATCCAGAAGGCTGTTATTAATAATGCCAGTGCTACTATTAGCAGTATTATAATCACTAAAAACGGAAAGGCTATTAGCTCAAATGGACCGAATACCATTATACAAAAACTTTCCGCGAGTATTTAAATTGTTTTGTCATGCAACAAAAAGTGGACTTACAAACAATTTAAAAAGAAAAGTGTTACCGTGATATTATGAAGCGGGAGGAGCAAGAAGCGGATGTTTGGAACGATGTTTATAGAGTTGTTTTGAATACAGGAATTGTTTATGTTGGATGTGCAGCTATTCTTTCTTTTGACGAGCATAGGGGTTTTGCCGAGAGTTTAACTGCTGATGAAACTATTTTTTATACTTCTTTGTTTGGCTCCAGCTATGCTCTTTATAGAATGGGAAGAAGACATGGAAGGTGGATTTCTCGGAGATATTTTGGAAGAGACAGAGAAGAGTGATTTATTGGGTTAATTTTTTTAAGCTTGAAGGCATATTTATTTGACTCTTGTATTAATCAGCTTTCCTGCGTCTTTAAAGGAGACTTTATCTTTAATAAGTTTTTTTAGAGTTGCATGCAAATCATTGTGCTTTATTCTAATCTGCTCTGTTGTATCTCTGTCGCGGAGCGTTATTGTTTTGTCTTTTAGTGTTTGTTCGTCTATTGTAATACAGTATGGTGTGCCTATTTCATCGTTTCTTGAATAACGACGACCTATGCTACCTGATGTGTCAAAGAGAATGTTGAAATCTTCAAGCAATTCGTGGTAGAGCTCTTTTGATATCTCCAGCATTTCTCCCTTTGAGACTAGCGGGAAGATTGCTGCTTGATATGGGGCTAATTTTGGGTCTAAATGCAGGACAACATTCTCTCTTTTTTTATTGTATTCATAAGAATCCAAGAGGAATACCAGAAATGCGCGCTCTACACCGAGACTTGGCTCGCAGACAACATGGGGAGTTATTTTTCCGTGCTCTTCTATTATCGCCATAGTTTTTTTTGAATGCTTTTCATGCTGTTTTAAGTCGTAATCTGAACGGTTTGCGAAACCTTGCAATTCGCGCCATCCCATTGGAAATTTGTATTCTAAATCCCAGGTATCTGTTGCATAATGGCTTCTTTCTTCAGAAGTGTGCTGTCTTGCCCTAAATCTTTCTGGGTTTGCACCTAGAGAAAGAAACCAGCTGTATTCTAAGGCAAGCCAATATGCGTGCCAATCATTTTTTATTAAACCTTTTTTACATGCTTCTAAAATTTTCATTTTTTTAGTTTTTGCTTCTTTTTTCTGCATTTCTTCCGTATAGAACTCGATTTCAACTGAGCCTATTTCGTCAATATACGGGCATTTTTGCTTAGGATCAATAAAGTATTCAATTTCCATTTGCTCAAATTCCCGGCATCTAAAAAGAAATTCTCTCGGAGATATTTCATTTCTGAATGCTTTTCCTATCTGCGCAATTCCAAACGGGAGCTTTAATCTTGCATTTTCATGTATGAACTTAAAATTTGTAAAAATTAATTGCGCTGTTTCCGGTCTTAGGTAGGATTTTATTGAATCAGCTTTAATTGGGCCGACTTCGGTGGTAAACATTGGATTAAACTCCCCTTTGTTTAGGTATTCCCCTTTGCATTTTTCGCATTTAGCTTTTCCTAATTCGTGCTTGTCTATTTTTGTTTTGAAACCGCATTTCCTGCAAACTACTGCAATGTCAATGAAACTAGAAACATGCCCTGAAGCTTCCCAGACTTTTGGGTTTGTTATAATTGAGCCGTCAATGCCTACTGTATCGTCACGAGCGTGGACATGAAATTTCCACCATTCTCTTTTTATGCTGTTTTTTAATTCAACTCCTAGATGTCCGAAGTCCCAGAATCCACCTAAACCGCCGTATATTTCTGCTGAAGGGTAGACGAATCCTTTTCTTTTGCAGAATGCTGCAAGTTCTTCAATTGATATTTCATTTGAGCTCTCTTCTTTTTTGCTCATACATAAAGTTCGAATAACGAATATTTAAACTATTAGCTTTAGGTTTTATTTGGTTATTCCGCCCATTCTGCATACTGTTATTCCGCAGACAGGGCATTTACCCTTTGCTATTTTTGTGCCTTTTTTTGTTGTGGATTCAACAGGATCTTTTATTTCCCGCTGTTCTTTACATTTAACACAATATCCTTTTGTCGCCATTTTACTCCTCCGTTTTGTTTTATTGTATGAAAATACTGCTTATAAATGTATTGCGGAAAAGAAATTCTGCATGATTAAATTTAAAAGCGCCTTTTTTATGGTATATCATAATGGAAATCGAAAATAAGGTATGGTACGATAAACATTACAAGATAATGCTGTTAATTCCTGTATTGTTGTTTATTTTTTCTATCGGGTATTTGATTAACTTCCAGATAAAAAATGGAGATATTATTTATAAGGATGTTTCATTGACCGGAGGGACTACAATAACTGTTTTTGATGCTAATGTTAAAATAGACGAGATAAAATCTGCTCTTGAGAAAGATTTTTCAGATATTTCGATAAGAGAGATACTTGATTTCAGAACAGGGGCGCAGAAAGGATTTATTCTTGAAACAAAGGCGACAACAGAGAAGATAAAGCCGGCTCTTGAGGATTATTTGGGGTATGTTCTTAATCAAAATAATTCTTCCATTGAATTTTCCGGAGAGAGCGTATCGCTTGGGTTTTACAAGCAATTGAGATTTTCTGTTTTGATTGCTTTTTTACTTATGGCTCTTGTTGTTTTTTTAATATTCAGGACATTTGTGCCAAGCGCGGCTGTTATTTTTGCTGCTCTTGCTGATATAACTATGACTCTTTTTGTTGTTGACATTTTTGGGATAACGCTTTCTGTTGCTGGAATTGTTTCTTTTTTGATGCTTATAGGATATTCTGTTGATACTGATATTCTGCTAACGACGCGGGTTTTGAAGGGAAAGGAAGGAAGTGTAAATGAAAGAATCTATGGTGCTTTTAAGACTGGGATGACAATGACTTTGACTGCTATTGCAGCTATATCTGTTTCCCTTTTCTTTGTTTATAGCGCTTCCGGCACTTTAAGGCAGATGTTCACAATTATTCTTATTGGCTTGTTTTTTGATATGATTAATACATGGCTAACAAACGCATCTATAATAAAATGGTATGCTGAAAAGAAGGTGAAGACATGAAAATATCATTCAGAGTTATAATTTTGATAATCGCTTTGTTTATTTCGCTTTTAGCAATAAAACCGAGTTTTGAGAAGGGAGTTGTTGTTAAATCAGTTAATGCAGATTCTTCGCTATACGAGCAGGGACTAAGAAGCGGAGAAATAATCAGCACAATTAATAGAGAGGAGGTAAGAAGTATAGATGATTACGCGAGAATTATGGAAAATCTTTTTGCTGATGAAAAAGAAAGAAGGGTAGACATATCAACAAAGTCCGGAGAATATACTCTTCTTACAAACAGCACCTTGGATATTAAGATAGAAAAAATTCCCAGCACGAGAATACAAACTGGGCTGGATTTAAGGGGCGGTTCGAGAGCTTTAGTCAAGCCGGAGTTTTCAATTAGCGACGGGGAATTGCAGGATCTTGTTGAGACAAGCAGAAATCGTTTTAATGTTTATGGATTATCTGATGTTAATATAAAAGGTGTTAGTGATCTTTCTGGAGAGAAATATATGCTTGTTGAAGTTGCCGGCGCCAGTCCTGAAGACATAGAAAAACTGATAGCCCAGCAAGGGAAGTTTGAAGCTAAAATAGCCAATCAAACTGTCTTTGAAGGAGGTGAGAAGGATATAGGCGATGTCTGCAGGAATGATGCAAGCTGTTCTTCTGTAACAAGCTGTTCTCCTGCTGAGGGAGGAGGATTTTTCTGCAACTTTGCTTTTGCAGTTTATTTGAAAGAGGAAGCTGCGCAGAAACATGCAGCAATAACTTCTAATCTTTCTCTTGATAATACCGGACAGTATCTGAGCGAGAGCATTTATTTATATGTAGATGATATAGAAGTTGATTCTCTTTTAATAAGTAGTGAGCTTAAGGGGCAGGTTGCAACCCAGATTTCTATTCAGGGTTCTGGAAGCGGATTGACAAGAGAGGAGGCTATTAAAAACACCAGAGAGTCAATGAACAGATTGCAGACAATTTTAATTACCGGCAGTCTGCCTTATAAACTCTCTATTGTGAAACTTGATACTATTTCTCCTTTACTTGGGAGGGATTTTGTTTCATTGATATTAATGGCTGGTTTGGCTTCTATTGTAGCTGTTTCTTTGATAGTGTTTGTCAGATACAGGAGAATAAAAGCTTCTTTGGCTCTGCTTTTAACTTCCTTTTCCGAGCTGGTTATAATCTTAGGAGTTGCTTCGCTGATACGCTGGAATCTTGATTTGCCTTCGATTGCAGGCATTTTAGCTACGATAGGCACTGGAGTTGACCAGCAGATAGTTATTATGGACGAAGCAGAAAGATCCAAAACGCTGAGCATTAAAGAAAGAATGAAAAGAGCTTCGTTTATTATCCTCTCTTCTTATTTTTCTTTGGTTGCCGCAATGCTTCCTTTATATTGGGCAGGCGCAGGATTGTTCAAGGGTTTTGCCCTGACTACAATAATAGGAATCACCTCAGCAATACTAATAACTCGCCCTGCTTTCGCAGACATAATTAAAAGAATGGAATTAAAGGGATAAAGTCTGCTCCTGCTTATTCCCTAGATACCATTCAATTGTTTTTCTCAATCCCTCATCAAAAGAAGTTCTTGCTTCGAAGTCAAATTCATGCTTTGCTTTTGAAGTATCAAGACATCTTCTCGGCTGTCCGTCTGGCTTTGTTGCGTCCCAGTTTATATTTCCTTTGAAATTCATTATGCCTGAGATTTTATATGCGAGATCTCTTATCGAGATTTCTTTTCCTGAGCCGAGATTTATAGGGAGACCTTTATCGTATTTTTCAGTAGCCAATACAACTCCTTCTGCTGCATCTTCAACATAAAGAAATTCTCTTGACGCTTTTCCTGTTCCCCAAAGCGTTACATCCTTTTGTTTATTTGAGATTGCCTCATCGAATTTCCTTATTAGAGCGGGGATTACGTGCGACCTAGAAGGATCGAAATTGTCGCTTGGACCGTATAAATTGACAGGAAGCAGGTAAATTGAGTTGAATCCATATTGTTTTCTGTATGCCTGGGATTGAACTAAAAGCATTTTTTTTGCCAAACCATAGGGTGCGTTTGTTTCTTCTGGATATCCCTGCCATAAGTCTTCTTCTTTAAAAGGGACAGGAGTTAGATTTGGATATGCGCAAATTGTTCCAACAGCGACAAATTTTTTGATTTTATTAATTCTTGCCTGCTCTATCAACTGAGTTCCCATGATTAGATTGTCATAAAATAACACTCCTGGATTCTCCATGTTATAGCCAATACCGCCGACGTTGGCCGCGAGATGAATAATTGTATCTGCAGAAAAATCTTCCAGCATTGTCTTTATATTTTCTTCTTTTCTTAAATCATAATCTCTGCTTCTTGGAACAAGCAGGTTTTCTTTTTGAATTCCTCTTTTAATTAATTTTTCAACTACGAATTTTCCGAGGAAACCTGCTCCGCCTGTGACAATTATTTTTTCAAGCATTTTAGTATCTTAGAGTATTACTTTTTACACTATCGTAGTCAGATTTTACCATTAAACTGACTAATTTACTGAATTTAATTTTAGGATTGAAATTGAGTCTATCTTTGGCTTTTTGATAGTTTCCCTGAAGGACGTTAACCTCTGAGGGCCTGAAATACCTTGGGTCTATTTCAATTATTGTTTTATTAGTCTTGCTGTCAATGCCTTTTTCATTAACGCCTAGGCCTTCCCATTTGAGGTCTATACATAAACTTTTACAAGCTTCTTCTATGAATTCTCTTACAGAGTGAGTTTCTCCTGTTGCGATAACATAATTGTCCGGCTTATCTTCTTGAAGCATTGACCACATGTATTTAACGTACTCCTCGGCAAAACCCCAGTCTCTTTTCGCGTCTAAATTTCCCAGATACAGCTTTTCTTCTCTACGTAATTCTATTTTAGAAAGCCCGAGAGTAATTTTTCTAGTAACGAAAGTCTGCCCTCTTCTTGGAGATTCGTGGTTAAATAAAATTCCATTGCATGCGAAGATATTGTGCGCGTCTCTGTAGAGATTGGTTATGTTAAAAGCAGCGACCTTTGAGAGGGCATAAGGGCTCTGAGGAATAAACTGGGTTTCTTCGTGCTGGGGGGGCGGTGAAGAGCCAAACATTTCAGAGCTTGCGGCATTGTAAAATTTTATCGGCAATTTTGAATTTTTTATCGCCTCGAGCATTCTTAAAGTTCCTGATGCATTGACATTAAAAGTGTATTCCGGCATGTCAAAGCTGACTCTGACGTGAGATTGGGCTCCTAAATGGTAGACTTCTTCCGGCTTGACGTGATTTATTATTCTTTCGAGATTTCCGGTATCTGTAAGGTCGCCATAATGAAGGAACATTCTTGTATTGTTGATGTGAGGATCACGATAAAGATGGTCTATTCTATCAGTATTAAATGTGCTTCCTCTTCTAATTATTCCGTGAACTTCGTATCCTCTTTCTATCAGGAATTCTGTTAAGTAAGAGCCGTCCTGCCCTGTTATTCCGGTTATTAGAGCTTTTTTCATTAAAATCAGTATTAGTCTGGGCTTTAAAAGAATTTATATACTATTTTGGAGAGGATAGTGAATGTTACCCAGATGGCATATTTTTTTTGGAGCAGTATTCTCTTTGGTATTGTGGTTTTTTATCAGAGATATTAGTTTGATAAATCTTGCTTTAGTGTTTCTTGCTTCTGTTCTTATAGACTTTGACCATTATGCGGCTTCTGTTATTAAAACCGGGAGGTTGAGTTTAATTCGTTCTTTTGATTATCATAAGAAAAATGAGATAGAGGCGAGAAAGGATATTGCCAGAGGAATTAGAAGAAAAGGGGATTTTCATTTGTTTCATACAATAGAATTTCATTTGATTTTGGGAATACTTGGACTTTATTGGAAGGGATTTTTTTATATCTTTATTGGGATGGTTTTTCATTCTTTGCTAGACATTGTTTCAATGGCTCAGGAGGGTTCTTTGCATAGAAGGGAATACTTTTTCTTTAACTGGCTTAGAGAGACTTTAGCAACTAGATAAAACTGACAAATCCTTTTGCCAGCAGTAAAAATGCCGGGAGCCAGAGCATGATTGAGGGAAGGCTGAAAAATATTGATAATATCAAAATAAGAGAGGAAAAAATATCAACAAAACTTAATATGTCTCCTAAGAGAACAAACATTCCTTTTAACAATAATAATCCTGCGCAGAAAAGGAGATATGGCATTATTACATTGATACCAAAAATTAACATTAGGAAAGCAATTGCGGCAGCTATATCAATTCCCCCGAGGATTTTTACTAAGAGCATATAAAGACCCAAAAAAGTAGATTAATAAATTTTATTGCGTTTTAGTTTTTTGTATTTCTCTTTATAATTATTATAAGGAATATTAGGAGAACTATTAAAATAACGAGAGAATAGAGAATCCACATACCTTTCTGTTCTTGTTTAGCTGCGCTGTCTTTATTTTTTTCAGAGCCACTTATGCTTTCTGAGTCTGAAATATCACTTGTTATTTTTATGATAACAGGTATTTCTTTTCTTGAGCTTGAATCCTCAATAAAAATTCTTCCCGGATAGATGCCTGCTTTAACTGCTTCTGAAGCTGTAAAATCTATGGCTATCTTTCTTTTTTCTTCAGGTTCCAGGTTGAATTCAGCTTCTTTTATATTTATGAAATTTGTTAGAGCATCTGAACTTATTTTAATGTTTAAAGCAATTGCCTTTGGGTTAGTTATTGTTATATGCTCGGTTTTTGTTTCTCCTGATTTCAAAGATATTCTTATTTCTTCTTTATCAACAGAGAAATAATTTAATGACGATGGACCGCCGCCACCGCTACTACCACTACTACCACTACTGGTTGAAGTTGATGTTGTTCCGCTTTCTGATGCAGAACTTGCTTCTTCTATAGAGTAAGTTGTGAAATGGGTAACGTTAAATGATAATTCTCCGTTTGTATAGTAGTTTTGAACACAGATTGACGAGGGGCAGGTTTCGCCATCCCTTTTTATCACAGGGCTTGTCTCGCTCAGGCCATAAAACAATAAGGTTGCACTTACATTGAAATTAGTCAGAGCAGTTGAGTTTAAATAAATTATTCTGGACGATATATTTATATGCTCGTCAATATCCAGAAGGTTGTCATTTATATTTGAGTCGTCTGTAAAGTTTATTGGGACATTAAATTTAATTTTCCCATAAGAAAAGTCTTCAAGAAAAATTCCGCTTAGGTTTTGTATTTCTTCGTGCGAATACTGTGCAAAAGAGGTTGAATTTTTATTCTGACCTATAAATTTAGAATATGACACGTTAAAAGTGCTGTAGTCTATAGAGAAAGTCACATTCTTTTTTGTTACATTTCCAGCTGAGTTGTTCGCAAACACATAAATAGTTTTAGCTCCGGTCGAAGTATTAAAATAATTCCCGACTGTTTTATTAAAAGTTGTATTCGCTCCTTCATTGATATTATACCATACGTTATCGCCGTTTGTTGTTACTTGTAATCTCAGAGATACATTGTTCCAATATGTATTATTTTGCGGATAAATTATTGTTAATGTTGGAGGACCTGTAACTACAATTGTAACAGAGGCAGTTACTGTTGTTACCTCTCCTGTGACTGTTTCTCCTGTAATTGTCTGAGAGCTTGCATTATCAAGGCAATTAAATAAAACAAACACTGCTAAGACTATTAATAAAAGTTTAGACATCTCTTTTTTCATTGTTAATGAGAACAGAATAAATATTTAAAACTATTGAGTATTGTCGGAGTTGTATGTCATTTTCTTGATTATTACTATTATAGCGATTAGAGCGAGTATTATTGATATGAACAAAATGAAAAGCCACTCTTTTGTTATTGGCGCATTTTTTTGTATTTCAGTTGTTTCAGGTGAGAGATTAGGATCTATGCCGATAATGACTGGGAAGGATTTTCCAACTTCACCTGCTATCTGAATCATTCCCCCTTCTTCCTGGGAGATTTGCTGGAATGAAACAGAAACAATATATTTGTTGTTATTTACACTATTTGGAATTTCTATTTTTAGGTTTACTTTGTTGTCTTTAGTTCCTGCAGGAACTAAGTAATCTAGATTTTGGTCTGTTAATCTTGCTATTTCCGTGCCGTTTGTTATTTTCGCACGTAATAATATATCCGCGCTCCCAACCATGTTTTGGAGCGTTAAAGTTACATCTGCAGACTGTTCTTTGTCGAGGTAAAGGGGCCTTTCATTCCAGTAGGGAGAATCTACACCAAACGCAGAGAGCATAGAGATAGAGAGAATAGTTATAACTAGAGCTAATGCTAAATTCTTTTTTGTTCTTTTTTGTATCATTTTAACTTATTGCTACCACCCAGGCTCCTTCAAGCTCTGAAGAATATGACTGGGGGCTTATTGATGTGTTAAGCTCTTCAAGGCAGAAATATAACTGCTCTTGTCCAGTGCTTCCTATGTTAGTGGAATGATTTCCTCCTGCAAGTATTGAGCCAGTCACGCCTGTTGCTGTTCCATTTACCATTTGCGTTCCTGAAGTGCATGCGTCACTTGTATGTGTTGTGAAATTACCTGCGCGAATCATATCGGTGGTAGTTACTTCACCTCTTAAATTATATGCCTTGACTGTAACTGCTCCCGATGCGATGTCGTCGTTGCAGGTATTATTTAGAGTTATAGGGTCGTTATTTGAAAGTGTATCTACGTCTGTAACTCCAAGAGAAGGCCAGGTTAATGCCAGCGGGCTCATTATCATACAGGTTGACTCACTTAAAGTAAAGCCAGTTGTGGCATTCTCTGCTCTGTTACTGCTGTTATCCTTGATTGTTACGTTTATTCCCCAGTCTCCTGCTCCGTCAAAATACCAGAGCTGGACTGTGCAGTTAAAAATTGAAGATGTTGAATCTATCGCTTCATTGAATACGCAAGAGGAATTTGCTCTTGAGCCTTCTCCGCTTCTGTTGAATTTTGCTGTTGCGCTGGTGACATTTATTGTGCCTGCGCCGTCAGTGTCTCTTGCTGTAAAGTTAAATTTGACATAAGTTACGCTATTTTCTGTAACGCTCTTCGCCGGAATAACACTCACGTTAGTTATTACCGGGTTTGTGCCGACTGTTATATTCAACGTGGTTGTATTTGTTGCGCTGTATCCTGTTATTCTCGCTTTAAACCAGTCAGAAAAACCTGCAGACACTAAGGAAATTGCCAAGAAAAATACTAGAAAAGAAATTCCAAGAATAATTATTTTTTTCTCCATGCTCTTTTTAGTTTTTTACTTCCTCTATTAGATATCTTTATATTTTTAAATATATCTTTAGTGTGCCCCTTGTTTTTTTATTGCCCGAGAGTAGAGAGTCCATGTATTCCTTTGATCTTTGTTAAGTATTTTAGATATTTCCGCGTTAGTCATACCTTTGTTTCTGAGATAATAAACAAGTGATTCCAGCACACTCAGCTTTCTGTCCGAGAATATCTCAACCGGCACTATTTCTCTCTCTTTTGCAACAATTTTTTCTTTCATCTTGCTCTTTGCGTTGCGGTAATTTATACCTACTGTTCTTTGGTCGCGGCTTAGAAGTTCTGCTATCTTGCTTAATTTTAATTCTTTGTTTTCTTTTAAGTATTTAGTTAAGGATTCTGCAGGGCCTATATTCTGCTTGAATATTTCTATAGGGACTGTGATTTTCTTAATTGAAATTATTTCTTGTTCATGGGATAATTCTTCTAGGTCAATGTTATATTCTTCTTTTAGCTTCTTATCAAGAATTTCAAGAATGCTGGTGTTATATTCCTCTTTTAGTTTCTTATCAAGAACCTCTAAAAGCTTCTTCTTCTTTCTTCTAATTCTGAATGCGGCAAATAATATTGTTACTGTCCAGGCGCCGCCTTCGCCAGTTGAGTACGATTGGGGTGTTATGTCTGGGTTCATTGCTTCCAGACAGACATATAACTGCTCCTGCCCTGCAACGCCGTTGTTTAGGGAGTGATTTCCTGCTGCGAGTAATGCGCCGGATACACCTGTTGAGGTTCCATTTACCATTGTTGTGCCTGAATTGCATGAATCAGCAGTATGCACACTGAAGTTGCCTGCAAAGATAGCGTCAGTCAGCACTTGTTCTCCAATAAGATTAATTGCTTTAACTTTTACATTTCCTGAATCTATATCGTCGTTGCAGGTGTTATTCAACGCTATAGGGTCGTTATTTGAAAGAGTGTCTATGTTTGTAATTGCAAGAGAAGGCCAGGTCAATGCCGGCGGACTCATCACCATGCAGGTTGATTCACTTAAAATAAATCCAGTTGTTGAGTTTTCTGCTTTTCCTCCGCTTAAATCTTGGATTGTTACATTTATCCCCCAATCTCCTGCTCCGTCAAAATACCAGAGCTGGATTGTGCAGTTATAGACTGCAGAATTAGAATCTATATCTTGAGATTGTGTGCAAGAGGAATTTGTTCTTGAGCCTTCTCCGCTTCTATTGAATTTTGCTTGAGCAGTATTATCATCTAGATTATTAACTCCACCAGCATAGAAAGCTGTGAAGTTAAATTTAACATAGGTTACGCTATTTTCTGTAAC
>ERZ1292623.2336-Hain-H51-01um-R1-2336-length-17119-cov-8_pt1 | contig 17119 bp, 23 predicted proteins | sample MGYA00564398_ERZ1292623 | MGnify/ENA primary metagenome ERZ1292623 (study PRJEB36523, sample SAMEA6512633) | groundwater metagenome | collected 2019-01-07 | study: AquaDiva: Metagenomics assemblies of 32 groundwater samples | reverse complement strand
AATAGATAATTAAAATGAGACAAGAAACCTTACTTAAAATTATAGGATTAATGAGAAAAAACATTAATTTAGGGCTAACCATATCTCAGATTTCTAAATTACTAAGAATAGGGTATGTTCCTGCATATAATCACATAGGTGAAATGGAAAAAGAAGAGATTATAAATGTATCTAAAATAGGCAATTCTAAACAATGCAAATTAAATTTAGAAAATCAAAAAACAAGACATCTTCTTCAGGAACTTGATATAAGAAGAAAAGATGATTTATACAAAAAAAATCCAAAGATTAAGCCTGTTATTGAAACTTTAATATCAAAACTAAATGAGAAGTATATCTCTGAATTATTATCAATTATTTTATTTGGGAGCTATGCAAAAGGAACAGCAAATAAACAGTCTGATATTGATTTAATGTTCATAGTAAGTGATTTAAAGAATGAAGATCTAAGAGAAGGAATAGAAAGAGAATGTGCAAGTTTCCAATACTCACATAACATTAAAATTAGCCCATTAATAACAAATATAGGGGAATTTAAAAAAATGTTAAACTTAAAAGATCTAAATGTTGGAAAAGAAACGAAAGAGTCTGGAATTTCATTATATGGACATGAATTATTCTGGAGAGTGGTATCATGAAAGACAGAAAAACAATACTAAAGAATCAAATTGAAAGTTATTTGAAAAAAGGACAACTTCTTAAGGAAGAAGAATATAAAAAATTAGAAAAATCCTATCTAACAAAAGCAAGAAAGAATTTCAGTATCGCAAATCTTATGATTAATATTTCTGATAAAGAAGAGTTAAGGAAAATGCTTAATCTTGCAAGTGACTTTGAAATGTATGATTGGGTGATAATTATTTCCTATTATGCAATGTATACTTCTGCATTATCAGCATTAGCAAAACTCGGTTTTAAGTCAAGGAGTCATGCTGCAACAATCATAGTTTTAGAATTAAACTATGTTGATGAACAAAAGAAAAATGGAAAAAGTTTAGAATATAAAGATATTCATAAACTTGCAAAAGCTTATAGTTTGAGTGAGCAATTGATAATAAAATTAATGGAAGCTAAAACAAAAAGAGAAACTGCTCAATATGACGCAACCCCTAGCATTACAAAAGAGATGGCAAGAAAAGCATTAAGTGATGCTGATGAATTTATTACAAAGATTGAGGAGATTCTTGCTTAATCTGCATTAAAACTCAAAGACTTTTTGATATTTGCAATCATATGTCTGTTTTTATCTATAGTTATCTTATAAAAAGAAGATATAGAAGTCCGACTTCTAATTGAAATTTATTAAGTATTCCCTTAGGTTTAATTAATGCATTAGCAAAAAGCTTAAAAATACTCATTTTCTATTAATATATTATGGATGATTTATTAAAAAATGCTAAGGAATTCCTTGAATCTGGGGAAGAAAATATTAAAAATAAAAGATATAATGCTGCAGCTTCAGATTTCTTTAAAGCAATAGTTATTTTATGTGATTATTTAATTTATAATGAGATTAAAATTCTTCCTAAAAATCATAATGAAAGATTTTTATTATTAAAAAGATATTTTATAGATATTCATGATGGTGTTTCTAAATTATTCAAAGTTTATGTAGATTCTTATAATTTGCGGTTAAATTTAGAAGATGCTCTTAAAATAAAATCTTATGCTTATGGACTTAAAAAATATACAGAAATTAAAAAATAGTTTAAATGAGATAATTAAAGATAAACGTGTTTTAGATGTGATCTTATTCGGATCCGCTGTAAAAGGAAAAAGAAATTATAATGATTTTGATATCGCTATTGTTATTAAAGACAAAACATTTACTATTGACTTTAAAAAGTTTAGTAATGAACTTCATTTTAGTATTATTAATATAGAAGATTTTTTTCTTAATCATATTTCCCTTGTTAATACTATTTTTAGAGAGGGATATAGTGTTAAGTATAATAAGCTGTTTGCAGAGTTATTTAAATTTTCAAGTAAAGTTCTTTTTTCTTATGAATTAAAAACCCTTAGTAATTCTGATAAAGTCAGATTAGCTACTCTTTTTCATGGCAAAAATGCAAAAGGATTAGTAGAGGAGAATGGCGGTACATGGATTTCGAGGCAAGTTTTTTTAATACCACCAAATTATGAAAAGCTTTTTGAAGATACTTTTAATAATTTCAACTGTAAATATAAAAAATCTTATATATTAATACATTAATAAAAAATGATAAAAAAAACTAAAAATAATAATATATTAAAATATAGGGCTGTTAGACAGCTCATTAAACAAAAGAAAATGAAAATAAATCAAGAGTCTTTGGATGAACTTAATAAATCAATTTTTTCTTTAGTTAGTGATATTGTTGAAAATTTGGATTATAATTTAAAAATTAGTGGCAAAAAGTCTATTAAAACTAATGATATTATAAAAGCCTTTGATCAATTAAAAAAAGATGAGAAATATAGAGAAATTTAATTTTAGATTTTATATATTAAACTTATTTTACTTTTTTAAGATTTAGACTAATGAAGCTAGGGTGATATTATGAATTTTTGATAGAAAGATTTATATAATAGTTATACATATAAGTTATACATGGCAATTGAGGTTAAAACTAAAAAATGGGGAAATTCAATAGGAGTAATTATACCTATGGAAACAGCAGATAAATTAAATATTAAACCTGAAGAGACAATTGTTATAGAGATAAATAAAAAAGAAAATGTGCTAAAAGAGTTATTTGGAGCTATGAAATCTAAGAAACCTACTGAACAAATGTTAAAAGAGGTTAGAAAAGAACTTGAGAGTAAATGGTTGAAATAAGAAAACTTTTAGATACATATGCATTGATTGAAATTGCAAAACAAAATGTTAAATTTTCAGAATATTTAAACTCAAATTTTGCTATAACAGATATAACTTTGGCAGAATTTTATTTTGTGCTTTTAAGGGAAGATGGGGAAAATTTTGCAGATTATTGGTTCAAGAAATTGGAGAGATATTCTTTACAAGTTTCAAAAGAACTTCTTAAAGAAGCAATAAAATTTAAATACGAAAATAGAAAACAGAATATATCATTTTTTGATGCAGTTGATTATATTTTTTCTGTAAAAAATGGTTATTATTTTGTTACAGGTGACAAAGAATTTGAGAATATGAAAAATGTTGAGTTTAAGAAAAAATAAACTAAGATTTATTTTTATTATTAGATTTTATATATTATAATTATCTTATTTTTAACTCAACCGAAATATTTATAAATTAACTAAAGTTATATATATCTATAACTTAGGTTGATTACTATTAATTGATAAAATGACAGAAATTCCATTAGTTTTGAGATTGAAGAAGGATTCACATAAAAAGATAGCTGAAGCTCAGGATATTTTAGTTAAAGAAATTTACAAATTTTTTAACAATGCTGTTCTTCATGGTGGAACTTCTATTTGGAGATGCTACAATGGAAATAGATTTTCTGAAGATGTTGATTTTTATTTAAAGAGGGATTTAAGTAAAATTGGACAGTTTTTTGATAGCCTCGAAAAAAAAGGTTTTGTTGTTGAAAAGAAAAAAATAAGTGAAAATAGTATTTTTTCTACACTTATATTTGAGAGAACAAATGTTCGATTTGAAGCTGTATTTAAAGATAAAATTGGAATCTTAAAAGAATATGAATTGTCTGACGGAAATTTTATTAATATTTACACTCTTTCTTCTGAACAATTAATAAATGAAAAAGTTGATGCATATTTAAAAAGAAAAAAAATAAGAGATGTATATGATATTTTCTTTTTGATTCGTTATGTTTCTGATTTTAAACTAATAAAGGTAAAATTAAGATATTTAATAGATAATTTTGTTATGCCCATTGATAAGGGTGATTTAAAAATTCTAATTTTAGAGGGAATTGTTCCAAGTATAGAAGATATGATTAATTATATTAAGAGGTATTTATAAAATGGGAGAAAAAAAGTACTTAGATAAAGTATCGGCTTTATTTGAAAAAAGCCCTGTTGTTGATTATAGTTCTATTGAAAGAATTGTAAAAGACAAAAACCACCATAGCTTGTATGCTAAACAATTAGTCAGAAATTTAATTTTAAGTGGTAAAATTAAAAGAATAACTAAAGGATATTATACAAACAAAGGCAATTATCAATTAATTATATTCTGTTTTAAACCTTCTTATTTTGGGTTACAAGACGCTTTAAGTTTCCATAATATTTGGGAGCAGGAAACAATTCCAGTAATATTAACTACTAAAAAAGCGAGGTCTGGAATAAGAAAAGTATTTGGAAAAAATATTATGATTAGAAGAATTGATAAAAAGTATCTTTTTGGGTTTGATTATTTTAAGGATAATCAGTATTTTTTCCCATATTCTGATATTGAAAAGACATTAATCGACCTTGTTTATTTCAGGCAGAAAATTGATAGAGAAACTTTGATTGAAATAAAAAATAAAATTAATAAAGAAAAACTTAATTTATACCTTAGAAAGTATCCAAAACAGATTAAAGAGAGGGTTAATTTGTTAATATCAAAATGAAAAAAATAATAACTGCTAAATTAAAGGAGATTAAATGAAGCTAGATAAAAAAAAGATATTTATAGCTGTTGTTTTTATAACAATTGTTCTAATGCTTATACAGATAGAAATTGTAATTCATAGAAATTATGCTCCTGAAAGTTTGCTTATAAGAGTAAATGCCCCAAAAGGTTTGCCTCAGGAAAATGCTACATGTAAAGCAGATATAGTTTCTAACCAAATAAATGTTAATGATAAGTCTCTCAAAGGGTTAAATAGTATTTATGATTTTGTTGATGCAAATACTTGGAGTTATAAAAATGGAGATAAAGGCTTTTATTTATTAGAAACAAATTTTAGTAATTATCAAGGAGAATTTGAAATTAAAATTGTTTGTTATTCTCCAGGATATTCAGGAGTTTCTTATACTGTTATTAATAATACAAATATGCCATGTGAACTTAGAGATAATGGGAAATTTTTAGTTTGTTAGAATGAAATAGTAAAATATATAAATACATACACGTACGTGTATGTATGGCTACAAAAACAATCTCAATTACAGAGGAAGCATATAAGAGACTGGCTAATTTAAAGAAGGAAAACGAAAGTTTTTCTGAGATAATTGTAAGAGTTACTGGCAGGGCTAATCTAAAAGATTTTTTTGGGATTTTATCAAAAGAATCTGGTGAAGAGCTTGAAAAGAATATTATGGAATCTAGGAAGAGACATAGAATCCAAAGAAAGAAAAGAATAGAAGATATTTCAAGAAAGCTTAGGGGAGATGAATAATGGTGTGCTTGGATACATCTTTTGCTATTGATATTTTGAGAGGTAATGAAAAAGCAAGAAAAATTTTAGATTCATTGGTTTCAAATAGGGAGAGTGTTAGTATAACAACTCCCAGTATAATGGAGCTTATTGGAGGGTTGTATTCAAGCCCAAAATTAAAAAAAGAAAAAGAAGAAATTATGGCATTTGTATCTTCACTTATTGTTCTTTCATTTGATTTAGAAAGCTCTTTTCTTGCAGGAGAACTTGAACTGGATTTAATTATTAGGGGAGAAATTATACAGCCCGAAGATATTATGATAGCATCTATTGCCATGGGAAATAATGAAACTTTAATAACAAGAAATACGAAACATTTTGGAAAAATTTCCGGGTTAAAAATTAAAAGCTATTAGTCCGTTAGTTTTACCTTATATAAATATGGACCTTTTTCATAAATAGGTTCTAAGGAATCACAATTTTGTATAAAATTTGATATTAAGATATATCCATTTGCCTTTCCTTGAGTATAATCTAAATATTCTTTACTATACCGGTCCATAATTTCTTTTTTTCTTTTACAAGAAGCATAAATGAGTTCATTATTAATGTTAGGAAATCCTCCCCCTAAATTCGCTCCAATTATGCCTAAAATTTTTCCTTGAGTTATAGGGTAAACAGCATGTGAAATATAACTATCTGCAATAATAATTGTTCCATTATGATAATTATTTTTTATAAACTGAAGTGCATCATAAGTTTTATCATCAATAATATGTGGCGGGTTTAAAGGATTTTTAAAAATAAAATAGTAATTTGCTAGTATCAAGATTAAAATAAGAGATATTGTTAATAATTTAATATAGCCTATATTTTTATAATTTTTATTAAAATAATTTATTGTACTATTAAATATAAAAACAACACCCATTCCTGCTAAAATTGTCAATCCTATAAGATAAAATACAAAAAGTCTTGCAAATGGAACTAATATATTAAATTTAAAAATATAAAATAAATATATCTGGATTATTGAAAATAAAAGCCAGTATAGAATAATTTTATTTTTATGTTCTTTTATTATCGACCATAATCCTAGGAAAGCAAAAATGCTTGGAATTATCCCAAAGAAAAATATGGGAGAGTATTTTGCTTTTATTGGTGTCCATGTATCTGGAAAAATGAAATATTTTGTTAGATTTAAGTAAATCATTAGAACTATTGATATAATTATAGTTATTGCGGATAAAATTGCAAAATATGTTAAAAAATGTCTTTTTTTAAGATTAAATTTCTCATGCATTTCGTGGTTAGTGGATAAAATATATAGAAATATAACTCCCGCTAAAAAAGTCAGTGTGGGTGGGTATGTCAGTATTGTTATTAACACTGTAATTATCAAATAAATTAAATATTTATTTAGCAGATTATTTTTTTCATTGTTTCTGGAATTTTCCCATTTATAAAAAAAGATGAATGATAGCAAAAGAAGAGTTATGCCCATAGTTAATGGCAGGAAATAGTTATGTACAAGCAAGTCTCCTGTGCTTTTTATTGTGCCATAAAATAAAACAGATAATAAAGCAGAATAGTAATTCTTAAACCAGAGCATTACTAAATAAAATAAAAGTAAGCTATTGATTATCATAAATAATATTATAAAATATTTATAGTATAAAACTGGTTCACCTGGAATAACTAGAAAGGTTGCTGCTAGGAAAAAATGAAATCCTGATTCAAGGTTAACAACTTTCTCAGGATATGCAAGATATGGGTTTGTGAATGGGAACTTATGTTCATTTACAATGTGTTTACCAAAAGATATATGGTTATACTCGTCAGTTAATAATGGATAAGGATAATTGAAATGCGGTTGATATGCTAAAAGAATATTGATAAGAATTACTAAGCATAATAGGGTTATTTTCATCCACTTTTTCATGTTATGAAGTGGGGAGGTTATTATATAAAGATTTTTGAATGTTAATAATTTAAACTTGAAGTTAATTATTATAAAATTTATAAATATATGATATTAAATCTGAATTATAATTATTTAATTAGGTAAATATTATATGAAATAACTTAGGTAAAATTATACTTTTACTTATCTTATCTCTTTGCCATTTTATTTTTATAATCTTTTTTGAATCAAATAAATGGATGATGATAATTTGATAGAATCTTGAATATTATATCTATATTAATGAATTAATATTTTTACACTTTTTTATTATAAGATATCATAATAATTAACTTTTTTAGCCTTAAAATTAAAAAATCAATTTAATTTATATTTTTACTTGAATATGCCCATGTTAAGTTGCCGGGTTTATTTTTCATTGTGGATATTTTTATAAATAGTTATTGTATTTCATTATTATGGTAAAAGAGGTTTCAGTTGTTATTCCTTGTTTAAACGAGGAAAAAGGAGTTGGAATTTGTATCAGAAAAATCCAAGAGGTTTTTTCTCAGTTTGAAATAGATGGAGAGATAATTATAGTAGATAATGGATGTACAGATAATACTATTAACGTAGTAAATTCTTTTTTTGATCCTAGGATTAGAATTATTTATCAGTCTGTGAGGGGTTATGGGAATGCTTACAGGGAGGGATTTAAGTATGCTTCTGGGGGAATTATTGTAATGGGGGATGCTGATAATAGCTATGATTTTTATGACATACCTAGATTTTTAGATGCCTTAAGAGAAAATGATTTTGTTATTGGTAATAGGAGTATTATTAAAAATGGTTCAATGCCTGCCTTGCATAGATATATTGGGAGACCAGTATTTTCTGTTTTAATGAGGGGGTTTTTTGATTTGAAGATATCTGATTCTCATTGTGGTTTTGGAGCTATTAAAAAAGAGTTTTTAGACGGGTTAAATTTAAAATCTAGTGGAATGGAGTTTGCTTCTGAGATTCTTATAAAAGCTAAGAAGCAAGGTCTTAAGATTGCGGAAATTCCAATAGTTTACAGCCCTAGGCTTGGCAACTCAAAATTAAGGACTTTTAAGGATGGAGCTAGACATTTAAATCTTATAATTAAAGAAGTATTAAATTAACTAACTTTATTATATTAATGTTTTTAAATTAGTATTTCAATGATAACCTATGAGGATTGCTATTTTTCAAGATTTTTTTGATTCTATTGGTGGAGGAGAGAAACTTGTTGTAGAGATGGCAAGGGCATTAAATGCAGATATCATTACAAATAATTTAAATAAAGAAACTATTAGAAAAATGGGCTGTGAAGATATAAAATTTATTAATCTGGGTGAAACAATCAAAATTCCTCCATTGAAACAGGCACAAGCGACTAGAAGATTTTCAAGAGTAGACTTTTCAAAAAATTATGATTTTTTTATTTTATCTGGGAACTGGGGTCCTTTTGCTGCTAAGAAACATAAACCTAATTTGTATTATTGTAATACCCCCACTAGAGTATTTTATGATTTGTATGGATTTTATAGAAGTTCTTTTAATTGGTATGGTAAGCTTATTTTTCCAATTTATGTTAAATATCAAAAATTTAAAGATAAAAAGAATGTACCTCATTTAAATAAGATTTTAGCTAATAGTGTTAATATTCAAAAAAGAATAAAAAAATATTGGGGTGTTGATTCTAGCGTAGTTTATTGTGCAGTTGACACTAAAAAATTTTACTGTAATAAAAGTGGAAGTTATTGGCTTTCTGTTAACCGAATTTATTCTGCTAAAAGAATAGAATTACAGTTAAAAGCCTTTGAAAAACTTCCAAATGAAAAATTAATTATTGTCGGAGGTATAGCTAATGGAGATGGTTCTGAAGGATATAAAAATAAAATGGAGAAGATTTCTCCGCTAAATGTTAAATTTTTAGGCAAAATTTCTGAAAATAACCTTATAGATTTATATTCTAATTGTAAAGGTTTTATTACAACTTCCCTTAATGAAGATTTTGGGTTAACCCCTATTGAGGCAATGGCTTCTGGCAAACCTGTAATAGCTCCTAATGAAGGAGGGTATAAAGAAACAATTATTAATGGAAAAACAGGTATATTGATTGATAATATAAATGTTGATAAATTAGTTGAGACTATTAAAAAAATGGGAAAAGAAATGGAAAAAAATCCTTTAAAATATAAAAATGCTTGTATGAAACAAGCTAAGAAGTTTGATACAAAAATATTTGTTGATAAAATCAAGGGATTTATTAATGATGTTAAAAATGGAAAATAATTATAAAATTAAAGAATTTTTTTAAAGACATAGTGAAAAAAAATCTTTTAGTGACTCTTGCAGATGAATCTTACTTAGATGCAGCTAAGCAAGTTTTTTCAGGAGCTTATTTTAATGCCGGCTGGAAAGGAGATTATATGCTGCTTGCTTACAAAGTGCCAAAAGAAAAACTTGCTTGGTTTAGAAAAAAAGGCATATTAGTCAAGGAATGTGAGCCTTTAGTTGATGAAAACGTTTTTGGGAGGTGGTTTTCTACGACTCTTATTAGCTTATGGCTATTTACTAACGAATTTAAAAAATGGAATAAAGTTATTTATATAGATGGTGATACAATCATTAGAGCCTCTTTGGACGATTTAATTAAGGTTAAAGGTTTTGCTGCTGTTTCTGAGAAGTATTCTTTTAAAGCATTATTTATTAAAAATTTAAAAAATAAATCTCAAAAAACTTATTATACTTTAAAGAGCAAATATAATTTAAACTCACTTATTTTTAATGCAGGGTTATTTGTTTTTGATACAGATATTATAAATAAAGACACTTTTTCTGATTTGTTTAACTTACTTAATTTTTATGGCAAGTATATTCTTTCTGCAGATGAACCTATACTTAATTTGTTTTTTTATAGAAAATGGAAGCAATTACCTTTTATTTATAATGTTTTTGTTAACGAGCCTGTTAGATTATTATATAAATTGCATTTTATCAAGATCGAGGGTATTATTATTCATTTTGCTGGAGAGGGGTTTTTTAGCGGAAATAAACCTTGGAGTAAAGAGAATCTTTTTTATAAAGAGTGGAAGTTTAATTTTGACAGATTTGAGTTAATTAATCTTAAAAAACCATATAATAATTTTATAATTTTTAGCGATTCTGAGAAGATTTATTGGCAAAATTATTATTTAAAATTATATCGTTTTTGGCTTATAGAACCAATTTTTAACTATTATTTTATTAAACCCTTTTATTTGATTGATAACTTAATTGGGCATATAGGTATTTTTTTAAAGAAAAATCATCCTGAAATTTATTACAAATTAAATAAGAATAAAAATGAAAATATTAATTATTAGATATGAATCTTCTTTTATAGGGGGTGAACAAATATATATTGCTAAACTAATTAAAGCTCTTAAAGAAAAAGAGCATAATGTTCATCAGGTTATTTTAGATGAAAATCCTTCTAAAAGTGAATTTATTGAACAGGCAGATTTTTTATGCTCTACAAAAATTATAAAATGCAATATTAGTAATTCATTTTATTCTTTATTTTCCCATAATCTTGTTAATTTAAGATTATATTCAGAGCTTAGACTATTTATAAGGTCTTTTAATCCAGATATAATTCATTTGCATACTGCCCCTCTTGTTAAAACAGTTCTTTTAGCTTCTAGAGGTTTTCCAAAAATTCAGACAATTCATGAGATGTCGGTAATTTTTCCCCTTTTTCCCCTTTTTTTTAATCTTGATAATAAAACTAAATATGATGGTAAAATTTATTTAGGTATGCATAAAATTATTGGACTCAAGTTTAGAACTATCTTGTTTGATTATATGATATTTGGAAATGACTGGATTAAAAAAAGAACAATAAGATATTTTTTATGCCCTTCAAAATACCTTACAAATTTATGTAAAAATGCTGGTTTTGAAAATTCAGTTCATTTCCCATATTTTCAAGAGCTTTTTGAGTATGACTTTGAAAAAATTAGGAATATTAAAAATAAAAATTACTTGTTGTTTGTTGGTAGACTGGATAGAATTAAGGGTGTTAATTACTTGTTAAGAGCATTTAAAATTGTTCATGCAAAAAATAAATTATTAAAATTAGTTATTGTTGGTGATGGTCCTGAAAGGAAGACTTTGGAGGAATTATCTAATAAATTGGGGATAAATAAATTTGTTGAATTTGTAGGAACTATAGATAATGATAAAATAGATAACTATTATAAAAATGCTATTACTGTTGTAATACCCAGTATATATCCTGAAACAGGACCTTTGGTTGCTCTTGAAGCAATGAATTATTCAAAGCCAATAATTGCCTTTGGTGTTGGAGGTTTGTTAGATTTTGTCAAAAATGGAGCTAATGGCTTTTTAGTTGAAAACTGTGATATTAATAGTTTTGCTGATAAAATTAATTTTATTTTGAGAAATAAAAAAATTGCTGATAAAATGGGAGAAAATGGGAGAAAAATGCTTGAAGAAAAATGGTCAAAGGAGAAACATATTGATAAACTAATAAATATCTATAATTCTGCGATATTAAATACAAAAACATTAAAATGATAAAAAAAAACAGCTTATTTTTTAAATATATAAGAAAATTTATTTATATTTTTAGTCCTGAAATTAGAACAGCTGTTTATACACAAAAATTTATTGATAAGCCTACAGGAAAAAATATTCTAGTTATTTCTCCACATTTTGATGATGAGATAATTGGCTGTGGAGGAACTCTTGTTAAACATGTGCAATCTGGAGATAAAGTTGCTGTAGTTTATTTAACAGATGGCACAAATGGTATTCCTAATATAAAAAATAAAAAAGTAGTTAATAGGATAAGGAAGAAAGAGTCTATTGAAGCATTGAAGGTTATTGGAATTAAAAAATATTATTTTCTTGATGAAATTGATGGGAGTTTAAAAATAAAGAAGAAAACGATTAAAAGTCTTTTAAAAATATTTTATGATATTCAACCTGATTTGGTGTATTTACCCTGGTTTTTAGATAATCATGTTGATCATGTAAAAGCAAATAAAGTCTTATTACAAATTTGCAATAATTATGGGTTTAATTTTAATGTTTGTGCATATGAAGTTTGGACTCCTTTAATTCCTAATATTATTGTTGATATTGGAAAAGTCTTTGGGATAAAGAAAAAAGCACTTTTATGCTTTAAAAGCCAGCTGAAATACACAGATTATCTAAGTATAACATCTGGTTTGAACAAATATAGAACAATTTATAATCTAGATGGAAAATCTTATGCAGAAGCATTTTTATATTTACCCGTAATAGAGTATTTTAATTTGTTTATGTTAGAGGGGGGAGTAAAATGGTTAAATTTAAGGTAAATGGAGAAGAATTTACTATCCGGGAATATAAGGAAGGAGATGAAAAACAATTATTGTTACTTATGAAAGAGGTTTTTGGTAAAAATCAATCACTTACTTATTGGAACTGGGAATATAAGAAAAATCCGAGAGGTTTTTCGATTCTTCTTTTGTTAAATAAAGAAGGAAAAATCATAGGACAATATGCTCATTTGTTGAAAAAAACTTATTTCTATGGAAAAGAATATACTTTTTTTATGGCAGTTGATATTTGTATTAAAAATGAATATCGTGGATTTGGGTTATTAGATAGATTAGTTAACCAACTTCCACAATTTCATTCAAAAAAACCCTTTTTAAATTATGGTTTTCCATCAGATCATATATTAAATGCTTATCAAAAAGTACCTAAATACAGAAATTCTGGAGAGTGTGCAGTTAAACTTTTTGGTTTGTCTAAAAAATATGCTACTTTGTCAAGATTATTGTATTTTTTTAATAAAAAAACTAAAAAAAATTCACTTGAAATTTTTGAGGTTTCTGAAAATAATAAGCAGGATATAGATAGATTGTGGAACAAAAAAAAGAAAGAGTTAAAAATATCTATTATAAGAGATTGGAGATATCTTAACTGGAGAATTTTAACATGCCCTGATAATATAAAGCTGTTTTTAATTAGGGATAATGGTAAAATTGCAGGTTACTTTTCTGTAATGATTAAGGATAAAATATGCTATATTGTTGATATTTTACTTCTTAACAAATTTGTTACAAATAAAAATATATACAAAATTGAAGAATTTTGCAGAAGTTACTACAATAAAAAGGAAATTAGGATATTTATCACGGATAAACTAATTCAGAATAAACTTTTGGATTCTAGATTTTCTCTAGTAGAATTCGGCAATTTTATATACTACACAAATATTAAAAGGAATATAAAAATTTTACCATACCTTACATTCATTGATTATGATTCAATTTAACTATTCCACTTCATAGCAACTGTTGCCCATCCCATTCCAACTCCAAATCCACTTAGAACTAATATATCTCCATTTTTTATCTTACCCTCTTTTATAGATTCATGAAGTGTTATAGGTATAGAAGCTTCTGCAGTATTCCCATATTTTTCTATATTTGTATAAGTTTTATCCATTGGTATGTTTAATGAATTCATAATTGATTTTATTATGTTTATATTTGCCTGATGTAAAATTATAAAATTTAAATCTTCTGGAATCAGATCTATTTTTTTTAAACATTTTTTTATTGAATTTGGCACCATTAATGTTGCAAATTCAAAGATTTCTTTTCCTTCCATAGGTTTCCCAAGAATTGGATCATCAAAAGATTCGGGATTTTCAAATGAAGCTATACCTCCAAAAGGAAGATTTATTAAATGGTGTTTATCTTTTTCATTTCCCATATCTACACTTAATATACCTTCATTTTCTTTACATCTTTCTAAAACAACTGCTCCAGAGCCATCTCCGAAAAATACAGATTTTGTTCTATCTCTCCATTTACATAATTCAAAGAATTTAGCATGTTGTGTTGTTCCTATAATTAGAGCATTTTTATAAGTACCATCTGATATGAATTTAGATGCAGTTATTAATCCGGTTACAAAACCCTGACAGCCATTTCTTATATCAAATATCGCAGCATTTTTTGCACTTATTTTATTTTGAACTATTGCGGCTGTTGCAGGAGTTGTCATATCTGGGTAGGTTGTTGCCAAAATAATCAATTCTATATCTTCTGGTTTTAAATTTGAGTTATTTATTGCTTGGATAGCGGATTTTGCAGATAAATCAGACCCTAATTCTCCTTTTTCTGATAATCTTCTTTCTTTTATCCCTGTTTTTTCCTGTATCCATTTATCTGAAGTATCTATAAATTTTTCTAAATATTTGTTTGTTATTATTCTTTCAGGAACATACATTCCAGTTCCAATAATTTTTGCAGAGTATCTTATTTTTTCATTCACATTAGTAAACCTCCATTTATTTTTATTATTTGGCCTGTGATATAATTTTCTTCATTTGTTAATAAAAAGTAAACTAATTCTGAAATTGCTTTTGGATGACCTAATTTTTTTAAAGGAATATTGCTTATTATTTTTTCTTTGATTTTTTCCGGTATTTTATCTGCCATTTCAGATTCAATTAATCCCGGAGATATTGCATTTACTGTTATACCATATTTTGCAAGTTCCTTTGCTATTGTTTTTGTAAATCCAATAATTCCTGCTTTTGAGACGGAATAATTAGTCTGTCCTCCATTACCCATTTCTCCTGCAATAGATGATATATTTATTATTCTACCCTTTGATTCTTTTATTTTAGGTATTAGTTTTTTTGTAAGCAATATAGTGCCTGTTAGATTTATACCTATTACATTTTTTATATCCTCATCTTCAAGGTTTTCCAAAAATCCATCTTTTTTTATTCCAGCATTGTTAACTAGAAAATCAATTTGATTATAATTTTCATTTATTATTTTGCAAAAATTTTCTATAGATTTTATATCTGATAAGTCCAAGTGAAAGATTTTAATATTTTTATTTAAGCTTTCTAATTCTTTAGCTATTCGTTCTTTTTTGTTATATGTTCCTATTACTTGAATTCCTTTTTCTGCCAGAAATAATGCTATGTCTTTTCCTATTGATCCTGTAGCTCCTGTGACAATAGCAACTTTTTCATCCATGATTAAGAGATATATGTATAAATTTTTAAATATATCTTATTTTTATATTTATTGTAAAATGGAGAAAAGATGGGTTTAATGAATTTGTTAAGCGAGAAAATTAGCAGGATTAAATTAATTCATGATGATATTAGAATTTATCTTAGGTTTCTTAATGAAATTGGAACTGCAAATATTCACTGGGGGTTATGGAATAATAAGCCGAGCAAAATTATTTCAAAAGATGAGTTTGTTTTAGCTCAAGCAGATTTATCTAAGTTTGTAATAGTTAATATTCCAAAATCTGTCAAAAGTATTTTAGATGTTGGTGGTGGGGTAGGGGGATTTTCTCATGATTTGGTTAAACATGGATTTAATCTTTTGTGTATTGTTCCTGATAAAAAGCTAATTAATTTTGGTAAAAAAAGATTTCCTGAAGTAAAATTTTTGAGAGGTTCTGCAGAGTTTTTTTCTACAAATATGAAATATGATACGGCTATTATGTTAGAATCTTTTCAGTATTTTTCAGATAAAGGTCGAGCATTGAGTAATATTTCAAAATACCTAAATAATAATAGCTCTATTATGATTATAGATGAATTTGATTTTTCTGATGATTTATCTTTAGGCTTACCTATTGAATCAAAGCTAATAAAATCTTTGGGAAAATTTGGTTTTTTAATTAAAAAGAACATTGAACTTTCAGAGAAGGTTATGCCAACATGTGATTTTGTCTCAACTTATTTTAAATATAAGAATTCAAAGATTTATGGAAATTGGGCAAGTAGAAAAACTGAGTATTTATCTGGCAAAATAAAATATAAATTATTGGTTTTTGAGAAGAATTAAAATGAGAAAACGTTTTATCTCAGCGTAAGTTTTTAATGAGATAATTGTTATTGATATATAATGGACTCTAAAATAACAAAACAAGCAATTGAGAAATACTATAAATTAACATATTTATATATATTTCTATAAAAATAGAAACATTTATAAATGACGACCCTTTATTTTAGAAATACATTAATTTAGATTATTTGTCTTAAAATGAAAAAAATTGAAGCAATATATCGGGATATTTTATACAGGGCAATTGAACGAAAAGAATTTAGACTTACACAGCTTGAGCTTGCTAGAAAGTTTGATATTTCTTTAAGTATTGTAAATTCTGCTGTTAAAAAATTAAATTCTATTGGAGCTGTAAAGATAAATCAAAGGAGTTTAGATGTTATTGATGTTAGGAAAATACTTTATTTTTGGGCTTCTATGCGTAATCTTGAAAAAGATGTAATATTTAGAGTTAGAGTTGAAGCTCCTGTTAAAGAAATAGAAAGAAATATGCCTAATGTGCTATTCACAGGCTATACAGCTTATAAATTAAGATTTAATGATGTTCCTGCCGATTATTCAGAAGTTTATGTTTATGCTGATGAAACAGAGCTTGATGAAATAAAAAAAAGATTGTCCTTTTTTAAAATATCTGAGAAAAGTAAATTAAACCCCAACTTTTTTGTTTTAAAGAAAGATAGTTTTATGAAGTTATATAAAACTCTTCCTATATCTCAAATTTTTGTTGATTTATGGAATATGAATAAATGGTATTCAAAAGATTTTATTTTAGCTTTTGATAAAGAAATTGAAAAAATGAGGGTGTTATAATAGATTTACAATGAATGAATTTTGGAATTCAGATTTAACAGAAAAAAGCTGGGAAGTCTTATGTGGGTTGAAAAGAAAATATAACTTTATAGTTATTGGTGGCTGGGCTACTTATCTACTCTCAAGGCAACAAAAGTCAAAAGATATAGATATTGTAGTTGACATTAATGAACTTCAGAAATTAAAAAAAGAAA
>ERZ1292623.2335-Hain-H51-01um-R1-2335-length-17121-cov-7_pt1 | contig 17121 bp, 19 predicted proteins | sample MGYA00564398_ERZ1292623 | MGnify/ENA primary metagenome ERZ1292623 (study PRJEB36523, sample SAMEA6512633) | groundwater metagenome | collected 2019-01-07 | study: AquaDiva: Metagenomics assemblies of 32 groundwater samples | reverse complement strand
CCCATTCTGCTTTCTAATCTTGATATTGCTTCTTTTACTGCAAGAATCTTGCCTCTTTTTGAGCTTGTAATACCTGTTGTTATTTTATCTATGTCAAATGAGTGGGTTTCCTCGTCATAGCCGACTTGCATCAACGAAGCTTTTAATAAATCAATTGCTCTTTTCGTGTCTTCCCTTGTTACTGTTTCACTTAGCCTGACTCTGGCACATGCTTCTGACAATCTTACTATTGCTTCTAATTGCCTTGCTGTGATTGGAATTGGCTTTATGTCTGCGTCGCTACTGATTGACTGGTTTCTTAGTTTTACATAAAATGATTTTATTTCATTTATTGCCTCTTCAGTTAGTTTTGGTTTTAGTCTTTGAGCGTAAGCTATATATTTTCTTAGTAATTGGGGTTCTATTACATCTCGTATTACTTCTTGCTTGTGCTCTTCTAAGACATGGGTTGCTATTTTTTCGTCTTGTGCTTTATTTGGAATATCTCTCACAATAAAAATAACATCAAAACGGCTTAACAATGCTGGAGTAATGTCAATCTGCTGAGGTATTGGATTGTGGGGGTCAAATCTTCCTAGTTTTGGGTTTCCTGCTGCGAGAACAGAGGTTTCTGCTCTTAAAGTAGCATGGATATTTGCCTTAGATATGCTGACTGTGCCCTGCTCCATTGCTTCATGCATTGTGCTTCTATCGTTCTCATCCATTTTTTCAATTTCATCAAGGCATAAAGTTCCTTTGTTTGCTAATACCATTGCTCCTGCTTCTAAAGACCAGCCTTTTAGAAATTCATCGCGCACAACTGCCGCGGTGAGGCCTGGGCCACTGGTGGCTTTTCCAGAAGCATATCTGCCTTTTGGAGCTATTGATGATATGAATTTTAAAATAACTGACTTTGCAACTCCTGGGTCGCCGACCAATAGAACGTGCATGTTTCCCCTTGTAAAACCGCCGTCTGATTTTCTTTTTTTTACGCCTGAAAATAATTGGAGAAGAAGAGCTTCTTTTATTCTGTCATAGCCATAGACACTCGGAGCGATACTTTGCGTGAGCTTTTTGAAAGCGTCCGGATTTGAAGCAAGTTCTATTATTTGCTTTTCTTCTTCTTCTGAAACTTTTAAATCGCCGAAGGTTTCTTCCAATGGAATAAGATTGTTTGCTTCTATTGCCAAGTCAAATCTTGTTGAAATTGTTCCTGTTTGCAAAGGTATTGGAACTTCTTTTAAGATGCCGAGGATTTTTACTCTGCTTCCCGGAGTTGTTCTTTCTTCCATTTTTGGCTCTACCAAATCTTCCTGCAGGAAGACGTTTATTCTTCTTGGCTGCTCTCCTCCTTCTAAGGAGTCAGGGGATTCTTCTATCACAAGCCTTTGAGCGTCAACCATTTCTTTTGATAGAAGCTTGAACAGGCCTTTTCTTCCGCAAGAGCAGCGAGACGGCTCGTGGAATCTTTTATCTATCTGCAAAACAGATAGAATAGCGCCGCAAGTAGGGCATTCAAATCTTGCATTTACAACCTGAGGGCGAACATCAGAGGCCTGCCTTACAATTCCTTCAATAGAGATAAATTCATCCAAGTGTTTTGCCCTGATGTTTCTTATTTTGATTGAGGCTGAGTCAGGAATGTCCAGCAATCTTATTCTTGCATTTTTAATTCCTGTCAGGGTTTCGGCAAGAGAGTTTTCTAAAACAGGCAGGGTTTCTAAAGGAGTTTTTAATAACTGCTCTGCTAATTCCGGGGAGTGCAAAACTATATCGTTGAAAGACAGGATAATTACTCTTTCCTTCTCTCTTATAGATTCGCCTATTTTTTTCTTGTTTGACTCAAAAAAGTTCTTTGCCTCTTGAATCATCTCCTCTTGTTTTTTGAGCTCCATGTTTTATCCTGTAATGGGTGATTTATATTATTTATCATGTTTGAATGTTTTTGCTTAATATATAAGGTTTATTGGGTTAAATAGCATATTAGATTATTATGTCAAGATTGCTGATGCAGAAAACTATGCACTTCAGTGCATGGATGAATGCAATCTTGAGCATCCAAAAACTAACAAACCACACACTTTAGTGTGTGGTAAGACTCAAAGTTTTTTTGATATATTAATTTATATAGTTATTGCTGAATAATACTGGTTAATTTATCATCTTCCTTATTGTTACTTTTTTATGAATTTACTCTAGCGCAAACCTTAGTATCGCGCCAATGCCTTTAGTGATATTGTAGAACTGCTCGCCTTCTTGGGTTTCTAATGAGATAATGTATACACTTGCTCCGATGTTCTCTGCTTTTTTTTCATATTCTGCTATTTCTTTTTTTTCAAGAGCTTTTGATATTAATAATGTGTCAACAGCTCCTCTTTCTAAAGCAAGATTGACTTTATCTTTTCCGTAAGCTGTTTTGCTTTTATCTTTGCCAAGCATATTGAAAAATCTTTCAAGTATTTTCTTTTCTTTTATTATTTCCTGCTCTGCAATGTCTTCCTGTGATGATTCTACAAGCAATCTTAAGCCGTGCTCGTCAACATATCCTATATCTTTGACTGCAATGACTTTTTCTTTTAATTTTGTGACTAATTCGCCTTCTTCCAAGAATTCTTCCTTTGTCGGAATAGGGCCGCCTATAATTATTCCTTTTAATCTTGGCATGTCAAAGAATATTTCTTTCATTGCCTGGGCAACACGTCTGAAGAATTCTTTTGCCAGCCCTTCTGTGATTCTGCTAAAACGGGCAGCTGATTGTCCGCCCGCACGAACTTTTCCAGGCACTCCGGAAGTTAGTCTTCTAATAACTTCTATTTTCTTGCCTTCTAAAATTCCTATTGTTGCCTCCTGCCTGTCAATTGCCAATAAACCATAAACTTCCTCAGTTTGTAACATTTCTTTTAATGGCTCTACGACAAATGTTTTGTCACATCTATAGATCCTAACTTTGAGGAGTTTGGGGGGCTCTATTGCCCATATTTGAATATCACTAGAGCCTTCTTTTTCTGATACGTTTCCTGCGAATAATGCCAAGCCATTTTTTGGGGTTTGCTTGTATTTCTTTAATTCGCGGATTATCATATTTATGGCGTCAATAACTGCTGTTCTTGTTGCTTTAGACTTGATGTTTTCTGCTGTTGACCTTTCTGCCTCTAATTGGTTAGTGACAGCGTGGATATTGAAACCCGCAGGTATCATGACAGTTACTAGTTCAGTGTGCTGTCCTTTTCTGCTTTCTAAATCCTCGATTTGCTCTTCCAAATGGAGTTTTTCTCTGTCGTTCATCTTAGTTTAGGTTATGGCAGGCTCTTAAATCTTTTTCAAATCGCCTTAAATTTAGAGGTATTTGAACGTCTTTGATTGGGTCACGCAATGATTTTTTCGATTCTTTTTTTGTTTTCCATATATCGCTATTAAAATTCATGATTTCATTTACAAGAGATATAGAATCTCCGGGGTTTTTAATTCCCTTAGGAAAATTATCAAGCTTTATTTTTAACTCGTTTGCAATTACAGAGGTAATCTGAGGGATTATTGGATGTAATAGTAAAATTAATTTTTCTAATAAAATATATAATGTGTAAATTGCAGCTTCCTGCTCCTGCTTTGTGAATCTTTTTTCTTGGTTATATACTCTTGCTTTTACCAGCTCAATATAATGAGAAGCAAAAACTTCCCAAAGAAAGTTTCTTAGCCTTATCATCGGTTTCCAAAAATCATATCTATCATAACTTGCTTCAGTCTTCCAAATTTCGTAATCTAAATATTCCAAGAATATTTTATCTGTATAAGTTAGTTTCGCTGTCTTCGGCTTTTTAAACTGCAGGATGAAGCGAGTAATATTGATTAGTTTATTTATTGTTTTTGCCTCTGCTTTTATTCTCTCTCGCGAGCATGAAATATCGCCTTTGGAAATATCTCCTTCTATTGCTGACCATAAACGCAGAGCTTCTGCTCCCTCTTCTTTTATTATGTCTTGAGGATTGATAATGTTGCCTAATGATTTAGACATTTTTCTTCCTTTGCCATCTAAAACATGATGGTGTATCCAAACATCCTTGAATGCCGGCTTTTTTGTTTCTAAATACCCTCTGAGGAGAGTGTAATAAAGCCATGTTCTCACAATTTCTTTTCCTTGTGGTCTGAGAGATACTGGGTATAACTCTGAGTTGTTTTTTATTATGAATAATTCTGAGATTGATGAGTCAAACCAAGTGTCAAAAACTCTTTCCTCACCTTTCCATTTTAAATTAAATTGTTTTACACGCTTGCCTGTAAACTTTCCTTTGTGAAAAACTTCTGCATCATCAGGAACTTGCTCTTTCCATGGCTCGTAATAAATATTTTCTTTAGGAACAGCTGTAAACTCGCCTGAATGCCATAATGGAATTGGCGTTGCATAGAATCTTCTTCTTGATATTGGCCAGTCCATTGAAATAGAATCAACCCATTTTTCTAAAATTTCCTTAGATTCTGCTGGACAGAAATTAATTTTTTTTGCTATTTCTTTTATTTTGCCTTTAAATTCTAATTGCCTAAGATAGAACTCTGGCATTTCAATAAACTCTAGTTCAGCTCCGGAGCGCTCTGAAATTGGGGTTCTATGCGAGATTTTTTCTTGTTTAATCAATAATTTATGCTCTTTTAATTTTTCAATAATTGTTTCTCTTGCCTGCCTTATCTTCATGCCTTCAAGGAATTTTGCTCTTGCATTCATTGTGCCATCTTTGTTGATAGATATTTTAGGAACTAAATTTGCCTCTCTGAAGAACTGGATATCTGATAAATCGCCAGCAGAACACATCATGGCAAGTCCTGTGCCTTTTTCTTTTTGTGCAAGAGGATGGGCTTTTATTGGAATTTGTTCTTCGTACAGGGGAGTTATTGCTGTCAAGCCTTCAAGATTTTGATATCTTTTATCTTTCGGATTAAAAATAACCATCCCGCAGCTACAGATTAATTCTGGGCGAGTTGTAGCTATTACTATGTGCTTGCCTGTTTCTTTAACTTTAAACTTAATGTGGTTGAAAGTTGATGGCAAGTCTTGATATTCTATTTCAGAGTCTGCAATAGCTGTCTGAAGTTTTGTGTCCCAGTTTGTTATTCTATTGTCTTGGTAAATAAGCCCCTGCTTGTAAAGCTTGATGAAAGTTCCCTGTGTCAGGGAGCGGTATTCTTTATCATCAGTTAAATATATATCGCCAATATTTTTTCCTTGTTTATATGAGGAGAAAGATACGCCTAAGCGAGAGAAGGATTTTATTGACTCTGTTGAAGCTTCATTAAGTAATTTTTTACATAGCTCTATGAATTTATCCCTGCCAATTTTAAAAGGAGATACATTGAACTTGCGTTCTGTGGCTGTTTCTATAGGAATGCCGTTTCTGTCCAAGCCAAGAGGAAACAAAACTTCAAAGCCCTTCATTCTCTTATAACGGGCGAAGAAGTCCATATAACAATAACTAATTGCTTGTCCTATATGAATTGGAGCGTTTACATATGGCGGCGGGGTGTCTATTGAGTAAATTGGCTTTTTTGTATTTGGATTAAATGAAAAAGGGTTTTTCTGCCATTCTTCAGTTATTTTTTTCTCTATCTCTGGCGACCAGTTCTTGATGTCAGCAAGCTTTGGTAATGTCATATTTTAGCTAAGAAAAGAATGATTAAAAAGGTTATTAAATGGTTTGTTGTTTGCTTCATTATGAAAAAATCCAATTATTTTCCTAAGGGGGCATATATTGTTGATGTTCTCGAGAGACAAGTTACTTTTGTAGGCACGAATCATCTATTTAGAGATCTTGATAAATATCGCCCCTTAAAGATCAGACTAGCTAATGTTTTTAGAGATGCAGATCATATTATGGTTGAGGGTTGTGCTCCTTGGCCTAGAGATGGTGATGCTATACAAGCTTATGCCCGAAGCTTTTGTTCGCCGAATAAACCTCTTATAGAAAGCGAAGCTGGTGTTGATTATGCTTCCTTACTTGCTAATTATGGATGCAAGCCTCATTTATTAGGGGCTTGGATCTTTCTAAATGCATTTAACTTTATTATGGATCGTTGCCCTAAACTTTCACAAAGTGATAATGAGAGGTTTAACGATGAGTTATTGGAATCGGTAGATTCTGTTCTATCTCTTCCTTCCTATAATGGAATTGACTTTCAGCAATCTTGGAGTGCTGGCTATAATATGATAAAGCTAGTTACCCAAAAGAAGTCCATGTGGGGGGTCGTTATTCATTTTGGTGAATGGTTTCATAGTGTTCGCGATTATTGCGTTTTTAAGAAGCGCACGGAGGAATTGGCTGCTCTTGTAGGCTGTTTGAGAGGCAGGCCTCTTCCAGATCCTGCGTCATTAGATTGTTTTCTTTCTACACTTGATCCTGAAATATCTGCGTGCCTTACGATATAATTTTATAGTTTCAAATAAGGTTATATTTTTCTAATTTAGAAAGCTTTAAATACTAGGTTTATCTAGTAATAATAACTAAATTAATTTACTAGAAAATGGGAATATCAAAGATAACCAGGAACTATCAAGTTACTATACCAAAGGATGTGAGAAAGGCAGTTGGGATTAAAGAAGGAGACGAAGTAATGTTTGTTGTAGATGGGGATAGAGTTTCACTTGTTAAATCTAGAAGAGATGCTATTCTAGCTGCCGCTGGAATTTGGAAAGATATCAAAGAGACAGGAGTAGAGTATCAAAAAAGAATGAGGCAACAATGGAAAAAGAGACAGAAAGCTCTAAATTGGTGATTGATTCGAATATTTTTGTTGATTATTTACGAAATTATCCTTCAGCCATAGAATTTTTTAAATCTTTATTAAATAGCCAGGACGATATATCTTTCTCAGCTATAACAGAGACAGAACTTATTGCAGGCAAAAGTTGTAACGATTCAAATGTTAGAAATATTGTCCTGAATATGTTGAATGGTTTTAATAAAATAGAAGTTAATAACCAAATAGCCTTGCGAGCTGGAGATTTATGTAGATTATACGAAATTGCCTTGCCTGATTCTGTCATTGCTGCTACTGCTTTAGTTTATAAAGCCGATCTTTTAACCAAAAATCTTGATGATTTTAAGGGGATTGAAGGCTTGAAAGTTAAAAAGCCATATTGAAAATGAACAAAAAAGAATATTTTCTGCAAGTTTTCAAGAAAGCTGAGAGGAAATATGGCAAGTATGAGAAGAGGCTGGCTGGAGAGGGCTGGGCTAGTGACTGGCAGACGCTGATTGCTACGATTATGAGTGCCCAATCAAGGGATGAGACAACAATACCGATTGCAGAGGAATTGTTTAAGAGATATAAGACATTAGAGAATTTGAGCAAAGCAAGGTATAGTGATGTAGTTAAAATATTTAAGAGATTGAATTATAACAAGACAAAGGCAAGGAATGTTATTGCTGCTACCCGTTTTTTAGTCGATAGATATAATGGCAAGGTTCCTGATACGATTGAAGAGCTTATTGAGATTCCTGGCGTGGGGAGGAAGACTGCTAATTTGATTTTGACAGAATGTCACAAAAAGGATGGGGTAACTGTTGATACGCATGTTCATAGAATCAGCAATGTATTTTTTGTTAAAACAAAAAATCCACATGAAACTGAATTTGCCATGATGAAAATAGCGCCTAGGAAATATTGGAGCAGGATAAACAGGATATTTGTATTATGGGGCAAGGAAGTTCGGGGAAGAGATAAGAGGAAGTTCTTGGAGAAGTTGGAGGTGAAATAAAATGCTATCACTGTTTCAGTTAGATAGTTTTCCAAATGAGGAGATGGCTTTTATATTCAACGTATTATTTGTTATTGTATTAATTTTTGAATTAAAGGTTTTATTGAGGCAGAGAAAATCTTCTTCAGATAAAGGCTCTTTGATTTTTATTATAATAAGTGTTTTTGTGCCTTTGCTTATTACGCTCCTGGCTAATTATCTTAGCATTGGGAAGATTAATACTAATGTCAGTTATTTTGGAATTTTTATTTTATTATTTGGTTTTATACTAAGACAATATTCTGTCTATGTACTGGGAAAGTTTTTCGTGCCTGTTGTTAAATTACAGAAAGGGCAGAAATTAATCAGAGAAGGGCCTTATAGACTTATTAGGCATCCTTCTTATACAGGATTGTTACTTGAAATAGCTGGCTTTGGGCTTGCTTTGTCAAATATAATTGGGTTTTTTGCTGCTTTGCTATTTTTTATTCCTGCTGTTTTATACAGAATAAAAATAGAAGAGAGATTTTTAGTTCAGAATTTGAAAGGTTATAAGGAATATGTTAAAGAAAGCTGGAAATTAGTGCCGTTTGTTTATTGAAGTAATTTTAGCAATAGATTTTTAAACTTCACATTTTATTATTGGGCATGGCTGAAAACAAGATAAATGTTCCGAGCGGAATGGGCGGATTGATGAGGTATGATGCTGAATACAAAAGCAAGTTTATGTTTCCTCCGAGTGCTGTGATTGTTTTTATTATAATTGTGCTGTTATTTGTAATTGCGCTTAAAATTTTATTTCCTTTATCATTAAGTTAAGATGACAAGCAACAGAGATTTACGAGAGCATATGAACAATCCTAAGGTGCATGAAGCATTTTCCTTCCTTGTTTCTGGGAAAAAGGGGTACAAGGCAGTTATTGAGCGCAAAGTTGAACCGATAAAATGTTCGCAATGCGCTCTTATTCTCACAGGCGATGAAAAGTTCTGCCCTGAGTGTGGAATGAAAGTACAAATTAAGGCGCCGACTCCGACTACTAGTTAATTATTTTTATCAGTTCTTTTGGCTTACCTATTATGTAGTTTGGATTTGCTTTTTTTAGGATACTTTTAGAGTTAAAGCCCCAAGTTACTGCTATTGATTTTATTCCGGTTTTTTTGGCTGCTTTAATATCTCTCACTTCATCACCTATATAGTAAGTCTCTTTTATAGTTGGATGAACCTTTTTCATTATCCTATTTATCTTGACTGCTTTGCCGAAGATATTAGTACCTCCATAAATAAAATTAATTTTTATCTTATGCTTATTAAGAAATTTTATAGTATTTTCTTCAGAGTTGGAGGTTATTATGGCAATAATATTATTTTTGTTTAAATTAGCTATAACTTCTTTTATTCCTTTATATAGATTTGATTTTTGCATTTCGTTTTCAAGTTCTTTTCTTAACTTATTAAGTAAGAAAGGCAATTTTCTATATGCGATATTCTTTTCGTGCATAATTTCCTTTATAGTTTTGTTTCTTAGTCTTTTTATCTCGGTTTTCTTTATAGGGGTATAATTGTACTGCGGCGCTAACTTGTTTACAGCTTTAAACCATGCTTCTTTACTATCTACAATAGTGCCATCAAAGTCGAAAATAATGAGCTTTTTCATACGTTATTAAAAAGATTTTAGTATATAAATCATATATACGAGACGAGCATAAATTTTATAATCCTCTGATTAATATGCTTTTATGGATTTTATAAAGTTAAATTCTAATGCTGTTGTTATAAATAGCGAGGGCAAGATTCTTCTTGTTAGGTTAAAGAAAGGTAATTTTGCTGGCGCTTTGTGCATTCCTGGAGGAGGGGTTCAGCCAGGAGAATTAAGTCATGAGGCTGCCAGAAGAGAAGTGCTTGAAGAGACTGGCATTGATGTTAAGAATAAATTTGTGCCTTTTGGATTTTGCGAGCTAATGAGCGATAAGATAAATCAGCATAAAATTGTAATGTTATTACATACACAAGCTGAGGGAGTTCCTAAAGAGACAGATGAAGGAAGTGCGGGCTGGTACGATTATGAAGAAGCAGAGCCAGATTTGCTTGCTTTTGCGAAAGAAGCTATAAGAATATGGAAGAATAAAGAGGTTCATTTTAAATTAGTTGCAGATGAAGTTGATGTTAGGAATATTAGTGATTTGGTTTGATTTAGTAATATATTTATACTCTTTTTTCTCTGGCTGAATATGTTTGGAGCAATGGACCCTAAGAAGATGCAGGCAATGATGTCTAAAATGGGCATAAAGCAGGAAAGTGTAGAGGCAGACAGAGTTGTAATTGAGGCTAGTGATAAAAAGATAGTTATTGAAAACCCTAATGTTGTTAAGATAATGATGCAGGGTAATGAAAGTTGGCAGATTTCTGGAGATGCGAGAGAGGAAGGAAGCATTAGTGATAGCGATGTTAAGATAGTTGCTGATAAGACAGGCAAGACGGAGAAAGAGGCGAGAAAGGCGCTGGAAGAGGCAGAGGGCGATATTGCTCAGGCGATTATGGCGCTGAGCTGATTGTAATTGTCAAGTAGTTAGTGGATTTTTTGATTTGGAAAGGTATATATAGTTTATAGGCGTTGATAGTTTTTATAATACATTTGGTGGTTTATGGACGATATCATTAAGGAGAAGATTAGCGCAGACCATCTACTATATGTCAGCTTAAAATACACAAAGACATGTGATGTGATTATTAATTTGCTTTTGAGGTGGAAAGTGATGATTGATTTGGCTATGGACAGGCTTGTTGAAAGGGCCAAGAAGCAGAAGAAGTGGAAGCCTGTTCCTGACGCTCCAAGGGCAAGGCTTGTTCAGCTGAAGCAGATTTATGCGAAGGAAAAGATTGTGGTAGATGCTTTGGAGCTTTATGAATTATTTAGGGATGTGGAAAAGCTGGAAAAAGTTAGGGAGAATGAGTTCAGGAAAGGGGTTAATTTGAAAGTTTTCTATAAAGGGCAGGAAGTTAATGTTAATCTTGATAAATTAAAGGTATACTCGGAGATTTTAGAAAGGTTTATAAGTTATCTGAAATAAAACTTTACATCCTACTTATTGTAGGCAATTTATATGGCAAGTAAACTAATTTCAGTAATTTCGGGCAAAGGTGGCGTGGGCAAAACGACTAGTGCTATAAATCTTGGAGCTGCGCTGAATTCTTTTGGAAAAGATGTCATAATTGTGGATGCTAATTTAACAACACCAAACGTTGGTTTGCACTTAGGAGCCCCAATCGTGCCTGTGAACTTAAATCATGTTTTATCTGGCAAAGCAAAGATTTATGATGCTATTTATGAGCATGAGTCAGGGACTAAGGTTGTGCCTAGTTCTTTGTCTGTTAAGGAATTAAGGAAGATTAATTATAGCAAGCTGAAAGATGTCGGCAAGTCATTGAAAAAACTGGCTGATTATGTTGTTTATGATTCTGCCGCCGGGTTAGGGGAAGATACCCTGGCAAGTATTGAATCTGCTGATGCTTTAGTTTTAGTGACTAATCCAGAGATACCTGCTGTTACAGACGCATTGAAAGCTGCCAAATTAGCTGAAGAGTTTGACAAAGATATTATAGGAGTTATAGTTACTCGCGTAAAAGGAGTTAAGACAGAAATGCCCTTGAGCAATATTGAGGAAATGCTGGATTTGCCTATTTTAGGGGTTGTGCCTGAAGACAAGAATATGCAGAGCGCTTTGGTAATGAAAGACGCTATTGTGCACACTCATCCTACCAGCAGAGCTGCAATTGCCTACAAGAAGATTGCTGCCAAGATTGCAAATGTTAATTACAGACAGCCGGGCTTTTTCGCCCGGATGTTCTGGCGATAGTTAATTAATTTAGTCAAATATATTATTATTTATTCTTATAGTATTGCAATTTATCTTATTTTACTTCCTATTTCTATATCTTTTTCTGGCTGCAATATTGTGATTATTGATTCATTGTCATCGACTGCGGCAAGAGTCATGCCATCGCTTTTTACGCCTCTTACTTCTCTTGGCTCTAAATTAGTTATGAAAATGCCTAACTTGTTTTTTAATTGTTCTTTTGTATAATGATTTTTTAAGCCAGCGACAATTGTCCTTGGCTTTTCTTCGTTTATGTCAACTTCCATAACATATAACTTGTCGGCTTTTGGGTGGTCCTCAACTTTAAGGATTTTGCCTACTCTTATATCTAACTTTTGCCAGTCTGCGAAGGGGATTTTGGGCGTCATTTTATTATATCTTCTTAAAAAGTATATCAGACTTTTTAATCCTACTGATTTTTAATTGATTGTTTAATTCATCTAGCGATATGTTGAAGTTAAAGGTTTTTGCTATTTTTTCAGCTGTTTCTGGCAGGAAGGGGGATAGCAGAATAGAGATGTTTTTTATGGCGCTGGCTGCTTCATATAGGACTTTTTTATCATGAGTTTCCCAGGGCTTGCTTTTCTGCAAGAATTCATTTATTTTGTCTATAAATGAAAAGATTTCTGCCAGTGCTTTATCTAACTCGTAATTATTGAAATATGCTGATACTTTTTTGTATGTTTCATCTATTTTTATTTTGCTATTTGATTTTTCTATTCCATATTTTTCTGCTAAAGTTGAAAGCCTGCTGACTAGGTTGCCGAGTTTGTTGGCTAGCTCGTTGTTGTGGCGTTCTATTAACGTGGATTCAGAGAAATCTCCATCATCACCAAATGGGATGTTTCTTATTAGGAAATACCTTAAGCTATCTACTCCGTATCTTTCTACAAGATAAAAAGGGGAGATTATATTACCTAGAGATTTTGACATCTTTTCTCCGTTTATTGTGAAATAACCATGCACAAATAAGGTTTCAGGCAGCTTGTTTCCTGTTGCAAGAAGCAAAGCAGGCCAGATTGTTGCATGTACTCTTATGATGTCTTTAGCCATTATCTGTAAATTTGCTGGCCAAAATTTATCAAATACTTTCTTTTCTTTCAATCCTGTGAGATAATTCCAAAAAGCATCCACCCACACAAATGTTGTATATTTTTTATCAAAAGGCAATTCAATGCCCCAAGATACTTTTTCTTTTAATCTTGAGATTGATATATCTTTTAGACCAGACTCAATAAATGTTATTATTTCTTTTCTTCTATTTTTGGGGAGAATATTAAATTTTCCTGTTTTGATAAGATTTAGCAGTTTGTCTTGAAAAGCAGAGAGTTTGAAAAGGTAAGATTCTTCTTTTCTTAATTCGGGAATTGTCTTATGCAAGGGGCATTTTCCGTCTACCAGTTCTGACTCTGTCTTGTATTGCTCGCATCCCACGCAGTAATATGCTTCATAAAAACCTTTGTAAATGTATTTTTTATCATATAATTCCTGCAGAATTTCTTTAACTTCTTTTTCATGGAATTTATTGGTAGTTCTTATAAAATTATCATTTGAAATATTTAGTAATTTAAATGCCTGTTGAAATTCTTTGGCTATTTCATCCACGAATTCTTTAGGGGACTTTCCGGATTTTTCAGCCTCTTCTTGTATCTTTTGACCATGTTCATCTGTGCCTGTTAGAAAGAATACTTCTTTTCCTTGCAAGCGATGCCAGCGAGCCAATATATCTGCCGCTATAGTTGTGTATGCTGATCCGACGTGCGGCCCTGCATTTGCATAATATATAGGGACGGTTATGTAAAATGTGTTTTTCATTTATACAGAAAAGGTATATGGTATAAAAAGCTAACGTAAGATATTTAACTTGATTTTATGAGGGTTTGATGAGCGGCTTTAGTTCAGTGGTAGAATACGAGCTTCCCAAGTTCGGGATGCGGGTTCGATTCCCGCAAGCCGCATGTAAGTTTATAAAGATAATTTTTTAATAATAGTGATGAGAATTTTCAAGTTACTTGAGTAACCTGCGTTTTATGACTTTTTTGGCTTAGCTGTTTTTCTTGTTTATAACTATCATATCTGTTTGGTCTTTGGTTGCAAGAGAAGTACTTCCTATTTGGTCAGTTATAGTGCTGCTTGCTATCGGAGTTCTGGGATTAATTGTAGATAGCTTTAACGTGGGAAGATTTATGATTAATTTATTAAGAAAACAGCGCTATTAATAGGATTATAATTCCAACTAATAACTCAATTATGCCGAATGCTCTTGCTGCTTTCTTGTTTTTGAAAAGTCTTAAAGTAATGCTTTTTGTCCATGCAGGAAATAATATAATAATTATTGATTCTAAAATAAAAAGAAGTGATAATACTATTATGACTATTTTTAATGTCATTTATTATCTTTTACCCCAGGCAGCTACTCCAAGAAGGACAAGGAAAACTATCCAGCCGAGAACAGGGATTATGGCAAAAAGAGTCCACCAGCCTGGCCTTTTTACTCGTTCGAAAGCTTTCCAATTCCAGATAAACATGAAGACTGCAAATGCAACTATTGCTGCTAAATTTACATATGGGATGAACATGCCTATTAGTAATAAAATTGGCCACCAGTGCATTCTTGCTATTTTTGATAGTAAGTAGAGGTTAGCTATTGGAATGAAAGCAAGCCAGGCAGGCTTTGTTCTTGTTTTCTTTGCTATTGCCATCCAGGCGAATGCTGTGTAAAGATAGACTGCTAAAGCGAGGATGAGAAATAGGACAAAGAAAGTTGCAATTAGCGCCATGGCAGCTGCTATTTCAGGCGCGCTTGTAAGGTTCTCTGGGCTGAATACAACTAAGAATACTGATTTTAGCATTTTAGGTTATGGAATAAGTATTTTATAAATCTTGTCAAGAACCATTAAAGATTATAGTTCTTGAGCATGCTCAAGGATTTGCAAATCCTTGACATGTTAAAAAAGGTTTATTAATTCATTTTCTTTAGTTGAAAAAGGAAAAGAGCATGAGGACAGAGAGTGAAAAAGAGGTTATCATTGAGCATGAGGAAACTGAATCTCATTATTTAAGTAAATCCAAGGAACATGCTCGGGAGAGAATGATTTCTCAGGGAGCTGTTTCTGAAGCATCTACTTCTTTAAGCTCAAGTTTTATTGTGCCTTTTGCAAATACAATCGGGGCTAATGCTGCGCATATTGGTTTTTTGAGCGCTTTCTCTGGCTTGATTTCGCCTTTGGGGAATTTACTCGGGAGCAAATTAATGGAGCATCATTCGAGGAAAACAATACATATATGGTCTACATGGCTGCAGTCTCTTATATGGCTGCCAATCATTGCTTTGTCTTTCCTGTTTTCAAGTAATATCGGAGTGCCTTACTTACCTTATGCTTTGATTTTGCTTTATTCTTTGTTCATTTTCTTTAGCGCGACAAAAGACCCGCCCTCATTTTCTTGGGTTGGAGATGTAGTTCCTGAAAAAGAAAGAGGGCATTATTTTGCACGAAGAAACAGAATTATTGGATGGTGGGCGATTATTGTTTTTTTTATAGGCGGAATTATTCTTTATTTATTTGAGAAAAAACCATATGTTTTGATGATATACTCTTTAGTTTTTCTTTTTTCTATCTTTTTGAGATTGATTTCTCTTCATCAGATTAAGCATATTTTCTCTCCTAGTTTCAGGCTTAAAAAAAAGTCAGAGTTTTCTTTTTGGAGCTTCTTGAAGAGATATGATAATTTCGGCAGGTTCACAGTGTTCTTAGCTTTATTTAATTTCGCTGTGATGGTAGCGTCTCCATTTTTTGCTGTTTACATGCTTAAGGACTTGGGATTTAACTTGTTTGAGTTTACTGCTGTGAGCTTAAGTTCTACGATATTTTATCTTTTATTGACTCCTCTAGCAGGCAAGTTCTCAGACAAGTACGGGAATCTTCCGCTTTTACATATTGCTGCCTGGTCTTTTCCTATAACTCCTCTATTATGGCTTTTCCTTGACGATGCCATATGGCTTTTTCTGCTGCCTGGTTTTACAGCTGGATTAGGCAATGCAGCGCTTGCCATAGGAAGCACTAATTTTATGTATGACGCTGTTTCTGTCCAGAAGCGGGGCATTTGCTTTACTTATTCCAATATATTAAGCGGCGTGGGTGTATTTTTTGGCTCAATATTAGGAGGATTGATGATTCAATATCTTAATATCAGTTTCATGAACACAACGTTATTTGTATTTCTTATAGCTGCTATTTTGAGATTTTTAGTTGCTTTCATTTTCGTGCCGCAGTTGAAGGAAGAAAGGCAGGCGGAGAAGATAAAAGGATTGTCATGGGACGTTACACATCCTTTCAAGGCAATACATAGCGATGTAGTGTGGTTTAAGAAGTTCGTGCACGAGAAGTGATAAATTGCCTGTATTTTTGATTAAAGAAATTATTTGATTATTAATAAGATAATTTAACCATGGACAAAATAAATATAAAATGTTATTTATTGATATAATATAAGATAACAGATTAATTAACTTTAATATTTTGATATGAAATGATAATAAGATAAGATTAAGTAGATTATATATGATAATATTAATAATGCAGGTATTAAAAATAAATAATGTATATTATTTAATATAATTTAAGTTAGGAGATTAGTTGTTTGGTTATATTATATTTCATCGTCGCAAAGTTTAAAAGTCCTTGTTTCTTTAGGGAAAGATGTTTAGCAAGAAGATTTCATGCATGAGGTGCAAGAGCAAATTCAAGGAAGATTTTTCATTCTGTCCTTTTTGCGGATTTGACGCAAGAAATCCAGAAAGAGAAATGGAGGATTTTGGGCTTTTAGGAAGAGACAATGAGATAGTTGGAGCGCCTTTAATTGGCGGAGGAGGCATGGGATTTACTGACAGAATGTTTGAAGGAATTTTTAACAGCCTGGTTAGGGCATTGGATTCCCAGATGAAAGCAATTCATGGAGATAGTGCCGAAGTTAGCCAAATACCAAACGGAATATCTGTGAGAATTGGACAGGGGCAAAGACCAAGAAGGCAGAATAAGAGGAAAGCATCAGCGCCAAGCATCACAGAAGAGCAGATAAAGAGAATGTATGGAATGCCTCGCGTTGAAGCTAAGACAGATGTGAGAAGGCTAAGCGATAAAGTTGTTTACGAATTAAAGATAAATGATGTTAAGTCAATTGATGATATTTTTGTTGCAAAGCTTGCCGAGGGCTATGAAGTCAAGGCAATTGGAAAGAAGAAAGTTTATGTTAATAGTTTGCCTATTGAACTGCCCTTGAAGAGCTATGAAATCACGGATAAGGGCATTGTTTTTGAGTTTGTGCTGCAATAGTTATATTTGAAATAGTTTCTTTAGTATTTTGTTTATTTCTATTAAAATTTCATTCTCAAGAATACCTATCTTTTTAATGAATCTATTTTTGTCTAACGATTGAAGTTGAAAAATTAAGGCAATAGAATCTTTCTCTAATCCATTCATTTCAGACCTTTTTATGTCAAGATTGCTGATGCAGAAAACTATGCACTTCAGTGCATGGATGAA
>ERZ1292623.1379-Hain-H51-01um-R1-1379-length-23537-cov-42_pt1 | contig 17123 bp, 19 predicted proteins | sample MGYA00564398_ERZ1292623 | MGnify/ENA primary metagenome ERZ1292623 (study PRJEB36523, sample SAMEA6512633) | groundwater metagenome | collected 2019-01-07 | study: AquaDiva: Metagenomics assemblies of 32 groundwater samples | reverse complement strand
GGGGCGCGGCTGGCCACGATCCACAACCTGTATTACTACCAGTCGCTGATGCGCGACCTGCGCGCGGCCATCGCCAAAAAAAGACTGGATGATTTCGTCCAGAAGTTTTATCTTATGCGCCGTCCGGCGGACGGCTGACCCGACGTTCCGCCCGCCGGTACCCCCAACCACCATCCGATCACCCGGGAATCCTCATGAATTTCTTCATATCCGACGCACTCGCCAACACGGCACCGGCCCAGGGGCAGGCCCCCGGCGCCAGCCCGAACTTCATCTTCATCCTGATGGGGGTGATGTTCGTCGCCTTCTATTTTCTGCTCATCCGACCGCAGACCAAGCGTGCCAAGGAACACAAGGCGATGGTGGCGGCGCTCGGCAAGGGCGACGAGGTGGTGACCGCCGGCGGCATGATGGGCCGCATCACCCGCGTGCAGGACAACAGCCTCACCATCGAGGTGGCCAGCGGCATCGAGATTCAGTTCCAGCGTCAGGCGGTGCAAACCATCCTGCCCAAGGGAACCGTCAAGTTCGGCTGATCCCGTTGCCCGGGTCGCCGTCGTCGCCGAACGCGCATGAACCGTTTTCCGCTCTGGAAAAACCTGCTGGTCCTGGTGACGGTCGTCATCGGGCTGCTGTACTCCCTGCCGAACTTCTACGGCATGTCTCCGGCCGTGCAGGTCTCGGCCACCCGTACCACACACATCGATGAAACCTCGGTGACGCGCGTCAAGCGCGCGCTCGATCAGGCGAAGATTTCCTACGTCGAGGCGCGGCTGGTCGACAAGAGTGTGCGCATCCGCTTTGTCGATACCGACCCCCAGATCCGCGCCCGCGACGTGGTGCAGAAAGAGTTCGGCAACGATTACATCGTCGCCCTGAGCCTGTTGCCGAACACGCCGGCGTGGTTGCGGGCCATCGGCGCAAAACCGATGAACCTCGGTCTCGACCTGCGCGGCGGTGTGCATCTCCTGTTGCAGGTCGACATGCGCGCCGTGCTCAAGAAGGCCGAGGAAACCGCCACCGATGACACCCGCCGCGTGCTGCGCGAGAAGAAGGTGCGCTACCAGACGGTGACCAGAGGCGAGGGCGGGTCCATCGAGGTTCGCTTCAAGGACGCCGTCGAGCGCGATCGCGGTCTCAAGACGCTTAAGAACGACCTGCAAGATGTCGTGTTCACCGAACGCCAGCGCGGCGCCGATTACCTGCTTGCGGGGCGTTTCAGCGAGGCCGCGCTGAAGGAAAAGAAACGCTTGGCCGTGCAGCAGAATATCACCGCCCTCAACAAGCGCGTCAACGAACTCGGAGTATCCGAGCCCCTTATCCAGCAACAGGGCGAAGACCGCATCGTCGTGCAGCTCCCGGGCGTTCAGGATCCAGCCCAGGCCAAGGATATCCTCGGTCGTACCGCCACCATCGAAGTCCGGATGGTTGACGAGGAGGCCATGACCGGCTCGGGCCATGCGCCGCCGGGTTCCAAGGTGTACCGTACCCGCCAGGGCGGGCAGATCATCCTCAAGAACCAGCTGGTTTACTCCGGCGACAACATTACCAGCGCAATTGAAAGTTTCGACAACCAGCGCAACTCGCCGGTCGTTTCGCTTGTGCTCGATTCGCGCGGCGGGGCCGTCAATCAGCGCGTCAGCGGAGAGAACATTGGCCGGCGCATGGCGATCATCTATATCGAGATCAAGTCCGAGCCGAAACTCGACGCCAACAAGAAGCCAGTCGTAGACGCCCAGGGCCGCGCGGTGCGCGAAACTGTACGCATCGAGGAGGTTATTTCTTCTCCGGTCATCAAGAGCCAACTCGGCCGGCGCTTCCAGATCGAGGGTCTCGACAGCATGAAAGAGGCCGGCGAGCTGTCGCTGCTACTGCGCGCCGGTTCGCTGGCCGCGCCGGTGGAGATTGTCGAGGAACGCACCATCGGCCCGAGCCTCGGCGCGGAAAACATCAAGCGCGGCTTCCAGTCCACCTGGGTCGGCTTTGCCGCCATTATCGCCTTCATGATCGTGTACTACCTGATGTTCGGTGTGACTTCGTCGCTGGCGCTCGGGGCCAACCTGGTGTTCCTGGTGGCGTTGCTGTCGATGTTACCGACCACGCTTACTTTGCCCGGCATCGCTGGCATCGCGCTCACGCTCGGCATGGCCATCGACGCCAACGTGCTTATCAACGAGCGTATCCGGGAGGAGCTGCGCAACGGCAACAGCCCGCACGCCAGTATTCATGCCGGGTACGAGCGCGCGTTCGGCACCATTCTGGACTCCAACATCACCACGCTGATTGCCGGTCTGGCGTTGTTCATTTTCGGCAGCGGCCCGGTGCGCGGTTTCGCCGTGGTCCTGTGTCTCGGGATCATGACCTCGATGTTTAGTGCCGTCACCGTGTCGCGCGCGATGGTGAACCTGATTTACGGCCGTCGCGCCAAGCTGGAGCGCGTGGCCATCGGCAACACCCGCTGGGAAGAACCGCGTCCCAGCCAGCCGCCGAAGCCGTGACCGGATAGGGAGATCGCCATGGAATTCTTCAAAATCCGCAAAGACATCCCGTTCATGCGCCACGCGCTGGTGTTCAACGTGATTTCGCTGGTCACGTTCATCGCCGCCGTGTTTTTCCTGGTTTCCAAGGGCCTCAATTTTGGCGTCGATTTCACCGGCGGCACGGTGCTGGAGGTCAACTTCAGCCGCGCCGCCGAGGTTGACAAGGTACGCGAATCGATCGAAAAACTCGGCTACCGGGACGCGACCGTACAGAATTTCGGTACCTCGCGCGACGTCATGATCCGCCTGCCGCTGCGCAAGGAAAAGGCCGACGCCAAGCATGACGAGATCGTGATGCCGGCGCTGAAGCAGATCGACCCCAGTGCCAGCCTGCGTCGTGTCGAGTTCGTCGGCCCGCAGGTCGGCGGCGAATTGATCGAGGACGGTGCGCTCGCCCTGTTCTTCGTTTCTCTACTTATCGTCGTGTATCTCTGGTTCCGCTTCGAGTGGAAGTTCGGCGTTGCCGCCATCATCGCCAACCTGCACGACGTCGTCATCATTTTGGGGTTCTTCGCCTTCTTCCAGTGGGACTTTTCGCTGACCGTGCTGGCGGCGGTGCTGGCGATTCTCGGCTATTCGGTCAATGAATCGGTCGTGGTCTTCGACCGCATCCGCGAGAACTTCCGCCGCATGCGCAAGAGTACGGTGCCGGAAATCATCGACAACGCCATCACTCGCACCATGTCACGCACCATCATCACGCACTTCAGCACGCAACTGGCGGTGCTGGCCATGCTGCTGTTCGGCGGCGAGACCCTGCACTACTTCGCGCTGGCGCTGACCATCGGCATCCTGTTCGGCATCTATTCCTCGGTGTTCGTCGCGAGTCCATTGGTCATGTGGCTCGGTATCGCGCGTGAAGATATGATGCCCGTGCGCAAGGAAGCCGCGGCCGACGAGCGGCCGTAATTCTCCCGTCATCGCCGGCCGGTTGCAGCCGGTACCGGTGGTCCCTCGTTCCCCGGCTTTCGTCGGTATGGCCGTTGTCCCTCGGGTCGAGCGCATGCTAGATGATGGGGGAAACCCCCGAGGAACTTCCCATGAGCTGGATGCTTTTCCCTGGCAACCCCGCCCTGTCGGCGCTGGTGCTGGCCCTGATCGCCATTCCCTTCCTGTACGCGGCGCGGCGCCCCGTCCACGGCCTCATCCAGTCGGTGTTTCGCGCCATGACCCACGGGTTGCGGCTCGGTGCGCGCTGGATGGCGCGCACCGCCGACGACCTGCGCGCCCGTAACAAAGTGGTGCTGCTGGCCCACGGCCGCGAGGAGGTCCAGCAGACCATCGATCGAGACTTCCAGCGCGTCAGCGCCCAGATCGCCCGCGACCTGGCCGGCTACCCGACCTTGCAACGCCGTCTGCTCGACGAGATCACGCGCGTCGAGGAGGACTACAAGAAGTGCGGCGAGGTGCCACCGCCACCGCCCGAATGGACCAAGGCGGTCGAGGCCATCGCCAAGATCAAGCACACCGGTGACGGCCTGGTGCAGAAGATTCTTGAGGATATCTCCAGCTCCATTGATGGCATCTACGACAAGGTGCTGGCCGAGTACCGGCGTTCCTACGAATCGCGCCACCAGATCCTGAAAGGCTTCATGCCGTTCTGGCGCTCGCTGGAGTCCACCTTGCAGCGCGTTGACAAGAACCTCGGCGGCCTGCAGCAAAGTGCCGCCAAGATCGACGGCCTGATGGACAAGTACGACCAGATCAACAAGGGCACGGAAAAGATCGAACACGCCCTGACCAGTTCAGCCACCACCCAGTTCGCGATTGCCGCCACGGTGCTGGCCATCGCCTTCGGTGGCGCGTTTGTGAACTTCTGGCTGATCGCCCGGCCGATGGCGGCCATGGTCGGCGGCGGTCAGTACATCCTCGGCGGGCTGGAGGCTTCGCACATTGCCGCCCTGGTCGTGATCCTGCTGGAGACGGCCTGCGGCCTGTTCCTGATGGAATCGCTGCGCATCACCCACCTGTTCCCGCGCATTCACAACATGTCCGATAAGCTCCGTCGTCTCTTCTTCTGGGGTGCGCTGACCGGCCTGTTGGTACTGGCGGTCTTCGAGGTGGCACTGGCCGTGATGCGCGACCATATTATTGCCGCCGACATCCTGGTGAAGCGCGGCCTGTCGGGTGAGCAGGGAGCCGCGGCCGCCGCCGCCGCCGACCTCGGCTTGGTGGGCAAGATCCCGGTGGTCGGACAGATGGTGCTGGGCTTTATCCTGCCGTTCCTGCTGGCCTTCGTGGCCATCCCGCTGGAATATTTCATACACTCGGCGCGCACCGTCTTCGGCGTCGGTCTGGTGCTGACCCTGCGCGGCAGCGGCGTGCTCATGCGTATTGTCGCCGGGACCCTGAAGCATATCGGCAATGCCCTGACCATGCTTTACGACTTGACCATCTTCCTGCCGATCCTGATCGAGCGCGCCGTCACCAGTCGGCGCACGGGGTCTGCTGCCGCGGCCGCCAGCGGAGATCGATCCGTATCCGAACCGACGGTCTTGCGTCGCACCGGAGGGCATGGGCTATGAAATCGGTTTGGCGAACTCTGGCGATCGCGCTGCTGGCGTCGCTGCTGCTGGCCTGTGCCGATCAGCGCCGGCATACGCGCGCGGTTTACCTGCTGGTCGATACCTCGGGGACCTACGCCATTGAGCTCGAAAAGGGCCAGCATGTCATTAACTACCTGCTCGGCACCCTGAACCCGGGCGATTCGTTTGCGGTCGCGCGCGTCAAGAGCCGCTCGTTCAGCGAGAAGGACATCATCGCCAAGGTAACCTTCAGCAAGGATCCGCTGCAGGCCAACCAGCAGAAGAAGCAGTTCAAGGACAAGACGCTCGCCCTGAAGCAGCAGGTCAAGGGCGGCAGTGCCTACACCGACATCACCGGCGGCCTGCTGCAGGCGGCCGAGTTTCTGAACGAGACCGGCGCCGGGCGCAAGACCATCCTGATCTTTTCCGACATGCAGGAGGAGCTGGACAAGCAGACCATTCGCAACGTGCCGATGAACATGACCGGCATCCGCGTGGTGGCCATCAACGTGACCAAGCTGCATACCGATAACATCGATCCGCGCCGTTATCAGGGGCGGTTGGCCGTCTGGGAGAAGCGGGTACGCGACGCCGGTGCCACGGAGTGGCGCGTGGTCAACGATCTTGAACACCTGGAACGCATGTTCGCCAACTGACGGCGCCGGCGAAAACGAAAAGAGCCGCTGGCGGTGCTCTGCCAGCGGCTCTTTTGTGTCTGCGATAAATCAGCTTCCTGGTTTCGATGCCGGCGCCTTCTCGCTACCGGCCGATTCCTGGCGCAGGCCCAGCACGAACAGCACCACGCCCAGGGCCGTCAGGCCGCCGCGGATGGCCATACCGGTGCCGCGTCCCCAGTTGTCGATCCACATCAGGATCTTGAATTCCATGCCCATCAGGTTGAGCAGCAGTGAACCGATTCCAAAAATGGCGAGCCAGATGCCAAGCGATTTCATGCGTTGTTCTCCAGGGTGGTGGGTGCGCGTGGTAAGGATGCCGGTCATTCCGTGGGCAATCCTGTACCGGCCAATATAGACAAATGACGGGCCGTGTGGCGACAGCCAACCCGTACTGCGGGCCACTGGTAGGGTTGGCCGGACGATCGGTCGTGGGCTGTGTCCCCGGCCAGGGGTTAGCGGTCAGGGGTCGAACGGCTTGATCAGGCGCCGGACCACGTCGTACTCGACGTCGCTGACCGCCGTAAAGCCGCTGTAGTTCGGATCGAGGGCGGTGATGACGCGCTGGTCCTCCGGACGCCGGGGGTCGAGTCTCAGGAAAGCCGCGCGCAGGCGCATCATCAGGGCATCGTCGACGTGGCCGGCGGACACGATGGCATAGGGCGGCAACGGCGGCGAGGCGTAGATGACCCGCAGTCCTTTCTTTTCCCACTCGTAGGCGGTGGTGTCCTTGAGAATGCCGGCGTCGAAATCGCGGCTGTGCACGCCGCGGGCGATGTTGTCGTAGTGACCGATAAATTTATACGAAGCCAGTTGCTCGAGCCGCAGTCCGGTATTGACCACGACCGCACGCTGCAGCACGGCCGAGGCATCGCCGAAGGCAAAATTCTTTCCGGCCAAGTCGGCGGGGGTGCGGATCGGCGAGTCGTCGCGCACCACGATCATGAGCCGGAACGATCCCTGGCCGCGCGTCAGGGTCTTGGCCACCAGGCGGGCGTTGCCCCGGCGCTGGGCCTTGAGGTAGGCGACCGGGGTCATATAGGAGAGGTCGACCCGGCCGGCGGCGACGTCATCGATGGCGCCTTTCATGTTGGGCGACAGGTGCAAGTGCACCGGGCGCCCCAGCTCGCGGGACAGGTAGGCGGTCAACGGCCGGAGGCGTTCGTTCATGACCGCCGGGACGTGCATGGCCACCGAGCCGAGCCGCAGCGGCCGGCCGTCATCGGCCGGCGCCGGCGGCGGGAGGAGGGTGGTGAGGGCGGCCGCGACTGCCAGGATGTGCCGTTTCATCAGGCCGTGGATGCGACTGAGTCGTCAATCAGCATGGCGTAGTGGACGATGCAGTTCTCGCCGCGGTTGTGGCAGGACTGCAATGCCAGTTTGGCGCAGCGCATCAGTTCGCCGACCGATTGAATCGCGCGTCGTCCGGGGATGGTCACGATACCGATGTGCAACCACGGGGCGAAGGCGCCCTGATCGAGCGCCACCGGTTCGGCGGTGGCGGTCTCCAGCAGGTGGTCGCCGTGGCTGATGGAGGTGGCCATGGTGGCGCCGCGCATGAGCAGCAGCAGTTCGCCGGTCTCCAGCCGGCACAGGGTGTCGGACGGCCGCTGCTTGTCGCGCATCCGCTGGCAAACGCTCTTGAGCACCTGGCCGGCCGCCTCCTGGCCGTGCTGTTCGACGCACTGGGCGAGATTGCCGATGCGCAGCAGCAAAAAACTGTGGGTATCGTCGCGCCAGATGGCCGGCTCGATTTCATTCGACACCAGGCTGTCGAAATAACGCATGTTGTACAGCCCGGTCAGCGGGTCGGTGACGGCCAGCAGCCGCAGGTCTTCGTTGACGCGCTTGAGGGTCTCCGCCTGTTCGGCCAGCCGGGTGTTGGTTTGTTGCAGTTCGAGATTGGCGTCATCCACCTTCGTCTGCAGCCGCCGGTGGGCATCCCGAAGCTGCTCATGCAGGGCGTTAAACTCCGCGGCCATTTCGCCGAACTCATCGCGGCTGCCGACGGGCAGGTCCGGATATTCATCGGATGCACGTGCCCGGCGAACGGCGCGCGTCATGGCATTCAGCGGGCTGATGATAATCACGGTGAGCGCGACCAGTTCCACGATCAGCACGGCGGTGATGACCAGCACCTGGCGCAGAAAGGATGCGCGCTTGCCGGCCTCGATCTGGGCGGTGGCCTGGGCCGTGTCGAAGCGCAGCTCGACCAGTCCGATGCGATCGCCGTTCAGGTGAATATCGTGCTTGATGGCCAGGGTGTTGTCTTCCTGCGCGCGGCCCTGTTCCGCCATGACCGTGCCGCGGCTGTTGGTCACCCGGACGTGGGTAATCCCGTGTGGGCTGACCACCTGTTTCAGCAGCAGTTCGAGGGTGTGGTAATCGTTGGCGACGACGTGATAGGAGAGCGCCTTGGCGATGAAGTCGCTGGCGGTCTCGCTGCGCTGGCGGATTTCATCGAGGGTGGCGCTCAGCTGGCTGCGGTAGGTGATCCAGGTGCTGGCGGTCAGGGTGACCAGCAGGGTGGCGACCAGGATCAGCACTACCTTCTGGCGCACGCCCAGTGTTAACCGGGTGCGCCCGGTTGGCCGGAGTGATTCACCTGTTGCCACGTGTGCCATTTCGCGTTGCGGGTCCTTCCCCACCAGACAGTCCTCCCAGACCCGGATCCGCCCGGGTGGGCGGTCGTAGTGTGTAATTTCCATTTAAATCAGCAATCTCCGTGCCATGTGCGAGAGATAGCCTGAAATCCAGCCAACCCGTGTGCACCAGTCAAGCTGCTGATTTTCTGTAGCTTTCTCAGGAAAAATGTAGGCAGGGCGACGGGAATTGGCTATCCTAGGGCCTCCTTTCCCCGGATATGCCTGTTTTGGGTGTCCGGGTGACGCTCAACGGCAGCAGATCGATAATAATCAAACGCTTATGTTCAATAAATCCATGACCATCGCCGGGTTCGATGACGAACTCGACCAAGCCATCCGCGCGGAAGCGCAGCGCCAGGAAGACCACATCGAGCTCATTGCCTCGGAGAACTACGCGAGCCCGCGCGTACTGGAGGCGCAGGGCTCGGTGCTGACCAACAAGTATGCCGAGGGTTATCCCGGCAAGCGCTATTACGGCGGTTGCGAATACGTTGACGTGGCCGAGCGACTGGCCATCGAGCGCTGCCGGCAGTTGTTCGGCGCCGACTATGCCAACGTGCAGCCGCATTCAGGTTCGCAGGCCAACGCGGCGGTGTACATGGCGCTGCTCAAGCCCGGCGACACCATCTTGGGCATGAGCCTCGCCCACGGCGGTCACCTGACACACGGTGCCAAGGTCAATTTCTCCGGCAAGTTATTCAATGCCGTCCAGTACGGTCTGAATGAAAAGACCGGCGAGATCGACTACGACGCGATGGAAAAACTGGCCCTCGAACACAAGCCGAAGATGGTGGTGGGCGGTTTCTCCGCCTATTCGCGGGTGGTCGACTGGGCGCGCATGCGCGCCATCGCCGATCGCGTCGGCGCCTTTTTCTTTGTCGACATGGCGCACGTCGCCGGCCTGATCGCGGCCGGGCTGTACCCAAATCCGGTGCCGGTGGCCGACGTTGTAACCTCGACCACGCACAAGACACTGCGCGGCCCGCGCGGCGGTATTATTGTCGCCCGCGCCAACCCGGACATCGAGAAGAAAATCAATTCGACCATCTTCCCCGGTACCCAGGGCGGACCACTCATGCACGTCATTGCCGCCAAGGCGGTCGCCTTCAAGGAGGCGTTGTCGCCCGAGTTCAAGACTTACCAGCAGCAGGTGCTGGTCAACAGTCGCGCCATGGCCGCGGTCATGATGTCGCGGGGTTACCAGATCGTGTCCGGCGGTACCGACAATCACCTGTTCCTGGTGAGCCTGATCGACAAGAACATCACCGGCAAGGATGCCGAGGCGGCGCTGGGCGAGGCCCACATCACCGTCAACAAGAATGCCGTCCCGAACGATCCACAGTCGCCGTTCGTGACCAGCGGCATCCGGCTCGGTACGCCCGCCTGTACCACCCGCGGCTTCAAGGAGACCGAGTCGAAGGAACTGGCCGGTTGGATCTGCGACATTCTCGACAACCTGGCCGACGTCAGCGTGCGGGCGGCGGTGCGCACCAAGGCCGAAGCACTTTGCCGGCGTTTTCCGGTTTACGAAACATCATGAACTGCGAGCCTCAAGCTTCAAGCTCGAAGCTTCAGGCATTTTCTTCAGGCCTGCGGCTTTCAGCCTGAAACCATTCCCATGCGCTGCCCATTCTGTCTGGCCGACGAGACGAGTGTCATCGATTCGCGCCTGAGTGAAGACGGGTGCTCGGTCCGTCGCCGGCGGGAATGCGAAGTCTGCAAAGAGCGATTCACCACCTTCGAACGCGCCGAACTGCGCTTGCCGGCCGTGATCAAGTCCGACAATCGCCGCGAGGACTTCAACGAGGAAAAGCTTCGCGGCGGTCTCCTCCGGGCCCTGGAAAAGCGGCCGGTCGATGCCGGCAAGGTGGATGCCCTGCTCGGCCGTATCCGGCACAAGCTGATCGCCAGTGGCGAACGCGAGATTCCCTCGCGCCGCATCGGCGAGTGGCTGATGGAGGAGCTGAAGGAAATCGATCCGGTGGCCTATGTGCGTTTTGCATCGGTATACCGCAGTTTCGATGACCTCAATGCCTTCAGCGAGGCCGTGCAGCACTTGCAGAACGAACCCGCGTCGGAAAACCGCAAACGTCAATTGTCGCTGATCCCGGACGTCGAGCCGGGCTCGGGCAAACCGGCCCGCAAACCGAGGCGCCGTTCATGAGCTTCAGTGAAGCCGATGCCCGCTTCATGGCGCGGGCACTGGAACTGGCGCGCCGTGGTCTCAACAGCACCGATCCCAATCCACGCGTCGGTTGCGTGGTGGTGAAAGACGGCAAGATCGTCGGCGAGGGTTGGCACCGGAATGCCGGTGAGGCGCATGCCGAAGTGCTGGCCCTGCAGGCCGCGGCGGCCAACACCCACCGCGCCGGTGTATATCTCACGCTGGAGCCTTGCTGCCACGTGGGGCGCACCCCGCCGTGCACCGACGCCCTGATCGGCGCCGGTGTGCGCCGTGTGGTGGCCGCCATGCGCGATCCCAATCCGAAGGTGAGCGGCAAGGGGTTCGCGGCGCTGACGGCGCGCGGCATTCAGGTTGACGTGGGGCTCATGGAGAAGGAGGCCGAGGCGCTCAATCCCGGATTTATCATGCGCATGAAGGAAGGCCGCCCGTTGGTGAGACTCAAGCTGGCGGCCAGCCTCGACGGCCGCACCGCCATGGCCGATGGCACCAGCCATTGGATCACGGGCGACGACGCCCGCGCCGATGTGCAGGCCTGGCGGGCACGTTCTTCGGCCGTGATCACCGGCGTCAGCACCGTTTTACACGACAACCCGCAACTGACTGTGCGCCTGCCGGACCAGACGCGCCAGCCGCTGCGGATTATCCTGGACAGCCAGCTGCGCACGCCCCCCGACGCCCGCATCCTGCGCCAATCGGGGGCCACGCTGGTGGCCACGGCTTCCACCGATACCGCCGCTGCCCTGCGCCTGCGCGAAGCCGGTGCCGAGGTGCTGATCCTGGCTACGCCGCAGCAAACCATCGACCTGGCCGCGCTCATGCGCCATCTGGCCGCGCGCGAGATCAACGAAGTGCTGATCGAGGCCGGTGCCACCCTGGCCGGCAGCTTTCTGCAGGCCGGTCTGGTCGATGAACTGATCCTGTATTACGCGCCGCACATCATGGGCAGCCACGAGCGCGCCATGTTCAACCTGCCACCGCTCGCGGCCATGATCCAGCGCACCGCGCTCGACATCCTGGACGTGCGCATGATCGGCAAGGATCTGCGCGTCATGGCCAAAGTAACCAGTGGCAAGTAACAAGTGGCAAGAATGAGATGGTTCATATGTTTACTTGTAACTTGAAACTTGCTACTTGTATCTGATGTTTACTGGAATCATCCAGGCCGTTGGTCGTGTTGCCGCCGTTGAATCGCGTGGCAACGATGCGCGCCTGCGCATCGATTCAGATTCGCTCCCGTTGGCTGATGCCAGGCCCGGCGACAGCATTGCCGTCAACGGCGTTTGCCTGACGGCCATCGAGTTCGCCGGACAATCGTTTACCGCCGATGTCTCCGCGGAAACCCTGTCCTGCACCACCCTGGGGAAACACAAGATCGGGGCGGCCGTTAACCTGGAGCCGGCCCTGTTGCCGACCACGCGGCTGGGCGGTCACCTGGTCAGCGGACACGTGGATGGGGTGGGGCGGCTGCTCGAATCGCGGCCCGATGGGCGTTCGCAGCGCCTGCGTTTTGAACTGCCAGCGGCACTGGCGAAATATGTCGCCGCCAAGGGCTCGATCTGCGTGGACGGCATCAGCCTGACCGTCAATGCCGTGGAGGCCAATCGCTTCGACGTCAATATCGTTCCGCACACGCTGGCCAGCACCACCCTCGCCGCCCTGCGCCCCGGCGATGAGGTGAACATCGAGGTCGATCTGCTGGCCCGCTACCTTGAGCGCCTGCGGTCAGGCGATGGTGACCAACCCACCAGCGGTATCACGCCTGACTTCCTGAAGCGCACCGGCTTTATCGCCTGACTCGCCAATCCGCCTGACGAGGACAACCCGGTGGGGCTCGATACGGTTGAATTCGTGATTTGGGCGGAGAAGAAGTTCGCCATCGACATCCCCGACGAGGATGTAACGAATCTTTACACCGTGGGCGAATTCTGCCGCTATCTGTGCATGACTCTGGCCGCGCGCGATGGCCTGAAGGCGCCGGGCCATGCCGCGATCTATGCGACGGTTGCCGAATGTCTGGTGAAAGAATTCAGGATTCCGCGGGAGCGCATTTCCCCCGATTCGCGTTTCGTCAAGGATCTGGGGCTGGAATGACGCCGTCCGGCGAGGTCAGCGCCGGGCCAGCACGGTAAACTGTGATTCCGCCTGGGCCAGCTGGCGCGTGCCGTGTGTCCGGCTCCTGACCAGCAGACGGCTGACGACACGGTAAGTCCCCGGTGGTGTTTTCTCAGGTATGGGGAAGGCCACCTCGGCCTGGTAGTAACCGGTTCTGGCCAGCTGTGCCGTCACATTCTCGGTGCGGGTGGCGATCCGCCCGCCGCCGGTGGTGTAAATCTCGCGCACTTCCTCCAACACCACACCGTTAGCCGGTAACCGCTGCAGGTACAGATCCTTCTCGATGGTAATGTGCCGGCAGGTATGGGTTTCCTTGCTGCTCATGCCGATCCGGTAGAGCCGGGTCATGGCCGCAGTGCCGCGCGGCAGGGGAGGAAACTGTTTGACGGCGTCCTCCGTGCGTGACGCCGACAGCTTGTAGCGGGTCGCGTAATCGGTTTTTTTACGGTCGTCGGCGAAGCGCTCACAGTTGCCCGGCAGCAGCGAGGCGCAACCGCTGGCCAGCAGCATCAGGCCGGCGATAGCCGTCAACGGAATGAAATGACGTCGGTCCATCGGCGTCGCGAATGCCTGGCGGTGGGTCAGTCTCCCCAGGCCTGGCGCAACTGCTGATAACGCGCGGCGGTGGGCTTGGGAGTCGGCGTGGTTTCGGCCTGAGTGGCCACGGGCGCGGTACGGACGATCGGTGCGCGTGCCGCCGGCCAGGCTGGCGTCCGGGGCAGGGCGGCGTTTTTGACCACCGGTTTGGATACTGTCTCTCCCGCATTGCTCTTGAACGGTGGAATCCCGAGCAGCGAGAAGGCCAGTCCCGCAGCCAGCACCACGAGTGCAATATCGAAGCCCAGGCCGCCGAACAGCCGCGAGCGCGGTGAAAGCCGGTAGCGCCTGAACTCCTGGCGTAATTGTTCGGTGTCCGGCCATAAATGCCGCAGGCTGGTCGAAGCGGCTTCGCGATCGCGGCGCTCGAGCACGCCGATGCGCAGCAAGGCGGCGCGAAATTCGGAGGCGCTCTGAAAACGGCGGGCCGGATCCTTCTCGACGGCCTTCAGGATCACCCACTCCAGCGCCGGCGAGACGCGTCGCAGGTACTGATTGGGTCGCGGCGGTTGTTCCTGCACGTGCGCGTGCATGAGCGCGTAGTCGCTGCGCCGTTCGAACGGCAGCCGGCCGGTGATGGCCTCGAACAGGCTGACGCCGAGGGTATAGATGTCGGAACGGAAATCGGTCTCGCGGCCGTTGATCTGTTCCGGCGAGATGTACAACAGTGTCCCGACCATGGTGCCGCTCTGTGCCGGGTCGTGCTGGTCGACGATGCGCGCCACGCCGAAGTCCATCAGCTTCACCTGCTCGTCGCTGGTGATGAAGATGTTGGAGGGTTTCAGATCGCGGTGCACCACGCCCTGGCGATGAATGTGCTCGATGCCGCGCAGCGCCTGCTCGAAGAAGCGCACCGCCCGTTCCATCGACAACGGCCCCTGGGTGCGCAGCATCTGGGCGATGGTCTGTCCTTCGAAGTGCTCCATCACCAGCACTTCGCCGGCGGCGAGCTCCATGAACGAATAGAGGGTGGTGATGTAGGGGCTCGACATCCGTGCCTGGGCCTGGGCCTCGGTGCGGAAGCGGCGCAGGTAGTCGGGATGACGGCACAGGTTCGGCGGCAACACCTTGAGCGCGACCGTGCGGTTGAGTTCCGTGTCCTGGGCCTTGTAGACGTGACCCATGCCCCCGCCACCGATCTGGTTGATGACAAGGTAGCGGCCGAGCTTGGTGCCGGGCCCGAGGTTGCCCAGGGCGGGGTCGTTGTCCCGGGGAGAGGACGCCTCGCGCGCGGCGCTGGCCGCCCGCCGCTCGGAGAAGCGGTCGCTGATGATGACGGTACTGGTGGCCTTGTCGCTGGTGGGTTCCACGGGTCCGGGTGCCTGAAAAAAGGCCGACGGATCAGTGCCGTCGGAATGCTTCTTAATATAGACTATGGCCCCTTCCGGCCCTCCGGGTACGGGACGGGTGGAAGCGGTGCCCGGATAAGCGGCCCGGCAAACCCGGGATTTGGGCCGTGGGTCGCACCCAGAGCGGATTTGGACGACAATTGAGAAATTACATTAACATCCCGGCCCACCGATCCGGGTCGGGGTTCACGTCATGCCGATCAGCCCAATAACCGAAATCATCGACGAGCTGCGGCGCGGCCGCATGGTCGTGCTGATGGACGATGAGGATCGCGAGAACGAGGGCGACCTCGTCATCGCCGCCGCGCACGTGCGCGCCGAGGACGTCAATTTCATGGCTACCCACGGGCGCGGGCTCATCTGCCTGACGCTGACGCCCGCCCGCTGCGAGCAGCTCAAGCTGCCCTTGCAGACCAGCGGCGTGCACCGCAAGCTGTCCACCGCTTTTACCGTCTCCATCGAGGCGGCGCACGGCGTGACCACCGGCATCTCGGCCGCCGACCGCGCCACCACCATTCACGCCGCCGTCCGGCCGGACGCCTCGCCCGACGACGTTGTCACCCCCGGCCACATTTTCCCGCTCATGGCGCGTACCGGCGGGGTGCTGGCGCGCGCCGGTCACACCGAGGCGGGTTGCGACCTGGCGCAGCTCGCCGGCCTGTCGCCGGCGGCGGTGATCTGCGAGATCATGAACGACGACGGCACCATGGCACGGCTGCCGCAACTGGCAGGATTCGCGCAACGGCACGGACTCAAGATCGGCACCATCGCCGACCTCATCCGCCACCGCATGGAAACCGAGTCCAGCATCCAGCGCGTGAGCGACGGCATCATGCCGACGCCGTACGGCGATTTCCGTGTCATCGCCTATCACGACGACATCGGCGATGCCGTGCACCTCGCGCTGGTGAAGGGAGAAGTACGGCCCGACAAGCCGACGCTGGTGCGTGTGCACGTGCAGGAAAGTCTGCTGGATCTGTTTACCCTGGCCCACCGCGCCGGCACCTGGACACTGCCGATGGCACTGGCGCGGGTGGCGGCGGAAGGCGAGGGCGTGGTGGTCATCCTGCAACAGTCGGAATCGCCGCCGCAACTGATGCAGCGGCTGGAACATTTTTACACCCAGGCCACCGGCCAGTGGCCGCATGGCGAAGATCGCGTGGTGATGCGCACCCACGGCCTCGGCAGCCAGATCCTCGCCGACCTCGGCGTGCGCCGGATGCGCGTGCTCGGTCACGCCATGAAGGCGCCGGGCATGTCCGGTTTCGGGCTCGACATCGTCGAGTACCTGGAAGCCTCGGCCGCGCCCGTCACCGCCCTGGAATTCCCGGCACTTCAAAAACGAGAAGGAAAAAAAGGTTAAACGATGAGTGAGTACAAAACGATCGAGGGTGACTACACGCCGCGCGGTGCGCGTTTCGGTATCGTGCTGTCGCGTTTCAACCATTTTATCGGCGACCGCCTGCTGGAAGGCGCGCTCGACAGCCTGGTCCGCCACGGCGTGGACGTCGCCGCCATCGAGGTGGTGCGCGTGCCGGGCGCCTTCGAAATGCCGCTCGCGCTCCAGGCCATGGCCGAATCGAAAAAATACGATGCCCTCATCGCGCTCGGCGCGGTGATCCGCGGTGCCACGCCGCATTTCGAATACGTGGCCGGTGAATGCACCCGCGGCGTTGCCGCCGTGCAGACAAAGTACGGCTTGCCGGTGGCCTTCGGCGTTTTGACCGTGGACACCATCGAACAGGCTATCGAGCGCGCCGGCACCAAGGCCGGCAACAAGGGCGCCGAGGCGGCCATGACGGCGATCGAGATGGTCAATCTGCTCAAGAAGTTGCGCGCCTGATCCGGCGATGGGCGCGCGGGCGGAAAAGGCGAATCTCGGGCCCCGCCACCGCGCGCGCCAGGCGGCCGTGCAGGCGCTGTACCAGTGGCAGTTGACCGAGCAGTCGCCGGAGCGGATCGAGGAGCATTTTATCCACGATCACGAAATGCACGACGTGGACATGGATTACTTTCACCATCTGGTATTGGAAATCCCGCTGCACCACAGCGAACTCGACGATCACATCGCGCCGCATCTCGACCGCAATCTGGCCGACGTCGATCCCGTCGAACGCGCCATCCTGCGTCTCGGCGCCTTCGAGTTCGAATTCCATCCTGAGATTCCCTACAAGGTGATCCTCAACGAAGCGGTGGAACTGGCCAAGACCTTCGGTGCCGAGCACGGCCACAAGTACGTCAACGCCATCCTCGACAAGGTGGCCGCCCGGCTGCGGGCCGCGGAAATCAGCGTTGCCTGACGGCATGACCGCGCCGCCTGATCGCACCAGGATTACTTCTCTGTTCGGCGAACTTCCCCTCTCCCTCCGGGAGAGGGCAAAGGGTGAGGGTGGTTGGCCCTCATCCCCATCCGACCGGAATGGAGATTCTCATTCACTTCCCCTCTCCCTGCGGGAGAGGGCTAAGGGTGAGGGCAGTCGGCCCTCATCCCCATCC
>ERZ1292623.2334-Hain-H51-01um-R1-2334-length-17137-cov-6_pt1 | contig 17137 bp, 16 predicted proteins | sample MGYA00564398_ERZ1292623 | MGnify/ENA primary metagenome ERZ1292623 (study PRJEB36523, sample SAMEA6512633) | groundwater metagenome | collected 2019-01-07 | study: AquaDiva: Metagenomics assemblies of 32 groundwater samples | reverse complement strand
GAAACAAAGGAGCTCCGAGAATAAGCCCGCAAAGAGCTGCTGTAATATCAACCAACCTTTTTCCCATGGCACACAAATACTACCTTAAAAGCGTATGTTTGCAGAAAGGAGAAGCGCAGGAATGCCTTATCGATCTGCTCTGCTAATCGTAGCAGAAAACGGCCGCCTGGCAAATGTATAAACGGGAACGCGAATAACGAAACCAGATGAAAATAAAATACTTCGCAACTCTCAAACTGCTGTTTTAAAAACGCGAGCTCTTTTTGCGTGATAATATGCGACGCGGCCCATGCCGTGCGTTTTCCGGTAAAACGGTTGAGCACTCGTTTTGCGTTTGCAAAAGGGTTGTGTCCGAATGTTTCAATGCCCACAAGCGCGCCGCCAGGCTTGAGCACACGAGTAATTTCTGCGATTGCTTTTTGAAAATCCAGCGAAGAAAATGTGCCGCCGTCGAATACCGCGTCGAAGGAATTATCCGAAAACTTCATAGCTTCACAATCCATTACGAGAAACTCTGCGCTGCTTCTTGTTCTCGCGATAGCCAGCGAGGCTTCCGATAAATCAATTCCCACAACTTCTGCTGCGTGTTTTGCGAGAAATCCGCTGTGCACGCCGTTCCCGCAACCGTAATCCAATACCTTTTTGCCCTCGCACAAAAGACCGGCGAGCTTATACAAAAACCGCCAACTCCCAAGCACCAAAGGAGAAGGGTTCACAACCCCTTTTGCTTGTATGTCATAATGCTCGATCTCTTTTCTTTTTCGTTCTTCCATTTATTTTCCCAACAGCTTTACTAACCCCATAATGGAACCTATGCCGTAGCCGAGGTGGCGGGCGGCAAATGCCAAAGGCATTGCGAAAAATAATCGCGCGTCTTTCTCTCGAGAAGCGATACGCAAGGCAACCAACAAAGAAACGGGTATGTACAGCCACATGCTCAAAGGCAAGGTCAACACAAACAAAAGCGGAATATAATGCCTCAAACGAAAGGGAGTTTTTACGAATTTCAAAGGATATACGGCCCAAATGCCGTCTTTGATGTTATGGGAGAAAAATGCCTTGAGAGTTTCTTTGGGATAGTAGGAAGATACGGCATCTGGAACCAAAAGAATTTTCCCTCCGGCTTTCCGCAGCCGCGTGCTGAATTCCATGTCTTGGGAGCGCGCAAGGCGTTCGTCAAACAATCCTACGCGCTCAAATACTTCTCTCTTGTAGCACCCGCCGAACACCGTATCTACCCACAAGGGCTTTGCTGAACCTAAGCGAAAACGCGAACCTGCGGCGCCAAAGGGATGAGAAAGCGCGAGGGCGATAGCTTTTGCCATGGCAGTGTTTTTTGCCGGCGCCGCGCGCGCCACTCCCCCGACCACGTCGGCGCCGGAAGAAGAAAGATGCGTTACGCACCTGGCAAAATAGTCTTTTCCGTATGTCGCGTGAGCATCCGCGCGCGCGATTATTTCCCCTTTCGCCTCCCGAATGCCGATGTTCAGCGCAAAAGGCGTAAACTTTTTGGGATTATCCAGCAGCTTAATGAAGGAGAACTGTTCTCCTTTGTTTTGAATAATGTTCCGCGTGTTGTCTTCTGAACCACCATCCACGACCAAAATCTCCATCGCATCTTTGGGATAATCCTGCGCGATCAAAGAATCCAAACATTCGCCAATAAACTTCTCTTCGTTGCGGCACGGAATAATAATGGAAAGAGATTTCATGCCTTATGGAGCACGGCCATTGCCGCGCCTACAAAAAACCAATATGTCATATTCGGCTTTACCACGGCAAAGGCGTCCACCACAAGCGAGACAAAGAGCATCGCGCACGTTGCCGCCAGCACGCCTGCGGCCAGTCCTGTTGCCAAGCGCTCTTTGCTTCTCCAAAATCCTTTCCAAGCGGCTGCCAAGATAAAAGAGATAAGCGCCAAAAACGCGATATTCCCGATTATGCCTGTCTCCACAAAATTCCGGAGATACTGATTGTGGCTTTCTGGAGCCGTCCCCAAAATAGCGCCCTTCCCATGACCAAGCGCAATGAGGAGCGGACGGTCCATAGCGTTTTGAAATTGAGTGGCAACGACTGAATCAAGCCGAGTCCGCCGCGCCTCCGACGAGATGCCTACCGGAGACAGTACTGATAAAAGACGGTCTGCTGACGGAAGCAAAGGAAGTATCAAAAAGAAATACGAGGCGAACGTAAGCGCGCCTATCACGCAAAAAAGCAGAAAAGAATCAACCGCCGTCTTTAGGGTTCTTGTCTTTACAACATAGAGCGCCATGCTGGCAGCTAACGCAAACCAAAAACCGACAAACACGGTTTTTGAAAGGGCGCCGAGCATGCCAACGATAATCAAGAGAATTGCTCCCAAGATGAGATATTCTCTTGCAAAAGACATGCCCCGCCTCCAGAACGAATACAGCCACCAGTTGAACAAAAAAATAAAAAGCAGCAAGAAGAACGCTCCCGTGGGGAATACGCCCCACTCATTGAGCGCGGAAGCGCCGTACTCGCCAGTCCTGTTGCCGCTGAAAATCTGATACATGACCCAGCCGATATTCGCAAGGCCTATTCCAACCCATACGCGCATGAGGAGTTTCGCTGAAGCCAATGTCTTGATATGAAAAAACACGTAGAAGTACACGAAAAAGAACTGCAATTCTTTTGTAAAGTACAAAAATCCTCTGGCGCCGCTCACATTCCCCAAAATCCAATTCGAAAGCAAACTCGTAAAACCAATTCCGGTCCAGATAAGGATGGGCAAGAACAAAGGAGTGCTCCGAATGTTTTGTTGTCTGGACTTGAAGAACGCGACAGCCCACACCAAAGCCAATACAATCATCCACAAATCTTCTCCTCGAATGTCAATCACCCGCCCCAATCCCTCAAGGGTCCCCACGGGAATGCGCGGAGTCAATCCAATGGCAAGCGCCAAGATCGCAAGGGAAAGAATGGGCCACATTGATACGTATCGCGCGAGGATTCGCTTCATTACCAGCAATGCCCTCCAGGGATACCAAAGAGATATTAGCGAAAAAACACGCCTTGGGAACTGCGGCCGTTTCAATCCCGTTGAAGTAAACAGCCAGTCCGCGTCGCGGAGCGTCATCATATTTAAGTACCCTCCCGCGAGCTTAAGATTGCGCTGTTTTTCAATGAAAAAATGCGGGGCGCGCTTGGAAGAAGGCTCGTGGTTCTGATGCGCGATCGTTATCACTTCTGTGGCGTCTATAACCGGAATCTTTGAACTTCGCGCTTTCCACACCAGCCAGCTGTCCATGCCGGGGCGACCTACGACAAATTCAGGCGGATGAAAATCAAGGCTTCGAGGAAAAACCCAATAGTCCATTCCAGCGTACCCATGCAGTGCGCCTTCTTTCCTCATGCGTTCCTGCAGCTTCTCTCGCCATGCGGGATCCTCGAACGCGAGCGAACCTGAAATGTCCATATCCCATCTTCTTCCTGCCATAAAAAATGGCTTTTCTCCCATACGATCTTTCACGCGGCCAACCGCCTTCACAAAATCATCGAAAAGGATAATATCGGCATTCACATAGGCAACGATATCAAATCGGGCTTCTTGCCGGGCTCTGCTGAAAACACTGTTCAGCAAAGGAGTGCCATACTCATTATGCAACGCGTCTCCAACATACCCCGTGTTCAACTCTCTCGCCACCCTTTGCGTTGTTCCCTTCTCGTCTTCGAAAAGTAAAATCTCGCACGTTGGGCGCAAAAGCGTCCAACTTCGAATCGCGTTTCGCTGGATGAGATCAAACGGTTCGTGAAAAGGCCGCGGATTCGTAAAAATGGTAATCATGCAAGAAATCCTTCTTCCCGCAGTCTTTGTTCCAAACCCCGCGCGAGAGTATATTGAGGAGTCCAGCCAAGCTCTTTTTTTATCTTTGCGCAGTCTAGGCAATACCGTATCTGCTCTCCTGGACGATCAGGGAGATACAGCGGAGAAGGTGTTTTCTCCAGAAGTTTCGCGATTGATTTATATAATGCGTTGAGGCTTGTTTCTTTTGATGTTCCGACGTTAAACGTAGGGTCGGAATGATCCACAGGAACATCGAGGGCGAGCAGGTTCGCCTGTATCACGTCGTCTATATATACATAGTCCCGCGTCTTTGTGCCATCGCCCCACATTTGAGCCTGCTGGCCTTGAGCAAGTTTGGCGATATAGTCTGTCATGGCTCCCGTAATCTGGCCCGGCCCGTACACTGCCGCGTATCGCAGGATCACGGAAGGTACTTTAAACGCGGAACGGAAAAATCGGATGTAGTTTTCCGCGGCGCATTTGGCAATCGCGTACGGAGAGGACGGTTTCGTCGGCTCCTCTTCTCTTACGGGCAAATTCGTTGCGTTGCCATACACAAAACCAGACGAAGAGAATACCAGTTTCTGGACGCCGTATGCGCGAGCATTCATCAGCACATTCAGCACGCCCGCGATACTTTCCATATCCATAAGCGGATTCTCCACTGATTGGGGCACCAGCACGTTAAACGCGAAATGGTAGATGCCATCTATTCTGTTTTGCCGGAATACATCTTCAAGAGAGGGATTCGCGATATTCAGATTATGGAAGACCGCGTTTTGAGGAAGGTTCTCTTTCCTGCCCGTAGAAAGATTATCCACGATAATAACTCTGGCGCCTCTTTCAATAAGGGCGCGCGCTGTATGGGAACCGATGAATCCTGCTCCTCCGGTAATAAGAAAAGTTTTCTTGGAAACGTTCATGTATTATTATCCCCTGCTCCGATGGGAAAGTAGAGGATCAAACCATCATGGTATCTTTTAGGATCAAGCACTCGCCAGCAATCAACTACGGTCTTGGGAGTTGGCCCCTTTTGAAAGAAAGCCTCATCAATGGCGCCAAACTCCTTCCAAGGCGTGGCAATGACAATAGCGTTGCCAAACGCAACGGCCTCTTCAAGAGACGCGGCAAACACAACCGACTCCCCCAAGACCTTTTTCGCGTTACCGTGAGCTACGGGATCATAGACTGCGACAGGGATATTTTTCCCAGACAATACCCGGGCAATCTCCACTCCCTGCGACTCGTCTATAACATCGGTGTCAGGTTTATACGAAAGCCCCAGTACGGAGACCTTGCCGCCCTCGGGAATGCGGGAAGAAATAATCTGCGCCACTCTCATAACCTGCCTTCTATTCACGGCATCCGTGGCTTCGGGCAAGAGAGCGTGCGCTCCGAAACTTCCGGCCAAATGCATAAAGGCTCTCGCGTCTCTGGGAAAACAAGGGCCAGCGAATCCCAAAGCGCCTTTCAAGTATTTCTTGCCGATTCTCGCGTCACAGCCAATAGCGTCTGTCACCACATCGGCGTCGGCACCCGGAATCTTTTCACAAAGTTCTGCGAGCATATTGGCGTACGAAATTTTGGTTGTAATGTACACATTCAAAGAAATTTTTGCTATTTCAGCGTTAATAATGCTCATTCGTTTCACGGGCGGCTTATTGAGGCACACGTTCCGATAAAACTCTTCGAGCGCGGAGCCAGATTTCTCGTCGGATTCTCCGATCAACACAAAATCTGGTTCCAGGATGTTGCGTATCACGCTTCCCAACGCGATAAACTCTGGATTATAGCAAACCCCAAATTCGATTCCGCATGTTTTGCCGGATTCTTTTTCCAACACGGGGATTACGTCTCTTTGGGTTGATCCGGGGCTCACGGTGCTTGTGAGAGCCACCAAGTGAAACGTGTTTTTTTCTCGCAATGCTTTGCCGATTCCCCTTGCTGCCGACACCACATATTCCGTAGAGAAATCTCCTTCTGGCTTTGACGGAGTAGGAACAATAATAAACGTGATGTCAGAATCCAAAACCGCTTTCCGATAGTCTTGGGTTGCTGAAATTCTTTCTCGATTCTCTAAAAGATACTGTTGTAAGTCCGGCTCGAAAACAGGAGCCTTCGCCTGATTGATCGCATCCACATAATTTTTGTTCAGATCAACCCCGATAACGGAAAAACCGCGCGAAGCAAACGAGGCCGCCATAGGGGAACCCAATTTCCCTAAACCGATTATGGAAAGACGAGGTTTTTCTTTTGTATCATTCATATTTCGCGGCTATGGGCATTCTTCTTCCCATGCCAAACGCTTTGCTTGTTACTTTTAACCCGGGCGCCGCCTGCCTTCGTTTATACTCATTGCGGTCCACGGCTCGAACAACCCATTGTACCGTTTGCGGATCAAATTTCAAGTCTATTATTTCTTGCTTAGAATATCCTTTCTCCACGTACCAATCGAGAATGTGATCTAACACGTCGTACGGAGGAAGGGTGTCCTGGTCTGTTTGATTTGGCTTTAACTCCGCGGACGGAGGCTTTTCGAAAATCGCTCGAGGAATGAGTTCTTTGTCTTTATTGATGTACGAGGCCAATTCGTACACCATGGTTTTCGGAATATCGGAAATCGCGGCCAACCCCCCCGACATATCTCCATACAAGGTGCAATACCCCACGGCAATTTCCGATTTATTGCCCGTGGACAAAAGCATATATTTGAATTTATTGGAAAACGCCATAAGAATAGTTCCTCGTATTCTTGCTTGAAGGTTTTCTTCCGTCGTGTCCGCGGGTCTCGATCCAAAATCCTTTTTCAGCGCATCCATGAAAGAAGCATAGATGTCTGAAATGGGAGCGACCGTAAAGGCTATCTTGAGGTTCGCGGCGAGCTTTTTGGCATCTTCAAAACTGCCCTTGGAAGAATACGGGCCTGGCATCGAGACCGCCAGCACGTTTTCTGAACCCAGCGCTTGGGCAGCCAACACGGCCACAAGAGCAGAGTCAATCCCGCCCGATACTCCCACCACGACCTTTTCAAATCCGCATTTCTTTACAAAATCCCGTATGCCAAGCACAAGAGCATCATGCACGCTTTGTATGCGAGGCCTCAAGTCTTCTTGAAAAGACGAATGCCCTTCTTGGCTCACGTCAACCGTGGCCACTTTCTCTTCAAAACCGGGGAAGAATTCAATGATCCTGCCTTCTTTGTCAAGGCACATGCTGTTGCCGTCGAAAATCAGCTCGTCTTGCCCGCCTACCTGATTCACAAACACAAAAGGAAGACGGTGCTTTTGTGCGTGCTTTTTCATAATTTCATATCGCTGTTTTTCTTTCCCCGCGTGAAACGGAGAAGCAGAAATATCTATCAGCACCTTTGCTCCTTTCTCCGCCAACACGGCAATGGGATCCAAAGAATAGGTACGCTCGGTAAAAAGCCCGGGATCGTTCCACATATCCTCGCAAACGGCAATGCCAAGTCCGTCGCCCAATACCCGTATTTCTTCCGGAGCCGGCGAATCAAAATATCGCCGTTCATCGAACACGTCATAGGTAGGAAGCAATACCTTATGGTACGCATCCTCTATCTTGCCCTCCGCGATCAGCACGGCGGAATTATATATTCCCTTCCCCTCTTTTCTCCCCGAAAACGTCGGAGCTCCCATAATGATTTTGATGCCGGGAAAATCCGCCGAACGCTTTGCCAGCCGCTCTAACGCTTTCCGCGTTCTTTCAATAAATTCTTTTCTCTCCAGCAAATCCCGCGGAGGATATCCGGTCAAAAACAGCTCGGGAAATACCAGCAGTTGGGCTCCATCTGCCTGCGCTTGCCGCAAGGCCAACAAAGCCTTTTGCAGATTCCCCTCGATATCTCCGATTGTCGGATTTAATTGCGCTATGGTAATTTTCATGCGAGTTTGCGCCGAATTTTTCTGACCAAGACCATCGCGATCATGCCGGGAAGAAGAAACAGTTTCAGCAAAAAAGAAGATCGCTCGAAGTTCCGAAAAGCAAAAGATACTATCCGATAGATTGTCATATCTTGTTTCTGTATTCCATGCTCTGTGAGCACAAAGTCTGCGTCGCGAATGCTAAACAAATGCGCTTCTCCGCCCACCAATGCTTTGTTTTCTTTTGCTTCAGGACCTTTCCAAACATTCGTTTTTTTGTTTGCTGGAATATACCTGGCGTGATTTTGATGAATTGCGGTAATACTTTGGGTAGCGTCTATAAGAGGGATCCCCCGCGAAACAGCCTTATATAACAGCCAATTGTCCCAAGAGGTTCTCCCTATCACCAAAGGAGGGATTCCCTGCCAAATATCTTTGGTAAAAACAAAATAGTCTATACCGGAATATCCGTGCAGCCTTCCCTTTCTTTGAACTTTCTCTCGTATGGTTCCTTCCCAATTAGGGTTCCCAAAATCAACTCTCTCGGTAATATCTAGGTCTATTCTCCTCCCCACCATCAAGAAATTAGGAAAATTCACGCGAGATATGGTTTTTGGAAAATCGCTCGTGAGCATAATGTCCGCGTTCACGTAAGCGAGAACGTTGTTCACAGAAAAATTCTGGGCTTGTTCAAAAATGTCGCTGATGAAAGGCGTGCCGTATTTGTTTTTTTTCACTTCTGGAACGTGCCGAACTCCCAGTTCTTTACACGCCTCCGCGGTTCCTTCTTCGTTGTCAAACACAAGTATTTCTGCTCCACCACTACACATTTTCCAGCTTTGGATAGCGTTTTTTTGGATGATCGAGATATGCCCCGCAAATGGTTTTGTGGTAGTAAAAATGGTTATCATGCTATGCTGTTGCTGTTACTAATAGATGCCAGCCGAATTGCTTTTCCAACCATGCGAATATTGGTTTGGGGAGATAACGGAAATACCAGACTTTTACATAGGTATAGCGAACATACTCTGAAATTTTGTAGGGAAAAATATGGTCTGCGGAAATGCGAGTAACGGTAAAAGGGTTCAGTAATTCTCCAGCTTCTTTTTTTGTGTAGGTATACGTAATGGGGCATCCCGTTTGAGCTTCAGAATACCGCGCTATAAGTTTTCCCAACTTCCAAAATGCACATTTGCCATATACGAGCAATATCCAAAAAACCTTCCAAGATTTCTTGTGGTACACCATTATTTTCACCGCGCTTCCGGGGCGCGTGTAGAGTTTCATTTGTTCAACCGCTTTTTCAGGATGAGGAGTATGATGAATAACGCCAAAAGAGTAGATTACATCATACGGCTCAATCGGAACTACGTCTGACAACTGCTCTGTGTCGGCAACGTAAAACTTTATTCTATCTTCGAGCCCGAAAACCTTGGCTCTTTGCTTGGCAATCTCCAATGATGTTGCGGATAATTCAACCGCCGTTACGAAAGCTCCAGCTCTGGCGAAATTTATAGTATCCGTGCCTATGCCGCACCCTATTTCCAACACTTTCTTTCCCTTCCATTTTTCAAATTCCGCAAACTCTGGTATATGGGGTTCAACAAAATATTTCCTTTGTTCCACTTCGTCAAAATACTGCTTTGTCCCGACAGGAGCCAAAGAATGCCTTATATTGCAAGGCCTCTCGTCCCAATATTTTTTGACTTTCTCGATAGCGGTGTGCTCAAACAAACTCATAGAATAAGATACTTTTTATGGGCATGTTTTGCTATGCGTACTCCCTGGAGGAGAAGCCAAGCTGGGGAAAGGAAAAACTTTCCTACTGGATGGAAATAGGGATACACGTTTAAAAAAGACGTCGCCGTTCGCAAAAGCGCATTTGACTTTCTGTTCTTTTTGATCCCTTCCTTGGTCAGCAGGAAATCTGCATCCCGCAAGGTAAAAGTGTGGGAAAACCCGCCAAGCATGCCAATGTTTTCTTTTGTTTCTTTCGCGTACTGCCCCTCTTTTCTCACGTGCGAATAGTCGTGCTTTTGGTGTATAGCTTGCACCACTGGGCTTGCGTCAATAATGGGAATTCCCAATTGAGTCAAATGAAATAAAAACCAGTCATCCCAGCCCTTGCGCCCGATCACAAAGTCAGGAAAGCCAGGCTCAAGCTTCTTCGGAAAAACAAAATAGTCCATGGCGGCCTTGCTTTGAAGCTCCCCTCCTGCTTTGAGCTGCGCTCTTAACGTTTCTGTCCAGTAGTTATTCGTAAAATCAAGGAGCTCTCGTATTTCAAGATTCCAGCGCTGAGAAGCCATCAAAAACATTGGGAGGTCAACTCTTGCCACAGCCTCCATGAAGTCCTGCATCAAAATAACATCGCAGTCTGCGTACACCAAAAGATCGTTTTGAGCCTGTTCTTTCGCCAGCTTGAAAGCAGAACGCACCAAGGGCGTTCCAAACTCGTTCTCTTGTATTTGCGCGATATGCCGTACGCCGAATTCAGCCGCAGCCTGTTGCACTCCGTATTCTTTCCCCAGAAGGATTATTTCCGGAGCGGGCCGCAATTGCTTCCAACTCAAAATGGCGTTTCTTTGGATCGTATCAAACAATCCTTCAAATTGTTTGGGAACGGTAAAGATTGTGATCATTTACAGTAACGATTGATATATTTGAAGCAGCTGCTGAGCTCGCCTTCCATACGTGTGGTCTCGCAGCGTTCTCCTCTGCCCGGCTGCGGCAATGTTCGCGCGCTCCTCGTCATGCGTCGTATAATACGCAATCTTTTCAATAAGCTCTGGCACAGAACTGTACGTTTCCACTTCTTTGCCAATGTCAAAGATATCTCCCAGGTTGTCTTTCTTATCCGTAATAAGCATGGCTCCCATGCCTGTTGCCTCGTACAGCCGCATGTTGTTCGCGTAATTTTTGGCAATCTCCCGAATATGCCGGTTCACCACAATCTTACTTTGAGCCAACACTTCGTACATATCTTTCCCCCATACGTTTCCATGATATTTTTGGAATATCGGAGAGGAATCTGACAGTCCTTCTATGTTTCCCCAAAACTCAATAGGAGAAACCCTCGCGAGTTCTTCAAACAAATCCCGGGCCTCCTGGTGCATACTTCCCTTTCCGATTCCTCCAACAAAAACGCAGGGATATCTTCTCTCCCTCTTGCCGACTTTTTCTACCATACCTTTTTCAAAAGCATGCTGCAAATAGGCCGATGAGATCCCCATGCCCTGAAACTCTTCCACATAATGAGGGTATGAAGAAATCAAAAGATCAAAAAATTTGAGGTGCTCTTTGGGCAGAAATAAAGGAGAAGATATTTGCCCCACCACTTTTCTTGCGTATGTTCTTGCTTGGCGCAGAAACCTCGGGGAACAAAGGTGCAAGTCCATAATATGCAAGATGTCGGGCCGAAACTCTTCAATCTGTGCCAGCAAAATCTGCCAAGAACGACTTCTTCGGTCAAAGAGATTTTTCGCGGCATAATAGGGTTTGGGAAATCGGGAAATGAGCTGTCGCAAAAACAACGACCGTCTCGCCAAGTGAGGAGGAGAGAAAGATCGAAACGCCTTTCCTCTTTCTTGCGCCCAAAGGCCTTGCAGATATTCATCATTCATAATGACACTTTCGGCGGTATGGCCCGATGCTAAAACATGTGCGGCATAAAAATCCGCTATATTGCATATCTCGCCAGCCAAGAATTCTTTGTGCTCTCGATACCTTTTCCCCTCAAGATCCCCATGATGCTGATAGAAATATTCGAGGGCTGGCCCGTATTCGGAATTTAAAAACAAAATTCGCATGCAAAAAACTAAATGGTATTATTTCTTGAATACTCCAAAAGGCTTTATGACAAAGCGTTTGGGAAGCTGCCGAGACCACTTCCAGGAAGCGCTTTGTTCATCTACCCGGAATTTGAGAGAGTTCGTGCTCGCAAGCACCACAATACTCAAAGTAGCAGTGTCTTTTCCTTTTCCAAACGCGCTTTCGCTCCACGAATCCTCATAATATCCAACGGGGGCAATGACGCGCACGTGAACACCAATCTCCTCTTTTGCTTTTCTACGTGCCGCTTTCTCGATTGTCTCCCCTTTCCACACGCGGCCTCCGGGCGGCCACCACAAACCCTTTACCGGCTCGTTCTTGCGTTTCACCAAGAGATATTTTCCTTCGTGCGCAATAACCAAGTCAACGCAAAGAATGGGCATAAGTTCCACGATCTGACGATAGAGTGCATCGGGAATCTGTTTCATATAGCATAATCTATCACGCCTCCTGCCAAATATCCAGAAGGCCTCCAAGATCAAATCAAAAGCCCACAGGTTGCCCCGTGGGAATAAGTTCCGTATCTTCCAAAAACTTCATTGAAAAATATAAGAGCTTCCCGGCATAAAGTCCATCGGTTGGATGATGGCGCCTCGTTTCACTGCGATCTTCCCTATATCCTGCGCCCACGGGAACGCAGGACCGCTTTCCTGGCAACCCAACAAAAGATGTTTTGCTCCAAAAAAATCATGCATACTCACATAATCCTGGGCATTTTTTGAACTTTCGCTCAAAGACCACATGGCGATGAAAAAATCAGCATCCAAACGATACTGTTTAAGAAAGCACAGGGGCAAGAGATTGATTTTTCCTTCCTTGATTTTTATTTCAGGGCTATATACCATATTGACTGAATTCTCACCAAAAATAGTTGCCAAGTAAAGCCACTGAAGGCAACTAACCGATGGCAAGTCAATGATGATATAGGTTATATGGGGCGCCATTCTTTTCACAATTTTAGCCATATTTCCATAGCCGCCACCCCATTCTATGATTGTATTGAAGGTCTCTACCGCGACTCCCGTCTCTTTTTGAAATTTCATGAGGTGATAAAACGAATGGATGGTATTTTGAGAAGTATGCCAAGTCGCATTGATGAGAATGGGAAAACCGATATAATCTTCTTGCAAAATTTCTCCTAATCTCGCTTTCGGAATCAACCCCTCAATGAATTTTATCGGTTCTGCAACCCATTTCCCTCCGCTTACAGCAAACATGCTTTCTCTAATTATCCTATGCAATAAAAATGAAAATCTCGGTTGGGGGAAAATAATTTCTTTTATGCTCCTATCATAATCCTTCCACGTATGCGTAAGAAACTCGAAAATCTCTTTATCGGCTACAAAATCATAATACTGAAGGCACTTTTGTCGAAGAGTTTTGAAAACGTCTTTTTGATTTCTCTTCGTGTAAAAGATATACAGGTAAGAGGGTATCAACGGAAATTGAGCGATAAAAAATTCTGCTCTTCTGATTATTTTTTTGATCGTCATATATTTACACTAAACGTTTTGGATATTCATATTTTGTTATACTCCTGACCACTTCCTCAAAACCTTCAAAGAGCATCTTGTCTGAATTTTGGCGATACCAATTCACGGCGCTTTCAGCAATATGCTTATACTCTTGGTAATGATCCAGATAGAACGCCAGTTTTTCGTTATCCCCTTCTACTTCAGAAAGCGGAATATAGTGCTCAAAAGGCTTTATGCCCAACAGCTTCAAATCAGGCACTTCGGGGAATATGGGTATTGCCCCCGAGCCCAGCGCCTCGTAGTACTTCCCAACCAAAACGGGATACTTCATTACTCTGCCAAACACGACATATTTGGCAGATCCCAAGTACTCTGACCATTTATTCAAATACCGAAGCTTCGTCCCGCTGGAAGGATCTTCTTGTTCCACACCAAGCTCCCTGTTTGGAGGGAATGTGCCCAATACATGGGAAAACTCAACGCGGTAGCGCTCGGTTAACTCGGAAAGCTGTTTGTCTAACAAGCGCCTCTGCTCATACAAAGGCCCGCGCGTATTGCCAATGACGAGTGCATCAATTTGTTTTAAGCCAAGGTTGGAACGAGTAAAGAAAAGAGAGGGAAACATGGGATGAAAAGCGACGCGGGTATGAGATGAAAATCGAAAATACTTTTTCCAAAGGCCTGGGAAAGAGCTTAGCAGCACATCGGGCTTCAGCCAATCGATTACCCACTGATACCCTTGGTGTTCCGGCCAAAAGTCATGTCCGAAAAGGATAACGGATACATTCTTCGGCCGTGAAAATCGCCAGTTGCTTCCGGTATGATACATAAAGAGAAAGTCATATCTGCTCCAGTCTATCTTTCCGGGCCTTTCTACGACATCCATCTGGCAGCAATAGGCAAATTGACGGCGGAGAATTCGCTCCATGGGCTCCATGCGGGAAGCAAAAAATATCTGTTTCGGCCCGTACAGAATGTACAAACCTTTGGGAGCGGGAAGGCTTTCATCAACGCCAAGCGAAAAATCAAAATTCTGGTGGAAGTGCGTCCATAGCTCGTCTCCCTGCCGGCCGCAGAGTATTTGACACCTGTTGGCGCCAGGGCAAGCTCCGTGTTCTTCAAAAAGGTTTTTTTGCTTCACCCGAGAAAGCCATTCTGACTTCTGGCAAACAGCGCAGTTGAATTCTGCGCTTGGCCCCCCATAGCGGAACATGTCTTGTCTGCTGACGCGTTCTCCGCCCAGTTCAAAATCTCCGGGAGTGTTCGCATACCAAAATCTTCTCATGCGTTCCATAAGTTCGGATCTGGGAATTTTGATGAACCCGGCAGAAGGACCAACGAAAGGCAAAGACTGATACAAACGAGGAATAACGCCAAGAAAAACTTCTAGCAAAAACCGCTTTCTTTTTATCAAACGATCAATCGGCCGCAGGATATAGGGAATTATCTTTGAGCGCAGCGCATACGAAATCCCCTCTTCCGCGAGAATTCTCCGCACCATATAGAGTCGATGATGCTTTTGAAATTTGATTTTCATCGTTGGAAAAACTCCCGTATGGCTTGGCACACCGAGGCAATGTCTTCGTCGGTCAAAAAGGAAGACGAGGGCAGCCATAAGCCTTTTCTGGAAACCTCTTCGGAAACCGGGAACCTGCCCTGCACCCACGCATACGGAGATTGCGTGTGAATTGCGGGGTAAAATGGCCTTGTTCCAACTCCCTTTTCTTTGAGAAATTCAGAAAGCTTCTCGCGTTGTTCAACCAGCACATCGATAAACCATGGGGCCGTATCTTGGAGATTTGTTTCTACAAATGTTACGGCTTTCACGTCTTTCAAGAAATCCTGATAGAGTTTGAACATTTCTTTTTTCCGTTCCACGCGCCACGGCAGTTTTTTCATCTGCTCAATGCCAATCACCGCCTGAAGATCGGTGAATTTAAAATTGTATCCGAGGGTTTGGTGTTCATCCACCCCTCCTTTGGTCCTGCCGAAGTCCTTTATGTTCAGTATTTTTTGATACAGCTTCTCGTCGTCGGTCACGAGTGCTCCGCCCTGGCCGGTGGTAATAATTTTGGGAGAGCTGAACGAAAAACTTCCGATGTCGCCGAACGTACCGAGGTGTTTTCCCTGGCATCGAGAACCGAGCGACTGCGCAGCATCTTCCAGAAGCAACAGGTTACGCTCTTTTGCAAGCTCCCGGAATTTCTCCATGTCCGGATATCGCCCATTGATGGTTACAAGCATTATTGCTTTGGTCTTTGGCCCGATTGCCCTCCTTGTCCCTTCCAGATCGAGGCAAAGATGGCGAGAATCAATGTCTACCAACACAGGAGTGCCGCCCGCAAGAATCACCGCGTTTGCCGACGCTATCATCGTGTAGTCTGGCACAATCACCTCGTCGAGCCGCTCCAAACCGATGGCAAGCAGGGCAACGAGCAAACTTACTGTTCCATTCGGCACTACCGAAGCATACGCGGAACCGACGTAGGAAGCAATCATTCCTTCGAACTCTCTTGTTTTCTGGAATTCCGTGAGCCATCCCCCGCTCTCGAGATATTCCGCCATTGCTTTTTTCTCTTCCTCGCCTATCCAAGGTTCCATTTGGTTGATTGTTTTCCTTTCCGTATTCATATCTTGTCTGCCTCCACATTTAAACTTATTAACATCCCGTGTTCTTTATCCATGTGAGGAATATAGGCTTGGGAAGCGTCGTCGTAGTTCTTGTGCACCGTATTTCTCCAGTCATACCTCCGAACATTTGTATATCCGGAATCTTCCAGCAGTTTTTTTAAAGACGGGAAGTCGTACGCGGTTTTATGATAGATATATGTTTTGCCGCGGGGAGTCGTGATCTCCATTCTTCCATAGAGAGGGCCAAGAATTCCCCGATGTTCCAAATCCTTGTATTTCCGGTACACCTTCACAATCGCCTCAAAATCAGGAACGGCTAAACGCAGCGTGCCGCCGACTTTGAGCGCCCGAGCCCACTCTCGCAAAACATCGTTTGCCTCTTCCCTATCAAAATATTCAAACGCATGACAGCAATAGATAAGGTCTGCCGTGTTGTCTTTGAACATGGGCAGGCTGGAAATTTCATGCCGCGCGTCAATGTGCGCAAAGTCGTCCAAATCAACATGCACGAATCCCGGAATATACCGCTTGCCGCAGCCCAAATGCACCTGAAGTTTTTGCGTTTTATTTTTCATTGAAGGTCTTTTTATCTTTCTCGATGCCAATGTAGGGGCCGTTTTTTACCTCGAGCACCTCGGTGCCATCTTCCAGAATTTCGTAGGAGTGGCCGCCCGCGAACACCATAAGGATGTCCCCCGCGCGCAAAAGCACTTTCTCGACAAGCTTCTCTCGATCGGTGTAGATTTCCGCGCGCACCCTTCCCGTTTTCACAAATAAAACTTCCTGCGTTCTCATCGCTATCCTCTTTGCCCGCATATGGCGATGAGGAATTGTTTTCTTGCCTTTCTTATACCTCCATGTTCCCACCTGAACGAAGTCGGTATCTTTGGTATGGAAACACAATCCTTCGGGAAACGCTTTTCCTTTCAACACACAGGCAAGAAGTACGTTGGTATCTTTAATTTCTATGCTTTTCATACCATGTAACTGTTTTCTGAATGCCTCCTTGCAAATCTGTCTGGGGCGCCCAGTGCAATAGTTGCTTCATTTTTGTAGTATCCTGAATTTTGCACGGGGCTCCATCTGGTCTGGAGGCATCAAAGGAAATCTTCCCTTCGTAGCCTGTCGCCTCCTTGATGAGTTGCGCGAGCTCTGCAATGGAAATCCCCTTTCCCACGCCTATATTCACTGGATCGACGCTCATCTCAATATCCAAAGCCCGAATCAAGGCTTCCGCTCCGTCCTCCACATACAACCATTCCCGAATTGGCTTTCCCGTGCCCCACACCGTAACTGCCGGCGCGGCGCGGCGCTTTGCCTCCACAAATTTCATTACCAACGCTCCAAGCGCGTGAGAACGGATTTCGTCAAAGTGATCGCGGGGGCCGTACATATTAGGCAGAATAAGATGCACAGAGTCAAAATCGTATTGCTGCTTGTAGGCCCATCCCTGAACCCAACTTGCCTTTCGTGCCATGCCATACGCCAATACCGACTCGTGCAGAGGGCCG
>ERZ1292623.2141-Hain-H51-01um-R1-2141-length-18117-cov-6_pt1 | contig 17141 bp, 23 predicted proteins | sample MGYA00564398_ERZ1292623 | MGnify/ENA primary metagenome ERZ1292623 (study PRJEB36523, sample SAMEA6512633) | groundwater metagenome | collected 2019-01-07 | study: AquaDiva: Metagenomics assemblies of 32 groundwater samples | reverse complement strand
TTGGGAATAAAAAGTACGGTGATTTTGGTGTAATGCAAATGCCTCGGATCGTGTCATCTGGATTTTTAGCTGTTTTTGCTTTAGGAATTACATCTTATCATTATATCTTACTTCCCTTGTTAAAAAGATTGAAGGATTTAACTTTCATTAATATAAACTCAACATATATCTTATATGAAATTAAAAATTTTTTAGACCATATGAATCTACTGGACTTTAATTATACCAATCTATTTTTCGCTTTTGTTTCTTTTATTATCGGGGGGGTTGTAATTTATTATTCACATAAACACACCAAGGAGAATTTATTTAGATATGGTATATTTACAGTGTCATTATATATTTTTGCTTATGGTATATTCGCATCTATTGTATGGGCAGGAGTATTTCTGGAACTATTATTCAATAAAATACAAAAATGGTAAACGAAAGAAAATTAAAGAAGAGCAGGTATCTGATTGCATTCTTAATTACTCTGGCAATTTTTATAATAGGTATTCTAGTAGGATTAGTTATGTCTGGAGAGAGAAAAGGATTTTTAGAAGAACAAAATCAAATACAACGCTTAGACTACGATAGCATAAATGTGCAGTATCTTTATCTTAGCAATTTATTAAAGGAAGAAAGAGACTGCTCTACTGCCAGCAATTTAATGAGTGTACAAATAGATAGATTAGGAGTTCTAGGCGGAAAGCTTGAAGATTTTATAAAAAATGCGAATTTAGATAGTGGTGGATTTGATTTACTAAAAAGAGAATATACTATAAACGAATTAAGGTACTGGCTCTTTTCTAAAAATGTGAATGATATATGCGATGATGATAAAGTTTCTATATTATACTTTTATTCAAATAATGACTGTGGTGCTTGTAGAACACAGGGATTTGTGTTGGAAAATTTGAAATCAGAATTTGGGAAAAAATTACTTGTTTTTTCATTGGATTCTGAGTTTCAGTTAGAGCCAATGTTAAATATAATAAAAGATAAATACAACATAACAGCTACCCCAACATTAGTGATAAATGAAAAAAAATATGTTGGATTAAAAAATTCTGATGAATTATTTAATCTTATTTGTTTAGAATATTCCCAAAAGCCGAATCAATGTCTAATATTAAAATAAAAACATATTTAAAATTTGATAACATTAATTTATCATGACAAATTGTGAAATTTGCGGTGAAGAACGCGATTTGGTCAAGGCAATAGTTGAAGGAAGTTTACTAGATATTTGTAATAATTGTTTAAAATTTGGGAACGCTGTTGTTGTAAAAGAAATTAAAAAGAAGGAAAAACCAGTTAAAAAAATAGTTAATGAGGTTATTAACATAATTACTCCTGACTATCCTAGACTAATAAAAGAAGCTAGAGAAAAACTCAATCTAAGACAGCAAGAACTAGCTTCTAAAATAAATGAAAAGGAATCTATAATCCATAAACTAGAAACGGGAGGATTGCAGCCAACAATATTAATTGCAAGAAAACTAGAAAGAACATTAAACATAACCCTAGTGGAATTGTATCAAGAATCGCATGAAGGCTTGAACTTTAAGGATGATGTCATAACTATTGGAGACTTAGTAAAACAAAGGAATAGAAACTTTTAAAAACAGGAATTCTCGAGTAATCTTATGGAAATTAAAATTTTAAAGGAAGAAAAAAATAAGATAGAATTCGAGGTTATAGGGGAAAATCATACTCTTTGCAATCCGATAAGAAACGAATTATGGAGCCAAGATAATGTTAATATTTCAGCTTATAATATTCATCATCCTTTAATAAGCAATCCAATAATGCTTGTAGAAGTAAGTAAAGGAGATCCTAAAGCAGCAATAGCAAATTCAATTAATTCTCTAAAAAAACAGGCTAAAGAACTTAAAGATTTATTCTCGAAAAAACTATAACTAGAAAGTTTTATAAGTAAGAAATTCTATTTTACCATAATGGCTAAGGGCGATATTAATACGAATTCTTTAGTTATAGTCTCGTTAATATTTATACTTGTGGCCTTTCTAACTATAAATCCTTTTGATATGACTGGACTGATTACTCTCCCAATAATTGGTGATACAAGTGAAATTCCAAACGCGACTTTAATGGGTGGAATAGTTCTATTGATTATTATTTGGATTATTATTATGATTATTGCAAAAAAAGTGAAGAAAAAATCTCAATTAGAAAAAATCCCGGTATTAACAGAAGTTCCAAGTCCTGTCAGCAATATTAATTTTAAAAATCCTCAGGAATTAAAAAAAGATGGATTAACAGAAGAAGAATTGAAACAACTCTTTAATGATATTTCCCCAAGGGTGGAACTTGCGCAAAGACCTATCGTTAATAAAAATGAATTAGATGAACTAGAAAAACAAATTACTAATAATCTTGGGTTTAAAAAACTTCCAGAAATTAATAAAGAGCCTCATAAAAAGGATTTAAATGAATTAAAAAAATTAATGTTGGCTTTATTAAAGAAAAATTATACTAAAGAAAGTGTAATAAAATATTTAAAGAAAAAGGGATGGAGTTTAAGCGAAATTTCTCAAGTTAATAAGGAAATTAACATGATAAATCTAAGAAATTATGTTAAAGAAGCTATTTCTCTTGGTCATAAAAAGCCAAGAATAGTTAAGGAACTTCAAAACAAAGATTGGACCATTGAAGAAATTAATAGGGCAATGCAATAGAAACCTTTTTATAATATTCAATAAAAAAACTTAAAATGTTTAAAAAAATCTGGCATTTTATATGGCACGAAGATTCTTTATTGTCGTGGATTGTTAATATTTTATTGGCCTTTATTATTGTAAAATTTCTTATATATCCTGGGCTTGGTTTGATATTGCAGACTGATTTGCCTGTAGTTGCTGTAGTCTCGAGCAGCATGGAACATCAAGGTAATTTTGACTTATTCTGGGAAAAACAAGGACAATGGTACGAAGATAATGATATTAATAAAGAAGAATTTTCGAACTTTAAGATGAAAAATGGTTTTAATAAGGGAGACATTATTTTTCTATTTGGTGCAAAAGAAGTTAATGTTGGGGATGTTATTGTTTTTAAAGGAAATTCAAAGAATCCTATAATTCATAGGGTAATTAAAATTAGTGAAAATAGTTTTCAAACTAAAGGAGATAATAACCCTAATTCATATTCACAGTTGGGCGAAACAAATATAAACCCTAGCAACGTTGTAGGAAAAGCGTTTTTACGCGTTCCGTACTTGGGTTGGGTTAAAATAGGTTTTACGGAATTATTTAATATATTTTGAGGAAAAAAATTGGAATATTTTGATTTAAGAAAAAAAGCTTATGCCAAAGCATTAGAATTAAAGAAATCTGGTTTAGGTTGGTGCAGAATTTCAAAGCAAATTAGTTCTTTAGGGTACAATATTTCCCCCTTTACTATTCGTAGCTGGGTTAAATATAATCGTAAACCTAAGTTAAAAGAACCAGTTATATACGATGAGCTCACAAAAGAACGTGCTTATTTACTTGGAGTTATTGGTCCAGGAGATGGTTTTATCACAGATAAGAAATACGAAATCGGATTGAGCGTGATTGACAAAGACTTTGCTGATTTTTTCCAATACTGTTTAGAAAATACTTTTAGGCTTGAAACTAGTCGTTTTTTAGAACCTCCTCATTCTTTAAGTAAAAACTATTTTTATAGAGTTTCATTATACTCAAAGAAAGTTTGTGAGTATCTAAAAAATAATTATAAGGTAAGCTTCAAAGAAGGATCTTGGAGAATCCCAGATGCTATTAAAAAAGCAGATAAGCCTTTAATTGGGGTTTATTTAAGAGCTTTTGCCGACTCTCAAGGAAGTGTTGGAAAAAGGTCTATTGTTTTGGCTTCTTCAAACCTTGAAGGACTTAAAGAGATTAAAATGTTACTAGATTTATTCCATATCAGATCAACTTTATATTCAACTGAAGATGGTTTTATTATTGGAATTTATGGAAGAAATTCTTTGGAATTGTTCAGTAAGGAAATTGGTTTTACTATAAAAAGAAAGTCAGAGAAATTGAACAAATTACTTTTATCCTATAAACGTTTAGTCATGCCTAGTAGAGAAATAGACGCGAAAATGCCAGAAATAATAAGCTTTTTAAATGAGGGTAATTATAAAACAACTGCAGCCAAAAAATTTGGGATGCATAGACTAACTATAGCAAGAAGGTTAAAAGAAATGGGGGTTGATTAAAATTCTTTTTTGTCCAAAATGTAAAAGCATGCTCGTTCCTAATGAAGGAAATAAGAGTATTAAATGTAGCTGTGGCTATGTACTAAGGCAAGCTAAGACCGTTAAACTTGGAGAAAAGACAGATGTGGCCAAGAAAGTTGAGGTTATAGACAAAACCTTTGAAGTTCTTCCAAAAACGGATGCAAAATGTCCTGAGTGTAATCACAATAAGGCTTATTATTGGTTAGCTCAGACAAGGTCAGCTGATGAAGCAGAAACCCAGTTTTTTAGATGTGTTAAGTGCGGAAATCAATGGCGCCAGTACTAGAAACCTTTATGTATTTTCTTGTTTTACATTTTTAGATGCCGGCTTACATTGAAAAATTTATTAGCGAACTTAATATTAAAGATAGTAAAGTAGCTGTTTCTGGGTTAATAATAAATAAAGATGAAAATTTAATCTTTATAGATGATAAAACAGGAGCAATTGCAATAAGTATTCAAACAGACCTCCCAATAAATACCTTTGTAAGAGTTCTTGGTTACTTAATGACACAAAACAAAGAATTTCAAATTCAAGGGCATGTTATTCAGAACCTAAATAAGGTTAATAAAAAATTATATAATAAAATTAAGCTTAGCATGAACCAAAAGCAATAAATACCTTTTTGTTTATTTAAAAGAAAATGAAACTAGTATTAAACGAAACAAAGTATCTTAAAGAACCTGTAATGATAATTTCTGAACTAGTTAACGAGGCTACTTTTAAAGTTGATAGAGATAAAATTGAATTAATAGCAATGGATCCTGGAAATGTTGCAATGGTTATTTTTAAATTATTAAGCTCAGCTTTTATTGAGTATGATGTTAAAGAACCATTTGAGTTAACCATTAATCTAGATCACTTTAAACAAATCTTAAGAAGGGTTAATGCAGATGATGTAATGACTTTAGAATTAGCAAATAATAAACTTAAGATTGATCTTAAGTCAAGTACAACTAGAACATTTAATTTATCTTTAATAAATTCCGAGTCGACAGTTAAAAAAGTTCCTGAATTGAAATTTCCTCTAAAAATTGAAACTAGTACAATATTATTTAATCAGGCTATAGAAGATACAGATATTATTTCAGATAGTGTCTCATTTATAGCAGATAAAGATAAATTTACAATAGAAGCATTTGGAAGTTTAAGCAATGCTAAAATTGATTTGTTTAACAATGATGTAACAAAAATACAAGCAGACGATAAATTTGCTTCACGATATTCTTTGGAGTATTTAAAAAAAATGATTAAAACCAGCAAATTGTCTGATTCTGTTTCTATACAATTCAGCAAAGATTATCCTTTGAAATTAAGTTACAAGATTTTGGATAAAATGTTGATGGAATTTATTCTTGCACCAAGAGTCGCCAATGATTAGAAAAGTTTATATATATGTATATAAATAACCATACTATGGCTAAAAATATAATGGTATCTAATGATGTTTATGAAAGATTAAAAAAAATAAAGGAGAGTACTCCTAATATGAGCTATAGTGATGTAATAATAAACTCTCTTGAAAATAAAACAAGGCCTTTTGGTGAATTAAGAGAAATTATAAAAAAGATAAAACTTAGACCAGATGATAAAAAAATAGAAAAAGAACTAAAAAAAGGTTGGTATAAATGGACGAAGAAGTATGCTTAGACAGCGATTTCATAATAGAACTGGTTAATAAAAAAGAAAAACTCAACGAGTTATTTGATAAATATTATCATTTAGACACGCACACCACAACAATCAATATTTTCGAGCTTTTACAAAGAATAGAAAATGTTGAAATTATTGAAAATTTTATATCTAAAATTAAAATTCTCGACTTCGATGAAAAATCTGCGAGATTGGCTAGCAAGATGCATAAAGAACTAAAATCAAGAGGACAATTACTGGATTTTAGAGACTTGTTTATCGCATCTATTTCAATTAGCAATAACTGCACATTGGCAACTTTAAATAAAAAACACTTTTCTAGGATAAAAGGATTAAAATTATTAAAGATATAAAAGCAAAATTTATATACTATCCTAAGATTTAATTATTATGGATAAAAGAGGGCAAATTACAGTGTTTGTTATTCTTGGAATCCTAATTTTAGCCGTTCTTGGGATAATTTTTTATTTATATGGTGAAAGATTGCAAGTAGATCTTCCAGGAACTTCTGATTTTGATTTTTCTCAAAGTGAAGTGTTAAAAAATTACATTGAAACATGCATTCAAAATTCTGGAAGCAAGGCTTTGGATTTAGTTGGAGCTCAGGGCGGAGAAATTAATCCGGGATTTTATTTATTATATTATGGGAATAAAGTAAGTTACTCATGTTATACAACAGAATACGGTGCATGTTATAATAAAAAGCCATTTTTATCCTCAAGTATTAAAGCGGAAATTGATGAGTATGTAAGAAGAGGAATTACTTCTTGTGCACTTCAGTTAGATAATGTTGCTCGAAGTAATGGATATATTGTTGAAAAAGGAAATTTAAATGTTGATACAGTAATTAATCCTTATAATGCAATAATTAACGTTAATTATCCCATAACTATTAAAAATGATGAATCTCAAATTCAACAAAGTAATTTCATTAAAACGTTTAATACTCCTTTAGGAAGATTAATTAAATCTGCAGAAGATATTGTTAATCAAGAAATAAAAAACTCACAAGGAGTTGTTTTTTATAATTCTTACTCTTTATCACAAAACGGCGAAATTAGTGTACAAAGAGATACATATGAAAATACAGAAATTTATATAATTAATGCGCCGAATAATCCATATAAGTTTCAATTTGCCGTACAAAATTATGTAAACCCGTTTCCATAAAAAATGAAATATAACCTATTAAAACAAAAAGCAGTAATACAAATTTTATTAATAATCAGCTTAAGTTTTTATACTTCGTTATCTTTAAGTTCATTAAATAAAACAGATAATAGTTTAGTAAAAGATGAAAATAAACAAAGCGTAAACTATTTTGATTTAATTAAGCAAGATTTACTAACTAGTGTTGATGCTCAAACAAAAGTATGTTGCGAATTAACTAAAAGCAGTTCACAATATAGTGGGGAGTCATGCGTTTTTACAGATCTAAATGATTGTGACACGAGTACTAAGCCTAGCGGAACTCAATATCAAACCTCATCTGTTTCATGTTTGGAAACTGATTTTTGCGGCGCTGGTGTTTGTATATTGGGGGGAACCTGCGGGGATAATGTTGAAAAAGGCTTATGCCTGCAAAGAAACGGAGTTTGGAGATCTGGAACAAGTGATCAAATTTCTCAATGCAGAATTGGTTGCTGTGACTTACCAAGCGGAGCTTCTTTAACGACAGATGATTTATGCAGGGATAAAGTAAAAATATTTCCTGATTTGAGATACCAAGATGTTTTTAAACCAGAGATTACAGACCAAGTAACTTGTTCTCAACAAAGTAGATCTGCAGAAGAAGGGTGTTGTGTCTTGCCTGATCAATGCAGTTTTGTAACAAGAAAAGCATGTAATGAATTAAATGGAGATTTTAAATTAAATAATTTATGTAGCAATCCTGGATTAGGATGTCAGGTTACAGCAAAGCATTCTACAATCTGTTATCAAAATAAAGTTTACTGGACAGACTCTTTTGGAAATCGCGAAAATGTTTACGATGGTAAATTTGATGCAAGCTGGCAATACACCAATTGGCTTGTTCAAGATTCAGATAGGCTTGCTGTAAAAAATCCGCAAACCTTGCAAGAAGTAGCTCAAAGTGGAAACTGTCAATTTAGTTTAGGAAGCATTTGCGGGGAAATTAGTGACGGAGTTAAAAATTATTTAAGAAATACTAAAAATCTAAAAGAAAATGATGTTAATAAAATTAAAAATCAATGTATCAGTTTAAATTGCTTGAAAACACAAAAAAATCCAAATATTCCATGGATGGATGAAAGATTAAGACAAAATGGTGAATCTTGGTGCGAGTATCAATCTAAAACAGGCAATGGAGAAGATTTAGTAGGAACAAGGCATATTATTCATCAATGTGAAAATGGTGTTGAAACTTTTAAGGAATGTGGCACTAGAAGAAAAGAGATTTGTGTACAAAATGATGTTCCTGCAAATGTTACAGGTGTTGGAAAAGATCTAACTTTTGCTGCTTGCGCTCCAAATAACTGGCAAGTTTGTTTAGGGTCTAATCAAGATACTGAAAGTTGTGGGTTAACTGTAGATGAAGCAGTTTCCCAATATAATTCTCTTTATGGAGTTATTGCTGGTTTTAGTTCACTAGAGGTGGATACCATCGGACCTTGTAAAGATTTTAATAGCGATAGTGAGAAATATAAATCATGCAGGATAAAAACAATATGCAGAAAAACGGTCTGCGAAGAACAAGTTCTTGGAAATTGTTACTTTAATAAAGATGTGGGTTTATGCGCTCCTGCTGTTCCTCCCGGCACTTTAGGAAAAGAGGCTGAATTTGAAGAATTAAGTAATGGTGAGAGTATAGGATTTAATTTTGATGCAAAGATGTATTTAGCAGAGAGTACAACTTTTGGAAGTAATCCAGAGTTTGGAGAAGATTGTGCAGCGGGGTGTGGTGTACATACGAGTGAATTTGCAAATAAATGGAATGATTATTGCACAAGTCTAGGAGATTTAGGGGCAAAATATAATATTGCGGGAAAATATAGTAAATCTGGTTTTTATCATGGAGGTCCTTTTAATATAAACGGAGACGTAGATAATGATGATAATCTAAATATGAACGCACAAGGAACTACAATTACTAAACAATTTAATTATTATTTATCAAATATTAAACCTTTGACGGGAAATATTTATTCTTTATTAGAAGCTATAAATAATCTTAAAGTAATAAATTTTGAACGATTAAAAGATCCTGATTTTTTAAAGAGTTGGTGGGGGGATGTTGGAGCTTGGTTTGCTTCTGCTGGAATTGCTGGTGGTCTTATTGCTGGAGGTATAGCGATTGCCGGAGGTATAGTTCCTTTAGCAGAAGCTTTAAACATTATTACTATTGGTGGTGTTGTAGCCGGGCCTATTATTTTAGTTGTTATTGCAATAGTTGCTGTATTTGTTTTATTAAATTTGATATTCGGGCAAGAAGCAGCTGATTTGACTTATAAATTACAATGCATGCCTTGGGTCCCTCCAAGTGGAGGACAAGACTGCAGGTTATGTAATGATGAATCTAAATTTTCAATTTGCGACGAGTATACTTGTAAAAGTTTAGGAAAAGCATGTGGTCTAATAAATAAAGGGCAAGTTGGAAATGAAACTTGCATATGGAGCAATCGCAATACAGTTCCTCCAATAATTGGTCCTAAATTATACCCTCCTTTTGATGAACAAAGAGACATTCAAAAAGTTCCGCCAAGTACAGGATTTACTGGAGGCTATAAATTCAAAAATGAAATTACAGCATTTACTTCGATAGATATTGGAATAAAAATTATTAATGAAAGAGGTCAAGAAGACTTTGCTGAATGTAAAATAAGCAGATCTAATACATTTAATTATGAAGATTCAAATATTCAATTCTTCGATGATAGTTTAACTAAATCAGAACATAAAAGAAAACTCTTGATCTCGCAGTCTCCGATTTTGCCAGATGAAGATAGAATAGAACTAGAAGCAGGAAAAGTTAATACATTTTATATAAAATGCAAAGGTCCTAATGATGCCATAAACCTTAAGCCTTATTTCATAGAAATATCTGTAGCAAAAGGTCCAGATACTGCTCCTCCTGAAATAAAATCATTTAGTATAAAAAATAACGCATTTATTCCTTACAATTTAAATCAGACTTTATTAAATATTTATATAGAAGATCAATCTGGCTTGGAAAATATAACAACTAATAGAACAAGCGGAAAAGATGGAGGATGTAAATATTCGACAGTAGACCAAGATTATGAATTAATGCCTTATGATATGTCTTGTACACATTTCAAGGTTAATCCAGAAGGACAATATTTATGCACAACTTTATTGAACTTAAAACCAAATCAGGATAATTCATTTTACTTTAGATGTAAAGATTTAGCAAAGAACGTAAATCCAAGAAGTATGCCTCCAATAGAGGGAGATACAACTTCTGGATACCATCTAAAAGGAACTCAACAATTAATAATGACGGATTCTGGGCCAATAGGAGATTATGTTGGAACAGATGTTAATTTAACATTAACAACATCGCAGGGGGCTGAATCAGGAAAATCAACGTGTTATTATGCTGGTGGAATAAAGGAATTTATAACAAGAGATTTAACATTCTCAGCTTCAGGAATTAAATTTACTTCAACTAATTCAGATAATCATGAAACAAAACTATCCTTGCAAAATGAACAGGATTACATTTATTATGTCTGGTGCAGAGACGTTGCAGGGAATGAGGCTAAAGATGTTATAGAATTCCATACTACAACTCCTGATTTAATTATCGAAGATGCTGGTCCAAATGAACAAACATTTTATACAGATAAAATACAATTAAGTGTAACAACATCTGGAGGGATAAAAGGAGATGGAGACTCAACTTGCAGTTATAACGGAGATATGAATGGTTACTTTAATGAAGGTAAAACGACATTACAGGACAGAACAACTCATGTAAAGAATGTTACTTTAGTATCTTCTGGAATAACTTATAATGTAAACATTACTTGTTCAGATCAGTATAAATCTGTTACAGAACCAATTGAATTTACAGTCAATTATGCAGCATTCCCTCAAATTATAAGATTATTTAGACAACAAAATGTCCTGAACATTTTATTGAATAATCCTGCAGAATGCCGTTATTCATTGACTAATGCAAATTTCGACTTTAATCAAACAACTACTAAGATGATTCCAGCAAATAATAATCTGCAGCATTCAGTGCAAATTAGTTCTAGTGTAATATATATCAAATGTAAAGATACGAGAACGAACAATATAGGTCCTTCTACTGGAAGTTATAAAGTATATCCATAACATTTAAATATTAGTTATACATTGTATAATTAATAATTTTGGAGGGAAAATGATAGAAATAAAAGCAAAACCAATGAAATGGGGCAATTCTATAGGATTAAGGTTGTCTAAGACAGATGCAAAAAGAGCAAGGATTAAATTAGGAAAAGAAGTAAACCTACTGATACAAGAAAACAAAAAAACAAATCTTAGCAAAATCTTCGGATCCTTAAAAGACTGGAAAAAACCAACTGATCAAATAATGAAGGAAATTGATGAGGGATGGTAGAAACATATTTTTATGATACTTATGCTTTAGTAGAACTGATAAAGGGTAATGAAAATTATCTAAAATATAAACTATATAAGATCATTACAACAAAATTAAACTTGCTTGAGCTTTACAGCGCTTTATTAAGAGATTATAATGAGAAAAAAGCAGAGTATTATTATTCATTTTATTCAAAATATTGCATTAACCTTAACGACGATATTATAAAGGATTCAGCTAAATTATGGCATTCTATGAGGAAAGAAAATAAAAAACCTAGTTATATAGACTGTATTGGTTATATAGCTGCATTAAGACTGAAAATAAAATTCTTAACCGGCGATAAAGAATTTAAGGACTTAAAAAATGTGGAGTTTGTAAAATGAATAAAGCTCAAATAACTGCTCAGCCTCTTTACTATATTTTTATTATCATTGTAGTTGCTTTAGTCTTACTTTTTGGGTTTAATATGATTAGAAATTTACTTGAGACACAGGAAAAATCTACATTTATACAATTTAAAACCGATATAGAATCTGCCATCGATAATGTTTACAATGCAAATCCTGGAACTAAATTGACTTACTTATTTTTAGTTCCAAAAGATACTAGTGAAGTTTGTTTTGAAAAAGTTTCTGAAGGAACAAGAGTAAGAGCAGATTCAATTTACTCTCAAAGTTTCTTAAATGAAAAATTAACGCATAATAAAGCAAATCCCTATTGTGTTAGAGTTGTTAATAAAAAGATTAATGTTATAATGGAGAATAAAATTATAGATAGTAAATCTATAGTAGAATTATCATGAAATCTCAGGCTGAATTTAACTGGATCTTTATTATTATTGCAGGTGCTATTATTCTAGCATTTTTTACAGGATTCGCATTTAAATATAAGGCATTACAGGAGGAAAAAATCTCAATTCAGTTATTGACTAGCTTAGATAATACTTTAACAAGCTTGAAAAGTTCTCCATTCAAAACTCTAGATAAAATTAACCTTCCAAATGAGATTAGTATAACTTGCAATGATATTATTGTCAATGAAAAGAAATTTAAAACAAATAATTTATTGTTCTCTCAGGGAAAATTAAGCAAGGAAATGTTAGTTTATTATCGTCCATTTAAGCTCCCATTTAAGATAGCTGATTTTTACTTGATTACAGATTCAAACAAAAGGTATAATCTAATTTACGATTCTTCAACACAAAATTATGTTGTTAGTTTGATTAACGATTTACCAGATGACTTGCAGGCTAAATTTTCATATTCGACAACTGAAAAAACTAATATGATTAATATAAGAATAACTAATTTGAATGATGATAAACTGAGGGTTAACAACCAAGAACTTTACAAAAATGATGACTTAGTTTTAGCTGCAATATTCTCAGACGAATTCAGTTGCATGAATGAGAAAATAAAGCTTGAATTAAATAATGTTATTCAGGTTTACAAGGATAAATCATTAACCGTTAATAAAGATACTTGTAATTACGTTCCATTTTTAACTTACCTAGACAAGTTAAAAAATGATTATAGTTATTCAAGTTCGATCGAAGGCATAAATGATAACTTAGCTGCAATAAACTGCCCCGTATTATACTAGCATAAAAATGAATGTTATCAAGATTGTGATAATAATTATCATTATAATGTTAATTTAATCTCTTTTTTTGAAATAAAAAAGTTTAGATTATTTACTTATTAAAGATAATATCTAACCGAAAAACTTATAAACTTAAGTTTATATATATAAACTATGGTAAACATATATAAAGTTGAGTTAACACTTCTCCAGCAAGAAATTTTAAGTGTTTTATTCGTAAAATCCGGGTTATCTTTAAATCAAAGAAGAATATCTAAACTTTTAGAGGTAAGTCCTACAGCTGTAATGAAGGCCCTGCCTGATCTTGAAAAACAGGATTTAATCAAAATAAAGCAAGATAAAGAATCAAAGAGATGGTCTATCGAACTAAATCGGGATAATTACAAAGCGATGCAGTTAAAGAGGGTAGATAATCTAAAGAAAATTTATGTTTCCGGATTAGTAGACTTTCTTGAAAAGGAGTTTGCTGGTGCGGTCATTATTATATTTGGCAGTTATTCAAGAGGTGAAGATACTATAAACTCTGATATAGATATTTCTGTAATTGGCAGAAAGGCAAAGGAAATTGATTTAGAAAAATTTGACAAAATGCTTGAAAGGAAGATTAGGATTAACTTTTATGAATCATTTAAAAATATTCATAAAAATTTAAAAGATAATATACTTAATGGAATTGTTCTTGTTGGAGGAATCGAGTTATGAGGGCAATAAAAAATTTTAATGATTTTATAAAAGATGGAATTGTAAAGAAACAAAGTCCTGATAAATCAAGGGCAGAGTTTTTAATAAAAGAAGCTGAACTGGGTTATTTTAATTTGCTAGAACAAATAGATAAGATTGGTATTAAAGATAAAAATGCTAATAATTATGTAAAAAATTGTTATGATATCTTAATGGAATTAATAAGAGCAAAAATGCTTCTTAATGGTTATAATTCCTCTGGACTTGGAGCGCATGAAGCAGAAGTTTCCTTTGCAAGATTATTAGGATTTAATGAGAAAGATGTCCAATTTCTAGATCAAATGAGATTTTTTAGAAATGGCATGCTTTATTATGGGAAAATCCTTGACAAAGAATATGCGGAAAAAGTTTTAGAATTTACTAAGAAAATTTATCCAAAACTAAAGAACTTACTAAAATGAAAAAAGCAGAACTGCAAATGCAAGAAACCATCTTGGTAATCTTCATAGTTACTATAATTATTGGAATTGGAATATTTACATTTTATCAACTGCAACTTAAATCCATAGATAATTCCAGAATTGAATTAGAACAAAATAGAGATTTAATATTGTTAGCGACATTAAAGAACTCCCCGAAATTTTCATATACTTATTTAGGAAATGAAGAAAATGCTATTGACACGTTAAAATTGTTAAATTCTAAACTAGCTAATAAAGGGTTTAAGGAAATTACAATTAAACAAGTTTATCCTGATGCACAAAATGCTCTTTGCAATAAGCAGAATTATCCTAATTGCAATAACTATGTAGTGTATTCTAAGAAGCCAAGTAAAATTACTTCAACTTATATTATTTCAACTCCAGTTTCATTATATTTTCCATATACTAATGAGTATAAAGCTGGAGTAATAGAGGCTAAATCGTATTCGTAAAATGAGAAAAGGACAAATAGAAACAATGGGGTTAGTAATCATTGTAGTTTTACTAGCCTTTATTTTAGTATTTGTACTACAAGTAATGAACAAGCCTCAGGAGAACATGATTTTTCGGAGTTATATGCAGTTAAATGCTGATAATCTAAGAAGTACAATATTAAAAACAAATGCATGTTCTGGGGTAAGCATAAAAGAGGAACTTCTAATCTGCAATGATTTTGCTGTAACAAGATGTACTAACTCAAATTGCAATAATCTAAAAATAAACGTGCAAAAAATAATTGAAAACTCATTGAATGTTACAAAAAATTATAAATTTACTGCAGGAAATATTGTAATTGAAAAGAACTTTAATTTATGTGAAAACACAAATAACATTTATACAGCTGTAAAAGAGCCTATTCCGAATTCTAACGTAGAAATTAATTTAGCAATCTGCTGATTTTACCGACGGTAATTATAAAGTATACTTAATTATATACTGAAGATTAGTTTTTTGTTTTTAAGCCTTAAAATTTGAAAATTATTAAGATTTATCATTCTAATCTTCCTAAAAACAGAGAAAAGTTTATAAACTAACTAATTTTAATAATCTTAAGAGATTTTGATATTAATATATATCAAAAATATCTCAAAACAAAACACAAAATGGAGGTGTGTTATAAATGCAAAAAATAAAGAGTATAATAAAAAAAATTGGTGCTATTTCTATAGGTGCAGCAATGCTTGGTTCTACTATGACTGGAGCATTAGCAGCAAGTTTAGCTGATTACCCTACGCCATTTGTAGATCTATCTGTAAAGAAATATGATTTCTTGGTCGTAGTAGGAAGTGGAGCAACAGGAGAAGGAGCTGCAGCAGATACAATTGGTGCTACTTCAGTTATCTCTGGATTATCAGCAGCAAAAGTACCTGGAACAAGTTCAGGTGGAACTGTAAGTGTTTCTGGAGGAGTCTCAGAAGATATTCCTATAGGAACTAATATAGCTGCAACAAATCAAGTTGATAAGACCTTAGACGATAGTGATTTAAGTAACTTCATGGACGGAACAATTAGTTTTCAAGGTTCAGACTATGATGTAAGTGAAAATTTACAACTTAGTGTATTCGGTAGTAGAAACACAAGTGTACAGACTGGGATTATAGGTCCTTACCCTGATGATGACTACAAAGATGGAATCGTCTTAGTTACCTCGGCTGATGCGATAAAGTATTATTATACATTTGATGAGTCTATACAAGTTAATAAAACTAAATCTAGTGATCCATTGGAAATTAAATTCCTTGGGAAAACGTTAAAGGTAACGAGTGTGGATACATCAAGTAAATTTACAGCCAATGTCGGTGCAGAATATTACTTAACTATAGGTGATACTATAACCGTAAATGGAAAAGAAGTCAAATTAGTTGATGTTGGTTCAGGTGGAAATATAATCGTAACTGTTGGTGGAGTACAAGATGTTGTTTCTGCAGATTCGACTAAAACAATTAATGGATTAGAGGTTAAAAATGATGACACTTTCTACACAGATACTAAGACTGAAAGATCAGCTTGGTTAGTTGTTGGAGCAGATGCAACTGAAAGTTACCTTGATGGAGACGCCTATGTTGGCGAAGATGAGGATGATCCAGAATGGGTTTGGGATATTGGTAACTTAAATACAATTGGTTCAACATCTTTAAGTAATTCTTTAACTGCTGAAGTAAATGCATCTAATTCCGGACCATTCATTGGTGTAGAATTAGACTGGGATTATAGGGATAGCGGAGATGCGGACGCACTTGAAGTTGGAGATTGTGTTAGTTTACCAAACAATTATGCAAGTGTTTGTATGGATAGTTTAACAGTATCCGACGATGATTACATGAAATTAACATTTGAATTAGCAGAAAGTCAGTCTTTAGGAGAATCTAAACTACCCGGATTACCAACAACTGTAGACACAATAAATGTGAAGGCAGGAGACTCAGATGGAATTAAATTACTTCAAAGTGCATTAAGTAATTTAACAAAAGATAAATCTACTCAGGAAGTTTGGATTTATAGTTCTAATTCATCTACTAATGCAGTCTTCTACAAAGATAAAGATAACAGCAATAAGAAAACCTATGCTGGTAATGTAAGTGGTACAGGAGATGGTTTGTTTGCACAATTAGTGTTGGGCGATACAAAAGATACAAATCTTCAACTTAACTTGAGTGGTAGCCCTGGAAGTAATGCACCTGTATCAACAGGAGGGCAGCTGGTTGTGTTGGGTATAGAATCTATTGGAGACTCGACAACAGATCTTATTTCCGGAACAGACCATTTGTATACCTATTGGATGAACGCATCCGATGGTATGCAATCGTTGGGTGTAACTAAATCAAGTGAAGAAGCATCAGAAACTGTTTGGGGTTATACAAGTCCAGGAACTGCATTTACAAATATAGGGACTAAAGATGAAGATCATAGAACTAGATATGG
>ERZ1292623.116-Hain-H51-01um-R1-116-length-88806-cov-35_pt1 | contig 17145 bp, 18 predicted proteins | sample MGYA00564398_ERZ1292623 | MGnify/ENA primary metagenome ERZ1292623 (study PRJEB36523, sample SAMEA6512633) | groundwater metagenome | collected 2019-01-07 | study: AquaDiva: Metagenomics assemblies of 32 groundwater samples | reverse complement strand
GGCGGTCCAGGGTCTGGCAACTTTGGACATGGAGGCATACCGGGCCAGCAGGGTGGTTCTTCTTCAGGAGGTGGAGGGGGCGAGGACAAGGAAGAATCCGGAGGAGGGACACAATCTTCAATCGATTCTGCTGCTCAAAAAGAGTTTTCTGCAGCTGCAACCGAACTGCGATCTGAAGGGAGCACTCTTGCGGATACCAGCCAAACATACACCTCCATGTCGTCTAGCCCCAATTTAACAGGAGGAACACGACATTTTGTCGACATCAGTAACAAGGATTCTTCAGTAGAAAAAGCTCAAGCGGAAAAAATACAAAAGCTAATGGACGCGAAGGCTTCCATCATTAGGAGCGGTTCTTCTTCAAGGACACAAACTTACGTTTCAAGCATGTCGTCTCCGAATATGGGGACCCGGGTGTTCATGGATGTGAAGATAGGCAAGTAGCTGCGGATGGCGGGAATATTCATTTACGTTCTGGTTAATCTCGATAACGTACCAATCTACGTCGGGAAGACGGAGTTCCCAACGGAGCGCCTAAGGGTCCGGCACAATCTGAAAGAATGAAAGGGAATCAACGTGCTTGTCAAGCAGAAGGAGTAAGTATTTTGCGACTCACTAAGGCCGGGGAGAAGCCAACCGACGACTTCCTGTCGTACACCGCCTACCGTACGTACGGGGCCTTCGGATTCGTAATTTTTCGACGCAAGCTCAATCATGTTGTCACAGCCGACGAGCAAACGGGCGAGCTGGTGCAGCAGGTCCTGAAGAAGGGCGCTCCGGTTTACACAAACGGGGTTGATGAGCTAACTCTCGGAAACACTGAGAAACTATTACTATTATCTGATACGATCAAGACGGCGTTCCTGGCGAATGGTTTTCGTCCGAAGCTAACAACACGCTACGTTACGCTGGAAATAAGACAGAATGGCAGACAAGCCTCTTAAAAGCATAAACGATTCTTTGATGGTGCAGAGTCTGGGAATCCCGTATCCCTCCAGCGGGTCTGGCTGGGGAATGGGCCAGATTTACAGCTCAATGGACCAGTGGGATCGTGCTATTGACAGCCGCTTCTGGTACGGAGGTGATACCGCCCAAACGGCCAAGACCGCGGCGGCGATTGGCGACCCTGCGCAAAGCTCCCTCGTCATGGCAGCCATCCGGTTCTTGAGCAGTGCTCTACCGGAAGCACCACTGACAGCCAAGACGCCTATCGAAGAGGATGACACAGGAAAGAAAGAGAAGTACGAAACAGTAACCGACCACCCTCTTATCAAGCTCTGGAATCGCCCGAACAAGTATTGCAGCGGCTCCCGACTCAAGAAAGCGATTGCATACTCATGGATTCTATCAGGCAACGCTTACCTCTTGAAAGTTTGGGACAAGTCACACTCTACTGTTAAGGAATTGTGGTGGGAACCTCATTGGTCAATCCGACCGGTTTGGCCTGTCGATGGCAGCGAGTTCATCGCCCACTACGAAGTCAATCGCAATGGTCAATGGATGCGTGTTGACGAATCAGATGTTATCCACCTCGCAGATGGTATCGACCCAATGAACCCGCGGTTGGGCCTCTGCGGATTGCTTTCTTTGACGAGAGAGATTTACGGAGACCTGCAAACCGGCAACTTCTACTCCAGCCTTCTAGGTGGGTCAGCAGTTCCACCGTTCGTGGCTTCGATTGATAAAGACATCAACATGAAGCCGGAGGAGATCAAGGAGTTTCAACGGGATCTCGAAAACAACACGTCCGGAGCACGCAAAGGCAAGCCAGTCGTAGCCAAGGGTGTCAGAATCTACAAGATGGGCTTCTCTCCCCAAGACCTCGACATGCGTACTGCTCGTATGATGCCCGAGGAGCGTTTTGCTGCTGTCATGGGCATACCGGCCGTTGTCATGGAACTCGGCGCGGGCATGGACCACTCGATCTACAACAACGTACAGGCTGCCATGCGTCGCGCCTACCAAAGCTACGTTGTTCCACTCTGGAAGCACATCGAAGAAGAGCTCCAGATTCATCTTCTACTCGATTTCGAAGACGAAGATACCGACGTCGTGCTTGAGCATGACCTTTCAGAGGTTGAGGCGTTGGAAGAAGACCAGACTTCGAAGGCCACGCGCATCAGCGCTCAGTTTACTGCCGGTGTTATCACCAGGGCTGAAGCACGGTCACTTCAAGGATACGGACCCAGCGATCCTGAGCACCCAGAGTCAGACGATGTATTTCAACTTGGCCAAGTGCAGCTCGTTCCAGTGCATGAACCAGAGCCCGGTGACGAAGATTACGTCGAGCCAGTTGAGCCGATGGCTCCTGACATCACTGACGAACAGATAGCAGCCATGGAAGACGAGGATGGCAAGATCCCGGCGGCTGCTGTCAAAGCGCTTGTCCAACGCAGACGAAAGTTCTATCTCAAGGGGCGAAAGAAGACAAAGCAACCTGAGGTTTCCAACGAAGAAATCCAGAAGACGATTCGTTGGCTTCGTAAGGAACGGTTTAATCAAGCAGCGGACTTGATGATGGCTAAACCACTCGATGCTCCGAAAGGAAAAGCCAACGGGAACGGAAAAGTTTTAAGTTAAGGAATGTCCACCGTTTTTCAAAAGCAGCCACAAACTGATTGGGGCCGGCTGGCTCAAGCGATCACCGCCGCGACCAACACCCTGCCTATTAAGTCAGGTATTTATGCTATACGAAATAAGATAACCGGGAATCTTTACGTAGGTTCAACAAAAGGGCTACAATACAACATACCCCAAGAGGCGCGTCAAAAGCTATCTGAGCGGGCCATAAGACAATTCAGAGGGAGTAAGCAATCCTCAGAACACGTTAGAAAACGTATGGATTCCAAAAAGCGTACCTTATCTGCGCGAAGGGAAAAAAGAAATGCCCTTTAATGCCTGGGTGTGGAATCCATACTCCCGAGAATACGTTCCTGTTAAAGGCAAGCCCGTCGATACCAACGGTGTACGCAAGATTGTCAATGGAATCAGAGGCAATGTCACGGAACGTATACGCACCCTCGCACAGCGGGTAAAAGACGGCAAGGAGACCAATCTCACTCAGTTCTCGCTGGATTTCAAGGACGAAATTCGCAACCTCTACATAACGACGCACGTCCTGGCCCGAGGCGGTATCGACGAGATGGAACCCAGCGACTGGGGCATGCTGGGCCGTTCGTTGCGCGACCAATACGACTTCGTTGGTAACCTTGTACGAGACCTCGAGAACGTCAGAGTAGGAGTACGAGGTGACGATGGAGAGATAATCGTTCGCGACTCCGGTATCCCTGAGCTGTCTGATGGCTTCCTCGACCGCGTGGAGATGTACACGGAGTCGTCATGGGGCGCCGCTGGAGAATTTGAAAACGTCCTGCGAGACCGAGAATCTGGATTCGGGAGCCTTGAACGCAGGGTCCTCGACCCAATGGCCGAACACTGCGACGATTGCATGGCTCAAGCTGAGTTGGAATGGCAACCTCCTGGCGTCTTGGAGGATATTGGGGACACAGCGTGTGGGCCAGGATGTCGATGCTTCTTTGAGTTTGAGAATGAAGACCTACAGTCGGCAGCTGAGTCGTTTGGGGGTGGTCCTGGTAACCCCGACGAGGACGCCGAGAAGTCATTACCCGAACGGTATCTGAAATCGCTCCACAAGTTCGCAAGCACGCAACTGAACATGCCACCTGAGTGGGCTTCTCAAGTGTTACAGCTCGCTGGAGAGATTCCAGACGACGTACTCGACCCTGAGGAGGGCAGAGAAACGACGCCTCACATCACCGTGATGTTTGGATTCAACGACCAAGACCCAGCGCCTGTTCAAGCGCTGTTGGCAGATGAACCGCCAATCGAACTGACGATAGGTAAAACATCGGTCTTTACATCAGGCCAAACAGATCAAGGGTACGACGTAGTAAAGATAGACATCGAAAGCAAAGACCTGCGTCGCATTCATGAGAAGATCGCTGCTAACCTCGACGTAACCGAAACGCACAGCTACAGACCGCACATGACCTTGGCCTACGTAAAACCCGGCAAAGGCAAGAAGTTTGTTGGCTCCAACGCCCTCACCGGACACAAGCTGACTTTCAGTACGATTATCTTTTCAGACAAGGATAAGAACACAACTGAAATCACGCTAACGGGAAGTAAGAAGAGCATCTCAGAACGAGTCGACGCTCTTGACCCCGATCTTCTGGCCATTGTGGATGACCGGATACGTTTATTCGAAGAAGCATTCCCAAAACCAGCATCCCTCATGGCAGGTGTTGCTCTCCTTTCCGCAGGGGACAGGAATACGCTTGCCTGGGTAGAGCTCCTAGACGATGGATACTGGTTGTTCCTCAACGCCCCGCTTTGGAAAGACAAGAATGAGCTGCAGGATGTTTTGACAGAAGCACACAGATTTGATTACGTATCCACACAGCCTGTAGATACGATCGAGGCGACATTGGACCATGAATTGGGACACATCCTCGATGATTGGATCTTACTGAACCAGAAAAAGGGTGAAACATTAGGAAGTAACAACGAGGTATGGTTGAGTGAAGATGCCCAGAACATTAGCCGTTACGCGAAAGACACGAAAGAGAATCAGGCGGGAGAGGCTTTTGCGGAAGCCTTTGCAATTCATCAGATTTTTGGCGAAAACAAGATACCAAGTGAAATCCTACGCGAGGCCCTATGTCAAGCGATAGAGTTCGCGTCTAAGCGGGAATTTTCTGAAAATTCAGTGAACTAAAATTCTCACCCTATACTTTCCTTCAGATGGCGGTACTTTCTACTGAAACTGGAATTCCGCCTTATCCAAAAGGCCCGAAGTTATCAAACATGGCAACAGTAGGTCAATGCAGAACGTGCGGAATGCTCGGTAGCGATAATCCCGCCCACGGTGAAACCTACGAAGGTGCGGGCAAGCACGACTACAGCCCGGACCTCGGAGAAGGCAAGTCATTGATCGAAGCTCCGGGCATGATGATTTCCTTTGGAGACAACATCAAGTCATTGGGCGATGGGAAGTTCGAAGGATACCTGGTTCGCTTTTCTGACGCTGACACTCCCGACCTGGTAGGCGACTACTTCACGAAAAGCACGGAATTCTACGTTGAAGATGGTGCCACAATCCCAATCCTCTATGATCACGGATTGAACAAGACAATCAAGGGCCGCAAGATTGGTCGCGCCACTGTTAAGTTCGACGACGTCGGTATGTTTATCAAGGGTGAGCTTGATCTGCGAGATCAATTCGAGCAAGCCATTTTTGACGAGCTTATCGTTAAAGGCAAGGCCGGGCTTTCGTCAGGCGCTGCTCCTCATATGATCGAGCGTCGGCAGGTCAAGAAGAGCGTAAATGAGATGTTGCGCTGGGGCGTTGCCGAGGGCTCAGTTACCGTTGCCCCTACTGAACCGCTGAATGACTGCTATGCGCTGAAGTCTTACGCCGAGAATCGTATTGACCCGTTCGCCGATGCGACAATAGTGGACGGCGAGTTCAAAGGCGGGAAGCCAAATCCGGGAACCGAACCGGACGAACGGCTCAAGGAAAACAAGGACAAGGACAAGGCCAAAGGCAAGAAGATGGCCGACCACGAGTTTGTCGCCAGTGACGACGACGATGAGCTTTGTGATGAATGCGGCGAGGAAGTGGATAACCACAAGTCCCTTACGGCACGGCCAATGAAGGGTATTTTTGCCGACAAGATATCGCAGACGCTGCCTGAGAAGTACAATCTTGACAGTGCGTTCTCAGATGTATGCCGCGATATTTGCAACGCCAAGTTGGCAGAGAGCGTTTCAGGAACGGTTATTGATGTCGAAGCAAAGGTTCGGGAAGCAGCCATTGAGTATGCTGCCCGTGTCGTTGCTCCCGTAACCGCACAGATTCTTAACTTCGTAGAGCGTAAAGAGACCCAAACATCAGGTATCCCACAATCAGATACCGATTACTTTTACCTACGATCATACAGCCCAGATATCAAACGTAGCGAATTGGATGCTTTTATCAACACCAAGGGTGTAGCCGTTGCTGGTACTTCCCTTGATGTACACTCCGCTCAGGTGGTGACTGCCGCAGAGGAGTTGCTTGGCGCAAACGCAGCGTTCGATGAGTCAATCAAGGCTTACACAAAACGCTGCAGCGATAAGATAGAGTTCCGCCGCAATACCAGCACAAAAGCAGGACGGACAATCTCATCTTCTACACTTGGCAAGCTTCAGGACGTTCATGCAAAGATGGGTGCCGCCATCAGCAACATGAGCGATACCCACAAGAACATCGGTGCCCTGATGGAATTGGCGAAGCCAAAGACGGTGGAAGAGGCTGAGACCCTGGACGTCGCTATTGATCTGGAGATGCAGAGGGCTCGCACCCGAATGGCCTTAGTGGCCGCAGCAGCTTAACCGAAACGGAGAAGAACATGTACGAGAAGACAAACCAGTGGGAATCGATGAAGCGGCCGGAACTCGCGGAGTTCGTGAAGACCAAGTTTGCCGAGATGGAAACGATCTACACGGAGTCCACAGAGGAAGGCTCGACCACGAAATCGCTCACGAAAGATCAAGGCGACGAATTCAAGAGTCGTAACGAAGAGCTGACGGCCGCGACGGAGCGCCTCCAAGCGCTGAATGCCGTCGACGAAGGCCTCAAGAAGGCTCGCGACGCGAATAAGTCGCTCTTCGAGACCAACCGCACCCTCCCGTTCCCGAACGGTGGACAGGGCGGCGGAGAAGGCGAAGGCGAAGGTCAGGGCTTCAAGAGCCTCGGCGATATGTTCGTGGAGTCCAAGCCCTATACGGACAGCGAACGCAAGGACCTCGCCAACAACGGCAACATTAAGGCGGAGATTGGTGGCGTCACCATCAAGAGCATCGAGCTCGGGCATCTGAAAGCGACGATGTCAACGGGCGCGGGTTGGGCGCCGTACCCAACGCTGTCGCCTCGCCCAATCACCTATATTCCGCAGCGGCGGCCGGTGGTTGCGGACGTCATTCCGCAGGACGACACGGACCAAGTCACGATCGTCTACTACGAAGAGACGGTGTTCACGAACAACGCCGCCCCAACGGCAGAGGGTGGGTTGAAGCCTGAGGCCGCGTTGCAGGCAGTTCAGCGTCAACAGCCGGTGCAGAAGATTTCGGTCACGCTGCCGGTCACTGACGAGCAGTTGATGGATGTTCCGCAGGTTCGCGGTTACATCGATGCTCGCCTCACGCTCATGATTCAGTTGATCGAAGAGAATCAACTCCTGGGCGGAAACGGAACGGCGCCGAACCTCATGGGCTTCCACAGCAAGCCTGGCATCGGATCTATCGCACGCGGGGCATCGGAAGACAATGCAGACGTTATCCTTCGCGGAATCACGGACATCAACCAGATTGTCGGTTTCGCCAACGCGTCGGCAATCATCATGCACCCCGCGCAGTGGTTGGCTATCCGGTTGATTCGCACGACCGTCGGCGATTACATCTGGGGCCACCCATCACTGCAAGGGCCACAGACGTTGTGGGGTCTGCCGGTTATCGTTACTCCGGCGGAAACCGCGGGACGGGCTCTCATCGGGGACTTCCAGATGTACAGCCACATCAGCCGGCGCATGGGCCTGAGGATCGACGTGGGCTTCGTGGGCGACGACTTCCAGCGCGACATTCAGCGCATTCGATTGAGCGAGCGCCTCAGCCTCGAGATTTACCGGGCGTCAGCGTTCGAGGAAGTCACCAACCTGAACGCAGCAGCGTAATCTTCGCCTACCGGTGATTGATAGGGTGGATATGTAGGGGCTGGGCGGGCCTGGCCCCTACAAAGAGAACAGGAACAGGAGAATTCAGAAGATGTCAACGACAAAAGGCGGCTTCCAGACAGAGGCTGGTAATCCACCCGTAACGAGCACGACGATTGCAGCCCCCGCCGCGCCAAGCGCCACCGGGGTGAAGGCGGCGTTTACGGACGACGCCAAGTACAACGTCTTTTACAACAAGACACCGCTCATCGACAATGGATCTGCTGGCAAGAAAGCCACGGCATCCGTCGCCGGTGTAGCAGCCGATGTTAAGGCTGTGCAGGTGATTGTCGAAGGCACGGACATTGCGGATGCCCCGTTGACAGAGAGCCTACCAGCTTTCACCGTCAATACGCTGGGGACAGTAACAGGATCCAGCCTGTTCAAGACGATCACAAAAGTGACCATGCCTGCCCACGATGGCACGGGCGCTACGACCTCAGTCGGAATCGAAGGCGACACCGTCGACAAGGTTATCCCTGCCTTCACTGACAAGGGCTACGACGCGGTGCATCAGGCCAACGATGCCATCAACAACCCGGGCGCTGCACGAAACGTTTCCGCTACGGCAGGCGGCACCGCTGTCGATATCAAGGCGGTCCAGCCAATCGTTCACGGGACGAATGACGACGATGCCGTAATCAGCGAAACTCTGCCAGCATTCACGGTCGACACGGCGGGCATCGTTGTTGGCAACAAGGCGTTCAAGACCATCACCAAGATCGAGCTACCGAAGCACGATGGCACAGGAGCAACAACAGCGTTCGGTACCGGTTCAAAGCTCGGCCTCGGTCAGAAGATTTCAAGGAACACGGTCATGACCGCATACCTCAACGGAGTCAGAGAGGCAACGGCACCAACAGTCGCGTTCTCGGGGTCAGCCATCGAGTCGAACACGGTGCTGCTGGCCAGTGCTATCCCGGGTGCGCAAGACGTGATTGTTGACTTCATCAGGGACTAAACGACTATGAAACCAGAAGAGCTCGGCGATCTCAGCGGTGGTATCTTCACCGCCAAGAGACGCTACTACAAAACGGACGCAGGCGAAATCGTCACTGACGAAAATCGTGGCCAACAGCACGTGGAATTACTTGTGGGCGAGGGCAGTCAGCTCTCCTACGACGAAGCAGTCCGCCTCCAGCTCGTCGAACCTCTGGAAGCGCCGCCCATTCCTGACAGAGGCAGGTTCACAACTCCACAGGGCAAGGTCCCGAAAGAGCTCAAGACGGTTATCGCCGAAGAGAAAAAGCGAGGCGTGTCCGGCTCTCCTCCGCAACGAATCATCGAAACCGACCCGGCCAAGGCGGGCGCCGGACTACCAAAGGAAATCGGATCGCTCCCGCAAAAGTAAACGCCCGATGACGCGCAATGACCGATACTCAATGGAAAGATCAGGCTCGAGCAGAGATGGTAGCAGCCCTCCAGCCTGAGGTCGTTCCAAAACTCACACCCGAAGAAGTCGAAGCCCTCTTAGACGGAAATCGTCGATTACAGACCTGGACTGCCAACACTCCTCTCCGCGTCGGCAACATTAACATCGTACCAACCAGTAGAGATGGTTATCGATATCGTGTGACCAAGTCCGGAAACACCGGAAGCGCTGAGCCTAGCTGGCGAACAGGTGTCATAACAGATGGCGACGTTACGTATGAACAAGATGGCCCGGATTACGACAACATCTACGACGTTCGAGGTGCGATTCAATCGGGGTGGGATATGAAATTGGCCAAGGCCAGCCAGTACGTTGGTACACCAGGCGTTGACATGAGCAAGATATTCGACCATTGCGAAAAAATGCGGTCAAGATACGACAGGGCGATGATCGCCTAAAGTTCCGCATGTCACTGTATTGGGGTGATACGGAAAACGCGTTACAACGGATTACAACGAGCAGGAAAAGGGCATAAGTGGCAGGTGAACCGTTCTCAGAGATGGCCCGGGCGTTTTCAGACATCGCCCACGACACCTTTGAACGCAAGCTCGTCTTGCAAAGACCACCTCAGTCCGAAAACGATGAGGCGATCGCAGATAGCAGAGGCTTCCCTCTTGAGAACTACGTACCTCTTGATGAGAGCAATCCAATCCCATGCCGCTTCATTGTTCAGTCGCCCAGAGAAGTCACCATCAACAATCAGCAGCGGACAGCGACACCCTATCTGTTTACAATCCCGAAATTCTACAGGTCTGGTACAGCGCTTAAGCCGGTTGACTTTTCCATGGGGTACCGGGCGAAGGTTTTGGCAGATGAAGAGTACCCGGAGCTTCTGGTTCATGTTATTTCCGGAGCCAATGGCGACGTAGGTACGGCATTGATTTTCACGGCAGTACGAACGGACGAGTTGAACACGTAAAATGTCATGGTCGGTTGGGAATTAGGAGATGTCGAGAAGCTATTAACGCGCCTGTTCGAAGATGATGTCACGATCCAGCAAAAGATGGGCATCTCAGGGGCGAACAAGGCCCGTGTTGCAAACTCCCGGGTTCCTCGGGACAAGACATGGCTCCGGTCAGTCTATATCTTCTTTTACTGCGTACCCGGTCCTGATTCTCGAGTTCAAGGCAACCGCAGGATTATGGCAAATCCTGACTATGACATAGAGGTTCGAACGTTTAGGGCGCCAACGGACGATTCCGAGGCAATTATTGAGAGGATAGACGAGTTGATGGGAATGAGTCGCACCCTGACAGCCAATGGAAAATGGATTGTATCTGCGATTCCCATGAACCCAATTAACATCACCCAAGAAGGTGCTACCCCAGAAGAATACACGGTGCGCAGAGGCCGCACGTACAGATTACAAGTTGTGCAATCCTAAGGAGACGTAAATTGGACGCCAAAAACATACTCGCAGAAAATGCCAACGTACGAGTCCACCGAGAAATCGGCCGAGATCTCGCCGAAGTTTTTGTGACCAAAGCTGAGCCGCCACTGAACTTCTCCACGCATTTTCCATCGGATGGCACCAAGTTGGAGGACGGAATTTACGACATCGTGCTCATCAAGAAGTCAACGCCCGCAGTTGCGGGTAAGACGGAGAGCGACCTCCCAGCCGACTTCCCATTCCGAGGCGACCTTATCGAGGGCGAGTTCTCAACAATGGCCAGCGTTAAGGCAGCATCTGATGCGCAATTGCTGGCTTTGAAGCATATTGGGGATGCCGCACTGGCAGACATTCGTGCCGCAGCCAAGTCTGCGTAAACGCTTAACAAGATTCGAGGTTTAACGAAAAATGCCGGGACGACCAGGTGTATCAATCGTAAGCCAGATCGGGCTGGAAACAACGCCCGGTACCGCTGTCGCTGCTAACCGCTTTCTGCCAACGTTCAGCTTCCTCCCAAGGCTACGACGGGAGACCAAGCAGTTTCGCGCGCAAGGCTCGAAGTACAACACGTCTTCGGTAAAGCACCGACAGTTCGCTGAGGGTGGATACGACGGAGTACTGGATTACAACTCCTTCATCTACATTATGAATGGTCTGGTCGTTCCTGTGACGACGCCAGCGGCTGTGGCCGGCAGCACCACAGGAAAGAAGTGGGAGTTCCTGCCCAACAGTCGCGCTCTCGACAACCCAAAAACGTTTACCGTTGAAAGAGGCGACGCTACAGCGGCGGAGCAGTACTCATACGGGCAGCTATCGAGCATGAACGTCACGCTGGGACAAGAAGAGAACAAAGTCAGCGGGAATATGTTCGCTCGCACTTTGGTTCCGGGCATTACGCTCGCCTCGAGCCCGCAAACAGTTCCCGAACGGCCTGTAGAGAGAGGCCAGATTAACGTTTATCTGGATTCCACTTACGGGACCATCGGCACCACCCAGATTACGGACCCATTTGAAGAAGAGATTCAACTTGGCGAGAAGTTCAAGCCGAAATTCGTCCATAATACGAGCTATCAATCGTTCAAGGATTCGATTGAGGTTGCGCCGTCGTTGGTATTCTCGTTTATGCAGGAGCACAATGCCCAATCCCGTGCGCACCTGCTCAGCTCACTAAGCACAGATGCTCTGTGGTACCTGCGTATCCAAGCGAAAGGCCTGGACCTCAGCACTCTTCAGGACGGAAGCGTTCGGGAGACGATCGAGTTTGACCTGGCTGGCAAGTTCATGGAACCCGAAGAAATCATGGACGCCGTTGGTCAAGGCGTCTATGCTTACAAATACAACTTCGTGGCGCTGGATGACCCGGATGGTATGGGACGTCCATGGCGCAACACAGTTATCAACACGAGAACGACACTGTAAAAACGATTCGACAAGCAGCCGACTACGTAACCAGTGGAAGCGTAGGGGGCAAAGAAAACTTCTAAGAGAGCGGTAAAGAGCGATGGCCTCGCCTTTTGCCGCCTTTTCACTTTTGTAGCAAGGAGAAATGAATGGCAGCCGAGTTCGATGTAAACGCAGTTTTGAGAAAGACGACCTTCACTATTCCGGTGGAGTTGACGGACAGTGATGAGGACGGGAAGGTTACGAAGCACATCATCCTCGTTACGTATCACTACGACCACGATATCAAGGAGAAGTACAAAGCCGGGGTCATGCAGACCGTCGATGTCCGCAAGCAGGTCATCGGAGAAGAAGTAGTGCCGGTTATCGATCCAAATGTTCCGCCTAAAGACCGCTTCGTACGGGAAGAGCGCCGTCGCGACTTCGACAACAGGGAGCAGTTGGCCATGTTGGTAACGAAGATTCGAGGTGTCTCGGATGCCCTCGACGAAGCGTATTGGGGCGGTGTGCCCCCCAAGCATCAGGAGGCGATTGTGCAGGCGGTCATGGAAGACGTATTCCCTTCCATGAAGACCTCCGTGGGCTAACGTACTTTTACGCCTACGGAGGTAAAGCCCCGTCAGCAAAGGATATTCCAGACCGATGGCTTTACGAAATGAGTTTGGACACGAATTGGACACCGGATCAGATACGTGCGATGAATGACCGAGATCGGAATAAACTTGTACTCGTTCGCGCAGCACGGATTCTGGCCGCACGTCAACGTAAGCAGAACTTTTAATCATGTACGGGATTAAAGGCAAGGTTACCGGAGATCATCGCAAGATTCGCGATCAAATCCGCAAGCAAGCAGGAGCTATCATCCTGAAGCATGCCTTGGGAATGGCTTCTGCAACGTATGCTGTATATCCTGTTGGCCCTCCCCACAAAGATAACACACCTCACACGCGAGATACGTTCCAAATAGTGAAAGGCGACAACACCGTCCTGGCGGAGAAGGGAAACTTCAAGAGTGCCAAGGAAACGTTTGAGGTTAGCAACGACCCAAAGAATCGGCTGAGTTTCTTGGCCAAGGGAGCCTCCTTCTTCCTTGAGTTTGGTACGGTAAACATGGACCCCCGGCCTATTATTCGCCGGATGATCCGAATGGCTCAGGCGGGCATCACCAAAGATCTGAGGAAGATGAACTTAAGACATGGCCGGTGAAAATCCCACAATAAGATACGATTTCATTGGTAACGATGCCCCGCTGGCGTCGTCGCTGCACAAGGCTGACACCCTCGCAAAGAATCATGTCACCAGAGCTAACGCCCACTTCAAGGGCCTTGGCACAACGATCAACGTTCACAATTACTTCGATATTGATGCCAAGAAGACCGAGAGAGATGCAAAGGCTCACGTAGGTCGCATGAATGGCCTCTTCTCCAAGATGGGAGACGGCATGAAGAGCGGGGCCAGCAGCATCTTTAGTGGTGCCATGTCAGTGTTTGGCGGCAACCTTATCACTTCAGGACTGTCGCAAGCGATGAGCATGGCCAAAGACTTTATGGCCTTGGGTGTTGAATTCCATGAAACATGGGATCAGGCCCGCATGCGAATTGCGTCTTTCACTGGCTCTGCCAAAGATGCGCAAGGCACACTGGAAGCCCTGTATAAGATAGCTGTAGATCGAGGCTTAGAGTTCGCCCCATTCGCAGACTACGCCGTTTCCTTAACCGCAGCAAACTACTCCGCCAAAGAAGTAATCAAGACAATGCTCGGAGCGGCCGCAGTAGCAGAGGCGCTTGGCAAAGGCTCCGAAGACTTGGGTGCCTTAGTTTCCGCCCTGAACTTGCTGGAAAACACGGGCAAAGCCACTGGGCTTATGCGCCTCGAGCGCCAGGGCTTCCAAGTCCTCAAGACGTTGGAAATGATGACTGGTATGTCCAAGAAAGCCATCCGACAAGGCCTGATGTCGGGAGACTTGGATGCTAAGGCTACTATCGGAGTGCTGGCTGAAGGGTGGTCTCGTCGTTTTGGAGAAGACTGGCGGGATACGATGGGAGAGGAGATGGGGCGTACCAAATTACTGTTGGCCCCCGTAGCAGCAAAAGCGTTTGAGCCCATCTACACTGAATCGATAGAGAGCATGCAGAAGCTGCAGGCCATCATTTCCAGCTACGGGCCCGGCATGGCAGAAGGCATCAATCGCTCCCTTGGTCCTGCTGTAAACGCTTTGGGTGATGCTCTGGACTACCTGATAAAGATGGCTGGCCTCAAGCTGGAAGCCCACTCACCATCGCGCGTGTTCATGCGATATGGTGACAGCATCATGCAGGGCCTGGAAATTGGGTTCATGCAGAATCGAGACAAGGCCCAACAAGCGCTGCAGCAAACATTCGAACGCATCCTCAACGACCCCAAGTTGATGGCGTTGATACATGAGGCGGCGAGCACCTATAACATACCGGCTCAGTTGATTGCAGCCGTGTTGGCCAAGGAGTCGGCTGGCAAAGTAAACGCCCGGTCGCACAAAGGGGCCTCCGGCTTGATGCAGTTGATGCCAGCCACTGCCAACAAATTGGGCGTTCAAAATATCTGGGACCCCCAACAGAATGTCATGGGAGGAGCAAAGGAACTTTCTCAACTCTTAGCTAGATTCACGGGCGATCTCAGCTTAACCTTAGCCGGATACAATGCAGGTCCCGAGAACGTTAAGAAATACGGGAATAAAGTCCCTCCCTTCGCTGAAACTCAGGATTATGTCAGACGTATAACTGCCCTGCTGGGTGGCTCGGTGGAAAAAGCCACTGATAGCCTAGCTCAGCTCCAGACTCTTCAGAACAAGATCAAAGAACTCGAAAGTGACTCAGCCCGTTATCAGCAGGCTGCTAATGAATCATACGAACGGGTTAATCGTCTCCGAAGTACTTTAGGCTTGAAGGGAATCGATGAGGGAGGCGCCTTGGGCTTTGACCCAGTAACAGGCGCTCCTACCAGAAAGCATATCCCGAGAGAAGGCGTCATGCCCCTTCCTGTACCTCCTGGTGGGGCGATGGAAGCTGAAAAGAAGCGAACAGAGCAAGGACTTTGGGAAGCAGAACGTGACTACTTGGTTGCTATCAAGAACAATGAATACGTCCAGCGAAAATTGACTGAGGTTTACCAAGAAAAGCTGGCAACCGAACGTGCTGCTGCTGCTCGGGCCAACGCGGCGAAGTCTACTGGGCTGTTAGGCTTGATGGAGCGCATGGCTCTGGGCCAGCCAATAGACCTTACCAATATCCCGCAAACACCAGACGCATCAGGAGTGCTGTCGCCTGCTGAGATTGAAAGGCAGTTGGCAATAGCAAGAGAGACTGAAAGGCAGGATCGAGAGCGCAGGAGCGCCTTAGGCATTGGAGTTAAAGTTGACGTAGGCTTTGCTCCGCCCCCACCAGGACGAGGCGATGAATTCACTACGAAATCTCGGCAGACAGCAGAAGCTTTTGACAGAATGCAGAGGGCAGTCGTAGCAACAGATGTCGAGATGCAACAATTCGCTGAATCAGTTCGAGGGGCAGGCATTGCTGCGAAGGCCAGAGAGTCGCTAGAAGAAGGCCTTGACCAAACGTCGGCCGGTATAAAAGGTGCGAAAGTCGATGCTATTGCTGGTATGCCGGAGCGCCTCTCAACGGTCATGACAGATTTCATATTCCGTTGGGACTTCACTCAGCAGAGTGCTCAGCAGATGCTACTTTCAGGCTTTAGATCAGTTGTTGTTGAGCCTATTGCGAACATCTTTCAGCAGACCGCCGAAAAGTGGATAGCCCAGATGCTTCTTAACTTAATCGGCGAGAAGATTGCAGTGTCGGCAGAAGTGTCCGCTACCACTGCCAATACTGGGGCATCGATTGCCAACACCGCTGCCTTGATAGCTAACACGGCTGCTCAGTCTGCAGGAGCAGGGGCAAGTCTGCTCAAAGCAGTCCTGGATGGAGTTGTATCGGGATTAGGCGGTGGGGGTGGGGGTGGTGGTGGAGGAGGCGGACCAACGCCAGGGAATTGGCCTGGAGCAGGACTTCCACCTTTTGCAGAAGGTATTGATTACGTACCTCGGGACATGGCTGCCTTTATTCACGAAGGGGAAGCTGTTATACCCAAGGGCGAGAACAGGCAACGAGGCAAAGGAGGCGATACATACGTTACCATGAATCTCTATGCGCCTGTTGTCGGAGGAAGTAGTTATGCTTCGCCTCGGTCCAGACGAGAAAACTTGGTGATGCTGGAGCCAATCATGAAAGGATTGTTTGATAACTGATGGCAGTAATAATCAGCTTTGACGAGATACTCCTGGATGATAAGCTGTTCAATCTTGGCTTTGCTACAGGCGGTCCCGAGCTTGCCAACGTCAACCTACGAAACCCGCAAACAGGTGTTCCCTCGGTGGCTGTTCTTCGGCTCGACCCATTGGTCGTTTGGCAAGTAGACTTCTCCGATATCAAGCACCCCGACCCAGCAGGTCTTCAGTATTTCAACAACATCTGGTATGGCGGTTTGGGAAGCGCTTACGGCCTGCGTGTTAGAAATCAATGGGATTACTTCACGCAAGGAGAAGTGCTCGGTACCGGAAATGCTGTGCTACAGGACTTCAAGCTCACGAAAAAGTATCGAAGGCCCGGCACAACATCTCATGACTACATCAGAAGGATCTGCAAACCAGTAGCTACTGCAAACCTAAGCGTAGACAGCGTGACCCTTAAAGAAGCAGATGGCTCGATCAATCGGGTCTTGGGATCAGGTACATTCACTCAAGCATTCAGCGTCTACCTTGGCGGAACGATTCAGCCTACCGGTTGGACGATAAGTAATACGACTGGAATCCTGCATTTCAACACGGCGCCAGGAAACGGAGTGTCTGTGTCAGTTGATTTTCAGTTCGATACCCCGATGCAGTTCTGGACAAACCTCCCGAACTTGAAAGCAGACTTCCCAGCAGAAGCACGCGCTCTATCGATGATTGAGATCCCCGCAGTGGCGTTAGGCATAACGTAAAATGGATTCAGGCATCTACAAAATTACGAATACCAAGAATGGCAAGGTGTACATCGGGTCATCTGAATCTACAAGTGGTAGACTTCGCGCCCACCGTATGGCTCTTCTAAGAGGCGATCACGATAACAGCAAACTTC
>ERZ1292623.2333-Hain-H51-01um-R1-2333-length-17149-cov-7_pt1 | contig 17149 bp, 21 predicted proteins | sample MGYA00564398_ERZ1292623 | MGnify/ENA primary metagenome ERZ1292623 (study PRJEB36523, sample SAMEA6512633) | groundwater metagenome | collected 2019-01-07 | study: AquaDiva: Metagenomics assemblies of 32 groundwater samples | reverse complement strand
GAGGTTTACTGCAGTGTAGGAAATCACGAAGACCTTGGAATGGTGGGGAAGATAACAGTAGAGTAGTAGGTGGCGTGCTTATCTCGGCAATACTTTTAAGAACCGCGACTCGTGTTTGATGTAGAGATTAATGATTTGCCTCTCGTCGCGCACGCGTTATTGTGTGGTTCTCTGCTTCTGATATATTTGATACTTTTGATACTTCTGGTACATTTGTTCTAGTGATATTCGTAAATTTCAAAACCTACAAAGAGGCCACAGGGCCGAGGGCTGTTGAGTTAATCCAAAAAATTGTTGATGCCCAAAAGGCAAGCGGAGTAGCTATTATTCCTGTAGTCGGGATTGCAGATGCAAGGCTTTGTGTTAATACCTCGGGGTATTCTGTTTGGGTTGAGCATCTTGATAGCGTTGACTCTGGCCAGAGTACTGGGTGGGTTACAGTTGAAGCTGTGGCAGAAACAGGAATTGCGGGCACTTTCTTGAATCATTCAGAACACAAAATGGCAGATAGCGAATGGCGAATGGCAAATAGGAAGTGTAGGGAGATAGGATTGGAAACAGCAGTGTTTGCATCTGACGTTGAAGAGCTGAAGAAAGCGGTTTTGGAAAAGCCGAGTTTTGTGGTTATAGAGCCGCCGGAACTGATTGCTTCGAAAAATACATCTATTGCGAAGGCAAAGCCGGATTTGATTTCGGATGCTGTAAAGATTTGCAAAGATGCGAAAGTGCTGCTTGTTGTCGGGGCAGGGATAAAATCGGGGGAAGATGTTAAAACATCTGTTAAACTTGGGGCAATGGGGGTTGCTGTTTCGTCTGCTGTAGTTTTGGCCCAAGATCCATATGAAGTTTTAGTGGAATTGGCTGGAGGATTTAAGTGATGCGGATATACATTGGTACTGATCACGGAGGATACAAGTTAAAACAAGAAGTGAAGTTGTTTATTGAGGGTTTGGGGTATGAAGTTGTTGATAAGGGGGCATTTGAGCTTCAGGGTGAGGATGATTATCCAGATTATGTTTTTCCGGTTGCTGAGCACGTTTCGAGTGAGGAAGGCTCGCTTGGGATTGTAATTGGGCGGTCGGGGAATGGTGAGGCAATTGCTGCAAATAAAGTTCGCGGAGTTCGGGCGGCAGTTTGTTTAAATTCGGCAATGGCCGAAAAAGCTCGGGAACATAATTCGGCAAATATTTTGTCTTTGGGGGCAGATTACATTCCGAGGGAAGAAGTTTTGGAGGTTGTAAAGACTTTCTTAGAATCTAAGTTTTCAGGAGAGAAAAGACACAAAAGAAGAATAGAAAAAATTTCCCAATATGAATCTCTCACGAATTGACGAGCTGGATGTATTTGGACAAAGAGTGCTTCTGAGGATGGATACAGATGTACCTACAGAAGATGGAAAAGTTCTTGATGACACCCGACTTCGGGCTTCGATTCCAACGATTAAGTACTTAATTGAGGAGGGTGTGGAAAGCATAGTTGTACTGGGACATAGGGGGAGGCCTGGGGGAAAAACAGTACAAGAATTAAGTCTAAGTCCAGTAGCAAAACATCTTGAGAAGCTTCTTGAAAAAGAGATTGGTAAAAAAAGATTGAAAGAGCTTGATATCCAAATGGCTGAAAACTTGAGGTTTAATCCCGGGGAAGAAAAGAATAGCGAACACTATACGGATGAGTTATCGCAGTTGGGGGATATTTATATAAACGATGCTTTTGGAGCTTCTGGGCGGGAGCATGCTTCTATTGTAGGATTGCCACAAATTCTGCCATCAGCTGCAGGATTTTCTGTTTTGAATGAGGTTGAAGCATTAGAGAGGGTGATTGATGGTGCTCTCCACCCAGTTGTATTTGTGTTGGGCGGAGGAAAGGGAGAGAAAGCACTATTTGTTGACAAATTGCTTGAATATTCAGAGTGGGTTTTGGCAGGGGGTTTACTGCCTAAAACGGTTACCTCTTATTGCAAAGAAAGCGACGGAGGAGTTTGTGTGTCTGCTGCACATTTGACTCCGCAGGGTCATGATATTACTCCGGATTCAGCACGCAACTTTGCACAGATAATTACTGACGCAAAAACAGTAGTTTGGGCAGGGCCCATGGGGGATATTGATAATGGGTACTGGGATGGGACAGAAGTTGTGGGGAAGGCGATTGCGGAAAGTAGTGCGTATAAGGTTGCTGGAGGAGGGGATACGATACATGCTATAAACAAACTTGGAATTTCTAGTAAGCTTGATCACATCTCAACTGGAGGAGGCGCGATGTTGGAGTTTTTAGCATATGGGGATTTGCCGGGACTTAGAGCTTTAAGGGAGAGCGCGGATAGAGTAGAATGAAGTTGCCACTATGGTCGCTGCCGCAGTTAATGGTTTCGGAAGAATTGGAAGATTAGCTTTTCGTGTCGCGTTAGAAAAATTCGCAGGTGATATTGAAATTGTTGCAATAAATACTTCGGGTTCAATGGATGCTGAAGGTTGGGCACATCTTCTCCGATACGACTCAATTTATGGGAAATTTTCAAAAGAAATTTTAGTTGAAGGTCCTGGGGAGGATCCTGAAATTGGAGTATTGGTAATTGATAAAAAGAGATATCCAGTCTTGGCCCAAAGAGAGCCTTCGAAAATTCCTTGGAAGCGGTACGGAGCGGAGGTGGTTATTGAGGCAACGGGAATATTTACTTCTGAAGAAGGAGCAAGGCAGCATATTATTGCTGGTGCTAAAAAAGTCGTAATTTCTGCCCCTGATAAGGGAGGAAATGTAGGAACATATTTATTGGGCGTAAATGAGTACCAGGGAGCGCATGATATTGTTTCTAATGGGTCATGTACAACAAATTGCGTTGCGCCGGTTGCTGCGATTATGGAGGCGGAGATTGGAATTAAAAAAGCAATGCTTTCAACGATTCATGCTGTAACTGCGGAGCAAAATACAGTTGACGGATCGCCTCCCGGAGGACATTCAAACGATTTACGACGTGCAAGAGCAGCCTTTGCAAATATAATCCCGACCTCAACGGGGGCTGCACAAACCGTTACCAAAACAATTCCAGAGCTTTCGGGTCTTTTTGATGGAATGGCGATAAGAGTACCTATAACTTCAGGGTCAATTACTGATTTTACTTTTGTTACAAAGCGGCCAACAACAGTCGAGGAGGTAAACAATATATTTAAAAAAGCTTCAGAAAATCCTCGGTGGAGAGGGATTGTTGCTACTACTTCCGAGCCTATTGTTTCTTCAGATATCATTGGGAGATCTGAGTCAGCAATTGTTGATCTTTCATTGACGAAAGTTGAAGACGGAGATTTGGTTAAGGTTATGGCTTGGTATGACAATGAGTGGGGCTTTTCGCATAGATTAATTGAGCAGACAATAGCTGTTGGCAACACGCTACACGAGACACGTAACACGAATGCTTGAGATTACTCCCACAATACTAACAAATGATGTAGCAGAGCTTGAAGAAAAAATTCGGGTTTTGGAGATTATGGACAATACAAAGCGTGTGCATTTGGACATAATCGATGGGGAGTTTGCTGAAAACATTACGGTTTTGCCAGAGGTTGTAGGGGAAATTGAGACAACCTTGACTTTGGATGTTCACTTGATGGTTGTTGAACCGATAAATTGGGTTGAGGGAGCAATGAAGTGTGGTCCAGACAAAATAATTGGACATATTGAAAAGATGTCAGATCAGGGAAACTTTATCAAGAAAGTCTTGGAGTTCGGAGTAAAGGGCGGGCTAGCAGTTGATCTTGAAACACCAGTTGAAAAGATTGACCCCATGGTAACGAGCGAAGTTGATGCGATTCTGATAATGGGCGTGAGAGCTGGGTTTGGAGGACAGGAATTTAACAGAATTGCTTTAGATAAGATTGAAAAGTTGGTGCAGCTTAGAGAGGCGGAAGGAGGAACTTTTAAGATTTTGGTCGATGGAGGGGTAAACAAAGATAATATTCAAGAAATTGAACAAGCAGGAGCAGATGAGGTTACAGTTGGACACAATTATAGCGAATTAGTAGATTGATGCAGGGGTTAATATGGAGCGAAGAACCACGGATTGCACGGATTATTATGACAAAAATTAAGAACGTCACATTCTTGGGTTACTCAGATACACAGCCAGGAGAAGAGTTGTATCAACAAGCATATGATGTTGCCTCAGCTGTTGCGCGGGCTGGATATGTTGTTGTAAATGGTGGAGGTCCTGGGGTAATGCGGGCGTCAACTGAGGGGGCTCAATGGGCTGGGGGAACAGCAGTTGGGGTTACATTTTATCCAGGAGCTGGTGCGACTTATTTTGAGGGGCATGATCCAAGAAATACTGTTGACGAGCTTATTGAAACGAAGACTTACCTTGAGCGAACATTAAAACTTCTAGATTACGGGGATATTTATGTCATTTTCAACGGGGGAACGGGGACTTTCTCGGAGTTTGGGATGGCTTGGGGTTTGGCACGGATGTATTTTAAACATCATAAGCCTTTAATTTTATTTGGAAGTTTTTGGTATTCAATTTTGGAAGAAATCGCAAAAAGCATGCTTTTGAGGGAAGAGGAACTTAGGGTTTATAGAATTGTGACTGAGGTCGATAATGTTGTTCCTGCGATAAAACAGTTTGAGAAAGAACTGGAGAAAGAATATGGAGATAACCCATTTAAACCCAAAGGGTAAAATCTAATGAACACTTTGTCAATTTTAGAACTAGAGCAAAAAGCAAATACTATACGACAAGACATCATAGAGATGCTGGTTGAGGCTGGGTCTGGGCATTCTGCTGGGCCTTTGGGGATGGCTGATGTTTTTACTGCGCTTTATTTTTCTGTGCTGAAACATAAACCAGAGAACCCAGAATGGGAGGAGCGGGATAGACTGTTTCTTTCAAATGGCCATATTTGTCCGGTTCGATATGCCGCAATGGCGCATGCCGGATATTTTCCAAAAGAAGAATTGAAAACACTAAGGAAATTGGGGTCGAGACTTCAAGGACATCCGGAGAGGGCAACATTGCCGGGAGTGGAAACAACATCGGGGCCTTTGGGGAGCGGTTTGGCGCAGGCTTCGGGGTATGCGTATGCTGCCCGTATGGACCAGAAAAAGTTCCACGTTTATTGCATTTGTTCTGATGGAGAACATGACTCGGGGAATCATTGGGAAGCGATACTTTTTGCCGGGAAAAACAAGCTTTCAAACCTTACGGCGATAGTTGACAGAAACAATATTCAAATTGACGGATATACTGAAAATGTAATGCCTTTGGAGCCGTTGAAGGACAAATATGTTGCGTTTGGTTGGAACGTATTGTCGGTCGATGGTCACAACATTGAACAAGTAATTGACTCTTGTAATGAAGCCAGGGCAACTGCCGAGAAACCGACTGTAATTATTGCTCATACAATCCCCGGGAAGGGTGTTCCCTTTATGGAGGGAAAATATGAGTGGCATGGGAAACCACCAGATGAGGAGCAAGCAAAGCTTGCATTGCGAGAATTACGGACACTAAAAGGCAAAATAAGGTCTGAGCATGAGTAGAATTTCTAATTTACAATAAAAATTGCAAATTAAGAATTAAAAATTAAGTTATATGTTAAACGCAAAAGTCCACCTTTCTGGCAAAATCTTCAAAGACACAATTGACCAAATTCCTACACGGAATGGATTTGGGGAGGGGTTGGTGGAGGCTGGGGAGAAAAATCCACAAGTAGTTGCGCTTTGTGCTGATTTAATAGAATCCACGAGAACAATTGATTTTGCTAAGAAGTTTCCAGAGAGATTTATTGAAGTTGGGGTTGCGGAGCAGGCTTTGGCGACGATTGCTGCGGGGATGGCAAACTACGGGAAGATTCCGTTTATTGCTTCGTATGCTGCGTTTTCTCCCGGGAGGAATTGGGAACAAATTCGTACAACTATTGCCTTGAATGATGTTCCGGTAAAAATAGTAGGGTGCCACGCGGGGGTTTCTGTTGGGCCGGATGGGGCAACACACCAGATGCTTGAGGATATTGCGATTATGAGGGCTATGCCAAACATGATAGTTTTAGTGCCTTGTGATAGTGTGGAGGCGAAGAAAGCCACAATGGCGGCTGCAGAGAATGGAAAACCCACATATTTGAGGTTTGCAAGAGAAAAAACTCAGGTTTTTACGACAGAAAAAACGCCTTTTAAGATTGGGGAGGCGTATGTACTGTGGGACACGTCACACGGGACACGGGACACGACAAATCAGGTGGCGATAATTGGTTGTGGACCAATTTTATATGAGGTGCTTTTGGCGGCAAAAGAGTTAGAAAAAAGTGAGATTGGGTGTATTGTTTTGAATTCTCACACAATAAGTCCAATTGATGAGCAGGCGATAGTGAGTGTGGCACGCAAATGCGGGGCAATTGTTACTGTTGAGGAGCATCAGATAAATGGGGGGTTGGGGTCTGCTGTGGCAGAAGTGGTTACAAGAAATTGGCCTGTACCAATTGAATACGTTGGTATGCCTAATTGCTTTGGAGAATCAGGGCAACTTGAGGAGCTTCTTGAGAAGTATGGAATGACTGCGAAACATATTGTAGAGGCAGTCAAAAGAGTAATTACGAGAAAGAACGACAGAGATTGACAAGTATTACAAAAGTATTACAATTGTAATTATGAACAGAGTCGTATTACAGGTACCGTTGAGTCCATCGCTTCGAAAGAATGCTGAAAAGCAGGCCCAGGTGCAGGGTTTTTCGTCTTTGCAGGATGCTGTGAGAATGTATTTGCACAAACTTGCCAGCAAGGCGATTCAGGTAAGGTTTCAGGAACAAATCCCTGTGCGGCTGTCCCCGGCCGCAGCTAAAAGATATGATAAGATGGACGAAGACTATAAGAAGGGTGAGAATATCTTTGTTGCAGAGAATGTTGACGATTTGATGGACCAATTAAATGGAACCAAAAGTCCTGTACCATACAAGGTTTCAAAAGAACTTCAAAGAAAGAGTTTCACCAAATCCCTTGTTAGTTCAAGAATATAAAGAAGCTCTTCGGCTTTTCTTGGAAAATCCTAGTAATCCAGTTTTAGGCGACCATCAATTAACTAGGGAACAGTCACATCGGCGGGCTTTTTGGGTTACAGGAGATATTAGGGTTACTTATCGAAAAACTAAAGAAGGATTCTTATTTTATGACATTGGTACACATCCTCAAGTATACTCAAAGTAGATTATGAACACTGCTTCTCTGGATCCTATTTTGAGAAACGGGAGAGGTATGCTTTTGGCTTATGACCATGGTTTCGAACATGGGCCTATTGATTTTGACGATAGATCTGCAGACCCGGCGTGGATTATGAGACTAGCTGATTCTGGGCATTTTACGGGAGTCGTTTGCCAAAAGGGAGTTGCGGCTCATTACTACAATAAGTCGAAACATAAGGTACCGCTGATTGTTAAGTTAAACGGCAAGACAGCGTTTCATAGAGATGAGGAGCCGGTTTCAGTTCAGAATTGCACAGTTCTCGAAGCAATAGAATTAGGAGCAGTTGGGGTGGGGTATACAATTTATGTTGGGTCGGAACACGAGAACGAGATGATTGCCGAATTTTCTGAGATAGAACGCGAAGCGCATGAGAAGGGCTTGATTGTAATTGGTTGGATGTATCCTCGGGGGAAGCACATTCAATCAGATACGGACCCGGAGATTTTGGCGTATGCGGCACGTTTAGGACTTGAGCTGAACTGTGATGCAGTTAAAATCAAATACACGGGGGATGCGGAGTCATATAAGAGGATTGTGGGGGTTGCGGGAGAGACGAAGGTATTTGTAGTTGGCGGGCCAAAGACTGAAAAGGTTGAAGATTTGTATGAAACCACAAAAGAGATTCTGGAAGCTGGAGCTGTTGGGTTGGCGATAGGAAGAAATGTTTGGCAGGCGTCAGAACCGCTGAACGTTGCGGAACAGCTCGCGGAACTTGTATACGGAAAGGAAATTGCTCATGCAGAAGCTTGACATTCTAGCGATTGGCGATACAACGATTGATGTTTTCTTGACGGTTGATCCTCAAGATTCCCAAGCAGTCTGCAACTTAGACGAGGAAGAATGTCGGATTTCTTTTGAATATGGGGCGAAGGTTCCCGTTTCTTCGATGGTTAGAATTCCTGGGGTTGGGAATGCTGCAAATTTAGCTGTGGGGAGTGCTCGTTTGGGGCTTTCAAGTGGGATTTACACAGTTTTGGGAAGTGATAAAGATTCTCAAGACTCGAAAGATGTTTTGACTGAGGAGGGTGTTGATGGCACACATATAGTTATGGAGAATGGGGGGAAATCAAACTTCTCTGCGGTTTTGAATTATTCCGGAGAGCGGACGATTTTTGTTTATCATGAGCTAAGAAAATATGATCTTCCACAGTTTGAGAGTGAGTGGGTTTACTTAACGTCGGTAGGAAAAGAGCACGCGAAATTACACGAACAGGTGCTCGAGCATGTTGCACGAAACAACACAAAACTTGCTTTTAACCCAGGATCTTATCAGCTCTTAGACGGGGTCGAAAAACTTAAACCGGTTTTGGAGAAAGCCTCTGTGCTTTTGGTTAATCGGGAGGAAGCACAGAGACTTGTGGATGGAGATATTGAGGACATAGAACGCTCTGACATAGAACGCTCTGACATAGAACGCTCTGACATAGAGGGACTCTTCTCAAAACTTAAAGATACAGGTGCTGAAACAATAGTTATTACCGATGGACAAAGGGGGTCGTATGCAACGCACGACGGTCGGGAAATTTGGCATATGGGGGTTCCGGATACGCCGGTTGTGGAAAGGACTGGATGTGGGGATGCGTATTCAACGGGATTTTTGACAGCAATAATAAAGGGTGAAAGTTTGATTGATGCAATGCTCTGGGGAACAATGAACGCAAGTAGTGTTTTGCAGCATGTTGGGGCAAGAGAAGGGCTTTTAACGAGTGGTCAAATAGTGGAATGGGTGGAGAAGTACAAATCATCTTTGAAGCCAAAGATGATTTAGGTAACATGTAACACGTTATGGCAAAAGTTTTAGTAACCAGACGAATTCCGGGAAATGCACTCAAAAGGCTTGAAGAAGCGTTTGATTGTGTGGTTTCACAGTTTGATCGGGCGCTTACGGCGCAGGAAATGATTGAGATGGGAAGGGAGGCAGAAGGAATATTAACGCTTTTGACTGATAAGTGGACAGGGGAACTTATGGATAAGTTCCCGAACTTAAAGATTCTTTCAAATTATGCTGTTGGCTTTGACAATATTGATATTGATGCTGCAACCAAGCGTGAGATTATGGTTTGCAATACGCCATCTGAGGAAGTAAACGAGGCAGTTGCTGAGTTTGCATGGTCTCTTATTCTTTCTCTCTCAAGACGAGTTGTTGAAGCAGATGAATTTTCAAGAAAAGGGGCATATCACGGTTGGGAGCCGGATGTGTTTTTGGGGAGAGATGTTTATGGAAAGACTTTGGGAATTGTAGGTTTGGGAAGGATTGGAGCTATGGTTGCAAGACGGGCAAAGGGTTTTAACATGAACGTGCTTTACTACAATAGATCACGAAATGAGGAAGTTGAAAAAGAGACTGGTGCTAAAATGCATCCGATCGAACATGTTTTGGGAGAGTCGGATTATGTGACCATACATTTGCCACTAACGGAAGAAACAAGACATCTTATAAACAGTGAAAAAATTGGGTTTATGAAGTCTACCGCTTATTTAATCAATACAGCTCGAGGCGCGGTTGTTGATGAGCACGCTCTTGTTGAAGCGTTGCATACGGGCAAGATTGCGGGGGCGGCTCTGGATGTTCATGAGAATGAACCGCAGATGAACCCGGAGATGATGCAGATGGAAAATGTAATTTTAACGCCGCATATAGCCTCGGCAACAATTGAGGTTAGAGAAAAGATGGGAGAGCAGGCGGTAGACGCGATACTTAAAGCATTAAAAGGTGAGAAGTCGGAAAACTTGGTTAATCCTGAGGTTTGGCCGACTCTTCACCTCGCCGACATTTCTTCCCGGACTTTTTCGTCAAGATAGATTTTTACCAGAGACTGATAAGGAACATCCTTCTTGTTGGCGATCATTTTTAAGTGATCTATTAAGTCTTGGGGTACGCGGATGGTGATAACCCTGGTGGATGGTTTGAGGTTGGGAAACACTGGATTTCTTATAGCCTTGCTGAAATCAAAATAGTCAGTGAAATCATGGGTATCCCAAAAATTTGCTTCATCTTCTTCGTTTTTAAAGTCTGGTACTTTTTTTAGTTTTTTCATTTATTTTCACCTCTTTCTTTTCGGCTTTGGTTCCTGGCGGTTACAACCCGAATCTTGTTTTTGCGGACGGTGATAGCAATTGCCAGCCTGCGGCCTGTCGAACTTTCACCATATATCTTATAGCGTTTTTCAATTTTTGAGTGTTCTTTGTCAAAAAATATTACCAATTGTTCGTTCTGAAAAACCTGTTCACACTCGCTATATTTAACATTATGCTTTGCAATATGCTCTAAGTTGGCACCATCCCACTCAAAACCCTCAAGTTTTGAAAAGGCGGTTGCCTTAGGCATTTATGTATTTAATGGTACAATACATTGTTATTTTTGTCAAGTGCTTGATAAAATCATTTTATGTTTCAGTTGCCGTTGTTTGGAAAACACAAGAACCCAAGAACCAATGAGCCAAAGAACTTCTTGAGGGGCGACCCAGAAGGTGAAGATGGCAAGGGAAGGCGGGAGAGAAAGAAAAAAGAGCCGGAGAAGCCATGGACTTTAAAGGATCGGTTGATTGTTGTGGGGGTTTTATTGGCAACAGTACTTTTGGCTGGATACTTTTGGTTTAAAGGGAATAACAAATTGCCGGAGATCAAATTTCAAGCCCCGAGTTTTGAGGAAAAAATTATTTTGGAGTGACGGACGGGGGGTAGCTACTCTTCTAATTTGCCCTTATCAAGACGGATTTCAACGTCGAGCGTTTTTGTTTCGCAAGATCCGCCAGAGCAGTCGAGTGGATTACCATGGGCGTCTTTTACTTCCAAGGCTCGACCAACCTCTTCGTTTGCCTTGTTTTTGAGGAACGTTCTTTGACCAACTAAATACATTGATAACCCTAATATAGATAGCAAAATGATTTGAATTAAGATCTGCTTTTTAGTAATTCTGAAATTTCTCATATATTTATCTTCCACAATTACCGCTGTCTACACCATCAAATGCGTACGGCTCGCAATCTGGCCAAGAGTTGTCTGTGTGTTTGTATATACAACCTCCCTCGTCATCATTTGCGCCATCGTCCCAGTAGAACAGATCATCACACGAATCTTGGGGTTGTGGCGCTTCTTGTGGCGACTGTGTGGTCTGGGGCTCAGGCTGTGTTTTAGCAGTCCCCGGTTGTGTTTGATCTGGGGGATTTTCAGACTGCTCGTCTTGTGTTGATGTGTTGTCGCCTTCCTGTTCAGGAACAGCTGGTCGATAACGAATGTTTATTTCTGTACTTGATTCTTCTCCGTTTGAGTATTTTATTAAAACTGGTACGGAAAAGTCCTGTGCTTGACCTTCTGTTCCGTCAAGATGTAGTGACAAGCCGGGATCATTTATATCAACGGATTGACCATTAATTAGTATTTCTGTTACTTTTTTGATCTCGTGTATTCTAATTGCCAAAAAGTCTATGTTTGCTGTTTGCCCGTTTCCAAGTGTGAGCTCACTATCTTCAAATGTCTCGTCGCTAAATAGTCTTCTGATGTGAATTGGGGAATGGGGAGAAAGGGTAGAAAGAGTCCAGTCTATAGATTGTCCTTCTTGAGGAGAGAAAGGGGAAGTGATACTTCCTTCATCTCCCGGAACATTAGTATCTCTAAAATCTTCATAGTTTGAAAGAATGATTCCCGTTAAACTTCTTTGTGCTTCTTGGTTGGTAGGGGTAGGGGTCTGGATAATTGATTCTTGCTCGGTTGGTTTATCAGGACATTTCTCATCATCAGCAGGATCAAAGATGTAGTCACATTTAGGAGGCGTGTTGCCTTCCTTGGAGGATAGTTTGTGTATACATGTACCTACTCCATCCTTTGCATTAGGATCCCAGTAATATTTGTTTTCACAAGAACTAATAGGCTGATTTGGAATTGTTTGGAGCTGGTTTTCGCCAGCGCATACAACCTTTTCTGAAACCCCGTCGGGATAGCATTGGTTAGTGCATAAAAAATATGCGCACTTATTGGCATCACAAGCATCTACGTCACCATCATACTGCTCACAAAAACTATATGCCTCAACATTGTGTATGTTGTTCTTTTTTAAGCCTTGTAGGGATTCTGGTTCCAAGGCCGGAGTAGTAGTTGGGGTTGGAGTAGTCGTGAGTACAAGCGTTGGACATTGTGGAAGATTAAAATTTTGGGTCATTTCGTTTGGCATAGGCTCATCTTTTTTAACTTCAAACAGCTTGGTAAAAGTATTCGGTACCTGACCATCTATTAAAGGAGTCAGGGTAATTTTGTAATAACCGACTTTGGGCTCGACAAGAACAACTGTAGCTTTTCCTTCTTTATTTGAAATTTCTTCACAAATAAAAATATTTTGGAGGTCTGCTGTTAACTGGTGAAAGGATACTTTATACTATAAGAAAGGTTGGTTACTGCTTCCACACGTAGCACTTATATTAATTGGAACTGCTTTTGGAGCCGAGACTTGTGGTGCTATAGATAAAACATTGTCGCCTTCAACAACACTTTCTTTAAACTCGTTTGTAATAACTTGAGTGAAGTAAGTTCTTAAATACGGGAATTTATCTGCATTATTTAAAATTTCGCCGATGATTCTCTTGTCACTCCAGACAAGAATCGTAAATTGTTTGAATTCCTCAAAACCACCTGTTGTGCTTTTGAAAAAAACCGAACCTATGTTTTCACCAAAACCGCTTCCATGAATTTCAAATGTCTGGCCATTTTTAAGATTTTTCGGTGTTACCGAGTTGGTTACTGCTTTCTTCGGGGGTCGAATTGGCTTGGGTGCAGGATCTCTTTGTGGATTTACAAACAAGCTTTGATATAGCTTTTCCAAAACCGGGTTATCTGTTGTATTAGTAAAACCTGTGTCTGGATATAGCCACTGGGATCCCATGATATTCCCGTTCCACTCATTTGCTGTTGGATAAGGAGGGCTACCTTCACACTCGTTTATGCTCACTTCAGAACAAGGGTGCCCTTTTGCTCTTCCTGCATATACCAAATGAAACCCGTGTCCCAACTCATGTGCAACTATTCCTAGCTCTACATTTCTCTGCTCAGGATCCCGGCCTTTCTCAAGACTAATAAGATTCTCGTGTGTCATCAGAGCAAAGCTAACTTTTCTGGCCGGGCTTCCGTTCCTGTAAGCATATCCTCCCCAGCCTGGACCTTCCCCTGAGCCAACTAACCAAAAAATATGTAAGGTATCATCGGTATAAAAGAGAAAGTCGTTATTGCCAAGCTTCCAAAATTCCTGCGCAATATCTTTTCGGTCGTCTTTGTCACTTATCTTGTTGAAATAAGTTGGATCGCCAATTTTTTCATCTATTCTCCTTACGTCAACTTTGTTCACGTACTTATATGTCTTTCCGTTAGCCTTTGAACTATACCAAGTTTGAACTTCTGCCAGGGCGTCTAAAATGCTTTGTTTATATTTGTTTTCCATCTCTGGGGTAATTCTCGTGTCCCAGTTTTTAGGAATAATAAGTATGGGCTGAACTACATTTTCAGCTTTTGCCTGTACAGGTAAAATTAGAGAAAAACAAAAAATTGAAACAGCAAAAAGTAATATTTTTCTCATTGCATAATTCCAGTCCAAATAAGTTTCCCGTCAGGCAAATAGACTCTGACCATTGCCTTGGGCTTATAAACGGTAGTTATTACAAATCGTGTTTTGTCCCCCTCGCTTATTAGTATTTCCTGGGGAATTACTTTCCAACCAGTTTGTAGTAGTTCATTTTCATTTGAAACAATTTCTACTCTGTAAACAAGATCTCCAGGGAATGATTGAGGAGAGTTTTGTAAAAAGTAAGGTGTATCGCCATTTGTTAAGCCTGTTTGAAGTTGGACAACTACTCCTGTTTTGCTGTCGTATTCAAGCTCGGCTCGGAACAGGTTTCCGTGGGTTTGTCTAATCAGGTCAACAGTAGTACCACTTTTTGTAATCTTAGGTTTTTTAGGTGAAATAAAGCCGGAAATTTTGTCCCAATTCTTATAGATAAATACTCCTCCAACTAACAATACCAGAGAGAAAATTAGAATTATTAGTTCCTTTGGTGGAGATTTAAAGCGGTTTGTGGGGGTTTTTGAGCCAGAGTTGCGCCTGGATAGTCCATAAGAAGATAATAAAGCCCAAAAACTAAAAAGGGAAGGCCCGCCTTAAATTTGAATAAAAATTTATTCTGGAGTGATAACTTTTAGTCCCGATACTCTTTGGAAATGTTTGGGGTTGTATGTTATTAAAGTTAAATTTTGCGCAACACAAGTTGCCGCAATTAGTATATCTATATCTTCAATAACTTCACCTTTCTTTTTGAGCTCTGCTCGAATTTGTCCGAAGTTCTTTGCAATATCTTGATCTAATCCATAAACTTCGCCTAGTCCTGTGAAAAAAAGTAGTACACCCTTTTCTAGTTCTTTGGGGTTATTAACCCGATATATTCCCTCATAAAGTTCTGCTAAACATACAAAACTTGAGGTGAGTTCTCCTTCTAAAGATTCAATAAAGGAAACTGCATTTTCTTTATTTTTTAAGAAGTTGATGATTGCTGAAGTTTCTACAAAATATTTCATTTAAAGGACAATGTCTTCTTTGCGGGAGCGTCTTTTAAAGACTTCTTTCCAGACTCTATCGCTATCAAGGGCAGTTTTTTCCCAGGCACCTGCGGCCTTTTTTAAGATTTTTGCTTTCTCATTGGGAGTTGATTTAAGAATTGCAAATGGTTCTCCTCCTTTGGTAAGGATCAATTCTTCAACCTCGGCTAGATTCTCTGTAAGTTCGCCAAAGTTGCGTCTAAGCTCAGTTATGGAGACTATTCGTTTAAGGAGCGGAGTGTTCATTTGCCGATTTTATCATCTGCCGCACACTTTGTCAAGCATTTTTGTGTGCATTTAACTGCGCGGCTACTCATTTGAGACTGATACCCCATCGAGTATGCGGTTTGCTCGTTTATCTTCTTTATCTTTTTCTTTGTCCTCATCCTTCTTAACGATGCATGTGAAGTTTCTTTGTGTTCCTTCTAAGAAATATTCTGTTCGGCCGCAAGCATTGACCCCAACCACACTATCTGGTGGGATCCACAAGACAGAAGGCTTGTCTTTTAATAAACTTGCAAATATTTTATGCCAAATTGGGGTTGCACCTGTAACTCCTGAGGCAACATAGGCCATTCCCGTGTTGTTATTATTTCCAACCCAAGCTGCGACAACAAAATCTTTTGTATAGCCTATTGCCCAGTTGTCGCGAAGATTTTGGGTTGTTCCGGTTTTTACGGCAACTTCGGGGTGGTTTGGAATTACCAGGAGGGAATTTGGTCCGAAGGCTGGAGTTCTTGCGTTATTGTCTTTTAGGATATCTGTAAGAATAAAAGCTACTCCTGGATCAAGGACACTTTGCGCGCAGGGTTTTGGGGGAGTGACCTGCTCGGCTCGCACAGGAGGTGCGAAGTGAATAGAGTTAACTTTATCGCTCTCTAATGCACTACAAGGGGAAGATTCTAATACTCGGCCTTTTGCATCACGGACTTCTAGAATTGGGTTTAGGGCTACTTTTGTCCCCATGTTTGCAAATGTTCCATAAACAACAGCCATATCCACCATTTTTACTTCTCCGCCCCCGAGAGTTAAGGAAAGTCCAAATCTTGATCTGTTGCCCCAGGTTGTGATACCGAGCTTCTCTGCTTGATCTATCATGTTGTTTACTCCGTATGACGCAAGAACTTTGACTGCTGGGATATTCAAGGAGGAGCCAAGAGCGGTCCGAAGAGTGACATTGCCGCGGAATTTGTTGTCGTAGTTTCTTGGAGTATAAGGGGGTGATCCAACATATGTTACTGGGGTATCTCCTATCATAGAGGTACTTGTGTATTTTTTGGATTCAAGGGCAAAGGAGTAGTTTACTGGTTTAATTGCGCTTCCAGGTTGTCTTTGTGCTGAAGTTATGTTGAAATTTCCGTCGATATTTTTTGCAAAGTAGTCGTATGAGCCAATCATTGCAAGAATTTCGCCTGTTTGAGGATTGGTAACAAGGGCTGCTCCATTTGATATTCTTAAAGACCGTATTTTTTGGACTTCTTCTGAAACTGTTTCTTGGGCATGTTCTTGGAGGGAAAGATCAAGAGAGGTAAAAACTTCCAAACCCCCAACTTCCAGCATTTTCTGGCCGTATTTTTCTGCTAAAATCTGTTTTACGTACATTACAAAGTGCGGCGCTTTTATATTTTTCTCTTGGGGTGCAAGAATAAGTTCCTCTTGGGCAGAAGTTTGGGCTTCGTCTCCTGTTATAAAGCCTTCTTGTACCATTCTTGATAAAACTTCAAGCTGGCGGGCTTGGGCCAACTCTGGATTTCCAAAGGGGGAGTAGGTTGTTGGGGCTTTTGGAAGGCCTGCAAGAAGCGCTGATTGGGCAAGGGTAAGATCTCTTGCTGATTTTCCGAAATAAAGACGGGATGCTTCTTCAATGCCGTATGAGGCACCGCCGTAGGACACCTCATTTAGATACATTTCTAAGATTTGGTCTTTATCAAATTTTGTTTCTACGATTATTGCAAGAATTACTTCTTTTAACTTTCGGGAAAAGGTTTTCTCGGGGGAGAGGAGGGTGTTTTTTACAAGCTGTTGGGTTATTGTTGAACCTCCAGCTTTTTCGCCGCGAGTAATATTTCGTCTTGCTGACCTTATTATTCCTTTGACTGAAAAGCCATGATGAGTATAAAACTCAGCGTCTTCTATCGCGATTGTCGCAAGCTGCATGTGTTTTGGAGTCTCGGACAAAGGCAGAAGCGTTCTGTTTTGGTTTGAATATATTTTGAAAAGGAGGGCACCATTTCTGTCGTAGATTTTTGTTGAGAGGACTGGATTTTTGTCAACAAGTTGTCCGGGTTTAGGGAGGGTGAATAAGAAGCGGGACCAGAAAAAAATAGTGAAAAGTGAAAAGAGAAAAGTGAAAAGTGCG